>Ga0105356_10000510_pt1 | contig 36778 bp, 27 predicted proteins | sample GOMGulsemesocosm_3_FD_83502 | JGI IMG/M metagenome (GOLD analysis project Ga0105356, IMG submission 83502) | Methane-oxidizing microbial communities from mesocosms in the Gulf of Mexico - GOM9D Gulf of Mexico | ecosystem: Environmental > Aquatic > Marine > Cold seeps | place: Gulf of Mexico...
ATGCTAGGCCTGAAATGATCGGTGTGGTCATTCCCCATCTTCATTTTATAACGACGCACGACGGCATGGATGCCGGCGCTAGCGCAACGCATTAGCTCATGGATGAGCGTAATTAGGGCAATGCAGGAGCTTATTGCCGAGGAGCAGTTGCCGGTTGGTCGCTTATCGCCTTGCCCTGCGGGCCTCTTTACCCAACGAAAGTGGGTAGAAAGCGATTACGGCGTTATGATTCATCATCAGGTTCTCAGAGCCACAGCGAAACCATGTCTCTGCGATACAAGGAAGTTCGCGTAGCTGTGATGTGAGACAGTAGGGCAATGCAGGAGCATATTGCCGGGAATAACCATTAATTACAAATCATGCCTTGTACTAGCATCCTACCCAAGATCGATAACCTGCATTTTCAAGTAGCACGGGTACATATTATAGTGAGGAGACGGGTTATTAAGCATCCTGTATTAATTATGATTATGCTATTTTTCTCGTGCTCTAGCATGGCTAATGGCGCACACGATATCCATATCGTGACGGAGTATTTACCGCCGCTACAAGTGGCTGAGTCTGGAGATCAAATTCATGGACTAACGGTCGATTTATTTAAGGCTGTGGTCGATGATACCGAGTACTCATACACGACTAGCGTATATCCGTGGGCGCGTAGTTACCGTTTGGCTACGTCGGGTGCTAATGTGTTGATTTTTCCTCTTATCCGCACCAAAGAGCGCGAAAATAAATTTCATTGGATTGGTAAGCTATGGAGCTTCACCGGCTCTATCTATCGCCATGCTGAGCGTAAAGACATTGAGCTGGCAACGTTAGATGACGCAAAAAAATACAGTATCTCGGTCTATCGTGATGATTTCTTTCATCAGTATCTAATAAAGAACAGTTTCTCTCCTTGGCGGGTATTTCCGCAGAGTAGTATCGATAAAAGTCTCGCTCAGTTTGTTAATAAACGAGTGGAGTTGATTATTATCGATAGTAGTCTATTAGAATACTACGTTAAAAAGCATGGGTTGCGGCTCGATGACTATCAGAAAATCCTCACCTTAGACAATTTAAAAGTTCGCGATACTTATATGGCCTTGAGTAAAGAGACATCGCCTGAAGTGGTTAAGCAGTTTCGAGATAGCTATGTACGGGTGTCGGGCGAGAATAAGTATTTAGTCATTAATAACTAACTGCAGTGGCACAAGAAAAACCATTCACGGCATAGTGAATGGTTTTTTGTTATACCAATCTAGTTAAGTAAGTGGTCTACTTTTTTACGTATGTAGTTATTCTCCATAGAAAAGAAATAACGTAGTCATCATCTATTTTGGCCGTTAAAAATGGTCATGTACTTTGTTAGGTTGGTATTACCGTTAGAATATTAGGCGTTGTTCAAACAATTAAGCAGTAACTCACTAATTTGGCTACCCGCTTTAAGGGTCTTTTCACGATCGTTGCCGCCATCTTCATTGGTATTGAGGAAGGGCGCTATTTCAACCATATCAGCGCCGGTGATTTTAAAGTGCTTGGCTAGTTCGCTAATGATTAATAGCGCTTGATCCGGATTTAAGCCGTCAGGTTCAGGGGTGCCAGTCGCTGCTGCGAAGTGAGCATCGAGTGCATCGATATCAAAACTAACATACAGTTCTTCAATATTATTGGCTTTTAATTTCGCGATGGTTTCATCAACGATATCTTGTGCGCCGCGCTCATTTATTTCATGGGTCCAGAACTGATTGACACCAAATGTGTTTTCCCAGTGACCGCGATCTTTGCCACTCGAACGAATGCCAAATTGGAATGCCATATCTCGCGATGGTAGATCATCTAATATATGAGTTACCCAAGAGCCGAAACAGATATCGATGCCCAAGCGCTCAACCAATAAATCAGTATGAGCATCAAAGTGTATTAGCGCCGCTTTCTTGCCTTGGGCTTTCTTGGCGCGTAAATAACTCTTAACCAGTGGGTAGCTTACCGAATGATCGCCGCCAATCGCAAATAATGTCTTGTTTGGAAACGCCGCATAAAACTCATCACAAAAATCTTCAGCAATTGACAAAGCGCTGACCGGTAAGGGTGATTCGCGATCACCATAGAGCGCCTTACGGCAATTGGCGATCGTTGGATCGTTAAGATATTTGTCATGTAGTAAGTGTGGAATCACCCGCACATCGCCAATATCTAAGTAATCGACATCATAATCGGTGCTCAGTAGTGTTTGACGTAAAAACAGTGGCCCCCAGTTTGCGCCGCGTAATATACCGCCGCCGGTGTCGCTACAAATTCCTAAGACGACCGGACGTGTATCTTCGGCTAGTGTCGCGGTTTGGGCGCGCCACGATTGTTCAACATTGTCACTGCTACCATAAAGGCTGGTATGTAATGACTCTTTACGTTCCTTGGCGGTGTTAACAGTGAACACACCGTTTCCAGGAGGACATAAATATTGATTGATTTTATTTGATAATGTTGACCAATTTGCCATGGTGACTCCGATAAGTGGTAAATTTATCGCTCAATTTAACCAGTTGCGTCACCGATTACAAGCTTGAGCGGTAAGCCCGTCCAATAGGAATTGCATGGCTATGCGACTAGTTACATAACTATGCATTACTAACGTCGGTGTGCCGCATTCTATGAGCGGGATCCGCGTGCGGATGCATAAACATCCGTCCGTGAGTTTTTAACTTAAATTTCGAATTAACTCATTTGGTGGCAGACGGGTAAGGTCTTTACAGGCGCGCGTGCCAATAAGCGCGACAAAGATACTGCCAATAACTGTCGCACCAAGCCACAGCATCGGATGTGGCTGCCATGTCATTTCAATAACAAACGTTTGGATTAGCCATAAAGCAAACTCAGTGGTTAATGCAGCAATAAACCCAGCCAGCGCGCCACTAATTAAAAATTCAATCGCGATAGCACGCTTTAATAGCTTCTTGCCCGCACCTAAGGTACGTAGGATCACCAAGTCTTGATGACGCTGTTGATAGCTGGCTTGGATCTGCACCAATAATACTAATACACTAGCGCAAATCACCAACAACATGATGTAGGATAGGGCCAATGAAACCTGCTCGATAATCTCCTTGAGCTTCTTGATTAATCGATCGATCTTAATCAATGAAATGGTTGGGAATTGTGTTAACAATTCGTTGAGCATCGACTGTTGATCGCGTGGTAAATAAAATGATGAAATATAAGTCGATGGCATTTGGCCCAAGGCGGCGCGATTAAATATTAAGATAAAGTTAGGCTTCATCGAGCGCCAGTGGACATGTCTTAAACTGGTGACTTTTGCATCGACTTCTTCTGCGCCAATTAAGATGGTCAGGGTATCACCTAGCTTGATATCTAGTCGCTTAGCCGCATCATATTCGATTGATACTTGGCTTTGTGGACCATTTTCTTCCCACCAAGAACCTTCTTCAATGACATTTTCATCAGGCTGACCGTCGCGCCACGTTAAGCTTAACTCTCGGCCAAAGCCACGACGTCCACTACGTTTTCCTTCCTTATCTTGATTGCCTTCGCTGTCGTAGCCGCCAATGATTTCCCCATTAATTTTCGACATACGGCCGCGAATAATTGGGTAGAGATCGCTAGCTTCAACGCTATAACGTTCCATCAATTGCTTAATCGGCTCAACCTGTTCTGGTGTCACATTGCCCAAGAAATGATTGGCGGTGCCGCTGGGAATTTGTGCCTGCCATTCATCAATCAGTTCGTTGCGTAACAATAAGATAATAAGCATTAACATGATGGCGGTGGCGATGCTAGCAATTTGCATACTGGCGGCAGTCGCCCGTTGATATAACGAGGCAATGGCAAGCTGCCATGGACTAGCGGCACTAAATTTTTTGCCGCGCGATAGCCGTATTAACCCTAACGCGAGCAGGCTTAGTATCGCGGCGATAAGCGCCGCAACGCACAGGGTTATTAAGCTCAGACGTAAATCCTGACTATAAATCAATAGTAGGCTGAAAATTGCGCCGCCAAAAACTAAGCCATTGAGCCACAACTTAAACGGTTGTGGGTGCATATCTCGCTTGATCACTCGCATCACTGGCACTTTAAATAGCCGCAACATTGGGGTTAGTGAAAACATCGCCGCGCAGATAGCACCGGTACTTATCGCGATAGCAAAAGGTTTGATCCCTAGGCCCGGTAACTGCTCCGGTAAGCTTTGGGGTAAATAATGTGCCACCAAGGCAAAGGCACTCTCTTGTAAGATAAAGCCGATGACTAATCCCATGATGATACCGACGACGGTCAGGCTGGCTAATTGAAACACGAATATTTTACGAATGATGCTATCACGGGTACCGAGTGTCTTAAGTAAGGCAACCGCGTCAAATTGTGCCTGACTGTAGCGCTGCGCCGTGACACTAATGGCGGTTGCTGCCAAGATAATGCCTAACAAACTGGCTAATAGCAGAAACTGATTGGCGCGCTTTAATGAGTTGGCAAGCGGCGAGTCTTCACTCTTAATATCCTGCCAATTCTGGTTGGTTGATAAGTTAGGTTTTATCGCCTGATAGTAATCCGCTAAATCGTCTTCATCGCCGCTGTATAGATAGTTATAGTAGAGCCGGCTGCCGGGACCGATGATCTTGGTCGCAGCGACATCTACGCCATTAATAAAGATGGTGGGTGAGGAGTTGAAAATCGAGAACGAACCATCCGGCTCTTGGGTAATAATGCCATCGATGGTAAAAAGTGCATCGCCTACCTCAAGCTTGTCACCAATATTAAGACCCAAGCGCATTAACACTTCATTGACCACCCATACAGTGCCTTGCGGCGGTGGGCCAAACACGACTTCACCTTGACTATCGATGGGAGAATTGGTTAGCGCGTCGCGACTAATCTTCATTTCACCGCGTAGCGGGTAGGGACCGCTGATTGCCTTAGTGTATGAAAGCAGCATTTGTTCATTGCCAAAAACCATTGAGTTAAAGCTTAAATAACTCGCCTGATTGAGCGAGTAATCGCTGGCCTGGCGTAGCAATTTATTATCCACCGGATGCGCCGAGGATAGAACGCGATCGGCGGCCAAGAAGTTATTGCTTTTAAGCACCAGCGCTTGATTGAGTCGTTCACCAAAGCCGCTTAAGGAAAAGACGGAAGTAACTGCCAGCGCTATCGCTAACAAGAAAATGGTTAATTCACCACGCTTTAGTTGTTGGCTAAGCAATGCCCATGCTGGTTTAAACCACATCATGCAATTCCTCTGATGTGGTGCTCGATAGGCTAGTAGTCTCGCTGATGGTACCATCACTCATGGTGACCACGCGTTGACAGTTTTGTGCTAAGCGTGTGTCATGAGTCACTAACACAAGAGTGGTGTGGTGCTGTCGATTGAGCTCAAATAACAGCCGCTCGATGCGGCGACCGTTGTCGCCATCGAGATTACCGGTCGGTTCATCGGCAAACAAAATAGTCGGTTTGCAAATAAAGGCGCGCGCGATAGCGACGCGTTGTTGCTCGCCACCAGAGAGTTGATTGGGGTAATGATCACCACGATGACCAAGGCCGACCTCTTCGAGTAGTTCCTCGGCCAGTTGTTCTGCATTGGCTAATCCCGACAGCTGCGCCGGTAGCATAATATTTTCCAGCGCGGTCAATGCCGGGATCAAGAGGAAGGATTGGAAAATAAAACCGACTTTGTCGCTACGTAACTTAGTACGCTGTTCTTCATCGAGTTGCTGCAGTGGCGCGCCATCAAGCCAAATTTCACCTTGCGTCGCACAGTCGAGTCCTGCAAGTAGACCAAGTAGGGTGGATTTTCCTGAGCCGGATGCGCCAACGATAGCAATCGATTGACCACGCTTGACATTTAATGAGATAGACTTGAGTATCTCTAGCATTCCATTATTAACTTCAACTCGTTTGATAAGATCTTTTACGATGATGACATTGTCTTGTGCTAAAGCTGTTGTTGCGTTCATCCGCCCGTCCATACTGGTTATGGGGCTGCTTGGTGCGAGTATTCTGCCGGCAAGCGCCACTAATATATTGTTATTAGGTGATAGTCTCAGTGCCAGCTATGGAATGCAAGCCTCGCAAGGTTGGGCACATTTGGCTCAGCAGCGTCTGGTGCAGCGATTTCCTGATTTTAAATTGCTTAATTTTAGTGCCAGTGGCGAAACCACAGGCGGTGGAAAGGTACGGCTCGAAAGGCTCTTAGACACCAACAAGGTTGATGTGTTGTGGATCGAATTAGGGGGTAATGATGGCCTGCGTGGCTACCCCATTAATACAATTAGTAACAATTTAACTCAAATGATCACCCTGGCTAAATCACGAGACATTCGGGTGATCTTAACGCAAGTGAAAATACCGCCGAGCATGGGACGACGCTATACGAAGATGTTTAGCGATCTATACCCGAAAATCGCGCAACAGGAGCACGTACCATTGATGCCATTTTTCGTCGAGACACTGGCGGGTAAACCGTCGATGATGCAAGCGGACCAAATACATCCCAATGAACAAGCACAACCAATAATCGCCGCGGTCATCGTCGATTATTTTAATGATTATTTAAATGACTGAGTGACCAACCAAAAGGATAGCCACCACTCTTTTCGCTTCGCTTTAAATCGTGTGAACTGAAGACGTTCATCCAAAAAGTAAAAGTCATAACCGAAGAATACATGGTCAGTTTCTAAGAACCCTAAAATCATTATTTCCATCAAGTCTCAGGCCAGTTGTTGCTGGCTTTAAAAACCCCATGGTTTAAACAAGTCGAAAAGCTAGGATGGTATTGGGTTGACCGTATTCGTAGCATTACTCGATTCATCATACTGGCACAAATGTCGAGATGTTGATGATATGCAACGACTAAACCTGAGTGTTTTGGGGAAATCATTCTGGCAAAAGATAATCCATTAGAATGTATAGCTCACGTGTATAAAAAGCCTCTCAATGGGCGAAAAAATATTAATCAAGGGAGGCGCGTGTTAAAGCGAACAAATAGTTGTATTTATGGTAGAACTCAACGAGATCCTTGGTTGATCGTTACTAATATGCCGCTAGAAATTTTGTCATCTCAACCGGCTATTAATATTTATCATACGCGAATGAAAATCGAAGAACGTTTTCACGATAATAAGAATCAGCGAATAGGATTAGGCTTAAAGGAGATAAGGAGTCACAGCCCAGAGAGATTACAAATTTTACTTCTAATCGTTGCTTTAGCGTCAATAATTTTATGGGCGATAGGAAAACTTGCTTATCAAAAGGGTCTTCATCGAGGCTTTCAAGCTAATACGGTAACTCAGTGGTCGGTATTATCATGCTTGGATTGCAGATATTAAGAAAACACACTAACGCTATGTCGACCAAAGAGTTAAGGCTGTTGTTCTATACTCTAGCTGATTTGATGTTCGTGTGGTCGGACTCATGACTTCGTGGTGGTCCCTCAGGCCTGGCACATAAAGTCTGACCGTTCATCCTGAACATAAAAAGGCGGTCAATTTTCATTGACCGCCTTTTTTAATTACACCATCAAAGAATTAGAATTTGAAGTTAGCTTTAACGAAGAAATAACGACCTAGTACGTCATACGTGTACGGGTCAGTATTTGAATCGTTGTTGCCGGTGTAGTAAGGAGCTTGCTTGTCAGCAAGGTTCTTAATACCGCCAGATAGAGTCATGGTATCAGTTACGTGGTAAGAACCCGCGATATCATGATAAGTTACGCTGCCGACAGTCGGTGCATAACATTTCTCTGGTGTATTCTGACACGTGCTTAGGAATGAATCCATGCCGTCGATGTAACGAGCGGTGTAGGTTGCATCCCAATCGTCTGACTTAACACTTAATGTTAGGTTAGACTTAAGCTTAGCGTAAGCGCCGGTCTTAGCGGTGATGAAACCGGTGTAATCAACTTCAGCATTGTCCTTGTCGATATCAACGAACTTATCTAAGATCGAAGTATCAAGGCTAACACGCCAGTTAAGGTCTGCTGCTTCGAAGCTGTAAACTGCGTTGATATCAACACCTTTAGTCATTTGACCACCAAGGTTTTGTAAACCGTTGTTAAAGGTGATACGACCGGTGTTATCTAGTGCGATGTTAGATGCTTGACAAGTCGCAAGACCCGTATTGATCAAGCTGCCATCAGTACCTAAACAAGTGTTAGCGATGTAAGCTGAGTCAACGGTGTTGATTGCATTTTTGATATCGATATCGTAGTAATCAACAGTCAGAGATAGACCTTCGATAGCGGTAGGTTCAAATACAAAACCAACGGTTAAGATGTCAGCTTCTTCTGGTGTAAGTAGTGGGTTACCACCAACTGTCACTTCAGCTTGAGTCTGCTCGGTTGCAGCATGCTTAACTTGGTCGAATGATGGAGAAGCACCACCAAATAGCTCATCAACAGTTGGAGCACGGAACGCGGTAGATACTACGCTACGGAACATAAACTGTTCATTTAGACGCCATTGTAAGCCAAGCTTCCACGTGATGTCATCACCGAAGGTGTTGTAATCGAAGTAGCGAACTGCAGTGCTTAACTCAACGCTATCAGCAAATGCTACATCGGTGAATAATGGAATAGCGAGCTCTAAATACGCTTCGTTAACATTGAAAGAACCCGCTGTTGGTTCAGTGCGAGGGTCATTAGCAAGACCTTGGGCAGTCAATGAATCAGGTGTGAAGTAAGCAGACTCTAGACGGTGCTCGTAGCCTGCAGCAAAACCGATGGTACCTGCGTTAACTTCAAATAAATCACCACCAATACTCGTGGCGAAGATATCCATTTCACTACCACCACTTTCTACTTCAGTGTAAGTGAATGGAGCAATGCTATCGCCCTGCCAAGATGACTGTAGGAACGGGTCAAAGTCACCAGCTAGTACAGCATCGTTGATAGAACCGATGTTATGCAAGTTAGCAGTCTTTGCAACAGAGTCATTACGACCTTTGTTGTAAGAAACATCCCATGTCCAGCCATTGTCTAGCTCGCCTTCAACGCCAACCACGATACGTACCGTGTCGACAACTTGTGAGAAGTTACGCGTACCGGTGTCAACCATACGACGACCGTAGCTTACTTTCTCACCAGTTTGTACGTGATCAACTAGTGAGTCTGTCATCCAGCCTTCAACGCCGTCGATACCGTCACCGCCGATTGGGTTATAAGCCCAAGGATCAGCACTCCAAATTGGCTGTGGTGCCATTTGTTGCTTAGACCAACGTTTGGTGTAGGTCGCTTCGGTGAAGAACATCATGTCATCGCTTAGCTCATAAGTACCAGAAGCTGACAGGTTGATGCGTTGCATTGGCGTGTAGAGATAGCTTGTTGCCGAGTAATCGTACTTATCGGTGTTAGCACCGGTGTTGACGAAATCATGATACTCGCCGCCACGTCCACTTAAGTTCGCTTCTTGTGCGTTTTTATCGAAGTATTTGAATTTGGTTTTCGGCGTTGTCGTTACGTTTCCGTCAGCATCTTTTTGGTATTCAATCTCGCCGTCAGCATTGGTTTTTGCAATCATTTCGCCGTAGTGACCTTTGTCACCTACTGCGTATTTCTCGTCTTTGCCTAGCTCTTTAAAGCCAAACATGCTGTCGCCCCAGATGTGGCCGCCTTCAGCATATGAGCTACCAGCACAGTAAAGAGTTGGTGGTGTGGTAGAGTCATCTTCATCGATTGGACACGCTGAGAATGCACGATCAGGTTGGCGAGCTTCACCACGGTCAGTGTATTGAAGACCAAAGACAAAGTTACCCTTGTCACTTGAAGAGCCGATCGTGAAGTCAATGCTGCGGTTGTCTGCATCGCCGTGGCCAGATTGGCCTGTCTGAACGTTTAGTTCAAAACCTTCATAATCACGCTTTAAGATAATGTTTACAACGCCAGAAACAGCATCGGTACCGTAAACAGCTGAAGCGCCGTCTTTTAGCACTTCGATACGCTGAATCATAGAAACGGGTATGGTGTTTAAATCAACAGAAGATGCTGCACCAGTACCTGAAGCGATCATGCGGCGACCGTTTACAAGCACAAGCGTACGTTCTGCACCAAGGCCACGAAGGTTGACACGTGCGTTACCGCCTGAACCATTGTTAACGCCTGGGTTGGTCATTGCGCCGCCAGAAGCAGTCATCGATTGTAGTACGGCATCGATAGACGTTGCACCCGTCGCTGCGATGTCAGAAGCATCGATAACGGTTACAGGGCTAGCATTTTCCATGTCGGCACGCTTAATACGTGAGCCTGTTACTGCAATACGTTCTACACTTTTAGCTTCTGCTTCGTTTGCAAATGCGGCTGTGCTTGATAGTGACGCGGTAGCGATACCGGCAACGAGTGCTAAGCGTACGGCGTTAGCTGTTTTGCTGTTAGTAAACATAATACCTCTCATTTTATTATTAACATTGATTTAACATCATCAAATTATTTGATCGAGTTTAATCTGGTGGCGGAGATTATCAGGTTATAAGTAAATGTAAATAGCCCGTTATTTTGATGTTTTCAATCGTTACAGATAGCAGGTAATTAGCTGTTTTAATGGGGTAATGTTTTAATGGGTTGTATCGTTTATTGATTGCGTTGGTTGTTTTGTAGCCGAGCTGATTGTGTTTATGGTTGTTTAATGAGCTGAATGCTGATGCTGTTTGCTTGTTTTTCACTCGACGAATGACCCTGTTGCAGGTTATTTGTACTGACCTAGCAGGAGAGGCGCTAGGCCGATAGATAAATTCTAGTCGATTGTGGTGAGATGTTTGTTGGTTTTATGTTGCTAAATGTTGTGCTGTTGCATCATTATGCGAGTTTAAAGCATAAATCGTTGCGATATTTCCTCGCTTATATCGACTAACTCAGCGATGGCGACCACTGAATCTAACTCTGCTTGTAATTGCCGTGTCTTGAAGCTTGCTTGCTTGGCTGCATAGATAAGCTCTCGCGATACTTGTTTATAATTAATCTCTTGGCTACGTCCGATCACCACTCTAATCGCAAATAACTGCCCCTGCTTACGAGCGGTAGTAATAAACTCTTGGTGCTTTGCGATGCTATCAAATTCTTCAAAGTACTTGGTAACGGTGCGATACTCTTTATTTGAGGAGTCATTGATTAATTGAATATAGATCTCTTTGGCCGCAGGGAGACTAAACGCGGAGAGCTGTTTTAAGGTGTTACCAAATATCTCTTTGAAGGTGTTTTGTTGTGCTATTGCTGCAATGTTGCAATGGCTATCATTGGTCGAAAGCACATTGAATAAATTAAATAGACGGTTGTTTTCAGCGGGTTGCACTACATGTGAGATCTTATAGCTATTGCCAACCTTTGAAATGATCAATGGTAAACAATCGATATGATGGCAATAAAATAGATTAATCGATTTAGTTAGATTGGCCGGCGGCGCCATTTGGGCGGTAAGGCGATGTTGATTCTTCTTGATGATGCGGTAAAGCAGCTTAGGACCGTGTTCAAATTCGGGACTATTTTTAATCCGTAAATTTAGGGTGCGACCGTCGGGTGTCGAACGCATCACTTCATATTCTAGGCGCGACAATTCTTTCTTACCCGACACCTTCTCTAATAGCGGCATTTCGAGCTTCACGATTTCGCCCTTGCTCACGTCAATGGAATGCTTCATGTTAACTTGCATTCCATGGACGGAGAAGTCGGCGGTGGCACCTTGATATTGTTTCTTACTATGATTGATAGATATCTTGGTTTGATAATTAAAACGATCTTCACCGCGTTGCGCAAGATTACTTGTTTCGATGATATCGATGCCAACGGGCTGCGAGTCTTTGTGGCCAAACTGTTGTAGCTGACTTAACTTACTGTCGACCGGCTTTCTTAATTGATAACAATCACGGCTATATTGATCAGAAATATCGATCAGATACGTCATCAGTGAAATATGGTGGAGCTTTAATAGATGCTTATGTTGCTCTAGGGAGAGCGTTTCTTTGCGTATTAAATGCTGCGGCAGCACATCAGGCAGTTGCCAGTGATGATCAACAATGGGCGTGGCATAGAGTTGATAGACTTTCCAGCTTTCTTTGCTTGAGCCAAATTGCATAAATAGATCGGCGGCGCCACTATTTTTTAATTCATAATCAGCGGCACTGTAGAAGTATTTCTTGCCCTTGGAAATATGGGTAAAGCAATAGATTGTCACCTGATTAGGGGTGTCCTTAGCGGTCAGATAATCCATACGTGACTGAGTGTAGAGCCCTATGATTTTTAGTAAATTTTGCTGATTATGCCAATAGTTTAAGATTTCTCTATTACTCGAATTGCACAGTGAGAACAACGCCTGATATTTATCGTCTTCTTGGCTAAAGAAGATTGGCAAGCCAGATAGTTTGTTTAAATAGAGCTGTTGGAAGCCCAAACTACGCACGGCGCCAATGACGTGTTCAACATCTGTGGCGACGTTCTTGCGCTGTAATTTAATGAACTGGGCGATTGTCTTATCGAGTTCGTTGTCTTGATGTTGACGCTTTAATCCAAACCAAAATGACTCGCCGTTAGTTTGCGATTCAGTGACTTGGTAAACGATATCTAATTTAACCTGCTCTTTGGTCTCTTCATCAATGAGCTCATTAAATGAAATGTATAAGATATCATCCACTTTTATATTGTGGAGTTGAGTTAACTTGATTCTCGCACCATGAATCGACAAGTTAGTAGTTAGGCCTTGGGCGTTTTTGCCATTGGCAAAACGCACAATAATGCGAGTGAGTAAGTTAACTCGCTCTTCAATCCGTAATTTAAAGTCGGTGAGGCGAATCACTTCGGCGTCATGGGTTGATTTTGCCACTGGAGCAACCGGTTTATCTTGTGTGATTTTAAGTTGTGTCTGTTGAGTTAGTGCATCACGACGGCTTTGGTCTTGTTGTTGCTGCTTTTCGCGGTAACTATTGCCTGTATTGGTGACTTCCTCAAAAACTCCCGTGGTGTATTTACTATAGACCGATACGGATTCTTCAAACACATCAATGGCGACAGCATCTAAGTGATGAGTGAGGCCTTGATGCTGATATTCTTGGCAAATTCCTTCAATGCGGCCACGCAAATCGATGCTGCGGGCACAATCTGTGTAGAGGCGGTTTAATTCCATCTTGACTAAGAATCGGCGCGATTTTGATAATTTTCGGGTCACATGTTCAAAGCGCTCGCTAAAGGTATTATCATTAAAATAAGGGACAATACTTTTGACCAGTTCTAAATCAATCTGTTCTGACATGTGAGTTTAGTTATCCATTGTGAAAATTAATCGGATGTCGTCGTTAGCGGCAAAAAATTGACGCAATGTAAGCTATGATGGCGATAATGGAGCCTGTAGCACGACATTAATACTTAATATGACCTAAACAATAAAAGTAAGCAATAACTATGCCCTTTAGAATGGTTTTTAGATGGGGCAGTCGAAAGTAATAAAAACTCAACGAGCGAAGATCGATGGTTCGTAGAGCCCTAATTAAAACGATTGACTATGGACTAGCCCTTATAGCCAACTGTTAAGCTAACGTTAGGCGTCTATAAATTGCATTAAATCATTAACATTATCAACCGGAACTATTCTAACCCCATCTTTATTGAGCCGCGGACTGTAGTTTTTCTTCGGCACGATAATGGTATCGAAACCATTTCTAATCGCTTCTTTTATCCGTTCATGCCCCATAGGTACGGCGCGGATTTCTCCGGATAGGCCGACTTCGCCAAAGGCCACTGTGGTACTTTTAAAGACCTTGTTACGAAATGAAGACAGTAGCGACAATAGCATGGGTAAATCGGCACCAGTTTCATCGTACAGTTTGATCCCACCAACCACATTGATGTAAATATCTTGGTCGCTAATGTAAACCCCCATTCGCTTGCTCATTACCGCAAGCAATGTCGAAAGGCGGCGATAGTCGACACCGACCACGCCACGTTGCGGTTTTTCACCGGTCGCTCCATCGACAAGTGCTTGAATGTTGACCAGTAAAGTACGTCCTGCTTCGGCAGAGGCATAGGCTATATTGCCAGAAGCTTCGATACTTTGTTCTAGAAATATGGCGGAAGGATTCTTAACATCTTTTAAACCTTGCGGCATCATGGCTAAGGTGCCAATTTCTTCGGCAGAGCCAAAACGGTTTTTAAGTGCGCGCAACGTACGATACTTACTATCGGCCTCACGTGATAATTTTAAGGTGGCATCACCGATATGAGAGAGAGTTTGTGGCCCCGCGATATTCGAGCCATCTTTGGTTTCATGAACCGCGAGTAACGTGGTTACGCCATTAGTTTTGGAAAATCGACTGAGCAGTGCCGCAGACTCTTTCACCTGAGATACGCCGCCCGGCGCTGACTCCACACTGTTGACGAAACAGGTTTGTACAGAATCTACGATCACAAACTTATGATTGTGTTCTAGGGCTATCTGAGTGATAAGTTCGACATCACCGGTGGTCATAATATCGATGTTGCTTAAATCGAGCTTGAGTCGGTCGCCGCGATCTTTTATTTGTTTTTTTGACTCTTCACCAGACACATACAACGCAGGACCTATTTCGCTCAGCTTGGAGAGTACGTCGATTAATAGCGTCGATTTTCCAGCACCAGGTGCGCCAGATATAAGGACAATCGAGCCATGAACAATACCATCGCCCAACACCCGGTCTAATTCTTTGCTGCCAGTTTTGTAACGCGCGATTTTTTCATCGGAGACTGCACTTAATTTTTCTAGCCCAGCATCAGAAACCGAATAACCTCTGTTGCCGGCGGTCGGAGTCAGTACTGCAGACTCCTTAAATTCGACAATGGTATTCCATTCGTGACAACTCGAGCATTGACCCGCCCAACGGGGATGGTTGCTGCCGCATTCGGAGCACACAAAGGATACCTTATTTTTTTTAGCCATTAATCACTCAGTCTATGGAATTGGAGATTAGAATCGAACTTATGTTGCGGGGTATTGTAATTTAAAATGAAATATATGAAATGATCACAGCCAATTTTTTTTCATAGCAAGGCCGTGACTTAATGAAGCCATCAAGAGTGTTGGCTATTGAGCGAGTTCGTCAATGTCGCGATGAAGTAATTCGTCGTCGGCCAAATTAAGTTGGATCAAGCGCTTTAATTCACTGATGCTATCAATATCAATATGCTGACATGTCATGCCGAGGCTGTTAGTTTCAATATGAACCACAGTCGCGGTCATCGTGATGATATGCTGATCATCGAGCTTTAATTTTAACTCGCAGCTGTCGTCTTTGTTGACACGTAAATCAGTCGGATTAGTACATAAAAAACCGTGTAATGATAAGTCGAGTACCTGAGTGGTATAAGCCACATCATCGATTATTATCTTAGCGTCATGACTAAACAATACCCGTTGAAAAAGTCGTTTGTTTTCCATACTTGTTCCTTTGTCTAATGCTTAATTATAAATCTAGTCACTTGAGTGAAGTATTGCAAGTTTATTGGAAAAAGTAATGGCAGGAGCCTTGACGGGAAGGTTGGCAAGAGCTCTTGCCAACCGATTAAACAGTGCTAAGAAATACGCTTGTATTTGATGCGATGAGGATTTACCGCCGCTTCGCCTAAGGTTTCTTTAAGCCATTTTTCATAATCAGAATAAGCACCTTCGAAGAAGTTAATTTTACCTTCGTCACGATAATCTAGAATATGAGTGGCGATACGGTCGAGGAACCAACGGTCATGGGAAATAACCATGACACAACCAGGGAAATCGAGTATGGCATCCTCCAGTGCACGAAGAGTTTCTACATCAAGATCATTGGTCGGCTCATCGAGTAATATCATATTACCACCAGCTTTTAATAACTTGGCTAGGTGAACACGGTTACGTTCACCACCCGATAATTCTTTGATGCGCTTTTGTTGATCGCCGCCTTTAAAGTTGAAGCGACCGACATAGGCGCGCGACGGTATTTGCAGCGTACCCACGGTTAATATGTCCTGATCATCGGTGATTTCTTGGAACACTGTGTTGTTCTCATCCATATCATCACGGAATTGATCGACGCTAGCCAATACGACTGACTCTCCCAGAGATATCGTGCCTGAATCAGGCTTTTCTTCGTTGGTGAGCATTCTAAACAGCGTCGATTTACCGGCACCGTTGGCCCCGACAATACCGACAATAGCGCCCTTGGGAATACTTAGGTTTAACTCATCGATTAACACGCGACCGTCATAAGACTTGGTTAGATTTTCAATATCTAATACCTTATCGCCAAGGCGCGGCCCCGGTGGAATAAACAACTCATTGGTTTCATTACGTGCTTGATAGTCGTTGGTATTAAGCTCTTCAAAACGTGCCATCCGTGATTTACTCTTGGCTTGGCGCGCTTTAGGATTTGAACGTACCCACTCAAGCTCTTTGGCAATGGCTTTTTGACGAGCCTTCTCGCCAGATTTCTCTTGGCTTAACCGTTCGTCTTTTTGCGCCAACCAACTTGAATAGTTACCTTCCCATGGGATGCCCATACCGCGGTCAAGCTCTAAGATCCAGCCGGCGACATTATCCAAGAAATATCTATCATGGGTAATGGCAACCACTGTTCCCGCATAGTCATGCAAGAAACGCTCTAACCATGCCACAGACTCTGCATCGAGGTGGTTAGTCGGTTCATCGAGTAGCAACATGTCTGGCTTTTCGAGTAATAGGCGACATAAAGCAACACGGCGACGTTCACCACCAGAAAGAATCTTAATCTTTGCATCCCAATCGGGCAGGCGAAGCGCATCAGCCGCGCGCTCGAGTGCATTATCGAGGTTATGACCATCGGTAGCTTGGATAAGCGCTTCAAGTTCACCTTGCTCTTTGGCCAGTTTATCAAAATCTGCCCCTTCTTCGGCATACTCCGCATAAACCTGATCTAGACGGGTGAGGGCGTTTTTAACCTCGCTAAAGGCTTCTTCAACCGCTTCTCTGACCGTTTGATCTTCGTTGAGTACTGGTTCTTGTGGTAAATACCCGATACGAATGTCCGCCAGCGGGCGTGCTTCACCCTCGATATCTGTATCGAGGCCAGCCATAATTCGAAGTAGTGTCGATTTACCTGACCCGTTTAAACCGAGCACGCCAATTTTGGCACCAGGAAAAAAGCTGAGTGAGATGTCTTTGAGAATATGACGCTTAGGCGGTACAACCTTGCCCACGCGGTTCATTGAATAAATAAATTGAGCCATGACTGGTCCTTTGATAAGAGTACTTGCGTTACGAGTAGTGTAAACAAAAAAGGGGAAGTAGGGTATGTAATGCTGGTCAGTTAAGAGAGAAATTTAAACTTTTTAGTGTTTTTTGATGTGCCTATCAAATTTCTCCGTTTTAATGGATGAAGCGCACGCACACCAGATACTTTTCTTTATGAAATACATCCATGTATTTCACCCTGCGGGCCAGCCTTTGGCTGTTCTAATTGGTTCCAGACCAATTAGTGCGTCGCCACTAAAATGTCTGGAACATTTTAGGACAGCTTTAGCTGGTCGCGCAGCGATAAATCTCACGGACGAGATTTACAAATAAAAGTATCCAAAAGAAAGGCGACCCGATTATTTACCGCTGATCTTAAATGATAAATTGCCTGTTCAATACCGTATTTGATCCGCATCTCGGTAATTGCTGACTGCACTACTCTAATTCCTGCATCCATGCAGTCACCAGCGGTAAATACTAAAAAATCATCCCTGATTTTTTCATTGGTCAATTTAAAATTTAAGGCGATAAATGGCGGGAGAAGCCGCGCTTCAACTGTTGCTACTTTTCCTTAACTGACATGCATTAGAAGTTGGGTATGAATAATTACAGAGCTCAGATCTAAACCAATGCCGAACAATTATCATTGTTAGCGCACTATAACAAAGTGCGCTAACGCAATGGCCATATTTAGTCTAACTTAATCTAATTGATACCAGTTGATTTTACGCGTCACAATCATCACTGCTGCCAATACGGTAAAGACAAAAATTGATCCCATAAGTAATGCAAAATCTTCTGCCGCTAACAGTCCAAACAAAATTAAATAAAGCATTAGAATGCCACCACTAAAAATCAGTCCGTGCTTAACTTTTCCCAACACACCGCTGATGTATATTCCCAACAAGGCTGCGCAGCTGACACTGGAAATCAGATAGGCTGTATTGAACTCGATATGTTCTGACAGCGATAGTAACAAGAGGTAAAATACAGCCATCGCGATGCCAACAAATGTATATTGGACGGGATGTATCGACAAGCGTTTGAATATTTCAAATAACATAAAAGCGAATAATGTTAGTAAAATAAACAGCTCGGCGTATTTTATGGAGCGCTCGGTTTTTAGGTATTGATTCACGGGATCAACCAATGACACGCCCAGTGTTGTATTATTTAATGCTGTGCATTTTCCTCGTTCAATACAGCTATTGATGATATCTGGTAAATTAGTTGAGAAAAATGTAATTTGCCACGTTGCCGTAAAACCGCCGTCATCGATGACAGGCTTGAGCGGTAAAAAGTTACCGACAAAATTAGGATGTGGCCAATTAGCCGATATGGCTATTTCACTTTGTTTCCCCACTGGTGTTATTTGTAAATTCTCCATTCCTTGAAGATTAAATGCTAAGGTGAAATCAATCGTTGTTTGCTGCTTTAGCCATTGCGGATCGATAGCAATATGCGCACCTGAGCCAAAATTATCGCTCCCCGTACCGGGTAATAATTCAAATTTCTTATTATTGATTGTCGCACTAAAACCATTTTTGATACCGCGAACATCAGAAATAGCGACGACCAACTTCACATCAATCAATTTGTAGCGTTTGTTAGCCCACCAGTGTGATGGCGTATTAAAGCTGCCTGAAATGTTGCCTTTTGCTAAGTAAAGTAACGCTTTGTAAATACCCAACTTTCGATGTTCTGTCTCTAGGTTACTCTTGAAATCATAAGTTTCTGGCAATAATGCTTGATGATAGTAAACACGTGAGTTCATCGATTGATCCGCTTTTAGTTTTTTGGGATCACTGACAATCTCTCGTTCGAGATCTTCAAAGGTTGCTACAATAATCGGCCCCATAATCTTTTGTGTACCGCTGCTGCTACGCGCAATATCATGTTGGACTTGTTCTGCTAAGCCTTGTCGTTCTTGCACTAGATCACCAATGAGGCTTAACCCGAACACTAAGACGACTAACAAGACGGCCATCGCGATAAGTTTATTTCTAAGATGTTGCATGCTCTATTTCCTTTAATTTTATATTAGGGAAATAATACGTGTTCAACATGAGTTTTAGGTGTGAATAGAGTGGGGTTTATGTGGTATTAAACACTAGTCTGGCCTCAACGCCACATTCAATGTTAGCGACCGATAATTGAGCGCCGTGCAACTGAGCCACTTCTGATACAAAGTTTAATCCCAGTCCTGTACTTTTACGACCATGGTTTGGACGAGGTAGGGAATAAAACCGCTCACTCAGCCGATCTAATGCATAAGAGGGGATCTGCTGACCTTGGTTGATCACGCTAATCGTTAGCTGTTTATTTTGTTGATGTGCCGATAAGTGAATATCGCCCTCGTCAGGGGTGAAGTCTAGTGCATTTTCCAATAGATTAATTAATGCTTGTTGTAATAAAAAACGGTCACCTTTTAGTGACAACATTGGTCCAACATCAAGCGTCATTTTGATATTACTTTGCGTTATTCGAGCATCTAATGCCGTTGTTATCTCGACGCACAGGGCGTTGATATTGATTTTTTCTTTTTTTTCTATCACTTGCTGCTGTTCAACGATGGATAGATTGAGCATGCGATCGACAAGTTGTTGTACGCGAATGCTCTCATGCTCAATATTAGCTAAAAAACGTTGCCTAGCGCTATCACAGAGATCACTTTGTAAAATTTCGCTAGCACCGCGAATAGCAGCAAGTGGGCTTTTTAATTCATGAGTTAGCGTTTGCACATAGCGTTCAGCGTAATTTTTCCCTTCTAATTGCCGCCGCATAGCATCAAGCACTGTCGCCAAACTCCCAAATTCATAGAATATTCGAAACGCCGGAGGCGCGACTTTGTCACCCGTAGTGACCCGCTGCGCGTAATGAGTTAAGCGATTGATAGCGCGAGTTATACGCCATGCTAGCAGTGCTCCAATAACAATAGCCAACAGCGCCAGTACCAGCGACCAGCTAATTAAACGTTGTTGAGACCGTTCAATAAATGGCTGCATTGCGCTGTTGGCTTTGGCGACGGTCACTACCCCAATAATGGTCTCGCCATCTTTAATTGGAGCGGCGACATGCATCACGCTAGACAGTTCATCCGCTTGGTTTAATTTAGTCGAACGCGCACCATATTGGCCGCGCAACGTTAAATAAACATCATTCCATTGCGAATAGTCTTGCCCTAGGTCATTACCACTAGTATCAAGTATTACCGTGCCATTATGGTCGGTAATGTAAACTCGATGGGTTGAGACTAATTTATCTAATCCCCAGATCATTGCTTTGGGTTTCAATTGATTAAAATCCATTAGCAATTGCGGATATTGGCTGGTGGCTAATGTTCCCTGCTTAACATCTTGCGCGACTAACACCGCAATGAGTCCCGACATATCAACCAATGTTTCTTCCATACTTTGTCGCACGCCGGGCTTTATTTCTTCGGTCACCGTATGCATCACAATATAGGCGCAAAAGCCGACAAATAAAAAATACAGCAGAAAAATTCGTAATCCTAACGGTATTTTGGGCCAGCCAATATTTTTGATCATTATTGTTTTAATCCAAACCCATAACCAAAACCACGATGTGTTTTAATCACTTGCAATGTCGGATCTTTTTGTTTGATTTTATTACGGATAGTTTTGATGTGAGTATCGATATTACGCTCGTAGCCAATGTCACACAATTGCCCGCAGGCTTGCAGTAATTGTTCGCGGCTAAAGACTAAATGAGGCCGCGAAAAAAGATGGTCGAGGATCTTAAATTCAATTGAAGTCAGCGCTAGGGAATGTCCCATCAATTCAAAATCACATCCTGATGACGCACGGCTTAATATTTTGGGAACGACGTCAGTACTGATGACAGGACTAACACGCTTAAGAATTGTTTTGACGCGTGCCGCCATCTCTCGTGGGCTAAATGGTTTAGTCACGTAATCATCGCCTCCGATTTCTAGTCCCACTACCCGATCGATCTCTTCGCCCCTAGCGGTTAAAAAAATGATTGGTAATTGGTTGCTCAAGCGAATGGTTTTACAGACTTCAAACCCGCTCATATCTGGTAAACCAACATCTAAGATCACCAAATCAAAACGTCCGTTAGCAATGGTCTCTATTGCCACGCTACCTAACGTTACCCAGTTAACGTCAAACCCTTCGGCTTCAAGGATGTAAATTAACGTATCGGCAATGGCCGATTCATCTTCGACAAGCAGTATATTTATCATCGTATATGTATAGTTTAGTGGGACTTTCCTCACTGTAACACGAGTTTAAGCACCACCACACTCTAATGGGGGTACTCGTCGTCCGTTGTCATCACCTAACTTTACTATCAGTCGATAGCGCTTAATTGAAACATGTAATTTGAGCTGCTAAAGTATTCACTTTAAATTGACGGTGTTACCTTACTTGGATTGTAAACAATGATTGTCTCTAAACGATTGCTAGCGGTGTTATTACTTTTTTTTATGGCGCTGTCTATTAGCGTTATGGCCGAGGAAGACGTTGCCGTTGAAAAACCGACGCAGCCAGACCTTATTAAAAGTTTAATGCCAACTTATGGTAACTGGTGCGGTGCAAACCATCCGGCCGATATTAATAATGCAGCCGCGCCGATCAATTCGGTAGATCGTGCCTGCATGGTTCATGATTTCTGTTATCAGGAAAAAGGATACTTCGATTGCGGGTGTGACAAAGCGCTTAATGATGAGTTAATAACAGGCCTGCGTGGACATAAATACGCTGGCGCAGAGTTTGTTTATGGCAAGAGCATACATCACTATTTTGATGGCTCGCCGTGTAAGGGAGATCATGGTGGGAAATTTGGACCTTCTCAAGCTGCTCAAAATGCGGCTAAGAAAGCCAATGATGCTGCCGTAAAGCTCAAGGATAAAGCAGCAGAGATCATCGATAAAATTCCCTTTTTATAAGACGCGTTAGCGAACGTCATCACCATATCTCCTGAGCGCTTCACAAATGGTCAGCACTCCTTGTTCAGCTTGTTTTCTTAACCGGCTTGCCGACATTAATCCATGCATGCAATCATCAAAATGTTGATGATTGCTGTTGGTACCCGCGTAGGTTTTTCCTGAATCCCGCAGTGGATAAAATTCTACGGTTAGCATATATACCCGTGACCATTGGAAATGCTTGTTTCAGAGCTTGGGTAGGACGCTAATACAAGGCATGATTTGTAATTAATGGTTATTCCCAGCAATATGCTCCTGTTATTGCCCTACTGTCTCACATCACAGCTACGCGAACTTCCTTGTATCGCAGATACATGGTTTCGCTGCGGCTCTGAGAACCTGATCAGGCATGGAAGGCGCTGGTTAGTTAGCCAACGCAGCCTTATGTTCGTGTCGAGGCATACAAGGGGTACGTAGTCTTCGTTACGCGGTGGCGGATGTGATGCGCGATAAATGTGTCAATTGCCACAATACATATCCGCAGACTCCCATTGACGGATGGCAGGTTGGCGATGTGCGCGGCATACTCGAAGTCACTATGCCAATGGCGAGTGGTTTTGCGCAGGTCAATGAAATTTTTACCCAGCTGGTGGCGATGATTTCGGCCCTTCTGATCGGTAGTATGTTAGGCGGCAGCTATTTGTTACGTGTCCGATCTCACAAAAAACTGGTAAACGCCAAGCATCAAGAGCTAAACAAACACTATCAAAGTGCAATTAAAATGGCTGAACTGGGCGCTATGGTGGCCCGCATTACCCATGAAATATCGCTCGCCTTGGATCATCACTACCAAATTACTAAAAGCACTGCCAAGTTGCTCACTGAAAAAACGTTACTGCATCGGCAGCTTAGCCAGTATTTTGATGACGCGACCCAAGCACTCGAATTAAGCGTTGCGAATAACGAGCGTGTGCTGGCACTTATTTCAAGTTTTAAGAATGTAGCCGTTAATCAATGTAGTCAAAAAGTCTTTGAAATTGATGTCACGAATTATCTGCAAGATATTGTGATGATGCTCCATCCGACGCTAAAAAGACTAACGCACACAGTGGTGGTCGATGCACAGGCCGGTATTGTTGTTAACTGCCTAGCCGGTAGTCTTGCTCAAGTGGTCACTAACATCATTAATAATGCGATCCTCCACGCCTTCGATGGTGAAGAAAACGGTACGATCACGATAACGGTGCGCGATGGTGATATGGTGGAAATAGAAATTCGTGATGACGGTTTAGGGATGGGCGAAGCATTGGAGAAACGTGTATTTGATGAGTGTTTTACCACCAAGCAAGGGCAAGGAGGCTCGGGGTTAGGCTTAGCTATCTGTCAGCAATTAGTGTCCCAAGACTTGGGAGGGGAACTAACACTTAGTAGTGAATTGGGATCTGGTACGGTGGTGATTTTTACGATTAGTAAGGATTAGTCTGAGTAACACGATAATCGTAAAGTAGGATAAGGAGGGAGCAGTGCTCCCTCCTTGGTATTTACTTCTTGTTTTTATGGTTTGGGTCGACTTGTTTGTTGTCGCTGACCACCATCATTTCACACTTAACACAGTCAAAGACTAACTTGAGCGTGTCATTGCCGATCTCAATCACCATTGGCTCAGCTTTAATGTTCGGAACTTCTTTCGGGCACAAATTGAAGTTATAACGTAGGCAATGTCGAGTGACCATCAACGGTGCATCTTCGGTGACTGTGTTGAGCTCGTAGGCATCTTCGATGTGAATAACGCCATGCTTGTGATAGAACTCTTTGGCTTTATCGTTGGCCACATTATCTAAGAAACTTAAGCTGTTGGTCGGGTAAACGGCTTCATCGTTACGTTGCCATGCTTTTGGTCGCTGGTAGCCATCGACTCTTGCTTGCTGTAAAGCATCAATGGCCTGACGGCGAAGACCGTTTAATGCCGAGGCTGGTAAGAAAAAGTTTTCCACTTGATTGGTGGTGAGTCTATTTAATTTGAAGTCAGTACTACCTAACTTGGCAAGCTGCTTATTTAAGGTCTTTAGCGAACGTTCTGCATCTTGAGCAGGCTCTTTGCTAGCTTCTAAAGTCACTGTTGCTTGGTGAGCATACTCATCGCAAACGGTGAGTTCAAAACCACTGTCAATTTCGCTAATACTCATATCGACGGTGATCACACGCTTAGAAGACTCTTTAGCTAGTGTCGTTTCAAAGGCTTGGTCGTGATTACGATACAATGTCATGCCCACTTTTAGCGAGTCAGGCATCTTTATCACAAAGAGCTTATTGCCATCGGCACGATTGACGCGGACCCCCTCGGTTTTGTTATCTGACATCACTTGTTTTTTATGATCAGCGACAAAGTAGCCTAAACCATCACCGTTGTTAAAAGTGTGTACCGAGTCGACCATAAAATGATCTTTGGCGATGTGGGTTACTTTGCCCACTTCTTCACCTAAATATTTAGGGGTGCGGAAATCACTCACCCCATCGGTGCGTTCATTCACAAAATAATCGGTGCTGCCGCGATTAAAGCTTTTCTCAGGATCAGGGGTGAAACTGTGGACACACTCTCCTTGTGAGGCGCGTTTTAAGTCGGGGCGACGCGCTAAAATAGCATCGAGTTGTTGACGGTAATGCGCGGTGACATTTTTAACATAACTCAAATCCTTTAAGCGGCCCTCAATTTTAAATGAACGCACGCCCGCATCAATCAGTGCGTCGAGATTGTCGGTTTGATTGTTATCTTTTAGGGATAATAAATGCTCATTCTCGACAATGACTTCACCTTGGCGGGTGGTTAGGTTACACGGTAGTCGGCACATCTGTGAACATGAACCACGATTCGCGCTGCGACCTGAGTATGAGTGACTGATGTTACATAAACCGCTGTAGCTAACACATAACGCGCCATGAATGAAAAACTCAAGTTGCATCTTGGTTTTCTTCGCCACTTCTCTGATCTGCGGCAGCGTTAACTCTCGGGCTAGTACCACTTGAGTAAAACCAACTTGCTCCATAAACGCCGCTTTCTCAGGCGTCCGGTTATCCATCTGAGTACTCGCGTGGAGTGCGATCGGTGGAATATCGAGTTGTAATATCCCCATATCTTGAATAATGAGCGCATCGGCGCCTGCTTCATATATCTGCCAAATAAGCTTTTCTGCTAGCTTTAACTCGTCATTGCTCATGGTGGTGTTAAGCGCAACAAACACTTGGGCGTGGTATTGATGAGCAAAAGTACATAGCTCAGTGATATCTTCGATGCTGTTGCTGGCGGTGGTACGCGCACCAAAAGCCGGTCCACCGATATAGACTGCATCCGCACCGTGTAAAATTGCTTCTTTGCCATATTCCAAATTTTTAGCCGGTGCTAATAACTCAATGCGATTAGAGGTCACCTCAATTGGGGTTAAAATACGGGCGTCATCTGCAACGGGCAGTGCTTGCGGCGCTTTAGGATCAAAGATTGCTGGCTGATTCATGATATTACTAGGCTCAATTTGTTTACTTCATTATTCTAATGGCGAGATTATACCGATTAGCGATCCAAAAATCAGTTTAACATCACGCCCATTGTCGCAAAATTGAACACAAAGGGTATTAATATCCTAGCTAGTCGAAGTCTGTTCGACATCCGAGTTTTCCTAACGTTCTAAATTGTTTCATATTATCAGTTTGATGCTTATCATTTTCTTTATAGAAAACTTTGACAAATGTCACGTTATTGCTAGGTTTTAGCCGTCGAGGGGAGTAGAATACGTGCAAATTTTTTGATCTGTTAACCTTATCTGTGGAGCCTACGATGCTAAAACGTGATATGAATATTGCTGATTTCGATCCTGAATTGTTTGAAGCTATTGCACAAGAAACTACCCGTCAAGAAGAGCACATTGAACTGATCGCTTCTGAAAATTACTGTAGCCCGCGTGTCCTTGAAGCACAAGGCTCACAACTCACTAACAAATACGCCGAAGGTTACCCAGGTAAGCGTTATTATGGTGGTTGTGAGTATGTTGATAAAGCAGAGTTTTTAGCGATAGACCGTGCTAAAGAATTGTTTGGTGCCGATTACGCTAACGTACAGCCTCATTCGGGTTCACAAGCAAATTCTGCTGTGTTCTTGGCACTACTTGAGCATGGCGATACCGTATTAGGCATGAGCCTAGCACACGGTGGTCACCTAACGCATGGTTCACACGTGAGCTTCTCTGGTAAATTATATGATGCAAAGCAATACGGTCTTGATGAAGCGGGTGATATTAACTACGCTGAAGTTGAAGCCTTAGCGTTAGAGCACAAACCAAAGATGATTATCGCTGGTTTCTCTGCGTTCTCTGGTATCGTTGATTGGCAACGCTTCCGCGATATCGCGGATAAAGTGGGTGCTTACTTATTCGTTGATATGGCTCACGTTGCAGGTCTTGTTGCCGCAGGTCTTTACCCGAATCCAGTACCTATTGCTGATGTTGTAACTACAACAACTCATAAGACACTAGCTGGTCCTCGTGGTGGTTTAATCTTGGCTCGTGAAAACGAAGCGGTACAAAAGAAACTAAATTCAGCGGTATTCCCAGGCGGCCAAGGTGGTCCTTTAATGCACGTTATCGCTGGTAAAGCGGTAGCCTTTAAAGAAGCGCTACAACCAGAATTTAAAGCGTACCAACAGCTAGTACTAGACAACGCTAATGCGATGGTTGAAGTATTAATCGAACGTGGCTATAAAGTTGTCTCTAACGGCACCACTAACCACCTGTTATTGCTTGACCTTATCGGCAAGGAATACACTGGTAAAGATGCCGATGCGGCGCTTGGTCGCGCGTTTATCACAGTAAACAAGAACTCTGTACCGAATGACCCTCGCTCACCGTTCGTCACCTCTGGCTTACGCTTAGGTACACCAGCGATCAGTCGTCGTGGCTTCAATGTTAGCGACACTAAAGCACTAACAGGCTGGATCTGTGACGTGCTAGATGACATCAACAACGATGCTGTTATCGAACGTGTTAAGCAAAATGTACTAGAAATTTGTGCACGCCTACCTGTTTATGGCTAAACCCTAGCCGCAACAAGTCTTACGCATAACCCTAAAAATCCAGTGACCAAAATCACTGGGTTTTTTATGTTCAGGATGAACAGTATGCCGCGGTGCCACGGATAGCAAGGAGCGGCGATGTTCACGACTAAAGGGATTTAGGAGTTAGAGCACTGTCGGGAACAAGTGCCGCGACTAAAGGGATTTAGGAGTTAGAGCGAAGCATGGATGCCCGAGCCGACGACTAAAGGGATTTCATATGTAGGTTATCAAGCCGAATTATTAAGCAGTGAGTCTATTTTTTGCCAAAAGAAACAACACCAAACTGATAAATCCCATACTAAAAGTCTCGCTTACATAGCTTTAAAGTCATGTCAATATACTCATACAACACGCAATGAATTGAATAACCCTGGCATATCTTCGTGATCAGTAAAGGTAAGAAAAGTGGCGCTATCCGTGCTGCCTTTTGTGTTGATATCCACAAGCAGTTCAATATTCGTACTGTAAAGCTTCAACGTTTATGCATCGATAGTGATGACGGTGATGGAAAATTTGAGTGATTTATATCGACTATCGATAAACATATACCCGTGACCAATGATAATGCGTGATTTCAGCAAGTCGAGAAGCGTGCCAAATGCTAGGCATAATATGTGACGTCTAGTCATTCTACACAAATATATTATAACGACGCACGACGGCAGGGATGCCGAAGCTAGAGCAACGCAGGAGCAGTTGCCGGTTGGTCGCTTATCGCCTTGCCCTTCGGGAGATTGGGTGGAAAACGATTACCGCGTTATGATTCATAATCAGGGAGTGACCATTAATTAAAAATCATGCCTTGTACTCGTATCCTACCCAAGCTCTGAAACAAGCATCTCCAATGGTCACGGGTATGTAAGGTTGGGTTAAGTTTCGCTGTGCCAAAATAGTGTCCTCTCCTTTGATATTAGGACGCGATTTGGTGCCTAATGGAAAAGCCGTGATGTTGGACTATACTTCGCGGACACTTAATTTTTACGATTGATTCAAATCATAGCAGTAGGTAAATATGAATAAGATTTCGATATTAGTAGTTTCGTTGTTCCTGCATAGCGCGGCGAGCGCCAGTCAAGCGCAGGAAATAATAGATTTTATGATTGCGGATCTGAAGCAATCAGGAGCGCTGGCTGAACTATCGAGTTGTCTCAAAGTGCCGCCAAAGAAAGTCGAGGAGACCTATAAACAGGTCGCGCAGCATTGCGTTAAAACATACCACACGGAAGATGATCAGATGAACCAGTGTATGGACCAACGACTAGATAACCAATTAGCGGCCTTATCAGCAAGGTTTAGCGCCTGTAAAGGGCAGTTTGATCAAGATGGTATGGATGATGCTGAGCAGGATTTTTTAGATCAGGATGTTGGAGAGTTAGCGGACATAATAGAGCAATCATTAGGAGAGCAGGGAGGGAACATTAGTGATATAAGTCTGCCAGTCATCGATGGCGCTAAAGTGAAAATGCACTTTCCTACCGGCATGAAAATGGGAGAGGTCACCACTCTACCTGTCGCTACCTTAATGGTGAATACTAAATTAGCGAAGGTTGTCGCTTATTATAAAAACGCGTTACCACAATTTGAAATGAGAACAGACGGTGATACGTACTATTTTGCTAAACAGCTACCTAATAGCTCGCTAGATTTAGTGACTTTCTTAAAGCAGTATTCTCAAATGGCGCATATATCAGTGAGTAAAGCTTCAGATAAAAATTCCGTCTTATTAGAAATTAGCTACCACCCTTAATTATTAGTAATACCATTTCCATTAAATATGTGGTCTTGTTGTGCTCAGAGAAAATAAACTAGTGCACATGTTCATTGTTCCAGACTGAACATAAGCACCTACATCCTGTAGGCGAGGCGCTGGATTGATTTCGACATGGATGTCGACATTAGAGCAATGCATGGAGCATATTGCCGACTAATAGCTGGCTATTAGGATTGAGAGCAACGCAGTTATCGTTAATTTTAGCGAGCACAAGTGGTCAATTAATTACTGGAAATGGTATAAAATACTATGGAGTTCCTTCTTATCAACAAGTCTATCGAACGACTGAAGAACACGCTAAGAGTGTTAATCTTATCGAGCATATTAGTACCTGCCTATTCGTCGGCGATAAACACTCAGCAAGCGTTTGATCAGTTGGATAAGAAGAGCAAATCGGTCTTACAGCGCATCGATGCATTGAGTGCTCAGCAACTAAAGCTGATGAAAGAAATTAACCAAAGGCTTGAGCTAGACCAACATGTTAGAGGGGGTGTTGGCTCCTCTCTGTTGCAACAGCTCGGCAGTAATGGTGAAGGACTTGCCACAGCCTCAGAGCAGTATATTAATCATATCAACGAGTTTATGAACGAAATCGATAAAAAATCGCCCTGTTATCAACCAGATTTTATTGACCAACTCAATGAGAACATTCTCAAACAAAAAGAAATAGCAGCTAAAATAAAAAATATATCGCTAGCCGGAATGAGCGATGAAAGCGCTGTCGTCGCTATATTAGGGATTGTAAGTCGCTCCGCCGAACAACCAATGCTGTTGAAAATTCTTCCGGCCTTTCGGATTTGTCAGGTTGCCGAGATTGTCGATGGTCTTGGTCTAGATATTCCCCCTATGGAAGCGGAAATACAGCCTGAGGCGGACAAGTCAGCGATTGAACAGATTTATGAGCCCTATCAAGATAGCTATACGTGGGAGGCAGGAGAAGAGTTTCACGTGGGTGATATATTACCGGTGGATATTCGTGAGCAAAGCCAACTTAGTGAAATAATAATCAGCAGCGGCGTCACTATTGACGCCGGATTCTATTTTGTTTTACCACCGAGTGTCGCTACTCAATCGAGTCAAAATCATGCTTTTTCAATCACTGGACAAGTTAGCGAAGGAGATACTACTTTTGAACTCAATATAACAGTGACGCGTCAGGGAACTGTCCCTATAACGGCGTTAAGTTTTGAAAATTCCAGCCTAAAGCGATGTGTTGATGAGCATATCACCCTATCTCAGGCTGAATATACCAAAGATATACTCACACTTTCATGCCGATTCTTAGCAATTGAACCCATTGATTTAGCCCCTTTGACTCAGCTCAATGGACTGGAAGTTATCAACTTTAAAGGCGGTCAATTTACCGGCGGAGAAAGCATTTTCGGATTGTCGAAGTTACAAAGCGTAACCTTTGATAGCGCCAAGCTTGATCAGCTGGCTCTACTTGAGCATGGCGAACTTTCTTATATGCTAATCAACACTAGCGTGGCAGCTTGGGGGAACCTTCTACGATCAAAAGGCATTGCAATAGAACAGATTGGAAAGAAAGACTGCAAAATCATTAGGGAACTCGCTAAAAGCGGGAAAGTGACGGTGATATTTCTGGCCTCAGAGGCGGCCCATGAAACTGATGAACTAGACAACATGATTTTAACCGACTGTAATACGAATTAGGCGATGAGGCTGCTATATTTAACTAGCTGAATATAAACGCCTTTATTGATTGCGGGGTAGGTGTTGTCATGGCGAGCACATTAGAATTTAGATATCGATACATATTACGTAAACCCCTGTGGCTACCTCATATAAGCTCAATTTTTTTGTCTCGGCACTATGCTACATTCCCACAATGTAACCATCCTTAGCTAAGAACTAAAAATACGCTTTACTCCACATACCCCTATACCCCTATACCCCTATACGTGCTGGAAAGATGGTGAAAATATCCTCTAGTGTCGTCGATGTACAAAATAAAAAAGCTACATTTAACGTATTGAACAATTTGGTATATGAGACAAGCAACCTTGGGGCCAGCCAAAAAGGTAATATTAAGTATCGATCAGCCATAAAACCTAGGTTAGTCAGTAAATCATCTAATGGGCTAAATCCCAAAATCATTGACTATATGGATAGCTACTTTGATTTTTCGCTAAGTGCCACTAGTTACTTCGAGAATGTAGCTGAAATTCTTAATAATTGTAAAAAGTCAGAAAGTTGGAGAGAGCTTTTGCAATACGACGGCTGTGCTGAAGTTCAAAATAGAACACAGTTATATTTGAGTACGCGAATTTATAAATTAGATGCTAATGGAAATCTAGACCCCGCACAATATAACACCCCCGTACGAGATCATATTACAAATCCGTGGGACTCTAACATTGTTGGGTCTATAACCAACAGTTTTCTTTTTTTTGAGTATTGGTCAAAAGATAAACTGTATGATGAAAGCGAATGTATCTACAAACCATGCTTATATCAGGTGATTACAGCAGGGGCGAGCGATGCAGTCGGTCCTAGTCCATTTTTATTCAATGGACCTGAAAAATATAATAAAAAAGCAAGCAGAGCGAAACGCTACCTTGCCATAAGAACAATAATTGATAATATTTTTGTTCGATTCTATCAATTTTTGTTTGAAATGGCTGGCACGAATGTATCTGTCGATCAAGCAAGAGAAATTGGCGAAATTGTATATAATTATTCCCCTAAAATAACTGAAGAAGTCAATAAGTTACTTGTTTTAGATAATCCAACGGAGGACGATTTTAAGAAGGCTGGATATGAAATGCTTAAAGAACTATACAACAACGAGTTTTTACCTGTCATTCCAACCGCGACAAATCCTGTACCGTCTTTTGGCCCCCTAACAAAGCAAATATTAAAAGCGCTAAAGATAGACGCTGAAGAAATTATAACGTTATTGCTAGCAAGAGCAGCTGAAAAGTGGATCCCTTTTTATGGGCAACTTAGCGCGGCATACGATGTGGCTAAAACTGCAAATATTGTAATTGAATTCGGTTCAACAATTAAAGACTTTATGGTTGTACCTACCAAGGCGGATTTTTCGCTCACATGGGGGCTCTCAATAGTTGATATTTCCCCACGAACAGTTGCTAAAGATAGTTTTGACAAAAAAATAAAAATATATGGAATAGGCTTCAATGTAATCGAAGGTTGGATTTGGGATACCAAACCTGAATTTACATTTACTGATTCAAATAATTCTACATTACAATACAAAACGACGAATGTAACAGTATCAGAGCAAGGAAACCTAGCGACGCTTATGTTGCCCGCTGATTTCATTAATGGAGTAACAGGAAGCATTGAAGTAAAAGTGGATCACGATCAAGAAAGCGCGAAATCACCATATAATATAAAAATTGGCAGTGAATTATCTATCACTAGATTATTACCAAACACAGCTAAACAGGGCGATCTAATTACCATTGAAGGTAGTGGGTTTAGTGAAGTAGTTTCTAAAAATACTGTGGAATTTACAGGGGGTTCTACTGTAGTGCGGGCAATAGTTATTAGCGCTACAAAAAATGAACTGAAGGTAGTTGTACCGTCGGGTGCTAGAACTGGTGATGTGTCAGTGTTAATAGGGACGGGAAAAAGTAACGGGCTTTTGTTTACAGTACCGCACTTATTAAAAATCACGTATGGCGACAACGGTCAATTAAATGATGATATATTTAAATTGAAAGTTAATAGCGAGGTTATTTACGACAATAATAAACCACTAAGGAATATTGGCCCGCTGGAAATTGCGCTCACGAAGGGTACCCATACGGTCGAGTTAGAGGGGATTCGGGCTGATGACGGTATAGGTACCTATTTTATTTCGTTTGACGGTGACGTATTGAATGTATCAGGAGACGCTCTCGAAGGGAGAGATTTGTGTCCGCAAATTGTAAAACGATTCCAAGTAGAAGTCGGGCTTGGTGCTGGTAATAAAATGAGTGCTAAGGCTGTCAAAAATAAAGTTAAGGCGTTACAGTCAGAGGTTAATAGTATTGCAGAATGCTTAAATTAGTATTAATAGCTAGTTGCTAATAATATATAACTTGTTCATTTTAAAGTAGAGGAGTGCCATATGAAGTACTTATGTTTTTTTTTCGCTATATGTGTAACCGTTTTCAGTAACTATTCTTATGCCAATAGAGAAATGGATATTGAACAGCATCTCGTTTATGCCAAGTTAGGGAATGTAAAGAGTATGAACCAGTTGGGTGTGCTGTACCGGATGGGATTGTATCGTGAAGACAGATTTAAAAATGCCATCTTTTGGTTTGAAAAAGCGATTAAGCAAGGTAACACTGACGCATTGTATAATATTGGGTTAATGTATGAAGAAGGATATGGTTATAAGAAAAATTATACTAAAGCAATTGAGTATTACATTAAAGCTGCAAATGAAAATAACACAAAAGCTATGTATGCCTTAAGTGGGGCTTATCGGTTTGGGAGAGGCGTCAGTATAGATACAGCAATGGCAAACTCTATTCTGAGGAAATGCTCAGAGCTCGGAGATAACAACTGCGCGCTGTACCTCAATCTATTTAGGTAACTATAAGGGCTTCAATAATATGAAAATGGCTAAATTGCACTCATCAACAGCCACTATTGGGTTCATTAGAAAGTACCCAATGGTTTTCTACCCTAGTACTAAACAAAACGTGATAAATTTTAGGACGAAAGGCTCGATGTGGCTTAAGGTTCTTGGGGTTGCGGCTCTTTTTGCTGCCGTATCTCTGGTTGTGTCATCGGGTTTTGGCTTGGTTCAGTTAGTGTTGGCTACAACCATTGTTATAATAGGGCTGTTACTGGGTCTAGCTCGCTGCTCGCTGGAGCTAGATCTAGACAAACGTCAAGGCTATAGCTCATTTAGTCTTTTTAAGTTTAGTATGCAAAGTAAGTACAGAGACTTTAACCAGCTGTCTTTGTTTGTCAGCCCTTATCAACACATTTCGTTTACCTATCAATTACAAATTGAACAGCACTGCTATCCCATTGGGAGCCTGACCGAGACCAAAGAGCTAGCGACGGAAATAATGACGTGCAGTGGCATCAAAGGGTACGGTAGGGCATCGTCGGGTGGGAAAAACATAGCACTAGCGCAATTACACGATGTTATTGTCGACAGAACTGAGCCGCTAAAATTATGGTCGATGATTGAGTTAGGCCGCTTAATATACCCACTATTTATCAGTCTACTTATTGTTTCTTTGGCGCGTTTACTGTGAAATTCAAAAAAATAAACGCTCATCGAGCGGTGATCGATAACTTTATTTCGAGCATTATATTACTGCGCGTTGCTGGCGTAATCGGCCTCTTAGCGCTAATCGTAACGGCAACCGATATTCGAAATCCTGACTTTCCAGCACTTGGGTGGTGTTTTGGGTTGACTTTATGTTGGCATCTGCTTTTTGCTCAATCGCGAATATTTGTCGACCTCAATTCAGACTCCCTTGAATTCAAGATTCATTCCCTTTATTTTCTGTCAAAACGACGCTACCGTTTAAGCGAAATAGTCAGTGTTATCGTATGCAAACATCCATTTAAACGAGGATACTATCAACTCATTGTCGAGTTTAATAACTTGGCTAAATTACCGATCGCCTATTCACGGGCGGAGCTAGCCTTAGTGGATGTAGCCCAGAAAATGGGAACGTTTACGAGCATCAATGTGCATGTTAAATCATGAGCGCACAAAAACGTTTTTTTATTCGCTCAATTTTAGTGGCTGTTATGGCGACTGATTAATGGGAAATCAAATAATAGCAATTAGCAATTAGCAATTAGCAATTAGCGATGCTCGAGGCCGGTGTGTTTTGACGCACAGACTAGCGATTATGACTGGAATAAACATCGATAGAGTCTGAGTGTTTTATACACAAAGGCAGCGAAAGTCGCCCAAAATAAACTGGCAGCCCTATCTTGTATTAGTGAGGTTTTCGTATTGGCGGCGAAACGCCAAATTAAACTAATGGTCATTTTTTAGGACCTTTACATGACGTATTTGTAATCTCGTCATTGCTAAACTGTCTACGGATGAGGCCCGACCGTGTTGTTGTTGTTGTTGGTGAGTGTCGAGGCGGTGAGGCGCTAGACATGTTACAGGCGATGAACACCGGGCATGATGGCTCATTAACCACCGCCCATGCCAATACCCCGCGTGACTGTATTGCGAGAATTGAAGTGATGGTCATGATGGCTGGGATGGACTTACCCATTCAAGCTATACGCGAACAGATTGGCTCAGCCGTGCACTTAATCGTGCAGCAATCACGTTTTAGTGATGGCACCCGTAAGATCACCGCGATTAGCGAAATCACCGGCATCGAAGGCACTATCGTGCAGCTCTCTGAAATATTTAAGTATGTCCAAATGGGTTTTGATGGCGAAGGCAAGGTACTGGGGTACTTTAGCGCGACCGGCATCGTGCCTGATTTTTATGAAAAGCTTCGCGCGCAGGGCATTGCGGTGGACTTGTCTATATTCAACACGGAGGACAATGATGCTTGATTCACTCTATTTGATGATAATAGTTGGCGTCACTGTCGCTGCGATGATCTTTTGTGGCAATTTTGTTGCCCAAGATTTGGGTAAACAATATCGCGATACGTTTACCCAAAGCGCCAAAACTAACTTAGGTTCGCTGTTTCTCTTTATCGAGCCACAAAAGCTATTCGCAAGTAATCTGGTGATGATGCTAATCGGCTTTGTGTTGTCGTGGGTCGCTTGGGGTCTTGTCGTTGCTATCATTGTGCTCACCATCTTGGCGATTTTCCCACGGTTTTTGTATCGCATTCTACAAAAGAGGCGGCGACGTAAGTTTGTGCTACAACTGCCCGATTCGTTAATGATGATTTCTTCCTCGATGAAATCTGGCGGCAGCCTTATCAATTCGATCGAAACCATGGTCGAAGAGCAATCAGCGCCGGTCAGCCAAGAGTTTTCGTTATTTTTACGCGAACAACGCATGGGGGTGGGCTTTGTCGAAAGCCTGGACAATATGCTAACAAGAATGCCTGAAATGGACTTCAAATTAGTCGTCGCTGGCATGCAAATATCCAAAGAGGTGGGGGGGAACCTTGCCGAAGTCTTAGAGCGGTTGGCGGACACGCTGCGCCGTAAAATTGAAATGGAAGGTAAAATTGATGCGCTAACCGGCCAAGGACGGATGCAGGGTGTGGTGATGACCGGGCTGCCGATATTTCTTGGTTTTATGCTCTATCACATGGAGCCTGCCAGCATGGCGCGGATATTCACCGAGCCGATGGGCTGGGCAACGATTGCTGTGGCCACCGTCATGCTCTCGTTGGGCTATTTCTTTATTCGCAAAATCGTCAATATCGACGTATAGGGGAATGCCATGTTAACCGCCATCATTTGTTTATTTTCCGTTGCCATCATCTTGCTGATCTATAGCAGCTGGCGTATCAAGTCAGCCATTCCTAATGATCAGCGTACCTTTATGGATCCGTTACCGAGTCGGTTACGCCTTATTTGGCCGCTGGTATTGTTTATTTCCTATTACATTGGCGATCGGTTGTCGGTTGATTATTTAGAAAGCCTCAACAAAAAACTGCAATTATCAGGGCTGTCCTACATCATTACTGCCGAGCAATATTTTAGCGTGCGGGTGGTCTCTGCGTTTATCTTTGGCTTGTTTGTCGCCGCTTGCATGTCGATGCTGGAGGCGTTTGATTGGCTGTATTTTGGACTGAGCATCGTGTTTGGCTATATGTTACCGCTTATCACTCTTAATGATTTACGCAAGAAGCGCCAGTTAGCCATTGTTAAGGCAC
>Ga0105356_10000512_pt1 | contig 36703 bp, 24 predicted proteins | sample GOMGulsemesocosm_3_FD_83502 | JGI IMG/M metagenome (GOLD analysis project Ga0105356, IMG submission 83502) | Methane-oxidizing microbial communities from mesocosms in the Gulf of Mexico - GOM9D Gulf of Mexico | ecosystem: Environmental > Aquatic > Marine > Cold seeps | place: Gulf of Mexico...
TAAAAGACGGTGCATTGACAGGTGGTTATTTAGGTGAAATTGTTGATGGAAATAAAAAAGCCGAGTACTTAACAGAAATCGCAAAAAAAGAAGGAATAGACATCAGTCAAACTATTGCCGTAGGAGATGGAGCGAATGATTTGCCTATGCTAAATTTAGCTGGTCTAGGAATTGCGTTTCATGCAAAACCTAAAGTCAAAGACAATGCACAAAGTTCTATATCGAGTATCGGATTGGATGGCGTATTGTATTTATTAGGTTACCATGACAGACATATTGATTTGATAGACTAATATCGAATAAATACTACTTTAAATATCAATCACATGAAGACAATAATTACAACAAAAAATGCTCCTGCTCCATTAGGACCATACAATCAAGCCGTTCTTAGCAATGGGACTTTATATATCTCAGGACAAATTGCTATTGACTCACATACTGGTAGTTTTATTACTGATACGATTTCTAATGAAACTTTACAAGTCATGAAAAACTTAGAAGCTGTATTAAAAGCCGCGGAAATGACTTTCGAAAATGTTGTAAAGTCTTCAATTTTTATTTCTGACATGAATAATTTCAGTACAATAAACGAGATATATGCACGTTTTTTTCACGAAGAAACTGCGCCTGCTAGAGAAACGGTAGAAGTTGCCAAACTTCCGAAAAACGTGAATGTAGAAATCTCTATGATTGCAGTAAAATAATATCTTTATGTAGTTCATCGTTTTTATTATATAACAAACGATGAATTACATTATTTTTTCGTTTCTACCCAAACAAAAAAAACCTCCTTCTCCTTAAAAAACAACCTACCTACTTAAGACTTACTTAAAAGCGTTATAATCAATACTTTATATGAGTTTAAGATAAGTTATCAATCATGAAGAGCAAAGGATTTAACTGATTCTGTCCGTTTTTCTTGCGCTTCAGTACCAAAAAAAATTACTTTTAGTTAACTAGCCCAAAGCACAACATCTACTTCATTGGCTTCAGATTACAATATTCCTATACAGCTTCTCTTTGACAATTTGTATACGCCGCACTTTGGACTTTTTCAGTAAGCCCTATAAAGATTGTATCAGCAATCTAGCCGTAGCAGGATTTGTCGCTAAAGGTACATTGTGTACATCGCACAAACGCATCAACATTAAAACATCCGGTTCATGTGGGTGTTTTTCGAGTGGATCTCTAAAAAACAATACCATAGAAACTTTCCCTTCTGCTACACGTCCTGCAATTTGTGCATCACCTCCCATAGGCCCAGATAAAAATTTAACAACTCTAAAACCTGATTTTTCAGCGTTAGTTCCAGTCGTTCCAGTAGAAATTAACTTTATCTCATTTTTTTGAATCAACTCCTTATTCTCCATTAAGAATTGAACCATTTCTGCCTTTTTACCATCATGTGCTATAATTGCTACTTCCATATATAAGTATTGAGTATTGAGTATTGAGTATTGAGTAAAAATAAAAAAACCCGTTTTGAATTCACAAAACGGGATTGATTTTATAAAAATAAATTTATTTCTTATAAAGAAGCAGAATATTCAATTAGGTCAACTATTTTAGTTGAGTATCCAATTTCATTATCATACCAAGCAACAACTTTAACAAAGTTATCAGTCAATGCGATACCTGCATGTGCATCAAATACAGAAGTACGAGTTTCACCGATAAAATCTTGAGAAACAACTAAATCTTCAGTGTATCCTAATACACCAGCCATTTCATTTTCAGAAGCTGACTTCATTGCTTCACAAATCTCAGCATAAGTAGCTGGTTTGTCTAACTGTACAGTTAAATCAACAACAGAAACATCCATAGTTGGTACACGGAAAGCCATACCTGTTAATTTTCCATTCAATGCAGGAATTACTTTTCCAACAGCTTTAGCCGCTCCTGTAGAAGAAGGAATGATATTATGAATAGCAGAACGTCCGCCTCTCCAGTCTTTCATAGAAGGACCATCAACTGTTTTTTGAGTAGCAGTTGCAGCATGAACAGTTGTCATTAATCCACCTGTAATTCCCCAGTTGTCATTCAATACTTTTGCGATTGGAGACAAACAGTTTGTTGTACAAGAAGCATTAGAAAAAATAGCTTGATCAGCTTTCAATTCATTGTTATTTACTCCCATTACAAACATAGGTGTGTCATCTTTAGATGGAGCAGATAATACTACTTTCTTAGCTCCAGCTTGCAAATGCAGTCCAGCTGTTTCTTTTGTTAAAAAGAATCCTGTAGATTCGATTACATAATCAGCTCCAACCTCATCCCATTTCAAATCAGCAGGATTACGTTCAGCAGTAATTCTAATTTCATTACCGTTTACAACCAATTTTCCATCTACTACTTCAACGGTTCCATCAAAAGCTCCGTGTACAGAATCATACTTCAACATATAAGCCAAGTAATCAACATCTAATAAATCATTGATTCCTACTACTTGTACATTCTCTCTTGCTACTGCAGATCTGAAAGCAAATCTACCGATTCTACCGAATCCATTAATCCCAATTTTAATCATCTTATTTAAATTTAATTAATTTTTTATTTTATTTACACCGTCATGATTTCAGAAACTCTCAATAGCTCTTCATCAATTTTGTGATGTTCTTTTACCGCTTTTTCTAAAGGTGTATACTTGATTTCATTATTAACAAAACCTACCATTAGGTTAGAAGACCCAGACAATAATAATTCAACTGCACTCACTCCAAACCTACTAGCCAACACTCTATCAAAACAACTAGGTGCTCCACCACGTTGCATATGACCTAATACTGAAACTCTAATATCATAATTTGGTAGATTTTCTTCAACATATTCTGCCAACTCAAAAATATTCTTTCCAGTTTTTTCACCTTCAGCTACAACAACAATACTTGATTTTTTCCCAGACTCTTTGCTTTTTATCAAAGATGCTAACATTTTATCAAGTCCAATATTTTCTTCTGGAATTAAAATTTCTTCAGCACCAGCACCAACACCTGCATTTAATGCTATAAAACCAGCATCTCTCCCCATCACTTCCACAAAAAATAATCTGTTGTGTGAAGATGCAGTATCTCTAATTTTATCTATTGCTTCTACCACTGTATTTAATGCAGTATCATACCCTAAAGTATATTGCGTTCCATATATGTCATTATCAATAGTACAAGGAATCCCTATAATTGGAAAATTATATTCTTGATTAAAAATCATACCTCCTGTGAAGGTACCATCTCCTCCAATAACAATCAAACCTTCCACTCCTTCAGCGATTAAATTTGCATAGGCTTTGGCTCTACCTTCTTTTGTTCTAAATTCCTCAGATCTTGCAGACTGCAGCATCGTACCACCTTTGTTGATTATATTGTTAACGCTCCGCGCTCCCATTTCAACAAAATTACCCTCAATCATTCCCTGATATCCTTGATAGATACCAATACAGGTTACTTTATAATATGCACAGGTTCTAACTACTGCTCTAATTGCTGCATTCATTCCTGGAGAATCACCTCCAGAAGTCATTACTGCTACTTTTTTTAATTGTATATTCATCTTTATTTTATAATGTATAAAATTACATCTAATTTCACTTGTGCTTTTTATATTAAACACTTTTATACGAAAACGTTTTCGACTAATAACTTGTTCTTAAAAGGGATCAAAAAACATCATCTAAGCAACAAAACACTCTCAAAATTAAGCAATTAAACCGAATAACTCATTTTAAAAAATTGTTAAAACAATCTACAACAAGCTGTTAACTATAAACAACACCAATCCTTCCTATATGCATTAGCAAAAAAATTGATGTTGTTTATAGATAATTATTTATTTTCCTCTTTTATCTCTTATTCCCAAAGGTTTTTTGGATATACTGCCGTTTCTTTTAATCGAGTTACCTCTTTCACAACTACTGGCCTATCTTCTGCGTATGTAACTCCCATCCATTTTGCATCAGAGGTCAAAACTTTTACTTTACCTCTATTAGATTCAATGATATTGTTTACGACAGTTGGAATAAAAAATTCACTTTTGAGTTCTAAAGATCTTTCTTGTAAAAACGCTTTAAAATCTTCTTCTAAAGCTTCTAAATACTTAGGTGTAAAACCCCAAAAATTCATAGATACTATGGTATTCTCTGACATCGGCTCAAACTCACCATTGTCGTTTTTACGTTGGATTTCTCCATCAATATCTTCAATATGTGTTCTTTCTATAATATTTGTCAATTCTCTTCCCTCATTTACGAAACACTCTCCTCTAGATACAAATCCATTTTCAGAAATCGTGTTTTTCAAATTGTACCCTACCATACACATATCATGAGAATTCGAATCTAAATTATCCAACTCTTTAATAATCGTTTTAAATGCTCCCTTACTGTAAAAATCATCTCCATTAATTACAATAAAATTTCCATCAACCACATCCTTAACCATTAAAGTTGCATGACCAGTTCCCCAAGGTTTTACTCTTTCTGGGTCTACTTTATAACCAGAAGGAATTTTTTCCAATTCCTGACATACATAGTGTACTTCCGCTTTCCCTTTTAATCTTGCATCATATATTTTTTGAAAATCATTTTTAAATGATTCTCTTACAATAAAAACAACTTTTTCAAAACCAGCTTCAATAGCATCATAAAGAGAAAAATCTATAATTGTATCTCCATCTGCTGACATTGCGTCTAATTGTTTAAGACCACCATACCGGCTTCCCATTCCTGCTGCTAGAATTACTAATGTATGTTTTTTCATTTTCTTAGTTTTTTAATTGGTTTTTATTTCATAAATATTTTCCGCCTGCTAAAATAACATTTCATTTTTAATTGATTTGTTATATCCACCTTTAATACAAATAATATTAAAGAATAGAAGGAACTACTAAAATTAAATCATCAGGTATTGCATTCTTTCCTCCTTTTTTAGCAAGTTGTTTTTTCTTCTTTTTAAGACCTAATTTGATTAACATTTCTCCCAAATTGTCAAAATCTATTTGATAACTCAATCCTATTCCCTGTGTATACCCCTCTTCTTCTTCAGAATATTGAATTTCGTTTTGTCTATTAAAAAATGTCCATCTTAAATTTCCCTCTTCATCTACTAAGAATTCTACTCTCACTTCTCCAACCACACTTGATTGGGTTTTTGCCCCTACTGGAACTCCTAATTTCCCATTAATTAAAATACGATCATTAATTTGAGTGGCTAATGAAATATCAACTTGATCATCTATGTTTTGTTCCTCAACATTGTCCTTTTCACCTGAAGTATACCCCAACCCTACTTTAAACTTGTCATTATCTTTATTAAGAATATCTGATAAAGCACCAGAAATCAGGTCTGAAGTAGTACCTGTTATGGCTGAATTGCTATTTGCTGCAATATTATTTTCATTAAAGAAACTTTTAGAAAGTAACAAAGAAAAAAATTGGCGCATTTTTGTATTGTCATCATTATCATTCAATTTAAACTCTAGTTCAGAAGCTACTAATGAGCTAGAATTTGGAATAACAATATCAAATTCTTCTGTTGAATTGAACAACTTCCCTTGTACTTTTGTAACCAAATCAATAGCTATTTTTCTATTGGTATTCAAATTTTCTAGTAATGCTTTCGGATTTGCTTTTACCTGATGAATGGCTACCAAATTCAAATCTGCATCATATGGATTTCCATCCCAAGAAATGATACCTCCTTTTTGAATTTCAAAAGGTTTCTTTATTACACCACCTCCATAAATAAAATTATAAATACCATTCTCTATGTAATAATCACCACTCATAACAAATTTTCCTTTGGTATCAATTTCAATCAATAATGTACCTGATCCATTCCCTTTTAAAGAACTTCCAGACACGCGATCAATTACAATTTCTGCTTCTGCTTCCTTTGTCACATCCAATTCAAAACTCAGTGACAAGCCTTGAATTTTCTTCAATAAAAACGCATTGTCAAAAAGTACATCTGTAATTTTTCCTTGATTCTCGTTTTTAAAATGAATCAGTGCTGAGTTTTCTACCGCTCTCACATCGCTTAAAGGAATGACAAATTTAGTTCCCTTTAAAGTTCTTGCCTTTACTTCGATATTTAAATCGTTGGTTGTTCCCTTAAAACTAGCAGCACCAGCAATCAATCCTGTACCATAATAACTTACATTTTCACCATCTTTTGTGTCTAACACTAACAACTTATCTGAATCTATTCTTAAATTCAGCTCCCAATCTTTAAATGATTTGTGGCTTATACTCCCTGACAACGTTCCTTCTGTACCAAGCTTTGAATCTTCTAACACCATTTTTTCAAATAAAAACGATTGCTTTTCTAATTTTACTGTCTGATTCCTTATAAAATTATAATCTACGTTTAGATAAGGAAACGTAAGACCTGTATTAGACAACTTTAATTCACCATCCATATCTGGATTGGAAAGATTTCCTGTTACTTTAAATTCACCATCAGCGATTCCTCTAATTTTAGTCAAAACATTTTTGCCTAAGGGTCCAAACGCATTCAACTTAAAAGCATTCAAACTAACATTCAAATCGATAGTTGGTACTTTGGGAGTTAAATCTATATATCCGTTTGCTTTTAGGTTTTTATAGGAATCGCCAATCAATTGCAAATCTACTTTGTATTTTTTGTAAGAATCTTCTGCTTTCAGATTCATTCCCAAATCACCTTGATACGCTCCATTAATTTTAAAATTTTTAATATTTAAGGTTCCGAAAGGTTGGTAAACTCCTTTCTCTTGCTTAAAATTCACGTTTCCATTTACCAAACCGTTCAAAGATAAACTATCTATTTTCGGAGTAATTGCATCTAAATTGACATTATCAAATTTCACCTTTAAATCTTTGAAAGTAGAATCTTTAACCGCTCCTTCAAATTGAATTTTTTGAACTCCAGAAGAAAGATTGAATTCTTTAAAATCATAAAATTGTTTTTCAAAATCAAAAACCAATTTATTTTTATTATTGTCCTTTGGATTGATAAACCAATCTTTGCCTTTAAAATGTATTTTGGATTTTTGAATTCCCAAAACAGAATTTTTGTTTGTATCCAACGTGTAAAAGAAGGACAATCCAAAAGTTTCTTTATTTTCATTTCCCCCAGTAAAATCGGATCTAAAATACAAAGTATCTTTTACCGTTTTATTTAAAAGACTCACCTTTCGTAAGACATAATTAGGAAATTTTATTTTATCAATACTAAAATTTGTATTTAAAAAATTCTTATTATCAATCTTTAAATCGACACTATCCAACACTGTTTTGCCAATTTCCAATCTCGGTGCTCTGAATAATAATTTAATTTCATTATTATCATCAATGACCTTTCCTTTTAACAAAGTATTAGATGACAATTTGACTTTTGGCAAAAAAACCTCTATTATTTCACTATGAATTTGAAAATCAAATTCAAAAAACTGCTTTTCTGATACTTTCAATGGGCTGTAATTTGCCAATATACTTCCTATAGAATTCTGAACCAGCTTATAAATTTCAGAAAGTTTGAAATTTCCTAAAATTTTACCATTTAGAATATCTTTAGAATCTACCTTTATAGTCTTAATTTCTTCATTAGATAAAGTAGATTTAATCTTAAAGTCTTTAAATTCAAAAACTTTTTTTTCGTTTTCATAACTAGAATTTGTGAATTTTATTTCACCAATAATATCATCAATCGTATTCCCTTCAAAGTCCATCAATATATCCCCTTTCAAAACAGCTATACTGTCCCGTTTAAAAAGGTTTAGCTTATTAAAATTTGCATAATCTACTTGTGCCCTAAAATCAAATTTATTAACCTTAGAAGAAAAATCTGCCAACCCTTTAAAATCTAAAATTAAATTTTCATCATTCACTAAAAGGTCTCCATTGAATCTTTTATTTTTAAATTCTCCGTTTACTTTAGCATCTCTATAAGTATAGCCTTTGTACTGATGTTTGGTTATTTCTCCATCAATAACGGCATTTACATTATCCACTGTAAAACCTTTTCCATTGATATTTCCTTCGAAAGAAACCTTTCCTAAAAACGGATCTTGAACAATTTTACCTAACTGAAAATCAATAATTTTTACATGCCCTTGATAAGTTGCTTCATCTATATTATCAATATTAGTAAATGCTAAATTCGAAACAGTTTTTCCTATATCAGAATCCATTACAATATCAACATCAATCTTTTTATTCGTTACAAGTGTAATACCTGAAATTCCAAAGTCTCCTATTTTTTTAAATTCTGACGGTAGACTCCTTCCTAATAAATCAGGTAATAAATTTTTCAATTGCTTGTAATTAGAAGATATCGTATCTATTATTCCATTCATAGAAAAGCCATCTCTTCTCTTGAAACTATTTCTAAAATGATAATTTCCTTTGACCACAGTTCCTTCATTTGAAAACAAATCCAAATGAACCAATTTAAAATCATTCAATGTTCCTTTAAAAGCTGTGCTAAAGTGCAACTTGTCATTTTCTCCAAACTCTTTGTATAATTTTTTTAAATCTTGCAACGACAAATGTGAGTCCTTAAACGTAGCATTTATTTGAACTTTATTATTAAAATCTTGTAAATCTTTTCCTCCATAATCAAATACCATTTCGGATTTCAATGACGAATTCTCTGTTTCCAAAACCATTCCCTTAAATAACATCTGTGACAATGTATAAGAAAAATTGGTCGTTAAGTTTTGAATCTCTAAATTGTGATTGTCTACAAAATTTACTCCCTTTAATTTTGCATAAACAGCTGCTCCTTTCAACTCAAAATCATATACTTTACCTTTTATTCCTTTATAAAAGGCAAGTAATGAGTCTTGTTTTCTATTTAAATTAAAAATCTCAACATCAATACCATGAATATTCATTTCATCGGTTTTCAAATGAAACAGGTTTTTCTTTGTTTTTGATTTTTTTGCTAATTTTTTAGAAAAAATAGTAAGATTACTTCTTTCTTCATTTTTATAGGTCTTTAAATTAAAAACTCCATCGTACAAAGCAACACTACCAAGATCTACCTTATTTTGAAAAATCTCACTAAAACTTAACAAAGATGTTTGTAGTTTCGATACTGCAATTAGAGTATCGTTATGATGGTCTTTAATTAATATTCCTTTTAATTTTATTTGACCTAAATAAGAAAGATCTATTTTCTCAACAGCTATGTGTACATCATATTTGTTCTGAAGACTATTCGTCACATAATCTCCCAATCTAGTTTGTGTACTTGACAATGCAAATATTAAACTAAGAATAAGTGACAATAGCAAAAGTATTGCTAAAATGTTGATGAGTATTTTTCTAATTCGTTTGATATGCTTTAACTTTGTTTCCTGTTAGCAAAAAAGATGCCTAATTTATTTAAAATGTCTAAAAAACCTATTTATATTCTTGCTATTGAATCGTCTTGTGACGATACAAGTGCTGCTGTTATTTGTAACAATAAAATACTTTCGAATACTATTGCGACTCAGGAAATTCACGCTGAATACGGTGGCGTAGTTCCAGAATTGGCATCTCGTGCACACCAACAAAACATTGTTCCCGTAGTTCAACAAGCAATTCAAAAAGCAAATATCGACAAAAAAGACTTAAATGCCATAGCTTTTACACGTGGACCTGGATTAATGGGCTCACTTTTAGTTGGAACCTCATTTGCCAAATCTTTAGCCTTGTCTTTAAACATACCTTTAATTGATGTAAACCACATGCAAGGCCATGTTTTAGCTCATTTTATTGAAGAAGAAGGAATAACAAAACCTACATTTCCTTTCTTATGTTTGACCATAAGTGGTGGTCATACACAAATTGTTAAAGTTTCTGATTATTTTGATATGACTGTACTTGGAGAAACTATTGATGATGCCGTCGGTGAAGCTTTTGATAAATCTGCCAAAATTTTAGATTTACCTTATCCTGGAGGACCTTTGATTGACAAATATGCCAAACTAGGAAATCCAAAAGCCTATAAATTTACCAAACCAAGAGTAGGTGATTTAGATTTTAGCTTTAGTGGCTTGAAAACTGCCTTTTTGTATTTTATTCAAAAACAAGAAAAAGAAAACCCAAATTTTATTGAGGAAAATCTTCATGATATTTGCGCTTCTCTACAAAATACTATTGTAACTATATTGATGGATAAATTAAAAAACGCTGTCAAACATACTGGAATAATGCAAGTTGCTATTGCCGGTGGTGTTTCTGCCAATTCTGAAATAAGAAAACGACTGAAAGATGCAGAATTTAAATACAAATGGAAAACTTATATTCCTAAATTTGAATATACAACTGACAATGCTGGTATGATCGCTATTACAGGATATCTTAAATATTTGGAAAACAATTATAGTGATTCTAGTGTTTCTTCTAATGCGAGGATGAAGGTGGATCAAAAAGACTAATTCACAAAAAAAACATGAAACTTAAATACATCTCAAAAAACAATTGATTACTACAGTTATCACTGAACAAATCATATTTTAGACTATACTTTTAAAATCTCTGTGCTAACCAAATTACCCCTATCTACAAAACAGTCAATTCTCGAAACAAACTTTCCAAGTTTTTATTCTTTGTGTTTAACTGTACAATCTTAAGTCCATTATTATTAGCAAAATCAAAAACCATTGAACGCATATCTTCCTTTGTATCAAAAGTAAGTTCCCAAGTTGTATCAAAAATATTATTCACATGCGATAAGTTGGGAATTGCTTCAAAAAACCTTTTTTCAATTAAGAAATCAAAAGCAACTACTATTATTTGAGCTTGTTGCTCTTTCAATACTGCTAATTTTTCATCAGCAACAATACATCCTTTTTTTATGACCAACACACGATCGCAAACTGCTTCAACTTCTTGTAAAATATGTGTAGAAAATAAAACTATTTTTTCCTTCCCTATTTCTCTAATCAATTCGCGTATTTCTATCAATTGATTTGGATCCAAACCTGTCGTAGGTTCATCCAATATCAAAACATGTGGATTGTGTAAAATTGCTGCAGCCAACCCAACTCGTTGCTGATATCCTTTAGATAATTGATAAATTTTCTTGTGTACTTCAGGTAGAAGTCCAACTTTTTCAATAGCAATAAAAATTTCTTTTTTGGAACTTTTATGGATATCTCCTATAAATTGTAAATACTCCCTTACATACATTTCTTTATACAATGGATTGCTCTCAGGCAAATATCCTATGTTTTTTTGAGCTTCAATAGGATTTTTTAAAACATCAATAGCGTTTATTTCTACCTCTCCATCTACCACAATTATAGAACCTGTCAATATTTTCATAAGCGTAGACTTCCCGGCCCCATTGGGACCTAAAAAACCAACAACTTCGCCCTTTTTTATTTGGAACGAAACCGTATCTAAGGCTTTTTGATTATCATAAAACTTGCTTACATTTTTTACAACTACTGACATGTCAATTGATTTTTGACAAAAATACATTATTCTTCTTACCCATTTTATCGAACCTCTTTTAAATAGATAACAATTTCACATAACTCATTATTTTTTCAGACATTTGTACAAAATTTTCACATATGAGTTTTTTAAGAGTCTTAGTCTGTATTTTCTGTCCTCCGCTATCTATTATTGATAAAGGTTGCGGCTCTGTTCTTATAGTATTTTTATTAACTTTAGCAGGATGGGTTCCTGGCGTTATTGCTGCATTGATCATTAATAATAAAAAATAATGAATAAAAAAGTTCAATTGCAAGACATAGGGAAAAAAGCCTATAAGGAAGCTTGGGAATACCAAGATAAATTATTTCAGGAAATAATAGATATAAAGATTTCTAACAGGAAAGAAAACACACAAATTCCCACTCCAAATTATTTTTTATTTGTAGAACACCCACATGTCTATACTTTGGGTAAAAGTGGAGATTTCAGCAACCTGTTACTCAATGAAAAACAACTAGAAGAAAAAGGAGCGACATTTTACAAGAGCAATCGTGGTGGTGACATTACTTACCATGGCCCAGGGCAAATTGTTGGTTATCCAATTTTTGATTTAGAAAATTTTTTCACAGATATACACAAGTACTTGAGATTTCTAGAGGAAGCTATTATTCGTACTCTAGATGAATATGGATTGAAAGCAGAAAGAAGCTCAGGCGAAACAGGTGTCTGGTTTGATGTTGAAACACCTTTTGCTAGAAAAATTTGCGCTTTGGGCGTTCGTAGCAGTCGCTGGGTAAGCATGCATGGGTTTGCTTTAAATGCAAATGTAAATTTAGGTTATTTTGACAATATAATTCCTTGTGGAATCAAAGGAAAAGCAGTTACCTCAATGGAAGCTGAACTGGGTAAAAAAATTTCTGAAACAGAAGTAAAAGAAAAAATAACCAAACATTTGGCTGAACTATTTGAAATTGAATTTATTAATGACAATAATCAATTTTTAATTAACAATTAATAGATAGTCGTTGGTAACGTGAAGTTAAGAATTGATGCTTACTTGTTCAAAAAAACATTAAACTTAAATAGCCAATAAAGATAAACCATTGTTTAACTAACAACTCCCAATTACTAATTGTATCTTAATAAGTATTAATGAAGGATGTGGTATTGAAAAATTCTAAATTGATATTATCTTTTGACAACCCCCTATTACTAATTGCACATTGATAATTATACATTCCCTCTTTAATTAATAACGATACACTACAGCGTTGATATTCATACCAGCACCTACAGAAGCCAAAATAATTACATCTCCTTTATTTACTTCCTGATTTTTAATTTTCCCTTTTACAACCAAATCCAATAATGTTGGTACTGTAGCGACAGAGCTATTCCCCAACTTATGAATACACATAGGCATCACTCCTTCAGGCAACTTAGCCTTATACAAACGAAAAAATCTTTTTACAATAGCAGCGTCCATTTTTTCGTTCGCTTGATGTATAAATATTTTTTTTACTTCATCTATTGACACTCCACTTTTATCCAAAACTTCTTGCATTGCCTGAGGAACGTTATTCAATGCAAATTCATATATTTTTCGACCGTGCATTTTTATATAACAAGTCGACTTCTTCTCTTCATTATTGTAAGACTTTCCAAAAAAAAGGTAATTGGTCTCTTCTTCCGTAAACGTTTTTGCTCCATGACTTAAAATTCCAATTGAATCGTCACTATAACATCCTTCAATTACGCAAGCTCCTGCCCCATCGGCATATATCATAGAATCCCTATCATAGTCATCAACTACTCTTGACAATGTTTCTGTCCCAATAATCAATACTTTTTTTGCCAAGCCAGATTTTATAAATGCTTCTGCCTGTATGACTCCTTGTACCCACCCAGGACAACCAAATAGTAAATCATACGCAACACAATTCACATTATTAATCTTTAATTTATTCTTTACTTTAGATGCCAAACTAGGCAAAGTATCCCCTTGTATACTCCCCAAAGCCACATCACCAAAGTTATGGGCAACAATTATATAGTCTAATGTATTTTTATCAATTTTGGAATCTTCAATTGCCTTTTTCCCTGCAAGATAAGCCAAATCAGAAGCCACCATCCCTTCTTCTGCATACCTTCTTTCTTCAATACCGGTAATTTCCTTGAACTTTTGAATGATGATTTCATTTTCTTTTGTGAACGGCGTTCCATCTTCATTCAAAAAAGTATTCCTTAAAAAGCTGTTATTTTTTTTAACAAGATTTGGAACATAACTTCCCGTTCCAGTAATTACAGATTGAATTGACATATGTGATTTCTTTATTTATTACAATGCGGTTGAAGCTATTCCTAAAAGAGCCATAATAAAGAGCATGGCATACAAACTCAATACAATTGCAACAAATATTCCTATAAACTTATAATGCGATTTTAGATTTTTAAAAGCTGAGGTCAATTCTTCTTGATCTTCAATCTCCAATGCAGATTTTAAATTCCCTGAAAATTTGAACAAATAATTGACTGGAAAAAAATAGATTCCCGCTAAAATAAAATAAATTACCGAAAGTGTTCCTATTGCCACTGCTTGTACCGTTTGTAAAGGAAGTAAACTAAAAAAATATTTTGCGGAAAAAGCTATCAATATCAACAACCCAATGCCTATAAAACCAATAATTGCAAGAAACCTAGTCCATTTGGCTGTTTCTATTAAATACTCTTTTATCTCATCTGAAATATGCATATTCCCTCCCATTTGTTCTTCTTTTTTTGAATCTAGCAAAACTACAAAATGAATTCTCTATTTTGACAGCTGCATGATTTTAATTTGCATTACAGTAGCAATCGATTGTGCTCTGGATTTTGCAGTTTCTGACATCTCCCCTTTAAAGAGTTCGTCTATGGAAGTAGAAAATAACAATATCCATTTCTTAAAATGCTTGTCTTCAAAAGCTATTTCTTTGTTTTTATTTAAATGAGGTTGTATTGCATTTTTTTTATAAGTTCCTGAATCAAACAAAATCCCATCCCAGAAATCAACCAATACAGCTAAATGTTTTTCAAGAGAACTTTGCTCTTTGAAATCTATAAAAAAAACTGACATTTCAGAGTCTTCAAACAATTTCTCATAAAATCGTTCTACCAACCTGAATAAATCTTGTCTATTGCAAATATCGTTCTTCATAAAACCCTGATATAAAAATAAAAACCTGTAACAAATTATATTTTGCTACAGGTTTTCAATTTATGAATTCTATATGAATCTACCTACTTTTAATTCAAAACAGCCCGAAACAAATACAAACAACTGTCTTTAAACAAAATAAGCACATGATTCTCTTTCTATCAAAAATCATTTCAATAATTCTTTTTAAAAATTCTCGTAAATATCACCTAAATCAAAGGATATTGAAAACCTTAATGTTTTCTCCAAAGGATTCCCTACATCAGATGCATTCATCAAATATGACAAATCTATATTGAATGATCTTGCTTTGATTCCACCACCCATAGTAAAATATTGACGATTTCCTTTGAACTCACTTTCATGAAAATACCCCGCTCTTATAGCAAAAGCATTATTATACAGATATTCTCCACCAACAGACCATGTAAACTCTTTTAACTCCTCACTTGATCCACCTGGTGCATCACCAAAAGATTGAAAAATTCCTTCTACCCAGCCCACATTACTATCTTTTCCTGATATTATTACATCTGGCGTCGAATCATCATTATCATGACCTCCATAAATTGGTGGAGTTGGAACTAACAACTTAGAGGTTTCTAAAGTAAATGCAATCGTATTATAATCATCTAATATAAAATCAAATCCACCTCCTAAACGCAAACGTGTAGGTATGAAATTTTCATTTCCGGCAGTATAAGAAACTTTTGGGCCCAGATTTGAAATATTAAACCCCCCTCTTATTCGTCCATTAAAATTACCATAATTTCTTTCTTGAGACTGGTAATACCCAGAAACATCTACTCCAAAACCATTTATTGCAGACACATCAGAATTCAATGTCTTAATCGACAAATCTGAACGTATGTACCGAAGCGCTACCCCCATTGAAAAATAATCACTTAATTTTAACGCATAAGAACCTGCTATAGTCAATTCTGAAGGGTTTTCTACACCAGTAGGTGTTGCCTGTTCATCAAACAATTCAATTTTCCCTAAAGAAAAGTAACGCAAATTAACTCCCCAAGAACTACGTTCATCCAACCTATTTACTAAAGATCCTCCTCCAATAAACAAACCATCCACTAAATTTTTCAACCATGGCGTGTAATTGACCCCTACAGTATATTGAGAAGTATTGAAAGCCATTTTTGCAGCATTATGATACAGAGAACTAGCATCAGGAGTTGTAGCAACACCAACATCTCCCATACCTGCGGAACGGGCATCAGAATTTATCATTAATAAAGGGGCGACTGTAGAAATTGTATTTGATGTGTTTTGTGCATTCACCTGCACTGTTAAGCAAACCAATAGTAGGGTAGTAATAATTTTCTTTATCATCATTTTGTTTTTTATTTTTTCTTATTATAAATTTACTAAACTTCTATTGAAGTAGCACTAATTTCTCAAACTTTTCCGCTACCTCCCCTGTATCCTCAGATTTAACAATTATCTTATATACGTAAACTCCTTTTCCTAGTTTTGCTCCAAAATCATCTTTTCCATCCCAAGTAACTGATCTAGAGAGACTACCTGTTGTTTGTATTGTTTGATGAATTGACTTTACCAATTTTCCAGAAACAGAAAAAATATAAATTTTTACATCTAAAGATTCATTAGGTCTGTTGTGATTGAACCAAAACTCTGTATAATTTATAAAGGGATTTGGATAATTCAATACGTTTTCCAACTCAAACGAACCATTTTCAACAACTAAAAAACTTAACGTCTTTTCTGATGAATTATTGTATGTATCCCATGCTTTTATTTTTAAAGTATGCAATCCTGGTTCTAAATTTCTTAATGTATAGGTTAGATTTCCATTGGTATAATCACCCAATTTGGTTTCATAAAAATCATTTAACTGTATTGGATTCGTTTCATCTCCATCTAAAATCCCTACTATATTATGTCCTATAGCCCCTAAAGAAGTATTGATTCCATTCGTATCAAAAAACTGAGCTATTAGATTTGGAGAAGCGTTTGTATTCCCTCCATCAACAAAAGATTCATCATTCATGTACAAAGAAACAACAGGCCCTTCTGTATCATTTTCTGCATTTTCATTGATTCCTCCAATAACTGTCTGCACATCAAAACCTCCTTTACTTATCAATTGATTTTCTGCATACAAACTGATTTTAGATTTTCCATACGCTATTTTTATATCTTTTGGCACAACAAACTCTATATTAAAAGCACCATTTTTCACTTGTGTCTTCCCTTTAAATATTTTACTATCTTGAACATCAAAAGTCATTTTTAAACCAAAGCCGTCATTATCCAACGTAGTCCTATCAATCGGTTTGTCAAAAATAGATGTTGCCATAACACCATTGAAATCAGACAATAAATTTCCTAATTTATCCGTAACAACGCCTTCTATTTTCATTTTAGAAAGTGCTTTTAAAGTATCTCTAGAAATAGATACATCTTTATCATTTATCTTAGTAATCTTAATATTTGGCTGTGGAATTCCCAATTTCATTGCAGGATCTCCTAATGAAAAAATAAAATGATGCTGTCCTCCAAAAGAAGGTGTATCATTTTTGGTATGCATTAAGGCTTGGGCTATTGTATAGCCATCCTCATTAAAATCCAACAATTTCGGAATCAAACTCAGATTAAAAGCACGTCCAAAATTAATAAAAACTTCTCTTGTTGTTGAAATAAGGTTAGCAGCACCTCCTTTTTTACTAAGAACCATTAATTCTCCGGCAGTAACTCTTGCTGGATTGTCAAATCTAGAAAAATCGCAAGTTACCGTAATAAACAAAGGCAACGTATTCAAATTATTCCAAGCTTGAATATCTGACACTTCTAATAGTCTTTCATCTGCCAATCCACTTTCTCCACCATGACCAAAATAATCAACAATTAAACTTCCTTTTTCTATGGCATTTGTCAAAGCCAAATTCACATCAGGATATCTATCTCCTCCTGAAGATTTGACTTGTTTGAATGCATCTGCATACAATTTTTTAATATTGTATTGAGGCTTGTTGGCCTTAATCATATCAGCAATAAACTCCATTTGCTCTTGTAAAACAAATTCAGATGAATTTTTCAAATCATCTGCCATCAATGTAAGCTCGTTTCTCCAAGCTCCCAAAGATTTTTTATTATAATAATTTAAAGTTTTATTTACTACATCTTCCGCTTGTTGCACATCAGATACCAATATTCGACCAGTAGCAACATCCTGCTTATCTGTAGTATTTAACAGACCTTCAGAATCCCCCATCATTCCATAATAATCATCCGTTACATATGAATAAACCAAACTAAAACTTCTGTAAGATTGAAAAGCTGGAACAATATTAGAATTTTCAGGAATTCTATCTTTATAATCGTAGGAAGCATCACCAAATAAACATAAATATTTTACTCTTTTATCAACATTACTTGCATTGTCATACAGGTACTTTACAAAATCTCTAATTGCAGTAATATCACTTGTACCTGAACCAAATTCATTATAAACAGCTTCAATATCCACTACTAAAGTATGCATTCCTGAAGCATTGCTATGATAATCTGCAATTCTTTGTGCTTGTCCCAATAACTCCTTATTTGTTACAATCAAATATTCGATATCTTTTTCACCATGTAAATTTTGATTCGCAACCAAGCCGTCTTCAATTGCTTTTGGAGTGAAAAAATCAGTATCATTTAAAACGACATACTCGCCTAATTTTCCAGAAATTGCTTTGAAACTATAATTGACTGCAGCAGCATTCTGATTTTCAATCATTTTGGGATTCAAAAAATCAGTAACATCCCACAACATATCAATATTGACAGCGTTAGAAATAGTGTACTCCAAAACTTTACCATTTGTTTGTGCCTCAAAATTTCGAAATGAAAATTGACTTCCGTTCGCTATCAACAACTTATCTCCAATAATTTCTATATAATCTAAATAGGCCTCAGCAGAAGGATTTCCATTATTATCAAACGAAATTCCCACATCAATAGTTTCCTTATTCAAAACTAAATCAATTTCTTTTGTTCTATCATTTGCTTTTACAAAGGCCCCATTGCTAACAGAACTATAATTTAAACTAAAAACATCAGTCTCATTTACTTTTACATTCATAGAACTTGTTGAAGAAGATTGTGCTACCCCTCTCACTTTTATTTTCACAACTTTACTTTGATCTAAATTCTCAAAATTAAAATTATAAGATCTTGTATTGATTGCCCCAAAAGAATCACCAAACCATTGTTGTCCGACTCCAAACAAATTCTTTTTCTCTTCTTCTAAAAAGACATAATCTTTAAAAGTTGTTATTTGATCAGTTGCTGTTAAGTTAACAGCGGTTTCTTTTCCTATACGTATTCCTGCTCCATTATCTACTGATATAAAATAATAAGCTTCATCTGAAAAAATATTGGTTCTATGTGCTATTGAACTTTCTGTAGAAGTATTCCAATCGTGTGGACCCTTCGCATAAAACAACACATAGTCATCAGAATTAAATACACCATCAGCCTCCCCTTCGACATAAATACTATTTTCTTGCAAATTACGATGCCTGAATGCGCTATTTAAAAAAGGCAACATAACACCTCCATTTCCATAAATCTTAATATTTCTCGGATCTATGCCTGAGGTATTGATTCCTATTTCATTTAATAAATCGGCATTTATTTTAAAAACACCAGTCTTATCTATTGAAAATTTATACCAAGTACCATTGGCCAAAACAGAATCATCTACCAAAACTTTTTTTGATTTGTTTAAAGCACTTCCTAATTCATACACCAATTCAAATGAAACAATTTTTTTTATCTGGTTTGCCTGTCTCACCAATGGAGTAATCATAAAATAAGCATAAAAACTTTCCCCTCCTCTTGAGACATTAAAATTACTCGTTATTTGATTTGGTATTTTAGAAACATCAATAGCTCCGATGTCAGATTTAAGTATCAATTCATATTTTACATTCTGAATCGAATAGTTAGCAACCCTACTATTGCTCTTGACTTTCCAGTTAGTAGCAAATACAGGTACCCCTTCTCCATCAATAGAATTATTTTTTACCAAAGGCATAAATTCCTGCATGCCACTTGCTGTAGAAACTTCACCAAACATATTCCATTCCAATTGAAACAATTTTGTACTACTTTTCTGAGAAAACCCTTTTGTCAAAAAACAAAATAAAGCCAATCCTACTACTCTTTTTAACTGCATATAATAATTTGTAAAACAATAAAAAATCAGTCCATTTTATTAAGATTTGCAAGGTAATGCATAATAAAGAAATAAACCAATCGTTATTACAACTCAATATCGTAAAATTTATTTGATTCTATGGAGTATTTTATAGCTAAAAAATTGCAAAAATCCATAAATATTGTAAATTGCGTCATGTTTAAAACCCCATATAAGTATTATCTAAATATGAGAAATCCCTTTCGAATAAATCATTTCATCTTAGCGTTGGCTTCAATCTGTTTGATGAACTGTAGTTTTATTCAATCTTTAAGTGCTCCCTTAACAAACAAATCATCTACTTCTACCCTTACTGGTTGGAAGTTTAACGATGCCAAACATGGTGGTTTTGCCATAAACAACAATTATAAAGAACATAAAACACCAAAAGGAATGGTGTTGGTTGAAGGAGGTACATTTACCATGGGACGTGTCCAAGATGATATTATGTCTGATTGGAATACCACCCCAAAAAAAATGCAACTGCGTTCTTTTTACTTGGACGAAGCAGAAGTAACGAATTCTGAATATTTATTTTATTTATTATGGCTAGAACGTGTTTTCCCTCCTAGAAGAGACAATTACAGTAATATCTACAATGCTGCTTTGCCTGACACCTTGGTTTGGAGAAATGCTTTAGGAAGTAACGAATCTTTAAGTGAAACCTATTTGCGCCATCCTGCCTATGCAAATTACCCGGTAGTTGGAGTTAGTTGGTCACAAGCAAATGACTATTGTGAATGGAGAACAGATCGTGTTAATGAAAAAATATTGATGGATTTAGGTGTTATCAAACAGCTTTTTAATGAAGACTCTATAACTGTAGAAGGAAAAAATCATTTTACAACAGAAACTTATTACGCCAATCCTAAATTATTATTTGACGGAGATTCTACTATCTATAATAAAGGATTGAAAAGTTTAAAAAGAACAGATATAAAAAAAGACACCATCAAAGGTGCTCATGTATTCAAAGGAAGACATGTCAAACCTCATGATGGAATTTTATATCCTGATTTTAGATTGCCTACAGAGGCTGAATGGGAATATGCTGCAAAAGCTTTAAAAGAAAATAGAGAATACAATAACTTAAGAGGGCGAAAAAAATATCCTTGGAAAGGAAGATATACACGTAATAAATCTTCTTCTAGAAAAGGAGATCAATTGGCCAACTTTAAACAAGGTAAAGGAGATTATAGTGGTTTAGCAGGTTGGAGTAATGACGGAGCTGATATTACTAATAAAATAAAATCATATCCTCCAAATGCTTTTGGTTTATATGATATGGCAGGAAATGTTGCGGAATGGGTATACGATGTTTACCGTCCAATAATTGACACAGAAATGAACGACTTTAACTATGTTAGAGGTAATTTATTTATGAAAAAATTAATTGACGAAAATGGTAAAGTTAACATTGCCGATTACGAAGATATTGTCTACGATACTTTACCTAATGGGAAAATAATTCCTAAAAATATTCCTGGTAGAATTATGTATGTTCCAATTACAAAAGAAGATGCGCAATTGAGATTCAATTATACGCAATCAGACAACTCTAGCTTGGGAGATGGAGACTTAATTAATTCAAGGTATTATAGTAAAGACATAAGAGAGTTGGAGACCAAACCAAGAATGTACAATTCTCCTTTGGCTCCTAAAACGACATTTGACTACGATACGGGAGAATATGTAACAAAATACGATGACAAAGTAAGAACCACGCTTATTGGTGATAAAACCAGAGTCTACAAAGGAGGTTCTTGGAAAGATCGAGAATTTTGGCTTGATCCAGCTCAAAGACGTTCTTTACCACAATATATGGCAACTGATTTTATTGGTTTCCGATGTGCTTTGGATAAAGTAGGAAATATGACAAATAGTAAAAAAACACCTTTTAATAAATAAAATTATCTTTCTAAGTATTTGTTGGGCTAATACCCCATATAATCGTAGAATGTTTATTTAAACACATAACTTAACAACCTCGCTAAATTTTAGTGAGGTTTTTAGTTCATAACAAACTTAAACTATGTTATTATCAGATATCTATACCCTTTTTCTTCAAAGTAAAGGCATTGCAACTGACACAAGAAAAATAAAAAAAGGCAGCTTGTATTTTGCTTTGAAAGGAGATAATTTTGATGGCAACAAGTTTGCTCATGATGCGCTTAAAAAAGGTGCCAATTTTGCAATTATTGACACAAGAGAGTTCGGCACTAATGATCAATTTATTTTAGTGGATAATGTATTGGATACATTGCAACAATTATCAAAACTCCATAGAGAAAAATTGGATTTACCAATTATTGCCCTTACTGGAAGTAATGGAAAAACAACAACAAAAGAACTGATCAATGCAGTACTTTCAAAAAAGTATAAAACAGTAGCTACTGTTGGCAACCTAAACAATCACATTGGTGTACCGTTAACTTTACTTTCAATGGATATAGCTACTGAAATTGGAATCGTAGAAATGGGAGCCAATCATTTAAAAGAAATTGAATTTCTTGCTTCTATTGCAAAACCTAATTTTGGCTACATAACAAATTTTGGAAAGGCACATTTAGAAGGCTTCGGTGGTTTTGAGGGAGTGATAAAAGGAAAAACCGAATTATATACCTATCTTAAAAACAACAATGGGCAGGCTTTTATTAATACAACTGACCCATTGCAAACAAAGAACTCTAAACAACTTGAAACCATTTTATTTGGAACAACGACAATACTAAACCAAGTTGCTCCTTTTGTTGTCGTTGCTGATAACAACATGCTTATTAAAACAAACTTAATAGGACATTATAACTTCAGTAATATCATAGCAGCCATCGCAATAGGAAAACAATTTAATATCCCGTTAGACGCCATAAAAAATGCCTTGGAAGAATACATCCCTACAAACAACAGGTCACAAATAATAGAAAAAGGAAATTCTAAAATAATTCTAGATGCCTATAACGCCAACCCTAGTAGTATGGAATTGGCTTTAGAAAATTTTAACAATCTTAAAGAAAGTAATAAAATTGTATTCTTAGGTGATATGTTTGAATTGGGAGAAACAAGTATACAAGAACATCAGCTTATTGCTGATTTGGCTAATTCATATGGTTTCAAAGAAGTACACTTAATAGGTGAAAACTTTTCAAAAACAAAAGCTTCAAAAGCAATGCAGTACATTTCTTTTGAAGCTTTTAAAACTTCCTTTACTCATACTTCTAATTCTTATCTTTTAATAAAAGGGTCGAGAGGTATGGCCTTGGAAAGAATCTTAGATCTTATCTAATTATAGATACTAATATCCTTTATTTTATAAGGTGATCTATATGATATTGAATTAAATTATCAATTGGTCTTTGAATAACCCCTGTAATTGTTAAATCGTGTTTTTTAGCCACTTTTTCCAATATGTCAGAAAAATAATGTGCTATCGATCCAATAAAATAAATTGGTGTTGATTTGTCTTTTTTATAAGGCAAAACACGACTTCTAAAAAAGGCATCAAAACCATCCTCCATCAAATCTAAAATATATGGATCTTCTTTGAATTGAAACATAAAACTAGCAAAATCTGCCAAATATGTATTTGGGTTGGGTTGACGGTATAAATTGTACTTTATTGTATCTGGATTTAAATCGTATTCTTGCTCAAACTTAGCAGCAATTGTTTCTGGCATTACCTTATAAAAGTAATTTCGAATCAATCTTTTTCCAAAATAATTCCCACTAGCCTCGTCCATTACGATGTAACCTAAAGAGACTGCATTTGAAGAAATTTCCTTACCATCAAAATAACTACTATTTGATCCCGTACCTAAAATACAAACGATAGCAGGTTCAACGCCAGATGCTGCATATACAGCTCCCATTGTATCCTCTTCAACAACAACTTCCGCATTTGAAAACAACTCTTCAAAAAGGTCTTTTAAGATTTTAGTTGCGACTTCCGTTCCACATCCAGCTCCATAAAAAAATATTTGAGATACGTTCTCTAAATTTTCTTTAAATTCAGGTGTAGCTAACAAACGCTCACGTAAAACTTCTACAGGCACAACAGCAGGATTCAATCCGCCAGTTCTTACTTTAAATAATTTATTTTTATTTTCATCCAAAGCAATCCAATCCGCTTTAGTTGATCCTCCATCTGCTATTAAAATCATATTTTTTTTTTATTATTGCTCAAATATATCATATCAAATTTGAATAAACAATAACTATTTAAACTATATCGATTGCGAAAAATAGATTTTTCTCAAATTAGAGACTTTTAGCTCTTTTATTTTATTTTTTTCTTAAAACCATACTTATAAATGTAAAACACACGTTTAAAACTAGGCGTTTAAATTTTTATTTTTCAATTTTTAAAACCTGTGATTCGAGTCCCCTTAAATTTAGCTTAACCGTCCCCACTCCGTTACTTACATTTAATTTATACGATTTCTTTTCAAACAACTGTTCTTTCAAATCATAAATTCCATCTGAAACATCCATCTTGTCAATGGTTTCTTTTGAAATTTTCAGGATAATATCCTCGCTCTTTTCAGTACCAAAATTTACCACAACTAATAGCTTTTCATCAGCCGTCCATCTTACAAATGAATATAACTTATGAGAGTAACTTTGTGTGTGCTCTCTATTGTAACTATGTATATCTTCATACTTTCCCATTAACGCCTTACTTGTTATTGTAAAATTCAACAAACGCTTGTAGAAGTCTCGTAATTCTTTTTCTTCTAACGAAAGTTGCCCTCCATCAAATTTTTTATTATTCATCCATTTTTGATGCTTTGGAACACCAATATAATCGAATATTGATGTTCTAGAAGAGTTTCCAAATCCAGCATTTTCTGCTCCCGACTCCCCTACCTCTTGTCCAAAATAAATCATAGTTGGAGAAGTGCTAATTGTAGCCGATACAACCATAGCGGGTTTTCCCTTATTGGCATCTCCTCCAAATTCAGGACTTGCAAAACGTTGCTCGTCATGATTCTCTAAAAAATGTAACATGTGATGTTCTATATCTTTTAAATCGTTTTGAATTTTAGGAATATTATCTGTCAATCCATGCCCTCTTACAATATGTTTTATAGTATCATACAATGCTACTTTGTCATATAAATAATCCATTTTACCCAAATGAATGTAATCCCTATATAAAGATGGATTGTAAACTTCAGCCAATATAAAAGCATTGGGGTTCTTCATTTTTATAGACGAATTTAAATAACTCCAAAATTCAACAGGTACCATTTCTGCCATATCAAATCGAAATCCATCTACACCTTTGTCGAGCCAATAGATAGCAATATCTCGAAATTTAATCCATGAATCTGGAACCTCTTTATTGTCCCAAAATTTAAAATGTACGCTATAATCTTTCGTTTCAAACCCTTTAGGCAAACTGTCAAAATCTTTTGTTCCATCTGGTCGAACTCCATAATTCACTTTTACAGTTTCATACCAATCATAAAAATTTGGTTGTGCCAATCGAGAGCCATTACCTGTCCATTTTGCAGGTTTTTCATCAAACAAACCATCAGACATAGCTTGTTTTTCTCCTCCAATTGGTTTGTAATTATTTAGTGATTTTGGTACTTTGAAATTTTCTCCAACAACATAGTAGAAATTATTATCCTTATGATATACTACTGATTTATCATCATTGGCTCCAAAATCTACAACTCCAGCTGGGTTCGACTTCCCTATATAATTACGCGCAATATGATTTGGTACGATATCTATAATTACTTCCAGTCCTTCATTATGACTGCGTTCTAATAAATTTTCAAATTCGAGCAAACGTTTTGAAGGGTCATTAGCTAAATCTGGATTTACATTGTAATAATCTTTCACAGCATAAGGAGAACCTGCTCTTCCCTTTACAACATCTGGATCGTCATTTGAAATTCCAAATTTGGTATAATCTGTAATTGTAGCATGATGTAAAATTCCTGTATACCAAATATGAGTAACACCTAAATCTTTGATTTCTTTCAATGCCAATTCAGTAAAATCATCAAATTTACCTACTCCATTTTCCTCAATTGTCCCCCATTGCTTGTTTGTTGTATTTGTATTTCCAAACAAACGGGTGAATACTTGATAAACAACTTTTTTGTGTTTTTCCTCAAATTTTACCTCAGCCTTTTTTGATGTAGGTTGTGAACAACTTATTATAATAACTACTAATAATAAATAATACAAACATTTTCGTGTATTCATTTTTCTATATTTTTTCTAACAAGATGATATCAAACTCGCTATCGATTGTAATTTTATTATTTCTAACTGCTACTTCTTTTCCTGAATAAGCATCTTTTAACAAAGTACCATTTTTAAACTCTTTTGCTATTTGAATTTCTTTTATCCCATTTGGTAAATCTAGCCCCACAATAACTTTGTCTTTAAAACTTCCTTGCTTATATTCTCTTGTGAATAGATATGGTTTTGAGCTTATCATTTTATGAATACCAGCTCCTATTGAAGGGTGATTTTTTCTGAATTCCCCTAATTTTTGCCAATGCGCCAAGTTTCTTTGAACAACAGTGTCTTTAGAAATGGCATCCCAATTCATAAACGACCTAAGTGTTGCATCTCCAACTGTTCCTTCAATTACCAAAGGTCTTAACGACTCATCTCCATAATACACTTGAGATGCTCCTGGACTTAATAATAATTTAATTGCCGATTCATATCCTCGCTTTCTTTCTTTATCAAAAGGAGAACCGTCATCATGTGATGTAAAATAATTCAATACTCCATAACCTTTCAATTCATTTTGAAGCTTCGCTGAATAGCTAGAAAATAATGTTTCATAACTCTCTTTTGCATTGTATTTGAATTCAAAATTGATAATGCTATTGAATCCGTTTTCAAAATAATTTACTTTTTTATCTCCAAAATCAAATGCTTTGCCTGCACTTATATTGTAATTGTAGATTTCTGCAACTGTATAAAACGAATTGTCATCCAAAACTTTTTCTGGATTGTTTTTTTTCCAAGTCTTAAATGCAGCTTCACAAACTGTTTTAAATTCTTTCCATACATTTTCTTCGGTGTGTTTTACAGTATCTGCTCTGTATCCGTCAACTCCAAATTCTTCAATATAATCTGCCAACCATTTCATTATATAGAAACGTGGTGTTCTTGGATATCCTGTTTTTGTAAAAAAAGCATCCAATTCTTTTACTTCTTGTTCATAACGACCTTCTTTTTTCCATTTTTCTACCAAATGTTTTGGCAGTTCTACTGTACTATTATTTTCAGTTTTCACATCCGGTAAATTGGCTACCAAAGTGCAAGCAACAGTAGTTTCATAATTCTGATAGGTGCATTGTGGATTTGTTCTCACCCATTCTTCACCCCAAACAGGATCTTTTTCTGTAACAGGCCCAGTATGATTGATTACTGCATCCAACACCACTCGAATACCATGGGCATGTGCAACAGCAACCATTTCCTTTAAATCTTCTTTTGTCCCAAAATTTGGATCAATTGCAGTCCAATCTTTTGCCCAATATCCATGATAACCATAAGTCATTCCTGTCCCTTCATCAACACCATCATGAATTTGCTCAACTATTGGGGTCATCCAAATTGCATTTATTCCCAATTTATCAAAATAACCTTCTTTTATCTTTTGTGTGATTCCCTGAATATCTCCTCCTTCAAAACCTCTTAAAACACCTGTTTCTTTTGCTCTTTCAAAATTGATATCGTTTTCTAAATTGCCATTATTAAAACGATCCGTCAATAAAAAATATATAGTTGCTGCTTCCCAAAGAAAAGGGACTTTATTTTGAACTGCCACTTCTGCTTCCTTTTTACAAGAAAAGTTCTGCATCAAAATTACAAGTGAAAGGAATAGTATTGATTTTTTCATTTTTTTATAATAGTATTAGTAACTTATTTTTTTTATTTGCTTTCAAAAGTGTTTTAACTGAAAGAATATTTGTCTTTGAATCCCAATTATAAGGAACTTTACGCATACCTACTTTTACTTTTTTAGGCTTCGATAAAACACCATGAATTTTATAATTTATTTCTTTCTCTTCTGATATAAATTCAGCACCAGTTTCTGTAGCAACTTCACAAACAATTTTTTTCTCTGTTACCGAACTTGTAAAAGAAAGCAATTCATACTTTCCTTTTTCAAAAGCCTTTGGAGTACTGCCGTCATCATTGTATAACTGACCTTCACTTTTTAAAATAGAAATATCATAATAAAAATGCAAATCAAATTCAGACAAAGAATAAGCTTCTGTACTCTGAATTACATTTATCATAGGTATAAACGCTCCAGCCCTCACAAAAGTAGGAATGTACTTTTTACTGACGATAACATCTTGACTATTTCCTCCCAAATATTTTTTATCGGTATAAAAATCAAACCAAATAGTATTCTTTGGAAAATAAACTTTTTCAGAAACAACTCCCGGATTTACTATAGGATGAATTAAAAACTCATTACCCCAAAGATAATTTTTTGATTCTGAAAATAACATTTCATTCTCTGGTTCTTCAAATAACAAAGCACGTATTAATGGAGTTCCTTCTTGATTATTTTCAAAAGCCAATGTATAATTATAGGGTAGTAATTTATAGCGCAATTCAATTGCTTTTTTTGCCAGCGCTTTGGTTTTTGCATCTTTAAATACCGGTTCAGACGCCACATCTTCTTGAGCATGTGGTCTAAAAACGGGTTGAAAAACACCATATTGCAACCAACGGGTATACAATTCTGGGTCATCCAAATCCCCTGCAAATCCTCCCAAATCAGAATGCATATAGCCAATGCCTTGCATTCCCATTTGTAAAGAAATTTCCATTTGTGACTGCAAGCCTCCCCAACTCCTATTCACATCACCTGACCAAGGAATAAGCCCAAATCGTTGTGAACCTGAATACCCAGCTCTCATCAAAATAAAGGGACGCTGCTTAGGGAAATCTTTTTTATACCCCTCTGAAATCAGTTTTGCCCAATTGTGCCCATAAATATTATGCAACTCATCTGCCGTCCCTGTGGCATGTTGCAAATCGGAAGGATGTACTTCTGGTTCCCCCAAATCTCCCCACCAACCAGAAACTCCGTAGTTGTTGTATTTCTTATAAATATCCCAAAACCATTCTTTACCTTCTGTCTTAAAAATATCAATCAGTCCTGTTGTTCCAAAATAAAAATCATATACATAAGGGCTTCCTTCTTTGGTTTTACCCAATATATCTTTCTCTACAACTTCTTTCCATTTAGAGGATGTATTTAAAACAAAAGGTTCCGTAATCAATATTGTTTTGATTCCTTTTTTCTTAAAATCAGCAATCATTTTTTTTGGTGTAGGAAAAGAATCTTTAACAAATTCTAGATTTCCCATCGTACCTTTCATTCCTTTACCAAACCAATACAAATCAAAAATAATGGCATCTAACGGAATCTCATCGTCCTCAAACTTTTGAACGGTTGCTCTTGCTTCTTTTTCTGAATGGTATCCAAAACGACTGGCAAAGTTTCCAAATACCCATCTTGGTGGCAATGGTTGTTTTCCCGTTAAGTTTGTATAGTCATTCAGTAATTCCCCCCATGAATCATCAGCAATTACTTGATAGGTTTTTCTTCCTCCAATTGTTTCATAATTTAAAGAATTGTTATGTCCGCTATCCAAATCTAAAAACCCAATAGCAGGGTTGTCAAAATGCAACATGTATTGTTTCGAAGACAAAACAATAGGCATTGTGAAATTCATCAGTTCTGAATGTGTTTCGTAGCCATAATGTGCTTTGTTGTATAATTCTAAGCGGTTTCCCCTTCTATTCATTCCCAAAGCTCTTGCTCCTCCTCCGTACAACGCTTCTTTTGAATCTATTTTGAAATTTAGAACCTCTAAACTATCATTTTTTTGAAACCCTTTATTTTCTGCTATCAAAAATTTCCCTTTATAACTATAGCTAATTTGAAATGGTTGTTTTTGAATGGAAACTGTAATTCCATTTGTAGAAAGAGAAATAGTCGCTTCGGTTTCATCCAAATGAACCCTTAATTTTGAAGGTTTTAAAACTACGGCATGAGAAATTTCTGAAGTAGTTTCTCCATTTGGAATAAAAGAAGTTTCTACAATATTCTCATTGTAAAATTCAATCTTATACTGTCCATCATTTGTTGTGATTTCTGATACATTCGACTGAAATCCAAATTCTTGAAAAATCCGCTCCTCATTTTGTGCTATTAGAGAAGTAGATGCACTTGCTAATAAAAAAAACAAACTTTTTAAAATGTATTTTCTCATATTATTTCTCTTTTATTAATACAACTCTAACACCAATGGTTTTTTCCCTTTTACTAGAATATCAGTTGCTTTCATATCATAAATTTCATCAGATAAAACTGATTTCCCCTTAGTAAATGACCTGATACTTTCTGCATACTGTTTTAATGAAATTTTTTGATCTTCAGGATTGTTATTGATTACAACCATAATCGTTTTTTCGGCATTGTATCTAAAGTATACATATACATTATTGTAAGGAATGTAATGCTTCATTTTACCTTTATGAATTACCTCTTGGTCCTTTCTCCAGTTATAAATTTTACTTGAAAAATCAAATAATTCTTGTTCGGTAGTCGTTCTTCCTTCCTTGGTAAAAGCATTTCGTGAATCCATTTTCCAACCACCTGGAAAATCTCTCCTGATATCGCCATCTGCAATATCCTTATCCCCTGCCATTCCAATTTCTGAACCGTAATAAATTTGTGGTATCCCACGTGTAGTAGCTATCAAAATTGTTGCCAATTTGTATGCTGCTACATTGTTTTTATACAAATGATGAAATCGTTGTGTATCATGATTCTCATAAAAAACAAATACATTATTGATATCTGCATACATAAAGTCATTGGTGAAATTATCATAAACTTCAATCATTCCTTCATTCCAGTTTGGTTCCTCTTTTGAAAAAACATCAGACATTACATCTTGCAATGTAAAATCCATGACACTGGGCAAATAAGTGTTGTAATTTTGAATGGCTGCAATTTTACTATCTTTTTGCCAATAAGAAATTGCTGCTGAATTGTATAACCAAGCTTCTCCAACTATATTAAAATTTGGATATTCATCCATAATCGCTTTTGTCCATTTTGCAATCCCCTGTTTATCGGCATAAGAATAGGTATCTACTCTCAGTCCATCTAAACCAGCAAATTCTATCCACCAAATTGCATTTTGAATCAAGTATTTTAAAACTCTAGGGTTTCTTTGATTTAAATCAGGCATTTCACTAACAAACCAACCATCCATACAATATTTTGTATCAATTTCAGAAGCATTGATATCGTATTGAGTAGTCATTCTATAATTTGAATTGGCATAACCAGGAAACTGATTCAACCAAGAATATTCAGGTAAATCTTTGACCATCCAATGCTCTGCTCCCCAATGATTTGTTACGTAATCCATTATTAGTTTCATATCACGTTTGTGCAGCTCATCTCCGAGTTGTTTGTAATCTTCATTGGTTCCAAAACGTGCATCTATTTTATAAACATCACTTTGGGCATAGGTATGATATGAGCCTTGTGGTTGGTTATCTTCACACAAAGGCGTGTTCCAAATTGCCGTCACTCCAAGTTCTTTCAAATAATCCAAATGATTGATAATCCCTTTCAAATCTCCTCCATGTCTTCCATTGATTGCTTTTCTGTTTAATTTTTCAGAAAGTTCACTTATAGTATCGTTGGTAGGATCTCCATTAGAAAAACGATCTGACATAATTAAGTATACCAAATCAGAACTGTCAAACCCTTTTCTATTTTTAGAATTCTTTTTTCTTTCCTTCAATTCATAATCGATAGAAAAATCGTTAAAAGCTCCTTTCTTAGAAAATTTGATTTGAAAAACACCAGATTTAGATTTAGACAAGTCCAAATTTAAAAACAGGTAATTCTTATTTTCGGTTCTATTTACGGCCAATAACTTGATCGAACTGTCCTTTATTGTAGGAGTAAAATCTGAGATAGATTCACCGTAAACAAGCAATTCCAATTGCTTGTTTTCCATTCCTGTCCACCAAAATGCTGGTTCAATTTTTTCAATCTTTTGTGCATTCAAAACAACGCCAAATAGCATCATGATTCCTGCAAAAATTATATTTTTCATAATCCAAGGTTTTATTATATCAAATAAATTTCAAAATAAGCAAATTCAATAGTTTGTTTTTTATGTTTATTTACTTAATACACGATAAAAAACAACAAACTATAAAAAAATTAAAAATGTCTCCTCGAGCGGAGTCGAGAGGTTATACATATCGAAACTATCAATAAAAATAGGATCTCGACTCCGCTCGACCTGACATTTAAGAAATAGTTAATAATTTTTGTCATGTCCTAAAGTTTATTTGATATTCTTTAAAGATACCTAGCAGATTTTAAAAACCTGCTAGGTTTTTAATATTTATTATTCAACAGCAGCTATCTCTTCTATTGTTATAGATTTATTTCCAGGAACTATTACGGTTTTTCCTTTTACACCCATAGAAATATCAATGTCTGATTCATTTGAAAAAACACATGCTGTTTGCGTTTTCTGAACTTTCAAAACACTTCCTCTATAATTGATCCTAAATGAATAAGATTTCCATTGTTCAGGTATCTGCGAATTGAATGTTAATTTTCCATCTTTCCAAACACGCATTCCTCCAAATCCTTCAACAATTGCCATCCAAGTTCCGGCCATAGATGTAATATGCAAACCTTCATGTACCTCATGATTGTAATCATCTAAATCTAAACGAGAAGTTCTTAAATATTGTTCGTATGCTTTTGGCATTCTATCAATTGAAGCAGCCAAAATAGAATGTATACACGGAGATAATGAAGATTCATGTACTGTTATCGGTTCGTAAAAATCGAAATGTTTTTCCAAAGTTTCTTTTTCAAATCGATCTTCAAACATATACATCCCTTGTAAAACATCTGCTTGCTTGATATAACAAGATCTTAAAATACGATCCCAAGACCATTTTTGATTGATGGGTCTGTTTTCTTTAGACAATTCACTTACAGGTATCAACTCTTTATCTAAGAAACCATCTTGTTGCAAATACACATCGTGCTTTTTACTAAAAGGAAAATACATGTTTTCAGAAACCTTTGACCAACTTTCAACTTCTTCTGAAGTTAAATTTGTCAAAGCAAGTATTCTGGTATAGTCAGAATTGTAATCGGATTCTAATTTATTTAAATTTTCAACAGCATATTCAATACACCATTTTGCTAAATAATTCGTGTAAAAATTATTATTAATATTGTTTTCGTATTCATTTGGACCTGTAACACCAAGGATTACAAATTTATTTTTTTCTTCTGAAAATGTTGCTCTTTGATGCCAAAAGCGTGCGATACCAATCATTACCTCCATACCTAATTCTGGTATATAACTGTAATCACCCGTATAATTTACGTAATTATTGATCGCATACACCATAGCTCCATTTCTATGAATTTCTTCAAAAGTAATTTCCCACTCGTTATGACATTCCTCACCATTCATAGTTACCATCGGATACAATGCTGCTCCATTTGTAAGCCCTAATTTTTCGGCATTCTCAATTGCTTTACCCAATTGATTGTGACGGTAAACTAATAAATTACGAGCAACCTGCTTGTCCTTAGTACGCATATAAAACGGAATACAATAAGCCTCTGTATCCCAATAAGTACTTCCTCCATATTTTTCACCGGTAAATCCTTTGGGTCCTATATTCAAACGCGCATCTTCTCCTGTATAGGTTTGGCTCAATTGAAAAATATTAAATCGAATTGCCTGTTGTGCCTTTACATCACCTTCAATAACAATATCTGCCGTTTTCCAAGTGGCTGCCCAATATTTTTTTTGCTCTTCTAATAACTTCTCAAATCCAATAGTACTTGCTTTTGAAAGTACATTTTTAGAGGTAGAGACCAATTCATTCTTAGCATGATTCATAGAATGGACATAACCTCCGTATTTATAAATTGTAAATACCTCCCCTTCAGAAATTTTTTCTTTGTAAGTCAAAGAAACTTTTTTTTCTTCTAAAACTACAGTAGAATTGCTATTCAGTTTTTTAGAATTCAACTCCAATTGCACCTGCATACCTGTACATACATGGTAATCCGTTTTCAAAGTTTTTGATACTACAAAAGCAGTACCTTGAGTATCTTGGACATCTAAAACTTCCCAAAATAGCTCGTCATAATTTGTATCTTCATTTTTAATCCCTCCATCTATATAAGGAGTAAATTCAATTTCGCCTGTAAAATTTAATGGAGTTACACTGTATTTAATAGCACCAACTTCTGTTTGTGTCATACTCAAGAATCGAAGCGCAGAAATGGCAACTTTGTTCCCATTCAAAAATTCTGCCTTAAAAGTACGTTGTAACCAACCTTCTTTCATATTCAGTTCTCTTTTAAAATCTGTAATTTTTAGAACATTTAAATCCAATTCTTGTCCTGCAATACGAACATTGATCCCAATCCAATTCGGAGCATTCAATACTTTTGCAAAATATTCAGGATAGCCATTTTTCCACCAACCAACTCTTGTTTTATCCGGATAATACACACCTCCAATATAACTACCTTGAAAAGTTTCTCCGCTATAATTTTCTTCGAAATTAGCTCTTTGCCCCATTACGCCATTTCCAATACTGAATATACTTTCAGAGGCAGTAACATTCTGAGCATCAAAACCTTCTTCTAGGATTGACCACTCATTTTCTATAATATAATTTTGATTCATTTTTTTACTTTTTAACTGCCTCTTCCGTTACAAATAAGCAAAGTTCAACCGCTGAACACCAATATGGCATTCATTAAAACTCGATATGAGCAGCTATAAATTATTTACAGCTATACGAAACAGGTATTTTTTAGATTTTTATTTCATTAATTTTTTTACAAAATCAATACTCAGTTCTGAAGTACTGCTTAAAAGAAAATCTGCTTTTCCTAACATTTTTTCTTCTCCAATACCTACACTAATCATCTTTGCTCGTTTTGCCGCTTCAATTCCGGCTTCCGCATCTTCAATAACGAAACAATTTTGTGGTTTCAACCGGAGCTTTTCTGCTGCTATTAAAAAAACTTCTGGATCTGGTTTTGCTTTGGAAACATCGTTCCCATCAACAATTTCAGTAAAAGCATCTAATAAATGCACTCCTTTTAAAATTACTCGAGCATTTTTACTAGCTGAACCTAAAGAGTATGGGATCTTATTTTCATTCAAATAAGTCAACACATCTTTAATTCCAGGTAAAATTTCACTTTCATTCATTTGAGCAACATACGTCAAGTAACGTGTGTTTTTTTGCTCCATATACTTATTTTTTTCTTCTTCGGTTAAGGATACGTTCCCCAAACCTAAAAGAATATCTAATGATTTTACTCTACTCACACCTTTGAGCAACTCATTGTGCTCTTCGGTGAAATTTATCCCCAATTGATTTGCCAGTTCTTTCCAAGCCAAATAATGATACTTCGCAGTATCCACAATGACACCGTCCAAATCAAATATAAATCCTTTTGCTTCCATCTTTATTCCGGTATTTGATACATAATTGCATTTTTATTTGTAATTCTTAAATTACAAAGTCCGGCTATCAACAGAGAAATCCCTGCAACAACCATAGCATAGATAGATTCTTCCCCTAATAATTTATACGTAAAATTTACACCTCCTAAAGCAGCTATTATTTGTGGCAATACGATGAACATATTGAAAATCCCCATAATAACACCCATTTTTTTAGGATCGACAGAACTTGATAACATTGCATAAGGCATAGATAAAATACTTCCCCAAGCAATTCCAATTAAAGAAAAAGATAAAACCAACCAAGAAGGTGTCGGAATAAAATACATCGAAATAAAACCAATTCCTCCTAAAATTAAGGAAGTCATGTGTACATATTTCCTATTGATTCTTTTCCGTGATGTATAAAACACCATCAACAAAGCAAAGCCCATTGATGACAACCCATAAATCCCCATATACGAACCAACAGAATCAGCAGCTGTTTGATACTTTCTGCTCTCCCCTAAATAAGCAGCCGCTTCAGTTTCAACATCCATATTATACATTGCTTCAATTGGAGCGGGTGCTTTAAAAACAAATTCTGTCAAAGCCGGTGTTGCCAAACTCCACATAGTAAAGAAAGCAAACCAACTAAAAAACTGAACCAATCCTAATTTACGCATAGTCACAGGCATTTTTCCTATATTTTCCAATATATCCGAAATAAATCTTCCTTTTTTCTTTTTCTCCTCCTCAAAAGCTTTCATGTCTTCTGGTGGATATTCGGAAGTTGTAAAAATGGTAAACAGAATACTTGTTATAAAAACAAAAGCTCCTATTCCAAAAGCAATCTTAACTGACATTGGAAGTACTCCAGGTACAGCTTCGTTACTAACTCCTAGTTTTGTGATAAACCAAGGTAAATTACTTGCTACCCAAGTTCCTACTCCAATAATCAGCGTTTGTATTACAAAGCCATAAGACCTTTGAGAATCATCTAATTTATCAGCAACCAAAGCTCTAAATGGCTCCATACTAATATTTATTGATGCATCTAAAATCCATAAAAAACCTGCAGCAACCCAAAGAGTTGGTGAATGAGGAACAAAAAATAAAGCAATTGAACTTAATATGGCTCCAATCAAAAAGTAAGGTCTTCGTCTCCCCAATCTCGGATGCCAAGTACGATCACTTAAATATCCTATAATTGGCTGAACTAACAATCCTGTTAATGGAGCAGCAATCCAAAGCATAGGTATCTCATGTTCATTCGCCCCTAAGGTTTGAAAAATCCTTGACATAAACCCTCCTTGTAATGCAAAACCAAA
>Ga0105356_10000514_pt1 | contig 36676 bp, 28 predicted proteins | sample GOMGulsemesocosm_3_FD_83502 | JGI IMG/M metagenome (GOLD analysis project Ga0105356, IMG submission 83502) | Methane-oxidizing microbial communities from mesocosms in the Gulf of Mexico - GOM9D Gulf of Mexico | ecosystem: Environmental > Aquatic > Marine > Cold seeps | place: Gulf of Mexico...
AGTGTAATCACCTGGCATGGGCGCTTTGTTCCGTCACAGCTGGTGCCTGGCCCCGATGAACCCGCAACCAGCCCTGTATGTGTTTCACTGCTACCGTCATCAAAGCTAATAATCAATGTATAGCTAGCTGATAGCCCTGTACTGTTGGTCGCGATGACAGCAGTATAGTCACCCGCACTTAAGCTATGTTGCTTGTTTACATAGCTAGCAAACTCATTCGGCACACTGTTGGCGACCGCTGTGGTGGTCCAAGGAACGGTAGTATCCCCGCGATTACAGGCGGCTAGGCTGAGTACAATCGAAGAGAGCAATAGGGTTCTCGATACTATGTTATTCATACTTAAAACCTTTTTGACAGGCTAAAGCGGGTAATCAGGCGCTGGTAGTTATTGTTACCTTCACCTTTTACGTCAACCATTAATGCGGATACATCGACAGACATATCACGGGGCATTCTTTTATTAAAACCCAGTTTAAAGGTTTGAGTTTTAGTCGGTATTTTATAAGCCATCCATGTGCCCGTCAGTTCTTTACTAAAGGCCAAGTCCTGCTCTCTCTCCTCAGCATACTTAACCACCTTAAACTGCGAAGTATTTAAAAACCCAGTAGATACGCTGTCACCGTCAATATAGTTATAAGTAAAATACAGTACTGATGACCTATTTAGACTTAGGTCCATATTGGTAAATATTTTTGATCGCTCTAAATCAAATACCGTACCATCTGACTCTATTGACTGCTGCTCGAGACCAAAACTGGCCGTCAGTTTGTCAGTGAAACGTTTTTTGACCTGCGCCCTCAGCTCAAGCGTTGTATTGTCTCGCTGATCAAATTCAAATTCCTGAATTTTTAGGGTAGTGCTGATTTGGTAAAATGGCTGCGTAAAACCCAAGGTTGGCTGAATACGGTAAATAGCTGATACCCCAAGTGTTTGGCTATCTAGTGCATCAAACTTATTGTGCCCTTTCAACTTAGTAAAGCTTGCAATGGTATAGCCCTGTTTAATCGTCAATAAGCGACTAAAGGCTAAGCTGGCGCTCAGTTCAGCAAACTGGTCCTCAGCTATATTACTAGCCTGCTCTGCCTGGCTTATATTGTCATCTCCGCCAATACTTATCTTCGTATTGGTGCTCCAAGGAGATTTATCCTGTACCGCCCACAGATTTTCACTGAATATAAGAGCAGGAATAAGAACAATATATTTAGATAGTGATTGGTTTTTAGTAATCATTTTTTATTTTTATTCATAACGAGGTATAAGCCCATTAGTACTAACAGGCTTAAGAATATTGTATTGAAGGCGCTAGAACCCCCTGCACTGACGCTAGCATTACTCGCGGTGACTTGTGCAAGGTTGGCTTCGGTCACTTTTTCAGGCGTTGCACTATTGGGCACGGATATGCCGCCTGGATCAACAATAGTGCCGTTCACCAGACCATCCGCATCATTGGGCCCGCCATCGCTGATGGTTAACTCAATACAATCCGCGAGAAGCTGTAAACCGTCTACATAGGCTGCATTCATCACATCGGGGCATATTCCATTATTGCTATTGGCTGACTTAATGGTGTTTTCGCTGTCTTCAACAAAGTTACTCCAACCCGTAGCGACTTCATACTTTCGGTAGACCGCATTTTTAGGCAGGCGTAGCGGCAGGGGAATAACAACTTTAGCTGTATTTTTCACGCTATTCAGCCCGTGAATTTCAAAGTCAAACAAGCTGCTTATTTGTGTATAACCCGAGTCAGTAAGAATAGTACCAGGATTAGCTTCTTCTATATCCCCTAGGCTCACTTGTGTTCCCGTGGCCTTGGCAGCAATAGCACTGCGGCCCAGCTTCAAGCTCAAACCAGACTCTGTCTGCATAGCGTTCTTATAATTATTATCCAAAGGACTCACAACCGTGTTGATCAAACTCACTTGATCAATTGGATCTAAGTAGTCTGGCTGCCCGTCCGAGTCCTTATCCCCCAATCCTTCAGTTATATCGTCAACGCCATCACCATCACTGTCTGCGCCCGCAAGTATCGGCGCTGTACCCTCTATTAGCAGGTTAATGGTACTGCTTACGCTCGTTGTTCCGTCACTGATACTAACTGGAAGATTATATAAGCCAGCAGTCAAAGTGCTTGGGTCAAACTGTACCGTAGCGCTAGCAGTTGTTGGCACAGGGGTGAAGCTTATGTTTGAAACGGCAGTCCAATCATAGCTGATGGCATCCCCATTCGCGTCGCTGGCCGTCGCAGTCACAGATACTATGCCCTGATCTTTGTAGATATACACCGTGGTATTAGCGTTTTGTACCGCACTTAAGGACAAGCTAGGCGGAACCTGCTGCTCGACAATAGTAATCGTTTGCTTATTTTGCCCACCTATAGTGGCATTACTCGCAGTGGATAGGGTCAGAATGATTTCCTCATTGCCCTCTACCAGTACATCGTTAGTAATCGTTACAGGCAGAGTGACTTCCACCCCTGAAGCAATGCTCACACTACCATTAATAAGATTGTGATCCGCAGGCTGTGCTGCGCTACCGCTAATGAGGTAATCAATGCCTACAGGGTAAGCGGCCGCTGACCCACTCAATAATACAGTCACACTCAATGCACGTCCTTCTCCGCTCATCTGGCTGGCAGCGACGGAAACAATCGGTGCAATATTAATAGTCTGGTCTAGTGTCGCTATATTTCCGCCCTTATCTACCGCACGCCAAGACACCGTGTGTTGGCCTGAAAGGAATGGCCCCATGCTACTTGTCGTTGTGGGGTTAATCACTCCATCGAGAGTATCGGCAGCAGTCACCGCAAACTCTATCGCTGTCAACGTTCCAGTTGCATTCACATTAATTGTGCTTGCCGTTATGACTGGCGGCACCGTATCCGCATTGGGGTTTGAACCCAGAGCAGCTTCTTGAGCGTTTGTCAGGCCGTCGCCGTCATTATCTAGGGCCGCATCTGCCGCACTAAATGGGTCTAGACCGTTGGCGAGTTCATAGGTATCCAGCATGGTGTCGTTATCATCATCTACATCACAGAGGTCACCTTCGCTATCTCCATCATTATTAGCTTGATCGGTATTAGCTATATTCGGGCAATTGTCTACGTAGTCGGCTACTGCATCCGCATCCATATCTGCAGTGCTAACGACCAATGTGATAGCCTCTACTGCAGGACTTACAGAGTTTTCCCCGCCGTCTGCAACTTGTACTGAGAAGTTATAGGTGTTTGCCGTGTTTTGCCCAGGAGTCCAAGTGACCAGACCACCGTTTAATGTGACCGACATTCCACTCGGAGCGCCAATCAGGGTGTACTGCAAACCAGTTCCTGAGTCATCTGGATCAGTTGCGGCAACTTGGTACTGATACTGTACTAGCTCTATCACACTTGTTTGTGAGGTAGAGGTGATCACTGGGGCATCGTTTACCGCTGTAACCGTGACCGACGCCTCTGCATAGGCAGGCAAGCCAGCGGTATCTTGCATTTTATATTTGAATTCAAATAACCCATTGGCATTTAATGCAGGATTTAAGACAACTTGATTATTCGCAGTAGCTGCATTTAGTGTTAGCGCTCCACTGGCAGGAGTGTAGCTAGTCCCCGTGCATGCAGCATCTAATGTGCCCTTGGCACATAGTGCGACTATTCGCTTTGTATCCCCTGCGTCCGAGTCGGTGTCGTTGGCTAATACGTTTAATAGATTGTTACTTGAGTCTTCTAAAGCGTTGGGGAAGCTGTGATCTGACAGTGCGACGGGGGCATCATTAACATTACTGATAGTAATATTCGCAGTGCCATCAACGCTTTGGCCATCGTTATCCGTTAAGGTGTATACAAAGCTGTCACCATGTACTTCTCCGCCGTTGTGCTGATAGCTGAAGGTTCCAGTGCTACTCAGGTTAAAGCTATTAGCTTGGCTAGGAGATGTTTTAAGGCTAACGACTACAGGGGTGTCTAACAAACCTGAATCATTTGTCATCACACTAGTCGCTCCGCCGTCTATTGTCGTAACAGTGCCGCCTTCAGCCACCGTTATTGCGTCATTACTAGTAGTTGGGGTGCTATCACTGACTTTACTGATCACTATAGAAACTGAAGCGTCAGATGTTTGGCCATCATTATCGGTAACTCTATATGTGAAAGCATCAGTGAAGTTCTCGCTGCCATTGTGTGTATAGCTAAATGTACCATCAGCATTTAATGCAAAACTGCTGGAAAAGACCGGGGGGGTCACAATTGTCACAATACTCGGTGTATCTAATAAACCTGTATCGTTTGCTAACACACTGCTCTGCCCGCCACCTTCTATCACGGTAGTAGCTGTTCCGCCCTCTGCCACATTGATGGTATCGGCCACAGCAACAGGTGTCGCATCACTTACCGGTGTGACAGAAATACTGACTACCGCTGTATCAGTGCCACCATCCAAATCTGTGATTCTATAGCTAAAACTATCGGTAAAATTTTCACTGCCGTCGTGCTGGTAGCTAAAAGTACCGTCTGAAGTATTGAAGGAAAAGGTCGCGGCATAAGTAGGGTCCGTTAACTTAACTATGGTAATAGGCGTATCGGTTAAGCCCGTGTCATTAGTAAGCACACTAGCTGCCCCTCCTACCAAGCTAGTCGCTATTGCACCTTCGTTAAGATTTATGGACTCTATGTTGGCAACTGGGGTTGAGTCGCTAACGGATAATACAGTAATAGACACTAGGGCCATAGACATAACCCCACTACTGTCCTGCATTTTGTACTTAAAGCTAAATGGACCGTTGTAGTTAGTTGTTGGAGTAAATAGTGCTGTGTTATTGACTGCAACAGCGCTAAGACTTACAGCTCCGTTCGAGTCGCTGTAAGTGTTAGCTGTACAGTCGGTTGCACTAGCTGTTGAGGATGAACAAAGAGCAATGATTTGTCGGGTATCTCCCTCTCTGCTTAAGTCCACATCGGTGTCGTTGGCTAGTACGTCAAGGCTGTTGTTTGTAGTGTCTTCGTTGACCGCCGCAGGTGTGTCGGCGACGGCGCTGGGCGGGTCATTCTGAGCCGTTACTGTTAGTGACGCTGTTGCAGTAGACGTTAGGCCTGCCGTATCCTGCATTTTATATTTAAAGGAAAATGCGCCGTTGTAATCATTAACCGGTGTGAATACCGCTTGGTTATTTACTGACACTGCACTTAATGCAACGCTTCCCTCAGTTCCCGTCACGTAACTAGTACTAGTACAAGAAACATCAGCGGTTGCTGTTGAACAGAATGCGATAATTTGCTTGGTATCCCCCGCATCGCTATCGGTATCATTAGACAATATATTAAAAGAAGTCGCCCCTGAGTCTTCCGCTACCGAGCCCAAGGTGTCGTTCACCGCTGCTGGCTGGTCATTAACATTACTCACTGAAATACTGACCGTAGCGTTGGATGTTTGCCCATCGTTATCGGTAATTCGGTAAATAAAACTATCACTGAGCACATCACTGCCGTTGTGTTGGTAGCTAAAGGTGCCATCGCTATTGAGAGTAAATGCCGCAGCCTGGCTGGGAGCAGAAAACTGCGATACCGTGATCGGCGTATCGGATAAACCTGTATCGTTATTAGTCACGGTAGAGCTGCCGCCCACCAAGGTAGTTTTTGTGCCGCCTTCAGGCAGTGATATGGAGTCTATAACAGCCCCTGGTGTAGTATCGCTTACTTTAGATATAGCGATCGAAACCGTTGCATTGCTATTCTGGCCGTCTAGGTCGGTGACTTTATAAATAAAGCTATCTGTGAAATTTTCACTGCCATTGTGCTGGTAACTAAAGGTACCGTCACTATTTAGCGTGAAGCTAGTCGCATAGTTTGGGGAGGATACGGTACTCACAGTGACCGGTGTATCGGTTAGCCCTGAGTCATTATTTAAGACAGTACTAGAGCCACCAACTAATGTTGTGGCCGTTGCCCCTTCTGCAACAGCGATACTGTCGGCTGCAGGGCTTGGGCTAGTATCGCTAACAGCCGAGACCGTCACAGTGACCTCAGCATTGGAGGTCAACCCAAACGAGTCCTGCATGCGATATTCAAAGGTAAAAGCGCCGTTATAGTTACTCGCTGGGCTATAGATTATATTGTTGCTCGATTTACTTAAGCTTCCAGGAGAACCCAAGCTAAAGCCATTTGATGTGTTTGTACAACTAGCATTAGCAGTGCCTTGTAGGCAGTAACCGACCAAGGTTTTAGTGTCCCCGCTGCCTCCAGCAGAGTCGTTAGTCAAAGGTGATATGGTTTTGTTTCCGCCATCTTCAGTGTGCGTTACAGAAGAGTCGTTGACTGCCGAGGGTGCAGAATTGACGGTTATATTAAAGCTTCCGCATGGAAAAGGGCCGTCACCACCTGTTCCTCCTGTACCATCAACGGGGTTACCGCAGTAGCTCATGGTATACACACCCACCGTGCTAGGTGCAGACCAATTAAATGGCCAAGAAATAGCACCCGAGTTGTCCGGTGTGCTATGGGTAATATCGGTAGTACCGCTTAGCTTTGTGCCTGCGCCAGCAACTAAGGTCCCCCCGCTAACCTCTAGGCTGAACCCCCCTGCAGAGGCACCACTGCCACTCATACTAAAGGTATAGCTACTAGAGGTAGATGGGGACAAGCTATTTAAACCAGAGACTGCAGCGGTATAACTAAAGGAGCCGCCAGAGTGACAGCCGCTACAAGAGTCAGAGTTGCTAGGTGTTACATTAAAAATGCCGACAGAATTAGCAAATACACCATCCACAGAGAACAACGCAACACAAAGAAGAATGATTCTTATTTTCATAAGTTATTGATTACCCTAGATATACAAGCCAGCCCATTATAGTTATTCTAGCTTAATCAAAGTTTACAAATGTGACTGTTTTCACGAAGTAATGATTCATTTGGGTTTATACTGCTAGCCAGTTAATACAAAAGGCGACAAAAGTGGACGATAATACGTTATTTGCACGGAGACAGTTTCTTAAGCAGGCGATGGCTGCAGGCTTGCTTTCTGCTGGCACACTAGCAGCATGGACTGAAAGCGCTTATGCCATGGGAAAAATCCCTAAACGGCTCACACCGCCGAAGTCTATTTACGAGCTAAAGGGTAAGGTTTTAGTCAATGGCCAAAAAGCTACTGAAAAAACTATTATCTCCGCCACTTCTACAGTGGAGACAGGCAGCGGCAGCTTTGTGGTTTTTGTCGTTGGCGCCGACGCACACATTTTGCGTGAAAACAGCAAAGTCAGCTTTTCTGGAACAGATTTTCTAGAAGAAGGTTTACGCTTAGTCACCGGCAAGCTTATGTCTGTTTTTGGGCACAGAAGCTCTCCCCGCGAACAACTGAAAATGCGTACAACAACCGCTACGATTGGAATTCGAGGCACTGGTGTCTATGCCGAGTCCTATGAAGATCGCAGCTATGTGTGTACTTGTTACGGTTCAACGCGTATCGCCTCGGCAGCGCAGCCTGACAGCTTTGAAGATGTGACCACGACACATCATGATGCACCGCGCTTTATACTGGCGAACCCTGAGGGTGGCAAGTTGATACTCCCCGCACCGGTATTTAACCACACAGATGAAGAACTGATGATTGCTGAGGCCATTGTTGGTAGGAAACCACCGTTTTCTAACCTCAATGACTACAACCAATCCATCACTGATTATTAAAAAGCCAGTATAATCATACTACGGCAGAAAAGGCAGTCGAATATGAACAAAGTAGAGCTAGAAGAATCAAGGCGCGAGTTTTTACTCAAGTCTATTAGCGTCGGTACACTGGCCGTTTCCGCATCCAGCGGCTTGCTTATACCCGCTCCCTCACACGCGATGGGGAAAATCCCCAAGCAGCTTGTCCCTGGAAAGTCGATTTACGATATGCGCGGCACAGTGCTCGTTGATGGGGTCAAGGCGAATGAAAGCACCTTGATCAAAGCATCCTCTAAAGTAGAAACCAAAAGTGGCAGTCATGTGGTTTTTGTTATCGGATCTGACGGCCATGTGCTACGTGAAAACAGCACAGTGCAATTCAAAGGCTCGGAGTTTTTTGAAGAAGGCCTGCGTTTAGTAACCGGAAAGCTACTGTCTGTTTTTGGCGCCCGCCCCAAACACAAACAGCACACTTTACGCACATCAACTGCTACCATCGGCATCCGTGGCACTGGGGTATACACCGAGTCCTATGAAGACGCTAGCTACCTATGTACTTGCTACGGCACCGTTGACGTCTATGCGGATAACGACGACAACAGTGCTGAGCGCATAATATCTAAGAAGCATGAAAACCCACGCTATATTCTAGCTGACGGCAGCAAGGGAAAGTTCATCGAAGACGCGCCTATCAAAAACCACTCTGTAGAAGAGCTTATATTGGTTGAGTCGTTAGTGGGTCGCAAACCTCCAGTGTCATTTATAAGTGATTACAACCCACCCAGAGAAGATTACTAAGCAATACAATAGGCGTAAAAAAGGCTCCTTTCGGAGCCTTTTTTATGCCAGTGTTATTTGGATCAACCTAACTGGGCATCTATAACTTTCTGCGCATCCTCAGCTAATGGGTGCTTAGGGTGTGCCTTAATAAAGCTACGCATCAACTCTATGCTGGTCGCCTTATCACCTTGGCCGCCACTGACAAGTGCCTTAGTAAACAAAGCGTTGGGATACAGCTGTGTACCTTTGTATTGTTGAATAAAGCTATCCAAGCTTTGGCCTGCGGCCTGTAGGTTGCCTTGCTCTACCGACTTCTGAGCTTTATTGAATAATTTCAAGGATTGCACAAAAACAGGATCTTCCGATTGATCCCCTTTCCAATAGGGTTCCAGAACACTTTCCGTCGTTTCACTGCCACGGATTCCTGCAGTAGCAATAACCCTATACTTTGTATTTTTAGCTGTACTAGGATTCAAGGAGCGAAGCTTCCCCCACACTTGATAAAAGATGCCTTTCAGCACACTGCTGGACTTATCTTCTTGAATCACCACAGTATCTGCTGCCAAGCTAAATTGTGGAACCGCTAAAGCTAAAGCTAAAGCCATTGAAATTTTTTTTAGTTGCATAAAACTAACCTACTGTCGCTGTCCGTTATTTATTTAGTGTACCCCTGCCTAGACAGGGAAACCTTGAACTCATTCTCAATTTTAGTTAATCAATAAACTACCCAAGCTAGCATAGCGTTCTGCTAATTGTGGATGCTGTTGCAGCGCTTGCTGGTATTTATTGCGCGCTAAACTTAACTCACCGCCACGATAGTAGGCAATCGACATATTGATCTTAATACCTCCATCTTCCGTATCTAAGTCTTCAGCCTTTTGATACGCATCTACCGCCTGGCCGTATTCACCGGTACTCAGGTAGATATTACCCTTGGTATTGTAGGCCTCCGCACTACGAGGGTTTAGCGTCAGCAACTCAGCTAAGGTATCGAGGGCACGCTGTACAAGCCCATATTTAGCAAAGACGATCGCCATCTGTGTTTTCGCGACCTGGTTTTCTGGGTCACTGGCTAGCAATAGCACATAGGGTTGAATAATTCGGTCTATGCCCTGCTCGATCAAACGATTAATTTCTATCTGCACCAAACGCTGTACTGCGGACTCAGGGGGGAGCTCAAGATCCTTACCTGAGTGCTTTAAGGTCACAGGCTGGAAATACTGCCAAGCGTCTTTCAAAACAATAGCTTTCAGCTTACTTTTAGCGGCATATTTATGATATTTACGTGCCCCCTCCGCCCAGGCTTCGGCAAAGCTAGTATTGATCATTGTGGCCTCTAGTGGCACCCAAACAAAACCGTCGCGAATGACCACTAAACTCTCTTGCTGGCTGATGACCGTGCGATCTTTCTCGGGAATACCGGTATTAAACATCATCAGCAGATGTCCCGGCACATCCAGCAGTGCGGTAGCAATGCCTATGTTTTCCAAGCTCGTACTCAACAGTACTGACAGGTCATCACAGTCGCCACTTTTTAGCTTTAGGGTTTCCCGAGCAAACTGTACATAATCCACCGTATCTTCACCCAGCTCAGCAAAGGGGTTACTGGGATCAACCACATAGCGAATGCCCAGGGCATTAAAGCTATTAAATAAGGTCATTGCAGACACTAGGCTCTCACTTAAGGGGCCGTGCTCTGGCTTATATTTATTGATAGCCTGACGAACAAAGCCGCGTAACAAATCATCCTTAGGTGTAACAAAGGAGCCCACCATATTAGGCTGCGACCAGGTGATGGCATTTTTTCCGTGTATCGTCATGGGACGAGTGATACTGATACTGTCTTTTTGCCCATTGCGTACAAAATTCAGTTTGATCTCAACTTGCACACCAGTATCTTCATCGATGTCTAATACCTTATTATTGAAGGCGGCTTTTAGTGGCAGCTCAATACTTTGCCCACCGTTGATGATATTTATAGGCATGGACGTTGGAAAATCCATATAGCCCTTCACGTTAAAGCTTAGGCTCAAGTTGCCGTAAGAAGTTGCTGCCGCATTGCGCACAACAATACTGCCCACTGGGCTATCCGTATACTGTTTATAGGCCGCTGAAAATACCGGATGTATTTTAAAGTCCTCTAAGACGAGCTGTGGTTGGTTATAGCGGAACTCTTCCGATTTCTTTTTCTCCGCATAGGCCGCATTGACCAGGCTTTTATGTTCAACCGAGGGCTCTATTTTGGCGGCCTTTTCATAGCTTTCAATCGCAGGCTCATATAAACGGCGCTGCGTATAAAGGTCACCCTGAGCGACAAAGGCTGCGGCTAATTTGGGACTTAATATCAGCGCTTGATCGACCGCAGCCAAGGACTGGTCGTAAAGGCTGTTGTGTAAATACAGTTTCGCTAAACGAACATGTAGTGTTGCATCCGTTTTATCAATAGCGATGGCTTTACGCACACTCTCTAAGGCATCCCCTGTTTTGCCTTGCTGCTCTTGAATTTTTGACTTAACCAGCAGCGGCTGAATATTCTTAGGCTGTATGCGGATAGCCTGCTGAGCGTGCTTTTCCGCCTGTTTCAGCGCACCTGTCTGTGCCTGTGCCTGTGCCATCGACAAGTGAGTGACAAAGTCATTCGGCTTAGCTTGTAAGGCTACTGCCAGCGCCGCTACAGCTGCACTAGCATCATTGTTTTCAAGTGCGGCACGACCATAAGCCAGCTGAGCATCAAAATTTCCCGGGTTATTGCTCGCCAGACTCTTCAATGTCTGTAATGATTTTTTCTGCTCGCCACGCTGTGCGTACAAGTCAGCAAGAGCCACCCAAGCCGCTACATTGTTAGCATCGGCTCGACTAGACTTACCCAGGGCTAACAAGGCACTGCCTTCATCTTTATTAGCCAAGGCGACAACGCCAAGTAAATAATTACCCTCTGACAGGGTATCCGCATTGCCTGCTAGAGCGATAGCAATGCTGCGTACTTCCTCATATTTTTGTTCTTGCAGGTAAACCTTAGCCAAGCCCAACTGCGCCTGAGTATTGTCACCCTGTAAGGCGATAGCCTGCTGATACTTCTGCGTCGCTAGGCTGTAATCTGCATATTGGGCATAAATATCCCCCGCTTCTGCCCATAGCAGCGATGCGGGCACACGCTTTTCAGCACTTACCTCCGCAACATCAGAACTACTCAACAGCGCCTTCTCCAGCTGGGCAAAGCCCTGCTCTTTTGCACCTACTTGTAAATAGGCTTGCCCTAAAAGCAACTGGCTTGCTGTATGTCCAGGGCGCAGCCCCACAGCAGTCTCTAGGCAGCCAACCGCACCAATTGCATCATTCATTTCCAAGCTCAACTGGCCACAATATAGCTGTGTTTCAGGGTCACTAGGCGCACGTTTGATCAACTGCTGAACTAAGGCCAAGGCCTCTATATATTGCTTGTTTTCATATAGAGTGGAAACCTGTAGCTTCATACCCTCTTCTGCAAAACCTTCAGCTTCTGCAAGCGCCCTAAACTGAGCTAGAGCAGACTCTAGCTTACCGGTATTTTTATAGGTCAAACCTAGGTACTTGATCGCCGCTACATGCTCAGAATTTTGCGCAATGGCACCGCTCAATATTTTTTCAGTCACATCATATTCTAATTGCGTATAGGCTGCATAAGCCTCGGCAAAAACATCATCAATACTAGTAGACGCTACTCCCTCTTTATCAAAACCACTGAGTGCGGCAACACGGTATTTTGCATAAATATTGTTAGCCGTATGCTGAACCACTAATTGATTCGTTTGCACCGTCTGCAACAGCTTAAAATCGCTGCTGTCTGAGGATAAGGCTCCGTAAACGCGGTAGCCCTTGATATGCTTGCCCGGCACCTTGTCCCACTGCAGTGCTGTAGTAGCAACGTCTCCCGTCACTTTTAGCCCTGCCACTTTGGCGGGGACCTTAATATAGTGAAAATTCAGCATGCCACCTTTATCTGCATCAAAAATAGCAATACTGGTTTTTTGCTTTGGCGTTAATGTCAAAGCCTTTGCATCGAGTAATGCTGACTCCTCTTTCTTAGAATAATTGGCGAAGCGGAACAAGCGTTGTTTGCCCTTATATACATGTACGCTTTGCTCATTATCATTCGTGCCTGCTAATACATACAGGTTGTCATCAACATCTACCGCCAAATCTTTGAATTCGGTAAAGGCCTCTGGGCTTTCTAGCTCAGCACCAATGTCATACATAAACTGATTGTTGGAGGAGAATACAACAATTTTTTTCTTGGCATTATCTGCAACGAAGATCTCGCCCAAGCTATTAACCGCAACGGCGGCCGGCTTGAGCAACAAACCTGAAGCATCTCCAGGCCTAGGCAACTTGCCCAAGAACACTCCTTTCTGGGTGAAAAACTGCACTCTGGGCAGTCCTGACTCTGCTACATAAATACGCTTGCCCGCCAAGAAAATATCAGTAGCCCCCTTCAGCTGTCCGTCCTTTTTACCCGGCGCACCAAACTGAGTGATAGCGCCCCCCGAAGTAGAAAACACAAATACCCCCTTACTGCCCAAAATCGCTATTTGCTTGTCATCAAATGAAGCTTGCGCGGGGTTATCTATTCTTCCACCTAGGGTTCGGACAAGCTTACCGCTAACATCCATAATGCTCACAGAGTCCTTCTTTTTATCCAAGCACAGTAATTGCCCATTATTTAGCTCATAGGCATTACTACAGCCCAGAGCTTGCAGGCCAGCAAAGCGAATGCTGGCATAGGGCGCTGGCGCCTCTTTAGCCGCCTTTTCTACGGGTAGCCGGTAGACATCTAGCTTGCGATTTCCGCTGTCTGCTACGGCAATTCGATTGTCGTCAGACACCGCTAAAGCCGTTGTATTGGTATATTGCCCTGGCCCTTTACCCGCGCTGCCAAATACACGTTTGACCTTGTCTGCGTGCCAGTCGTACTGCACAATTTTTCCTGAGATTTTATCCGCAATAAATAAATTGCCCGCAGCATCGACGGCAATTGCACTGAGCTTGATTTTTTTCGCACCGGTAGTCGTGTGTAACTGTGCTGCACTTACCGTTTTTAAACGCTGGCCGTCTTGGGTGAAAATATGCACTGCGCCCATCTCTGCACTATCGAGCACATACACACGCTCCTGTTTATCCAGTTTCACCTGACTAGGCTTGTGTAAATTTTTTGTAGGGTCCACGTTATCTCTACCGATGCGGTATAGAAAAACACCATCTAAACTAAACACCGAGATATGACCCGCTTGGTCAGCCAAGTAAATACGCTCATTGTGGGAATAAGCCAGGCTAGTCACTGATTTGAGCAGACCAGAACCCGAGCCGCTAGCGCCAAAGCGGGCGGAGGCTTTGCTCGTTGCATCGAAGATAAGCACATTGTCATCACCGCTATTGGTCACCGCCAACATGCCCTCTGGTAAAGCATCAACACCCGTGACTTTCTTAGATTTAAATGCAGCTCCCTTACCCGAGATGACACTAGCGACCGCCTTACCACTGGCAAAGCTAATCGTCGCGCCCAAGCCGGAGTCGGCTGCAACTAAGTCACCATTTTCAAGAAACTCAAGATCTGAAATGTGTTTAATGAATACACTAGAACTACTCGACTGGTAGCTCTCCAGCAGTTCTATATCAGCGGAAACAGATACAGTGGAATACGCTAGAAATGAAACTATCAAGCTCTTAAATAATCGTAGTTTGGGTGATTTTGAACCCATAGCAGCCTCAGCAGGTTTATATTTTATATTGCGCCCATTATGCTAATTAATAGCCATAAATTACAAGTGTATTTCGCTTAGAAATCACTGCCTTTTAAACGGTTTTACGTTACATTGAAGATCAGTACTTCACAGATAAGAAACTATAATGAAAAACAAATTACAAACGGCCATTAAATCCCTCAATAGCATCATCCTAGGCAAACCCGATGTCATTCGCCAGGCCTTAACCTGCTTGCTCGCTCAAGGTCACCTGTTAATCGAAGACCTACCTGGCACCGGCAAGACCACTCTTGCTCACGCCTTGGCCAAGGTACTAGGTATGGACTACCAACGGGTGCAGTTCACCAGCGATATGTTGCCCGCAGATATTATTGGTGTATCTATCTTCCAACAAGAGCAAGGTGACTTTCGCTTTCATAAAGGGCCTTTGTTTAATCAGCTTATCCTGGCGGATGAGGTTAACCGCGCCACACCAAAAACCCAGTCCGCCCTACTAGAAGCGATGGAAGAGCAGCAAGTCACGGTGGACGGCAATACTCACAACTTACCCCAACCCTTCTTTGTACTAGCAACACAAAACCCCTCTACACAAATTGGCACATTCCCATTGCCCGAGTCTCAATTGGATCGCTTTTTGATGCGAGTCAGCATGGGACAAATGAGCGCACAGGCAGAGCGCGCCCTATTGCTGGGGGAAAGCCGTAGAGACATGCTGAAGAACGTAGAACCCGCCCTTAATAGTAGCGATCTACTCGCCCTGCAAAAACGTACTAGCGAAGTACAGGTCTCTGAAGCCCTTGTCAGCTATTTGCAAAATATTCTACAACACTCCCGCGACAGTGGTTATTTTGAGCAAGGCCTATCCCCCCGTGCAGGCCTAGGGGTAAAACGGGCTGCCCAAGCCAACGCCTTATTAATGGGCCGCGACTATGTAACCCCAGAGGATGTGCAAGCCGTTATTTTGCCCGTTGCCAACCACCGCTTGCTCAGCAGCCGCCATGAAGTGCTATCCGATGAGCTGCTGCGTGAGCAATTGATCAATGCCGTACCGATTCCATAGATGAGCACTACACCCAAGAGCAAGAAAAATACTCGTTACCAAGCTATCCGTATCAAGCTGCAAGGCTGGTTTAATTCGCGTATAGAGCGCCACGGTAACAGCATCACCCTGACCGGCCGCTCTATTTATGTGATACCGACTCGCTACGGTTTTATGCTGGCGTGCATGCTGTTTGGTTTATTACTGGGCTCCATGAACTACAGCAACAGCATGTCATTCATGCTGACCTTTCTGGTCACCAGTATAGGGATACTGGGCATGCACTACACCTACGGGAATATGGTGCAGTTAAAAATAGACGCAGGTAACTGCCCGCCTATCTTTGCAGGACAGAACGCAAAAATCCCATTTCTTCTGACCCCTTTGAATTCACGGCCGCGCTACGGTCTATTTTTAGGCGATGCGGATAGACTGCAACAGCCCGGTAATGTAGAAAAAGCACGCTCGGCCCTGTGCTTCAGCACCGAAGCATTAAGCCGTGGGCGCTATCAACTGCCACGCACCCGCATTTGGACCACCTTTCCCTTTGGCATATTCTATAGTTGGGCTTGGTTAAAGTTGGACCAATCAGTGCTGGTCTACCCACAGCCACAATCATTTATGCAACACCTAGAGTCTGAGGGCCTACAACAAGGCGAGCAAAGCAGTAACCGCAAAGGTGATGACGACTTTGCCGGCATACGCCGCTACCAGGAAACCGACTCACCGAATAGAATCGCCTGGAAAGCTTTAGCCCATAGCAGAGAACTACTGTCCAAGGAGTTCCATGGCACTACCGATAACAATATCTGGCTTAACTATGAGTTACTGACTCAGCTAGAACCCGAAGACCGATTGTCTCAACTGTGTCAGTGGATACTCGACTGCGAGCGCGACCACCTACCCTACGGGCTTTGCCTACCGGGCAATACGATAGATATAGACTTAGGCGAGAGACACAAAAAGCATTGCCTAGAGCGCCTAGCTCTGTTCGAGGTGCGATAATGAGCCTGTTTTCCGACAAACCCGCCCTAGCCGAAGTCAAAAACCCCGCGCTACAAAGCAAACCCTTAATGCTGCTGATGTTGGTTATTGTGGCGTCTTCCACTGCACATTTAATGCGTATGCCCCCCATGCTCAGCGCATTAATCGCCAGCGCCCTAGGCATCAAGCTGTTGATGCTATGGCGCGGCCATATGGTCGCCAGTCGCATTATGCTAGTACTGTTCACCGTCGGTGTCACCGCCTTGGTTTTTGTCAGTTATGGCACTATCAACGGCCACGAAGCCGGCTCCGCACTACTCGTTGGCATGCTAGGGCTAAAGTTGTTAGAGGCTAAAAATCACCGCGACGCCATGATTTGCATATTCCTGGCCTATTTCCTAACCGCCGTAAATTTTCTATTCACCCAGAGCATCGCCACTGCGGCCTGGATGTTGTGTCAGGTAGTATTAATCACCTTTTGCCTGATCAGTCTCAACCAAGCACTATTTGATAGTCCTTGGCAGTTCCGTGCAAAATTCGCGCTCAAAACTGTGCTGCAAGCCATCCCGATCATGGCGGTAATGTTTGTTTTATTCCCGCGTATACCGGGTCCCCTATGGGGCATACCCAAGCCTAGCGGATCTGCAACCACGGGCTTCTCAGACTCCATGTCTCCGGGCATGTTTTCTGAACTAGCGCAGTCAGGAGCAGTTGCTTTTCGGGTTAAGTTTGACGGCGAGCTGCCCAAGCAAAACCAACTGTATTGGCGCGGCCTAGTACTGTGGCACTACGATGGCTTTACTTGGAACAAGGGTAGCAGCGTAGACTCAAACGCCCCTGCTTTTGAAAAGCAAGGCGAGAGCCTAGACTACACAGTGACACTGGAGCCGCATCAAAAGAAAACCCTATTCACTCTGGATATGCCGTGGAACTTCAAGAATGCGGATAACTTGGATAGGAACTTCCAGCTAAGTGCTAAACGCGCCATCACACAGGTGTCACAATATCAAGTCAACTCCTATACAAGCTATCGTATCAACTCGAAACTAGAAGCCTTTGAATGGCGCAAGGGTCTGCAGCTGCCCAAGGACTACAACCCGCGCACCCGTGCACTCGGTAAACAATGGCGAGCTGAACTGGGTGATGCCGAAGCTATCGTCAACAAGGCCCTGCAACACTTCAACCAAGAAGATTTTTACTACACCCTGCGCCCGCCACCACTGGGCAAGAATAAGGCAGACGACTTCTTATTCAATACCCGCAAGGGCTTTTGTGAATACTATTCCAACGCCTTTGTGCTGTTGATGCGAGCCGCTGATATTCCCGCACGAGTGGTCGTTGGCTATATGGGCGGCGAACGCAACCCGATCAACAACAACCTCACAGTACGTCAATCAGACGCTCATGCATGGGCCGAAGTATGGCTAAGTGGCAAAGGCTGGGTACGAGTTGACCCAACGGCGGCTGTAGCCCCCTCACGTATAGAACAAAACCTCGATGCCGCACTACCCGAGGAGGATCGCAGCGCCCTGCCCTTCCTCAGTAAGTCCTCGCCGCTCAAGGGTTTGATCAACTTGTGGGATGCGGTAGACAACGGCTGGAACCAGTGGGTACTGGGTTACAACCCAGAGTTCCAACGCAAGTTTCTAGCCCGTTTTGGTCTAGAGGACTTCTTGCACTTTACCTATGTCATGGTGGGGCTGATTGGCGTGGCACTGACCGTGTTCAGCTACTGGATGCTGCGACCACTGCGTAAGATCAAGCTGACGCCTGCGCAAAAGCTGTTTAATCAGTTTTGCCGGCGCATGGCACGCAAAGGTTATGCAAGGCATGACTACGAGACTGCTAGTGATTATGTAGATCGTTTGGCACAGCACATGCCACAGCAAGAGCAGCAGCTGATGGAGATTGCTAATAGCTATAATCGTTTGCGTTATCAGCAGGAATCGGGGGTGTTGTTAGGGCAGTTGAGCGGGTTGATTAAGGGGTTTCGGGCTTAGAGTGAGAAGGTGTAGGGTGTCACCCGTCAGAACAATGTGGACCAATGACTTCCTCTGCAAAAACTGTACACCGAGTTAAACGACATTCAGTTACTCAAATTGTGTAGGACTCAAATATACTATCGCACTATGGCGACGTGTTAAATTGTAATCTACCTCGATATATTCAAATACTGCTTGGCGCGTTCTCAGCGGTTCATCATGGACGGCTTCGACCTTCAATGAGTGGAAAAAGCTTTCCACACACGCGTTGTTCCAGCAGCTTTCTTTTTGGGGTCGTCACTATTGACCTCATGTTTAAGTTTAACGCTTAATGAGGTGTACAGTTTTACTGGTGGGGATCACTGCTCAAAACCACTACTTCTTCAGCGCCGCCAACAACGCATCCGCCATCGCCCCACCCTGCTGAGTGGATTGCGACTGCCTCTGGGGCTGCTTGTGTTGACGCGCAGGTTTATCCGAACGCCCACCACGACCACTATCAGCCTTAGCATCCTCAACCCGGTCATCCAAACGCATAGTCAACGCAATACGCTTGCGATGCACATCCACCTCCATGACCTTGACCTTAACGATCTGTCCCGCCTTTACCGCTTCACGAGGATCTTTAACGAACTCGTAGGACAGCGCCGAGATATGTACCAAGCCATCTTGGTGTACTCCCACGTCAACAAAGGCACCGAAGTTAGTCACATTGGTCACTACCCCTTCTAGGGTCATGCCTTCTTTAAGGTCGGATATTTTCTCAATACCGTCTTTAAATTCTGCCGTCTTGAACTCGGGGCGCGGGTCGCGTCCCGGCTTTTCTAGCTCTTTGATGATGTCTTTTAGGGTAAGCTCGCCCACCTTTTCCGACACATAGTCTGCCATCTTGATCTGACGCAAGAATGTCAGGTCGCCAATAATGCTTTTCACATCGCGACCACTGTCTTTGGCGATGGCCTTAACCACCTTATAGGACTCGGGGTGCACACAAGAGGCATCTAAAGGGTCAGCGCCGCTCATTATTCGCAAGAAACCGGCGGCTTGTTCAAACACCTTTGGCCCTAGGCGCGGCACATCTAACAACTGCTTTCGCGTAGCAAAGAAGCCGTTCTGCTCGCGAAAGTCGACGATATTGGACGCGGTGGCTTGCGTAATGCCAGACACGCGAGATAACAGAGGTGCCGAAGCGGTATTGAGATCTACACCTACCGCGTTCACACAGTCTTCCACAACGGCGTCCAAGCCCTTCGCCAGTTGCACCTGATTCACGTCATGCTGATATTGCCCTACACCAATCGCCTTGGGCTCTATTTTCACCGACTCCGCCAAAGGATCCTGTAAACGTCGTGCGATGGAGATAGCACCGCGAATCGTCACGTCTAGGTCTGGGAATTCCTTCGCGGCAAACTCAGAGGCTGAATACACCGAGGCCCCCGCTTCGCTGACCATGATCTTGGTCAGCTTTAGCTCAGCGTATTTGTTCATCAGCTCAGCAGCCAGCTTATCCGTCTCGCGAGAGGCAGTGCCGTTGCCGATACTGACTAGCTCCACTTTATGCTTGGCACATAGGGCGGCCAAGGTAGCGATAGACTGATCCCACTGATTTTGCGGGGCATGGGGGTAGATCGCACAGTGATCTAAGATCTTGCCCGTTGCCCCAACAATCACCACCTTTACCCCCGAGCGGTAACCGGGGTCAAGGCCCAGGGTAGTCCGGGGGCCTGCGGGGGCTGCCAGTAATAGATCATTAAGGTTACTAGCAAAGACCTGGATCGCCTCGGCATCCGCCTCTGTGCGCTTTTCACTGATAAGTTCTGATTCAATTTGATAAGCCAACTTCACGCTCCAAGTCCAACTGGCCACCTGCTGTAGCCAGTCGTCCGCAGGGCGCCCGCGATGAGTGATGCCCACATGGGAGGCCACCATAGACTCACAGGGGTGTGGCTGCCCCTCTTCTGCCATCGCCAGCTCTAGGCGTAAGACACCTTCATTGCGCCCGCGCAACACGGCCAACATACGGTGTGAAGGTACTTTCTTCAACGGTTCTGAGTAATCGAAATAATCTTGGAATTTAGCCCCTTCGGCTTCCTGCCCTTTGGCGACAGTGACCTTCAGCTTGCTGTTGTTACGCACCGCTGTACGCACCATATCCAATAAAGCAGCATCTTCAGCAAATCGCTCCATCAAAATATAGCGCGCCCCGTCCAATGCCGCCTTTGTGTCCGCCACTGGATTATCCGCATCTTCAGATAAGTATTTTTCCGCCTCTTGCTGAGGGTCTAGCTCAGGGCTTTCAAACAGATTTTCTGCCAGCGGCAACAAGCCTGCCTCTATCGCCATCTGCCCCTTGGTGCGGCGCTTTTTCTTGTAGGGTAAATAAAGGTCTTCCAGCTGAGTTTTTGTCTCCGCATTAAGCACCGATGACTTTAAGCTCTGCGTCAGTTTGCCCTGCTCTTCTATACTGTTCAAAATCGCTGCACGGCGCACGTCCAGCTCACGCAAATAGCTCAGTCGCTCCTCCATAATACGCAGTTGGCTATCGTCCATCTCTCCCGTGGCTTCTTTACGGTAACGGGCAATAAAGGGCACTGTAGCACCGCCATCTAACAACGCTACGGCCCCCTCGATTTGCTTTGCTTGTAAATCTAGCTCTTGGGCTATGCGCTCAATAATCGACAACATTTATTGAAGTTCCTCTAAATAATCTAACTCGTCTTGCTCAAAGCCCGCCAATAAACGGGCTTCTATATTAAATGGGCCCTTGGGCTTGGAGTTCACTTTGTCGATCAGGTCGATAAAGGTTTGTAACTTATCTAAGCCGCGCTGTTCACAGCAGTAGTGATACCAGCGTGTGCCTATGCGTACATGGTTCACTTCTTCTTCCAGTATGACCTCAAGTAAGGCGACTGCCTCTAGGTCACCCGCCGCGCGCAGTTTTTCTAGCATCGCGGGGGTCACGTCCAAACCACGAGCTTCCAATACACGAGGCACCAAGGCCATTCTCACCATGACATCATGGCCTGTTTTAACTGCCATATCCCACAGGCCATTATGGGCGGGATATTCACCGTAATAGCCGCCCTGCTTCAGCAAGTAGCCGTTTAGCATGTCAAAATGCCGAGCCTCATCAAGAGCCACCGAAATCCAGTCGTCATAATAAGCCTTCGGCATATGCCTAAAACGATATACGGCATCCCAAGCGAGGTTAATCGCATTAAACTCAATGTGGGTGACCGCATGAATCAAAACAGTCCGACCTTTAACTGTATTCATTCGGCGCCTAGGCATATCTTGGGGTGAAAGTAATTCTGGCTGCTTGGGTCGACCTGGCTCCGCTAAGGCTATGGCTGCTGCACTATCATCTATTAGCAGTTTTCCTTCCTGCCAAGCCTTGGCTACGGATATGCCTAAGTCTATTTTTTGCTGCGGGTCAGTAGCTTGCAGTATGGTCAAAGCCGCTGCTTGTAAGCTTTCCAGCTCATCAATCATTGAAATAACTCTCTAGACTTTAAAGGCTTGCCGCCCAGGTGGTGATTGATCACAGAGCGTAGTAACTGTTTAGCCTGTCTACGCGTTTCCGCTGTACTAAAATCTAATGCGGATATGCTGTGCAGTATAGATCCCGTGAAGTAATTATTACGCCGTAAAACTTCGGACGCCATAGGTATAAAACCTTGTTCCATTTGGTAACAATAGCACCCTTTCTCTTCTAGCTGCGCCCCTGAAACCGCTTCAACAAAATGTATGCCATACCCCAAAGAGTTCAGCAGCTGCACTTCGAATTTTCGTAACAGTATTTCTAGGTCTGTAGAGTTTTCTGCAACACGCAAGGAATTTTGTACTACGTGATACAACCGAAAGATATCCGGTACCGCATCATGCTTAGGTAGCAGCTCTTTTAACAGTTCGTTGATATACAGGCCACAAAACAGAGCTTTACCCTCCAATACCGCAGCCTGCCCCGAAGCCTCAGAAGCATACAAACTAAGTAGATCCCCCTTGCCCTTACACTGTATATCTAACAACTGAAAGAACTGCAGATTGAAGCGAGACTTGCCCAACTTAGGCGCTGCCCCTTTGGCTACTACATCGACAAGCCCGTGGCTTTGGGTAAGCAAGTGCACAATGACACTCGTGTTTTGATACGCCCGCTTATGCAGAACATAAGCGGCAGCCTGCACTTCCATGTCAGTCGTTGTCGCCGTAACCTAAACTGTGCAGCGCTTTATCGTTATCCGACCAGCCCTCTTTAACCCGCACCCATAACTCTAAGTGCACACGTTTACCAAATAAGTGAGACATAGACTTGCGTGCTCGAGTACCCACCTCCTTCAATACCGCCCCCCCCTTACCGATAACAATGCCTTTTTGGGTAGAGCGCTCGACCCAGATAACGGCACCGATAGAGTGGCGCTCTTCAGTGGTCTCAAATTGCTCAATCTCCACTGTGAGCGAATAAGGAATTTCCTCATTCATTACATAGAACAATTGCTCACGGATACGTTCAGAAGCCAAGAAACGCATGTTCTTATCGGTGTAATCGTCTTCATCAAATATATGTGGCTGTTCTGGCAAGAAACTTCGAATAAGGTCTTCTAGTTGGCTAACGCCTTTATTGGTTTTTGCCGAGACTGGAATGATTTGCGCAAAGTCATGTTTCTGGCCTACTTCTGCTAAGAAAGGCAGTAGTTCCGTTTTATCCGTCAGCAAATCTGCCTTATTAATTACGGCGATGACAGGAACATCCGCGGTCTGTAAACGCAGCAATAAGGCCTCTTCTTCCTTAGTCCAGCGCATAGCCTGAATAACAAACAGTACAACATCAACATCGTGAATAGCCGATACTGCCGCTTTATTCATGTAACGATTTATCGCCTTATCTTCACCCAAGTGAAAGCCAGGGGTATCAAGAAATACAAACTGGCTATCACCTCGTGTTTTTACACCCAATATGCGGTGACGAGTCGTCTGGGGTTTATGCGTGGTTATACTTAAACGCATGCCCAAGCTGCTATTCATTAAAGTAGACTTGCCAACATTAGGCTTACCGACGACGGCGACATATCCGCAACGTTGAGTCATTTTTCTTGCTTATCCAATAGTTTAATCATAGCCAATTTGGCCGCTTCTTGCTCCGCCTTGCGACGGCTTTTACCCTGCGCGTCTACACTGAACTCGTGTGAAGTAACATCGCAGCGGATAGTAAAAATTTGGTCGTGAGATTTGCCAGACACACTCACCACAGTATATTGAGGTAACGGAAATTTTCGCCCCTGTAACCATTCTTGTAGTCGAGTTTTCCCGTCTTTTAGCTCTTCAACGCTAGGGATATTTTTAAGAAAGGGCTGGTACAAACGAAGGACCAATGCCTGTGCTTCAAGAATGCCAGCATCTTCATAGACAGCGCCAAAAATCGCTTCCGTGGCATCTGCCAATATAGAGTCCCTACGCCACCCCCCTGTTTTTAACTCGCCTCCGCCAAGCTTGATGTATTCTCCCAAACCGAGGCTAGTAGCCACTTTAGCTAAGGTATCTTTATCAACCAGACTAGAGCGAAGGCGACTGAGATCACCTTCCGGCACATCTGGGAATTTTTTGTATAGCTCAGCGGCAACTGTAAAATTAAGTATGCTGTCGCCTAGAAATTCTAGGCGTTCGTTGTTTGATTTTGAGTAGCTACGGTGAGTTAATGCCGTTTCAATTAAGCTTAAACTATGAAAACCATAGCCGAGCATACCCTCAAGCTTATTTACTTCTTTCATTTACCAGGGATTTCAACTGTTTCGTCTAAAACAAGTAACATTTCAACCGGCCCAAACAAGGAAGCACGCTGTTCATAAAGCACCTTTACTTCGATAGTGCCACTTCTCTTTTTTTCAGCAATGAATTGCTCTTTATTTTTCGCTTTAAAGCCCCTAACTCCATTAAAGTCGAGCTTTTTCTGCAAAGAAGCCTGTATCGTCTTTATAGATGCACCTTTGTTTTTAGGGTCTTCTGCCATACCGTTCAAAACACTCTTAAAAGTATTGTAATGAATCATAGGCGTGAACATGGCAAATGCCTGTATGCCTATATAACCAACCATAGCCAATATAACTAACCAACCCCACATGGTTAAACCATTTTGTTTTTGTAAATTTTTCATTTAATTCCCGTTTATTTAATTGTTGTGCCAATTCTTTTTAAGTTTTCAAAACCTAAGTGCATCCAAATGAACTGAGCCTTACCTACTAAATTTTTATCCGGAATAAAACCCCAAAACCGGCTATCTTTACTGTGGTCACGGTTATCACCCAAAGCGAAATAGTGTCCTTCAGGCACTTTAACTGATGTATTGCCTATGCCTCTACTACCTTTATGCTCTTGCATTTCGTGCATAAAACCAAGTAGGTCTTCCTGCATAACTACAGCTTTATGCGCACGCCCATTAATGTCAATATAAGCAGACTCCCTCAGAAGACCTTGCTCAATATTATTACCATTAATATATAGATTATTGTCTATATATTGAACAACATCACCTGGCAAGCCCACTATGCGTTTAATAAAATCAATGGTTGGGTCTTCCGGGTAGCGAAACACAACCACGTCTCCGCGTTCAGGTTCACCTATATCTATAATTTTCTTATTAATGACCGGCAGACGAATTCCGTAGCTGTATTTACTTACCACTAAAAAATCACCTACCAATAAAGTAGGAATCATTGACCCAGATGGGATTCTAAAGGGTTCAGCTATAAACGAGCGAATCACAAGCACTAACAATAAAACGGGGAAAAACGACTTAGAGAACTCAATAACCGCAGGCTCTTTAGCCAGTTCAACAGTCTCTTCTCCATTATTACTTTCTAGAACTGGGTTCCTTTTAGCTTCTAAGAAAAGCTTATCTAACAAATAAATAAAACCTGTGACTAACGTCGCCACGGTCAAATAAAACGAAAAATCGTAATCCAGTTCCATTATTTATTATCTATCTGTAATACAGCTAAAAATGCTTCTTGTGGAACTTCCACGCGACCAATATTTTTCATGCGTTTCTTACCAGCTTTTTGCTTCTCTAGTAGTTTGCGTTTACGACTTACATCGCCACCATAACATTTAGCCAATACATTTTTACGCAAGGCCTTCACGTTAGTTCTAGCTATAACATGTTGGCCAATGGCCGCCTGAATTGCCACATCAAACATCTGGCGTGGGATTAACTCTTGCATTTTTTCAATTAAGCTGCGACCGCGGCGCTGACTAATACCTCTGTGGGAGATAATAGCCAGTGCGTCAACACGCTCCTGATTAATTAAGACATCTACACGAACTAAATCTGCCGCTTGAAAGCGTAAAAAACTGTAATCAAATGAGGCGTAACCTCGACTTACCGATTTAAGGCGATCAAAAAAATCTAAAACCACTTCCGACATTGGCATTTCGTAGGTCAGTTGAACCTGCTTGCCCGCATATTGAATATTTTTTTGCACGCCACGCTTTTCTACACACAGACCAATTACATTACCTAAATAGTCGGAGGGTACCAGAATATTGGCCTGGATGATTGGCTCACGAATTTCTTCTATAAAGTTAACTTCAGGTAAGTCGCTTGGGCTGTGTATTTCTAAAACCTCTCCCTTAGTCGTTGCCACCTCGTAGATCACAGTGGGAGCAGTCGTGATCAAGTCAATATCGTATTCGCGCTCCAAGCGCTCTTGAATAATCTCCATGTGCAACATGCCAAGGAAGCCACAGCGAAAGCCAAAGCCCAAGGCTTGTGAGTTCTCAGGCTCAAAATGTAAAGCCGCATCATTCAAGCGCAGCTTTTGCAAAGCCTCACGAAACGCGTCGTAATCTTCTGCACTGACAGGGAACAAGCCTGCAAAGACTCTTGGCTGAACAGACTGAAAACCCGGTAGGGGCTCCACATCAGTGTTCTTCTCAAGTGTCAGTGTATCACCTACCGGTGCCGCTTCAATTTCCTTGATCCCCGCAACAATGTAGCCTACTTCACCGGCATTTAAGCAATCCTTTTCAACACGTTTTGGCGTAAACACACCCACGTGTTCAACTTGATAGCTACGCCCAGTAGACATAACTTTCATTTTATCCTTAGGCCTTATACTACCGTCAACCACTCGCACAAGAGAGACTATACCCAGGTAATTATCGAACCATGAATCTATTATTAAGGCTTTAAGCTCTCCGTTGGGGTCACCCTGTGGTGCAGGAATTTGGTGAACCATTGACTCCAGTAGTTCATCAACGCCTAAACCGGTTTTAGCACTCACCAGCAAAGCATCCTGAGCTTCAACACCGATAATATCTTCAATTTCAGCAATAACTCGCTCAGGATCTGCAGCAGGAAGATCAATTTTATTCAGGACGGTAACAACTTCTAACCCCTGTTCAAGGGCTGTATAGCAATTCGCGACACTCTGTGCTTCTACGCCCTGAGAAGCGTCAACCACCAAAAGAGCACCATCACAGGCCGCAAGAGAACGAGATACTTCATATGAGAAATCCACATGTCCAGGAGTATCAATGAAATCCATTTGATACACTTGGCCGTCGTTAGCCTTATAGTCCAGAGAAACTGACTGCGCCTTAATCGTGATACCGCGCTCACGCTCTAAATCCATAGAATCGAGTACTTGAGACTCCATTTCACGGTCAGATAAGCCGCCGCATACTTGGATAAAACGATCCGCAATGGTCGATTTCCCGTGGTCAATATGGGCGATAATGGAGAAATTTCTAATGTGCTTCATGGGGCGCAATGCTACCTCAGGAATACATTAAAAGACAGTATTGCACTGCCTTTTTACAGAATAAGCGACACTTTAGGAGACTATCTTCAAAAAAGCTTCTTGGTCTAGGTGATAGTGACAAACCTTAGCCCCCTGATGCATTAATACCGGCACATAAAAACCATATTTGAGCTCAAGAGCCGGGTCTTGGTCCACGTCAACCCAGTCAACCGTAAAGTCATGATTTTGCTTCAATATCGCCAACTCGGCCTGCAGCGTCTCACAGAGGTGGCACTCGTCTCGCCCGTACAATATGAATTTTTTCACTACGGTATGCGCACCGCTAAAAATTCACGCCCATAAGGCCGCGCAACTAAAAAGGGAACAACAGCCCCCGAATTTAAAGAACCCAGTAGCTTTTCAAAGCCTTTAACACTTTTTATTGGCTGATTATTGATATGAGTAATAACATCACCGCGACGAACACCGGCTTCAGCGGCTGCCCCTGCAACAAGGTTTTTTATTAACACGCCTCCGCTAGGCAACCTCAAGCTATTGCGTACATCAGAGGTCGGCTCTACCACCGTTATGCCTAAACGTCCTTCCTCTGAGTCCATCGACGGATCACTTTTTACGAGCTGCCCGGCGCCAAGCTCACCCAACTTAACACTTAAGGTCTTTGGCTTTCCATTACGCTGCACAAGTACAGCAACCTTGCTTCCTGCCTTAACCCGCCCTACCAAAGGCGGCAAAGAGGAAGAACGTACAACCCGGTCTCCGTTAAACGCAAGAATGACATCGCCTGGTAAGATACCTGATGCCTCTGCTGGGCCATCGGGCACTAAACCCGAAACTAAAGCCCCCTGTGGCTTATCTAAGCCAAAACTTTCTGCCAAGTCGCGTGTTACCTCCTGTATAGCCACACCCAACCAGCCGCGAGACACCTTGCCCTGAGTTTTCAGCTGCGCCACAACATCAAGCGCCACATCAATTGGAATTGCAAAAGACAAGCCCATAAACCCGCCTGTACGACTATAAATTTGCGAGTTAACGCCCACCACTTCACCCTTTAAATTAAATAGTGGGCCACCTGAATTACCGGGGTTAATTGCCACGTCAGTCTGCAAAAAAGGAACATAGTTTTCATTCGGTAATGCGCGACCTTTAGCACTAACTATCCCCGCTGTTACTGTTGCCTCAAAGCCAAAAGGCGAACCAATGGCCAACACCCACTCTCCTACCTTTACCTCTTCAGACTGCCCCAAGGGCAATACAGGCAAGTTATCTGCATCCACCTTCAAGAGAGCTATGTCACTACTTTTATCCTTGCCCACAACCTCTGCTATCAGCTCCCGTCTATCATTCAGCTTAACCAGTACCTCATCTGCTCCATCAATCACATGATTATTGGTAATCACATAGCCGTCTTTTGATATGATAAAACCAGACCCTAGTGAGTGATGCCGCTGCGAAGGCCCAGGGTCTTGGTTTGGCTGCTGCCCTCTTCCCTGACGGCCACCAGGGGCCTCAAAAAAGTGCTTCAACATATCCCCCCAAGGACCTAACTGTTCTAGCTGCTCTGGGGTCATTTGCATACCATTAAAGCTTTTTTGTGTTTTTTTGGTTGTACTTATATTCACAACAGCAGGCGCACTTTTTTCAACCAACTCTGTTAAGTCAGGCAGACTAGCTGCAAATAACGCAGGCGATGAAGCCAACCAGAGCAATACAAGTACCCGCATCAACATATTAGTGAACAATTGCATATTTTCTCCAAAGTATTACACACAGCATCAAGAATTAAGGCGTATAAATAGCATGTGACTGCTGTTGCGCAGACTGCACTATCTCTACAACAACGGGTTGAAAACGAGTATTTTGAGACACCCGCCTTGCATAGAACTTCAACCACGCCCCCCCCAATAGCAAGCCAAATACTGCACCAATGACAGCAAACCATTCAGAAAAAGCCTTTCCCACTGCGTAATGATCAGCAATGCAGGCCCCTAGTAACATCAATGCAAGAGGAAACATATAAACGGCAAAAGAGCTTTTCAATAACATATCTTCAGGCAAAACCACTTTCACCAAGTCACCTACAACAGCCCTATGCGAGTTGAGCACACGAACCTGCGTATATTGCTTGCCAACCACTTTACCTATCGTTGAGGTACCACAGCCTTTTTGTGCACTACAATTTTCACAGGCAGATTGACGCTGGGTTTGCACCCAAACATGAGTCCCCTCTAGTGCCGTTACCGTTGCCAGCTCTTCTATCACGGCTGAAGGCGCTCCACATGCTGGTTAATTAACATAACAGTTGCAGCAGGTACTTCTCCCACGACTACAACCTTATGCCCAGCCTTCACTGAGCCATAAGCATTGACAGCTCCCATACGACTAGCGCCGCTAAGTGATTTACCTTGCTGCGGTTCAATAAATACAGATACCGAGGCCATGCCATCGCTTAACACCATATGTTCAACTGGGAATTGACTAGACTTCGCCATTTGGCGTGTGTGTGAAACCAGCGAAAAACCATGTGGCGCCTGAGTCAACTGCCACTTTAGCATAGGCTCAACTCGCTCAGGCATACTGCCTTTACCCACCTCAACTCGTTTAAACTCGTCCGCATGTGAATGGGGGGTAAATGCGCTATCAGGCAAATTATGGTCCAACACTAACGTAGTAAACATGATTTGCTCAATAGGCACCCCCTGCTCATCAAGCAAATCAGATTTAACCATCAACTTTGAAGCCTTATCTACCCATATGCGATGCCCGTAGCGGTAACTGTCTTTTGGCTTCAAACTCACTATCGTACTATCCAGCCCCGCTATGCGCTCTGCCCCGTCTAGGCTCAGCTCATAAAAAATTTCAATATTATCCAGGTTTTGTGGCAAGGCTAAGGGAAGCTGACTGCCGGCTCGCGCCTTATCTATGGTGATTTTTTGAGACTTCGGCAAGATACACGTAACAACATCACGGTTGCGTATAATTTCTCGCGCCTCACCGTTTAAAGACAGCAGCTTTTCTACTTCACCATTTTCATCCTTGCGGCGAACAATCTCCATGCTCTCAATTTTATTGTTATGTAAGTGAACAAAGGTGCCGCGATAACTTTGACTACTCATCGCAGCACACATTTCTTCTAGTAACTGCTTCGGCTGTAGGCCATCCGCATAAGCGACACAACTAAAGGCTATAACTAAGGAAAAAATTATTTTCATCATTTTTTATTGTCGTACCCTGCCACACGTACATAGGGAACCATACTCTGGTAACCACCAGGATTTGAGTGTTCTGTATGGTCAACCAAATAACGATTCAGCTCATCTTGCATGCCTTCATCTGAGCCTTGCCAGTACGTACGGTCGCTAGAATCATAAGTCCCAGTAAATGCAACGGGGACCACCGCAGGTGCCAAACTAGGTACAACCGTTGCAAGTGCTGAGCCAGGCAGCTGGGGCTGCCCCGCCCCCAAGTTGTCAAAGCTAAAGATAGTAACGGCGGCAACGGTCGCGGCAACAGCCAACCCCGCAACAGGACGTAAAAACGGCAATACTGTAGCAGAGCTTTTTTTAGCTGCAACTACTGAGCGCCTTGCCTCAGGAACTAAAATACTGGGTTCGTCTTCAAGCGCTGACATAATGCCCGCAGAAAACCCTGCAGAGGCTTGGCGCTCAATACTGTTATGCGCAATATCTTTAGTTAACTGCATCGACTGCCAAGCATCACGTGCCTGTTCATTTTGCAAAAGATAATCTATGGTGGACTGGGCACTCTCTAGCTCACCATCTAATAATGCAGATATTTGCTCTAGTTTTTCATTTAATACTGTCATTACTCGCCTGCCAATGCTTTCAAGTTGTTTTCAATTGCTTCTCTAGCCCGGAAAATCCTAGACCTAACCGTACCGATAGGGCATTCCATAACCTCAGCAATCTCCTCATAGCTTAAACCTTCAAATTCACGCAAGGTAATCGCCGTTTTTAGCTCAACCGGCAAAGTTTCAATGCTGTTGTGCACACTCCCCCTTACCTCTTCAGATACCAACAAATCTTCAGGTGTGTCATGGTCTTGTAATAAGTCCGCACCGTCGTACTGTTCTGCATCTTGAGCATCAACGCCCATCATGCTCGCCTTGCGATGGCGCGACACTAAATAGTTCTTCGCCGTATTAATCGCAATACGATATAACCAAGTGTAAAAAGCACTGTCACCGCGAAAGTTTGCCAACCCACGATACGCCTTAATAAAGGCCTCTTGGGCGACATCTTCCACTTCCATCTGATCTTTTACCATGCGCGATACCAAACTGATTATTCGGCTTTGGTATTTACGCACCAATAGATCAAAGGCTGCTTTTTCACCGGCTTGCACCCGTTTGACTAACTCGTAGTCAAGCTCACGCTCGCTCATTCATTACCCTTATTGACTAGCGTTGCTATGTAGAGTTCCAACAACGCTCAAATTTTATCTACTTTTTTAACACATTAATATAAAAATGAATGCGTAGTATGCCAAAATATGGCGCTATGCAAAAACAATACGATGTTCTAATCATTGGCGCAGGTGCAGCGGGCCTTACTTTAGCCTTGCACCTGCCCAAATCTTATCAGGTAGCCGTGTTAAGCAAGGGCCCACTACTAGGCTCTAGCAGCACCTACTGGGCACAAGGTGGCATATCTGCCGTCTTAGACGACGATGACACTTTTAGTTCCCACATTGATGACACAGTTAATGCAGGTGCCGGCTTATGTAAAGAAGAGTCTGTTGCATTCACCGTTGAAAATGCCCCAGATATCATAGAGTGGCTTATTAAGTTAGGCATGCCATTCACACGTGAAACAGGTGAAGATGGCCAGCGGGGCTTTCATCTCACTAGAGAGGGTGGACATAGCCATCGCCGTGTCATTCACGCCGATGACGCGACAGGAAAAGCATTACAAATAACTTTAACTAATCATGTTAAGTTATCGAAAAATATAACAGTTTTAGAAAACAGTATTGCCGTAGACCTGATAACCAGCCACAAGCTCAAAAACCAAGAACAGCGCGACAAACACTCCCATTGTCTCGGCGCCTACGTACTTAATCGCGAAACGGGTAAAGTAGACAGCATCAGTAGTAAGTCCACTATTCTTGCTACCGGCGGCGCCAACAAAGTATACCTATATACCAGCAACCCCGACGGCGCATCGGGTGATGGTATTGCCATGGCCTGGCGTGCAGGCTGCCGTGTTGCCAATATGGAGTTCATGCAATTCCACCCCACTTGTCTTTACCACCCCGATGCCAAGTCGTTTTTGATTTCAGAGGCAGTACGCGGTGAAGGCGGTATACTCAAGCTCCCCTGTGGGGAGCCCTTCATGCACCGCTTCGATGAACGCGGGGACCTGGCCCCCCGTGACATTGTCGCTAGAGCGATAGACCATGAGATGAAGCGCCTAGGCATTGACTGCGTCTACCTTGACATTAGCCACAAGCCCGACGGCTTTGTGCAATCTCACTTTCCTAATATTTATCAGCGCTGCCTAGAACTAGGCTTCCAGATAGATAAAGAAGCTATTCCCGTAGTCCCCGCCGCACACTACACCTGTGGCGGCGTAATGACCGATCTAGCCGGCCAGACCGATATAAAGAGGCTGTACGCCCTTGGCGAAACAGCTTATACAGGCCTGCACGGGGCAAACCGTATGGCCAGCAATTCGCTACTAGAATGCATGGCCTTTGCACGCGCTGCTGCCAAGGACATTATCAACACCGCCGCCCTCGAACATAGTAAAATTGAGCTGCCTGAATGGGACGATAGCCAAGTGATAGACTCTGATGAAGCCGTCGTTGTTGCCCACAACTGGCACGAAGTACGCCGCCTAATGTGGAACTATGTTGGCATAGTGCGTACAGACAAGCGTTTGCAGCGTGCAACCAACCGCATTAATTTACTGCTACAAGAGATTAATGACTACTATGGCGACTTCAAGGTCAACAGCGACCTGCTAGAACTGCGCAACTTGGCCTCCATCGCCCAGCTTGTCATCGCCTCTGCCAAACAACGCAAAGAAAGCCGTGGTTTACATTACACCCTAGACCATATTGATCTAGGCGACAGCGCCCAGCCCACCATACTCGATCCTAGTGATTCAAAACTATAAAACGGACACCACATGACCAACCTGCCAATCATCGCCGAGCCTAGTGAGTTAGCCAGCGCCCTAGACAATGATCAACTAATCATTCTGGACCTGCGCGACCCCTCCTCCTATGCCAAGGCACACATCCCTAATGCCATTTCATTCAGTTTGAGCGAGGTCGTGAGCAGTGCTCCGCCTATCGGCGGCATGCTGCCTAGCGACGAAAAAATGAGCCAGGCCTTATCGCGTATTGCCTTTGCCAAGGAAAAGCATATTATTGCCGTCGACGACAACGGCGGCCCCCAAGCTGCACGTCTAATATGGACACTAGAAGCCTTTGGCATTACCAACGCGAGCTTTTTAAACGGCGGAATGACGGCCTGGCTAGCTGAAATTAGTGCTGTTGACGATACTGTAGAAACACCAGTACCGACACAATACCAAGCGAAGCTGCACGGCAATAATAGTGCTGACAGAGACTACATACTGCAGAAGCAAAGCAATGTACAACTACTAGACGCCAGAAGCTTGGGGGAATTTAACGGCGAAGACCTGCGCTCTGCCCGTGGCGGACACATCCCTGGCGCTATTCACTTTGAATGGAGCCAAATTAAAGGCCCCGACATGAAGTTAAAAGCTCTAGAAGATATCCAGCCACTACTAAATGCTGCGGGGTTTAAAAAAGACAAAGAAATCGTTGCCTATTGCCAAACACATATGCGCTCTAGCGTAGTCTGCTTAGTACTCAAAGCCCTAAATTATAGCGAGGTAAAGGGTTATCCCGGCGCCTGGTCTGACTGGGGAAATCAAAGTAATACGCCTATAGAGTAGAAGAATATTTCAGCTCAGCGTCTATACTCCTAGATGAGACATAACTAGGAGTTCATCATGCTATTAGGCACCCATACCTTTGAAGAATTATTTCAACAGCTAGGCTTGCCAAGCAGCCCTGCGCAAATAGAAAAGTTTGTGCAAATGCACTCTCCCATACAAAAGCATGTCGCCCTGCCCTATGCCTACTTCTGGAATGATGACCAAGCGGAATTCATTAAGGAAGCCATTTCCGAGGACTCGGAGTGGTGTGGACTGGTTGACCAGTTGGATGTATTGCTACGTCATTAAGACAATGCGGATAGGCTATTTCAGCCTATCCGCATTGTCACCTAAATTGTCAGAATATTCTCTCGATAGTACTGCAGCTCTTTAATAGAGTCCAGAATATCATCCAACGCCAAGTGCTTACCCTCTTTGACCAGTCCCTCTAACACCTCTGGCTTCCAGCGTGATACCAGCTCCTTCATTGTACTAACATCCAAGTTGCGGTAGTGAAAGTAATCCTCTAGCTCAGGCATTTGTCGGGCCAGGAAGCGGCGATCTTGGCAGATGCTATTGCCACAAATCGGCGACTTACCCTTCTCCACAAACTGGGCAATAAAGTCTAGGGTTTGCTGCTCTGCTTCACGCATCGTCACGGTGCTGGCCTTAATGCGCTCAATCAAACCGCTCATGCCATGCTGGCGCTGATTCCACTCGTCCATCTTATCCAGTACAGACTGTGGTTGGTGTATCGCTAACACTGGCCCTTCAGCGAGAATATTTAAGTCCTTGTCTGTCATCACCGTGGCTATTTCGATAATATCGTCGTTCACCGTATCCAGGCCGGTCATTTCTAGGTCAATCCAAATTAGGTTTTGATTATCAATAGCCATGCTGTTTTTGCTCAATTTTTAATTTATTGACAACATTCTATAACAAACATCCTCGTCTCCATAGCCAACTACCCGCTCAATTAACGGATTATCGCTGAATGATTTCATCTGTGCTGCTAGAATCTATGCTTTGAGCACCTAGCTCCAACAATCAGGCCCCCACAGTATATCCGCATGACAGTATTAAAAGGTCGCATCATCACCAACCACGGCCCCGCCGTGGCCGTAGAGGCACAAGACGGAACAGTGCTGCGTGGCACAGCGAGGCGCAAGTTAGGACTAGTTGTCTGCGGCGACTATGTAGAATATGAGATAACAGGCTCCGACGCGGTGATAACTAAGGTTGCCAAGCGCAGTTCCGAGTTTGGCCGCCCCGATCGCCGCCGCCGCATCAAGCCGCTGGCAACTAATATCGACCGACTATTCATCGTATCCGCCCACAAACCTGGCATAGATGAATATTTGATTGACTGTTACTTGATTACAGCAGAAAACATGGGCATCGACGCCACGCTCATATTCAATAAAAGCGATATAAAGCACGATGCGGATAAGCTGACAAGCATGGCCGACTACTACCGCTTTCTGGGTTACTCAGTCATCGAGACCAGTGTAGAAAATGGCAACGGCATTGACGCCCTAACCGAGCAGCTAAAAGGCAATACTAATATTTTTGTGGGTCAGTCCGGGGTGGGAAAATCCTCTTTAATACAAAAACTACTGCCCAACCAAGAGATCCAGGTCGGTGCGCTGTCACGGGCCACGGGGCTAGGTAGCCACACCACCACAACGACCATCCTCTACCACTTTCCCCATGGCGGCGACCTAGTCGACTCCCCAGGGGTAAGAGAATTTTCAATTTGGCGCTACAACGAGACCGAGCTGCGCCAGGGCTTCAAGGAATTTTTGGCGAAAAGTGAAGAGTGTAAATTCAACAACTGCCGCCACCTCACAGAACCCAACTGCGCCGTTAAAATAGCCATCGACAAAGGAGAGATAGCTCATTGGCGCTTAAGGCATTACAAGAAAATGCTAGAGGAAGCCGCAGGGAACGAGCTATTACCTTAAGATAACTCTCACATCACCACAACAATTCAAGTGCGAATACGGGGTAAATAATCGACTGCCAAGCCATTGAAAAGAAAAGGTGTATAAAAGCCCTTACTTCCTGTTTACCGCAACAAAAACCAGATACTTGCTTTAAGGTATTAATGACCAAATTACTATTGAGTAGGACTTGGACAGGATCAAGTTATCACCATGAAAAGTAGACAATATCATTCAATGGCATATACAAAGCTCACAAGTATAGAGCTTAAATAACAGGCTATATGGGTAGGCAATGTATTTAACATTTTATTAGTCTATTTCGAATTGAGACACCAACATAGAAAACGTTGGCAGATGTCGAGATTGTGGCCGACTCGGAGATACTTTCAAATAATTAAATAGTAACTTAGCCTTTATAACCTATTGCTATCTGTGTGTTTTTCCCCTCTGCGTTACCTTTTTTAGGTGAGGCATGGCAGCAAACTATAGCTCCATAAAAATCTCAATCGCTTTTTCTATCGACTCATCAGGCACATTACTAGCCATCTACTTACCTTAACACCCAATACGCTTGTTTTTTAATGAAAAAGGGCCGTAGTAGTAACTGCGGCCCTTTTAAATGAACCACCCGGTCACTAGGGTTGCAAAAACACATTGCCAGGTAAGGGCCGCTCATTAATTAAGCCATCAGCGGCGCCCGCACATAATATAAATCCATCCAATACGTAGCAGCTGCCAGATGAACCCGCAGACATAGCGGTTGCTTGGCTGATCCCCGCGATGGTTACGGGGGCGGTGCGATTTGTCGTGCTGCCATCACCGAATTGGCCATAGTAATTATTGCCCCAGCATTTGACCGCGCCGTTATCCATTGCACAGCTG
>Ga0105356_10000520_pt1 | contig 36521 bp, 35 predicted proteins | sample GOMGulsemesocosm_3_FD_83502 | JGI IMG/M metagenome (GOLD analysis project Ga0105356, IMG submission 83502) | Methane-oxidizing microbial communities from mesocosms in the Gulf of Mexico - GOM9D Gulf of Mexico | ecosystem: Environmental > Aquatic > Marine > Cold seeps | place: Gulf of Mexico...
CGGCGCTTCTTTTGAAAACATAAACAAGGCAATAGCGGGTTTTGTAGGTACACATCCTGAATGTGAAAATTGTCGCATTGAACGAGTTGCCTAACTCTGGTTACAACACCGATACAACATACAACTGGCACTCCTCTTTTTACGAAAACAGGTGGTACATAAAAACCCTGAAGGGCATTAATAGCACAAAAGAAAACAATTAAATTTTCACTTTACACTCAGGATGCTCCCTGTCACCCTTGTTCAACTTAATTTGAGCGTGGTATATTAAATACTTAAATAGCGCAGTGGTATTTCACAAAAAAACAGGGCAGATTAGTGCCACTATGCGTTATATGTTTTAGTATTTTCTATCATTTTAAAAAGCCTCTAACACATTCAACCCACTAAATACTAAAGTTTTAAACTAGTTTAGCACGGATATTGCATTCGTTAATTTGATATTTAAAAAACTTCGTTATGAAAAATCTGCTATTATCGATCCTGATTCTTGTTTCATATAACTCATATTCTCAAAATGGAGAATTCAAAACATATTCAAATGGCCTCATTTATAGTACATCGACCATGTCTAAACTCTCTAAAATAGTGGATTCGCTGAATTTAAAATATAAAAGCTGTGATTATGATAAAGTCTTCAAATCGAAAAGTCAAACTATTGGACATGTGATCAACATAAAAACGACCAACATAAAACAACTAAAAAAAGACCTTGAAAATCAAATAACATTTGAACGCTTTATAAATAAATATCCCAATGCTGACATAAAAAAAGAAGTTCTAATTGTAAAATTTAATTATAAAAACTACAAAGATGAAGAGATCACAGCCTTCAGTGAAATTAGTCCAAATGACCACTATGGTTTAGAAATTAAAAAACAACACAATCCAACTCTTTATAAACAAAAGATGAAAGGAACATGGATTTTTAAATATTACAAAAAAAGTGATTCTTCAGAAAGTGCCATACATGCTTTTTATTTCCCAAATGAATTTGCCTCAAGATCTTTAAATCAAAAATACAGCAGTATGATTGGGTATTCTGATTGTTTAATAGACACAACTGCGGTAAAATTTAAAAAAAATGCTAAAACAGGTTGGATTGACATGCCCAAAAACTGGCTATCCTTTTCTGAAAATCGAAAAAATAAACTTTTGGATAAAATGAGAGAAACAAAAGTTGTTGGTAGCTGTAGTATGGATAGTAGCCCTCGTGATCATGCAATTAATATTGCAATGCTTTCTGCAGAAACAACAAAATGGGAAATATTTTTGCGCTCACATTTGGATATCATGAATGACCGTTTTGATAGAGTCTCTGATGGGAGCTATGCTTTGGAAAATAGAAAAACGTATATAAGAGAACTTGAAGAGCTTGATATTAATGTTGTAAATCTAATTTTTGGAATATCTCTAAGAGTAGAAAACCCTGCAAAAAATCACTATTACGGTAGTATTTCTAGAATTGGTCGCGCCTTAACAGAAACTCAAAATCGCAACGAGATTGAAGGGCTAATGCTAAGCATGATTGAAGATGCAACCTTAGATGACTATAACCGATTGTTATCGTATTTCTTGTTTCTTAATTACAACCATTACATAAAGAATAAAGTTACAAAAGATAAAAATATTCGCAAACTTAAACGATCTGTTACCTTTTTACCCAATTATTTAAAATCAAAAATTGAGTTAAAAAAATAACCCAGATTAAGTACGAATTAAGTGTTGCTTTACAACGATGGACACAATACATCTGCCCAATTTACGAAACAGCCAGCGTATAAAAATGCGGTTCGTGCACATGATTAATCTATAACTTTCACATGTTGTTAAAATGATCATTTTAAAACAACAGTAGACCACCAAACACAAACATGCTCAATGAGGCTATGCTGTTTGCTTGTACCAATCGCAATTTAAAAGTTTTTTTTTACAAATTCTTAATAGACGATGCCGTTTATTAAAAAACAATTACATACATTTGTCTTATTAAACGCTAACGTCTACAAAATGCCAAAAATAATAGCAAAGAAAGAAGACTGGATCCAATTGGGGTACCAGTTATTTTCAGAAAAGGGAATTAATGGAATCGTCGTTGAAAAAATGGCGTTAACATTAAACGTTAACAAATCCAGTTTCTATTGGCACTTTAAAACAAAAAAAGATTTTTTGAACGAAATCATTTCTTTTTGGGTTTCTACAGATACAAACAGCATAATTACTATGGTAGAAAGCAAACCATTAGGCAGCGAAAAATTCAACGCATTGATAGCACTGGCGTTCAAGAAAGAGCCTTATTTAGATTTCATTTTTTTTCTCAAAAGGCATGCCCGTAAAGACAAAAAAATACAATTATTAATTGATCAAATAGATGGGCAAAGAATTGATTACACCAAAAGCATTCTAGTTGAAATGGGGTTTTCAGCAAATGATGCCGCTATAAAGGCCACATTATTCTACAAATATTTAATTGGTTACCATGAAATGATTCGGTATAAAAAACAACCTGAAAATTATATAAAAGAAGTAAAAAAGGAATTAAATCAATTTATAACATTCTAATTATGCACACAAGAAACCCTTATTTCATCATTGCCGGAGTCCTAAATCTTCTAACATTCATCCTCCATTTAATAGGAGGACAAATTGACTTGGTAAAACCAATGATGCACACTTCTTTACCGCTTGAAAAAAGTTCTCAATTAGTGGGGGCCTGGCATATGGTAACAATCATTCTTTTAGCAACTTCCTATGTATACCTATCTGCAGGATTTGGTAAAAAATACGCATCCAACACTGAAATGATAAGGTCAATTGGATTTCTAAATCTATCATTCTGTTTTCCATTTATTATTGCAGGATTTTATTATGGCTTGTTAGTACCTCAATGGGTATTTTTTCTTCCAATTGGAGTATTTACAATGATCGGACTACATAAAATAAAGAAAAATGCTTAAAATAGGAGGCCTATTAAATATCATCATTGCAGTTGCTCATATTATAGGTTTATTTTGGGCCGAACAAATGTTTGAAAAAACGGGTGCCGGTGAAGGAATGAAAGAACTTGCGGAAATTCATTACTCAATTCCATATGCATTGACCGTTTTTGTTGCAATACTATTCTTCATTTTTGGAATTTATGGCCTATGGTCAAATAGTAACGTAAAAAAGTTGCCTTTTTTAAAATTTGGGGTTTTCACCATTGCTTTTGTCTACCTGTTCCGTGCTGTTGGAGAACAATCATACGCTATCTTTACAGAAACAACTACAACTTCCGAAACCATTCAGTCTATTATTGCATTTGCTATTGGTTTATTATTTTTATTTGGAGGATTGAAAAAATGGGTCATAAATAAAGAGGTACTATCCGAGAAAATTGATAAAAATTAAGAGTTAGATTCCAAATGGGAGTTTGCCTCTTTTAATAGAAGTCGGTAGATCAGTATACAGCGACATGCCTCCTGCCCTACCAACAATTGCCAAGTAGCTGGAATAAATTGACATCAAACATCAGAACACCTGCCTTTTTACAGTAGTAAATGTCCATACAGCTTAAAGAAGAGCATTGTTAGTTGAAATCATGCAAAATTTGTATGTATACAAATGGGGCCTAAGTAGTACATCAACAACACTAGAGAGATAGAAACGTCCAATCCCTTTTTTCCAGCATGTAAACTTTCATAGAATGATTCGTTTTTTCACATCACACTTACCAGGTAGAAACACCTGATTTTTAGTACTTTTCTTTTTTCCATCTATCTCTTTACTCATATTTACTTATTTTGGAATACTACTAACCAATTGTAAGCAAAATCTACACAGTAGATTTCTTGCTTCATTATAAAAATGAATAAAATGTCAAAAAAAAGTCTCTGTGTGCTACTTTTTAGTATTTCACTAATTAGTTTCATGGGCTGTCATCACGATACAGCCAACTTATCCGCAGGAGAAACGATCAAACCAAATATTGGATACAGCGTTAGCAAAAAATCTGATGATGGCTATGAAAAAGTGCACAACACGAAGCTAGAATATCCTTATGAAAAGTTAAAGCCCAACCTGAACCCCAATGTTCCGAATCATTTAAAACCTCATTCAAGATTGGTGATGACGGATGTAGAGGATAGAACATTCTTTGATTTTTTTGCTTGGCAAACCTTTGTTGGGTTAGTTTGGCCAGCCCATGAAACCCTTAGAGGAGTTCCTAATAGACAAATAGATTCGGTAGATTTTTCAAAGTACAATACTTCCAATCCAAATAATCCCAATAGAGTTCCTGTGGTTTGGGAAACCTTTAGAACCTTTGATGAGGCTTTCCCTGTCACTAAAGAAAATCCAACTGCGGGCCCTCCAGAAAAATGGGATGCTACAAAGTACAAACGTCCTTTTATCTTAGATTTAACATCCAAAGGAAAAGGTCATGAAAACCTAGATGAAGCATTTTCTTCGGTATTAATCGATCAAAACCGTCAATATGTTCGATACAACCTTGCATTGAATAAAGTGATGTACGAGTTTATAAGAGAGAACAAGTGGTACTTAAAAGAAAATTTACCCAAATCACCTACTCCAGCAACATTACCTCCTTTGGTAGATCCGAATACGCAACAAGCAATAACCATTTCACAACCACAAACCAACACTGTAATTAAACAGACCGTAAATGGGAACTCCATTGAAATAAAGTCAGCTTGGCGGATTATGATTCTTGAGGAAGATCTTACAAAACCATGGAGAAAAAAAGACGATCTATCTAAATACTTTATTTCTAAAGCAAACGTCACAGATTGGAAAGGTAATGTAAAAAATGATGTCTTGGTAGGACTTGTTGGATTGCATGTTGTTGTAAAAACGCCACAATTTGTACAAGGCCTTTGGTCTAGTTTTGAGCATGTAGACAATGTAAAAACTAAAAGAAGTGGCGTAAGACCTTCATTCCATGATAAGACAGACACCATCTATAAGCAAGGGTTCGCATACCAGCCAGAAAGAGGTGCTCCACTTAAAAAAGAAGAAGATAGAAGACCTGTAGGCGTGAGTAGGACCTATAAAATTCCAGATACTCCAGTAGGGACAGGAAAACATTTACCTGATGGACTATCAACAGTAGCACTCAACACCACTTTTCAAAGGTTACTAAAAGGTACAGTTTGGGAAAATTACCAACTTGTAATTACTCAATGGCCAACGGACCCTACAACATTTTATCCAAAACCTGATTTATACCCAAGAGGGCCAAGACCCGATTCTCTTAGCTTACCTGCAGCGCATGACGCTTATGCAAGAGCAGAAGAAACAGCAAAAAATGCATATCCTAGATGGTCTGGATTGCCTTTACCTCAAATAGGCGCCTTAAATACCACTATGGAAACTTATTTTCAAAATCCAACACCAAAAAAAGGTGAGAAAAGACAACCTATAGAAAATACCAGCTGCATGGGGTGCCACTATGGAGCTTCAGATACAGATTATAGTTGGGGCTTAAAAAAGAGAACCTTTCCTCAACCATTTAACCAAGGCCGCGTTAGCCCTAAGGACCAAGCGTTACTAATGAACTACATCAAATCTACCTCAAAAAAATAATTAATATAGATAAATACAACATTAACATATGAAAACCGCTCTTTAAAAGAGCGGTTTTTTTAGTCACAATTAGTAGTGCGATTGGCGCTCTATTCGGTGAATTAAAAATTTTGTTTTAAATTGACCATAGAAAAAGGCTATGAACCTTTCGCCAACATTCTTTTTAAAACACTCGTACTTTTTGACTCAGCTCCGTTGCGGTTGGATTTCAATAAATAATGGTTTTTAAATTTATGTCCGAAATGAATCGTACACGAACACATTGTCGACACGAAATAAACCCTTCAGACAACCTAAAGGCTTTTTTTTACGTCTCTTATAGAAAATGAATAAATATCCGCTATGAAAAAAATAAACCTACTATTAATAGGATTCATTATCCTGAGTGCATTTAGTTGTTCCGTTACCAAAAATCAAAATAAAGGAAATGTTCTTCCTGTAAGTTTCAATTATGAAACGGAATTTGAGACCATCAAATCTGTAATTGTGTTGCCTTTTGAAATAAATGGTGTTCTTAAAAATTTCCTTTTCGACACAGGTGCAGATTATTCAATAATTCAAAGAGAATTAAAACTTGGCAAAACAAGTCATTATGACGGAGCGTCTAAACGAAAAATGAAACTTGGAAATGAAATTATACCATCGCTAAAAATAGGTAGTATTGACTTTATAAATACGTTTGCTCTAAATGGAGATATGAAAGGTCTGAAAGAACAAATACCTAATTTTGGAGGACTTATTGGGCAGCCAATTATTAAGAAGGCCAATTGGTTAATTGATTACCCGAACAAATCAATACATGTTTCTGATAAGAATTTGGTAGGTACAAATTTTGAAACTATTAGAATAATAAGAGAAGGAGGCGCACCATATACGTACATTTCAATCAATGATATTAAATACAAATTACTTATTGATTTTGGCTCATCAACTGAATTTAACCTACCAAAAGATTCTAAACTCGCTAAACAATTGTTAAAGAAATATTCTTTTTCTGACAATGAAAGAGATCGATATACTCTCGGAGGACTTCAAAAGATACGGGAAAAACTTGGTGTCGTTCCTTTGATAAAATTGGGAAATATGGACTTTAAAAACGTTAATACCACCATTAACATTTCAAGTCAACCAAGAATTGGGATCGGGTTTTTCAAGGACTGCAAAATTTATATCGACAATATTAACAACAGTTATAAAATTAAAAAATAACGTTGTAACTACAGTCTACAACAACATGTCTGAATTTATTGTTATCTTTAAACAAAAATTGAAAACGAATAACTATCTATAATTTGTAACGGCAGGACACCTTTTGGTTTTTTCTCCGCAAAACGATACATAAACCTATTGTAGATAGCTATAACCGAGTTTTACGTATGAATGAAAAATTGATAATTATACTGATTGTATTGCTATACTTTTCGCCAGTATTTTATCAATTGTATTTATTATTAAAAGAGCGGACTGCGGAAAACAAAAAACTACTGAAACGATTAGTACGATTTACAAAATACAGTTTTATAATTCTAATTTTGACTTCAACATTTTTTGTAGCTTTACTTCACACAAATTTTTTGAATTACGAAAAGCCAATGACTTTTGATAAGTATGAACAAATTACATTTCAGAATTTTAGAGGGATTGAATTTTTCAAGAAGTCACTATATGGCAATCAAAGGTTTGCATATGTTGTAAGCTCAATAGATAGCGACATTGATAAAAATTCTGTTACAGTACAGTCATTATTTTATCCTTCACGCTCATTCGTTTATAAAAAAAACACAAACAGTAAAGAGCTCTTAACTCACGAAAAATACCATATTAAGATAACCGAATTGTTTACTCGAAAAGCAAAGGAAGAAATATCCAATTTAAAAATTTTCGATACAAATAAAATCAAGGAAATATTAAGAGAGGTAGAAAAAAAAGAAAGCGCATATCAAAAAGAATATGACTACAACACTTTTCATAGCTATGTCTTAAAGGAACAAAAAAGATATGAGAAAGAAGTTGATAGTTTGTTAACTTTGTTAGCTGTGTATAAAAATCCAAAAATTACCATTGATGAAAAGAATTAAGTATTTCCTTATAGCTATTATATGCTTGTCAAATACAAGCTGTAACACAGAAAAACATGAGTTCCCGATAGCCAAAAGGTACTGGGACACAAACGATTATGACAAGGTGATTTTAGAACTAAGATTTGGTTATGAAGACGATGAAAGAAAACCAACTTTTGACAATCCAGCGCAAAGAGTAATTGTACAAAAATTAACAGATGAACAAAATTTTAAAATCGTCTTAACCGATACAGAATTAGGCCTTAAGCATCGAAATAAAGTTGCAACAGAATTCTTTAATCATTGGAAAGATATGCATCAAATTTACCAAGCAACTGACCGTAAAGACAACTACCTTTATGACTTAGAAATGTTAGCTGTTTGGCAATATGGATTGAGCTTACAACTTGAATATTTTAAATTGGGAAATGACGAAATAATAGCGAGTGCCGATGACCCAAGTTCTTCAAGAGTTAAAAATACCATTAACTCCAATATTCAAACCCTGATAAGCAATTATATTATTTATTTAGATGAAATAAACAATGAAAAAGCATTATCAGAAAAAGGTAAAACTAAATTTGCAACAGGAATTGATCTTTACTTTTCTAAACTTATTAAACGTTATCCTACAGCAAATTTCAGTGGAATGAAACATAAAGCTGAATTAATGCTAAAAAAAAGTGTCTCTAATGAAGTGAAATCATCCCTGATAAAACTAATTGAATTAATGAACAAAGAAAAATAGTCCTATGCAACACCAATGGCTTTTCTGACATTAAGGAAAGTATCGTGTACTTGTCAAACCAATACGAAATAGAGAAGTGACTTCAATAAAAGAATATAATGCCTAACAAAAAAGACTTTTTTTCATTTCAAAATTCTATAGAATCTATTTCAGACAAAGAATCTGTACAAACTTCAAATTACCTCGAATCAATAAAGGCCTTTGCCAGATTAAGTAATAACAGCGTATATATTATTGATTATAAAGAAAAAGGATTTGAGTATGTTTCAGATAATCCATTACTATTATGTGCCCATTCTGCCAAAGAGGTTCAACAAATGGGCTATGATTTTTATATTAAATATGTGCTAAAAAAAGACCTTGACTTACTGCTCAAAATAAATCAAATAGGTTTTGATTTTTACGAAACAATTCCATTAAATGAAAGAAAGAATTACTCTATATCCTATGATTTTCATTTGAAAAATCAAGAAGGAAAAATAATATTGGTGAATCAAAAATTAACACCATTATTTCTGACAGATCAAGGTAAAATATGGAAAGCACTTTGTCTTGTTTCCCTTTCTTCATCAAGTCATTCGGGAAATATAAAAATTTATAAAAAAGGAAATCAAAAAATTTTGGAATATGACGAAGCAAAATCCCTTTGGCATTCTGCGCACGCAATAAAACTATCTGATAGAGAAAAAGAAATTCTTCAATTATCAATTAGAGGTTTTACAATTGATGAAATTGCTCTAAAAATATTATTGTCCAATAATACCGTAAAATTCCACCGAAAAAAATTATTTGAAAAGTTGGAAGTTTCAAATATTACCGAAGCAGTTTCTTTTGCAAAGAGTAATTTTCTCCTTTAAATTCGCGTCGTATAAGAACTACCTTTAAGGGTAGTAAGAGTTAAAAAAAATAAGGTTTATTTTGTTTTATTATTTTTAAACATAGGACTAATGAAAAAAACATTGTTTTTAATTTTGGGTATTTTCTTATATGGGTCGTTAATTTCTCAAACTAAATTACCGCATACACTATCAAAGGCAGAAAAAATTTATGGGCTGTCAAAATTTTGGAAAGAAGCAAGCTACAATTTTGTTTACTTGAACAAAATTGATAAACAACGATGGGAATCTGACTACGTAACATTAATTCAAAAAGTTCAAGACACAAAAAATGACTATGCCTATTATCGTTTACTTCAAAAGTTTTGTGCAACACTACAAGATGGTCATACCAATGTGTGGATGCCAAAATCTTTAAGAGATAATATACTTAATGGTGAATTTGGTAATTATCAATTATTCTTAAAAAACATTGAAGGAAAAGCAATTATTATAAGAACAAATTTTAGCAAAAGCAAGGAAATTCCTGTTGGAACGGAAATCATTGCAATAAATGGAATGCCCACTAAAGAATACGCTAATTTATATGTTACCCCATACATTTCAACTTCTGCAAAACATATACGAGAAAACTTATCAATTTCAGAATTATTAAAATCTCCGATAGGAACTTTTTATGACTTAAAATTAAGAAAACCTAATAATAAAGTGATTTCACTTAAAGTTAGCACCAAAAAAGTTATTGAAAAAGACATATATCCGGCTATTGAACAGAGAAAATTAATGGATTATAAATCCTTAAAAGGTAGGATCGCTTATGTTCGGTTAAACAGTTTTGAGTTTTCTAAAATTGAGACCCTTTTTAAAGCTAAATTACCCGAAATTAGAAAAGCAAAAAAGTTGATTATAGATTTAAGACATAATGGAGGAGGCAACTCAAGTATCGCAATTAACATCCTAAAATATTTAACAAACGATGATAAACTCCAAGAATCCGCTTCTTCCAGTCGACTCCACATTCCAACATTTAAGGCCTGGGGACTCGCTTTTAACCTTAAAGCAAAAGACACTTTACAAGGGTCTGAAGAAAACAGAAAGCTGTTGAGTCAGGCATATTTAACAACAAAAGACAGTTATTTTTATAAATTTCCTTTAGGTACTACAATTTCAAATACTATTAAAAAATCTGAGCGTTTCGTTGTTTCTACCGTATTGTTAATTGGAAATAATACTGCCTCAGCAGCAGAAGATTTCCTAATTGCTGCTGACAATCAACAGCATATGAAAAAAATAGGAGAACCTACATATGGAAGTACCGGACAACCAATGTTTTTCAAATTACCTGGAGGAGCTACTGCAAGAATTTGTACAAAGAAAGATACTTATCCCGATGGTCGAGAATTTGTTGGCTATGGCGTGCAACCCGACATATATATTAAAAAGACGTATAAAGATTATATCGAGAATAAAGACCCTGCTTTGGAAAAAGCAATAACGTATTTGAATGAATAATAACTATACGCAACACCAAGTCTAATTAATTGCTTCTTATTCGTTGAATTAAAAATTTAGTTTTAAATTGACCCCAGAAAAAGGCTATGAATCTTTTGCTAAGACAATTTTAGAACCCGCTTAGTATTTTTGCTCAGTACAGTTGAACTTCACTTTCCCCACTTGAGTGGTTTGAAAGGTATTGTCGTAACGAATCATATACAAACACGTTAATCAACAATCATAAAGTAGTTCTCACAAAATGAAAACATTGAAAATAATCACCTTACTTTTTCACTCGGTAATTTTAATTGGGGCGGGACATGGAATTGGATTTTTATTTTTTTTTGATGTGATCAGTATCCCAGCTCTTTTTATGAATAAAATTGAGTTTAAACTAAATGCTAGTTATGAAGATAATTTAAAGCTTGTTGGCATTATTTCTATCACCGGAAAAATATTCCTGATGTGTAGTTTATTGCTCAAACTAGAACGAAAAAAAAACCTGACTGGATTAATCGGAATTTTGGTCTTATGGCTTTCAGTCTATTTTTTGACTTCTGGAGATTGGAAGCCTACTTCTTTATACCAATTTTCATTCTATTCTAGTATTCCTTTTTTGATTTCATCAGTAATCTTAACATTTGTGATACTGATAAACAGTACTAAAAACAGCACTGAAAACCAATAAACCTAGCTTATAACACTGAAATAAATTGCATAAGAAATGATACTATACACACAGTGTAAATCCTGTAAAAAAAATATTAGAATTAAATCAAGTGCGGCGACTCGACCAGATTTACAAATGGAAAAAGGAAGTGAATTTAATGTGAATTGTCAAAGTTGTGGAAAAATGGAAAAGAAACATGTGAATGACATAAAAGCTGAACCAAATACTATGGTTATACTGATCGGAGTTGGAATCGGAATTATTGCAACACTTTTTTTATGGGGATTTTATGGAGCAGTTGGCACAGTGAGTTTCCTTATCCCAGTACTATTTTGGCAGCAACAAATGAACGGAACTAGAAGTTTTAATTCATATCTAATAAGGAGAAAATAAAATCGTGTACGTAGTCTTTTACATTCATATATCTAAGAGCTATATAAATATTCACAAATGAAAAACAGCTTACTTTTATTTTTACTATTCTTAATATCCACAAATTTACCTGCTCAAACAAAAAGCGAATTATTGAGCACTAAAATTGGAAACCTAGATATTAAAAGCATACAAAAACTTAAGAATTATAACTTACTGAGTGCCCTAGACATGCATACGTTGAGCGTATTTATTGTTAAGCTAGCACAACAAGAAACGTCTATCAAGAATCTAACATACGCTCAATTACTTGAAAAGTTTGCTACTTATAAAAAAAATCAAAAACGTCAAGTTTTCAAAAAAAACAATTTCGGAAATGATTCAATTTTTATTCGAACACCCTATGGAGATAAATATTTTATTGGCATGGGAAAACTGTCTCTTGAAGAATTGGTATTGAGAGCATCTAAGAGTTTACCCAAACTATATGACAAGGAAGTTCTCAATAAAAAAATTGGCAACACGAAGGAAGCTACAGCTATCATTAAAGGCTTAAATCTTAATGAAGAAGACCATGTGTTTTTTGGAAATATTCTAATTATTCTTAGTGAGCATGGAAAAGAAATTGATAGGTATAAAATTGGTGATTTTATTGAAATTACTAAAAGAATAAAAAACTCAGATGAATTAAAACCCATTCTTAGAAATTTAAAAAAATCATAGCACAAGTAACACAGCGACTTAACAAGCTATGTTATCTGGCATAAAACAGATACGCTATTCATTATTTAAAACTTGTACGATACCTGATACAAACACCTTATACCCATTCTAAGCATGACTTACCAAGAAATCACAGAAATTAAACCAAGCAGTAGCATCGAAGAAGATCATAACGGAAAAATCTACCTTGAAACATGGGCCGGTTTTGCAAGCAGTTCTGGTATTTATGGTAAAAAGGAGACTAAAAAAAAAGCAGATGGAACCATAATGGCACATATTATTGCTGCCGCAGTTGATGATACATACATCTTATCTCAAGCACAATTCAATGCCATCAAATTCCTAAAAGAAAATGAACAGCGCATGCAGGAGGTCTTATTACATGGTCTTTTAAAAGAGCATCCAAATACTAAAGAAATCTATAAAGATGCCATGCCTAAAATCGAGACAATTTCTGATTACAAGGATACTCTTGAAGTAGGCTTTATACACATTATGAATTGTGAAAAAGATGACCATGCCTACATTGGATTTGAATTGGAATGCTCTTGGGATGATGAACATGGCGTTGGTGTAATGATGCACAGGGATAGGCTGGTTAAAATTGGACTTGCAGAGGAATCATTTAATCACTGGAATTGTTATGATGATAAAGGAACTTCTGAATCTGAACACTTAACATGGAAAAATGAAAATAAGGAAATAGAAATAGATCAAAAAATGTGGTGGAAATTTTGGAAGTGATAAATGGTACGTCAACACATTAAAATTATTGTTATCTTTAAACAAAAATTGAAAACGAACATTTTAGTAACAGCGGTGAATTTGGAGAACAGTCTTTTCAGACAAGCTCAGAAATAAACTGTTTCTCAACCAACAACATGAGTACTGTTCGATTATTTTAACACTAAAATAAATACTATGAAAAACATCCACATTCTTACGATTACACTTCTTCTTTTAGTTGGTCAAATGACATTCGCGCAAAATTTTGAAATCCCAAAAAATGTACATTTAGAGAAAACATCTGATTATGCGAAATATGAGACTACCGTTGTAGATGGCATAAATTGGTTGGAGCGGACACATGTTAAAGAACAACTCGATAAAAGAGAAAAAACAAGCGCTTTTGTATTGCAATGGATTATGGGTACACCAAGTTTTTCTATTGGACTGCAAACATTTCAAGTCAAATTAACTAAAAAAAATCCTGAGTTAATGCTCTCTTTTCTTGGGGGCTGGACAAAATTTGCAATCGAAAATCCCTCTGAAAATAAAAATGTGGTAAAAGCAAATATCGCAGCCTTTCAAAGCTTAATTAAAGTGTATGTCGCAAATAAAGGACGTGGAATGAAAAAAGATAAGAAAATTGAAAAATTGATAAAACTGTCTTCATTAGAACTAGAAAAATGGGTTCGAAAAGAAGTGGAATAAAACCAAGGTTGCAACGGGTATAATTCTTGTTATATATAATAAATTAACAGCTACCACTAAGTATTTTGTGTGATTGATATTAATCCTATTCTTGGCTTTGTATAGCACTCATTTTTTTTCATTCAGAAAACAAGTACAAACTCAATAACTCTAATGAAAAATATGACGATTTAGATATTGTTGATTTCTTAGAATCAAAACATTCATTTAGATAGGAAAACAACCTTAAAAACTTAAAAAATTTAACCCTTTGATTCAACATGGTACAAAAGGTTTTGAGCAAGTTGACGTCTGCAAATCATCAAAAAGGAATAGTCTATTTTTGTTTCTACACTGAGAGCATGTTATGAACTCTAATAAATTAAGCAACATAATCTATCGTATGAACAGAAGACTAATTTTCATATTCCTGGCATACCTAATGTCTTTTGCGATCCCAATGCATGGACAAACAAAGTCAGATTCCTATCAGGCCGTTTTAAATGATGCTCATAAGAATGGATTGCCTGCAATTGTGGCGTTGGTTCAAACACAAGGTGAGCAGCTGTGGAAAGGAAAATCTGGAGTTCGTTCTCTTGAAAATGCAACACCACTTGATATTGACCATAGCTTTCGATTGGCAAGCATCTCAAAAATATTTACATCCGTTGTTATTTTACAACTAATAGATGAAAAAAAATTGGCACTCTCCGACACCATTTCCAATTTCCTAGACCCCGAAATAAAAAACAAAATTCCCCATGCAAACAACATCACAATCCATCACCTATTAAGTCATAGTAGTGGTATTTACAGTTTCACAGAAAATAACAAATTTTGGAAAGAATGCTTTTTTAATGGTGGAATGACAAGAACATGGTTGCCAACAGAATTAATTCGTTATATCGAAAATAAAAAACCAGTCCATCAACCGGTCGCTCCATATTCTAAAAAATATTATTCAAACACGAATTATATTTTATTAGGCATGATCATAGAAAAAATCACGAATAATTCACTCTCCAACGCGTATCAAAAACGAATTTTCACTCCCTTAAAAATGAATCATACTTTCCTAGAAGGATATGACCATCAGGGTAAAAGTGCATTAGACAGCTACGCAACACCAAATTCATTTTTCCTTAAATCGGCCAAAAGAAAGCGAGGAATTAAAAAAATAAGCGGATCAAAATTAATGAATCTGAGCAAAGAATATAAGCTTTTTAACAGCTGGGCTTGGGCTGCCGGAGGCATCTCATCTACCGTTACCGATCTATCCGCCTTCTTATCTGCCTTGAAAAAAGGGAAACTGTTAAGAAATGACACACAGAAAATACTTTTACGATTAAATTCTTCCCACAACAAAGGCATTACATTTTTTGGAGGAACGGGAGGCTCTGACGGAATTCAAGCTACCATGTTGCATCTCATGCCTAGCGATATAAATATGATCATTTTAATAAATTCAACTGGGCATAAAAATGTAAATCTCAGTGCTGTTTTCACCAAACTTTTCAAAATAGCCTCACAAAAAAAATAAAATCTATGAAAAGAATAAATAAAATAGGTTTTATTGGGGCTGATTTTATCTTATCGGGTGCAATCTCACTAAACAACATGTCAAAAGTACGACAGCAAAACATTTGAACATATTGGCAGTTGCTGGACAAACAAAAGTAGGCTGACCAGAACAAAAAGATCTCAATTTTTCAATATCGAAAATAGATGCTAAACAAAGAGCCCTACCCAAATGCGCTGTATACATGTACTAGGTATGATGCTGAAAACCCAATGAAATTCGCCAATGGTGAAAATCAAAAAAACAACTAACAATTAGGATAACTTTATGCTATCTTTAAACAAAAAAAAACAGCCCTTAAACGGAGTACTGATCAAAAAATAAACGATGAACCATACATTTGAATTAAACCTAGGTTGTGTAGTATATTCTGAAGCTCTCACTGGCATTGAAGCGCAGTGGATATGTAAGCGAGAAGGTGAAATACAACGTGGAACTGGAATTGGAAAAAGACGTTCTAAGTTAAACAAAAACAGAATATTTGAAGGGGAGTTTGAAATTGTCTACACTGATGAAAATGGAATTGCGTCGCCTATGCTGAATTTGACAATCTTATTTGAATCGGAATGTTATTCCTTAATTTGGAAAACTGGTTCTGAGATTACAGATATAGGGATTGGTATTATAAATGATCACAAGTTAATTGTCAGTTATCAAAAAGCAATTTAAATTGCATGTATACCCCCAAAATCCACCTGTAAACACATTTCTAACCCGTCAAAGCCACTGCCATGAAACAGCCTCTAATGTTGTTCTTTATGTTTTCCTTTTTAGTGAGTTGCAATCAAAAAAAAACAGCAAAAACCCAACCTAACTTGCAACATAAAAAAGAATTAGAAACACTCCAATTAACGAAGAAAAAAGACACAATTAAGTATTATTGGGCCTTGACTACTGACACTGTTTTCTATAAAAAACATCTTGAAATTCATCACTTAAAGCAAACACTGGAATTAAAAACATATAGTTTAAACGATAGTTCAATGGTTCGAGTTTTATCCCAGAATAAAGAACACGTGTATGTAGACCATGCTCACAAAAAGGTCACCGATTTTAAACTTAGAACAAACACTACAATTACTAAAAAACAAATTGATTTCACAGACTTTAAAAAAATACTTAATCCTGAATTTTATACAGCATGCAATCTATTCTCAACTGAAATTGATAGCCTTTCTGAGGATGCCATTTACCTGACTTCAGACTTAGCCATTCCTGATACCGATCATCAATGGAGAGTTCGATATCTGATAAAAATAAAAGGCAAGCAACTGGGAGCTTTAGAATTTTTAAAGACGACTCATGTCGGAATGTAAAATATCTTAGGAACATGCTCAATACCCCCTCAAAAACAATCATTTTTCTTGTTATTATTCAATTATTCAATATATTTGTTGAATAATTGAACTCCCCATGAACAAACACTTATTTAAGAACAGTATCTATCAAGAAATTGCCAATATTGGAAAAGCATTGGCCAATCCTTACAGACTAAGAATTCTAAATTTAGTCTCTCAAGATCAGTATTCTGTAGAGCAAATAGCCAATGAAATTGGAATTTCAATTGCCAATGCCTCACAACATTTACAGGTACTAAAAAAGGTAAAACTCCTAACAACAACAAAGAAGGGACATTATGTGATTTACGCATTAACCAATAACAATGTATACACCCTTTGGAAGACTTTACAAGATTTTAGCTTGCAACATAGCCTAGAGGTGCAAGCAACTTTAAAAAACTTCAAGCAAGAAAACTTTTCTAAAGTACAAACAATAAAGGCAGATGATATTATAGCGAACAATTCTATAAACGACCTCTATTTTTTAGATGTCCGACCTACAAGGGAGTTTGCCAAGGAAGCCATAGCCAATGCCAAATCTATCCCATTTGAATTACTCAAACAAAACCTTTCTCAATTGCCAACAAACAAACAAATTGTGGTGTACTGTAGAGGGCCATTGTGTGTATTTGCAGATGAAGCTGTTCAATTCCTTCAAGAAAATGGGATTGATGCAATTCGGCTAAAAGAAGAAGTCTTGGCATGGAAACAAAAAGGACTGCCCGTAAATTAACAACAACAAAAACTCCTAACAGGAAAAATTCTACCCAACATGGAAGAAAAAAATGTCCAACTCGGACTTAAAGAAAACTGGAAACAATTTACATTATTATTAATTGTGAATGCTTTTGTGGGCGGAATGGTAGGCTTAGAACGTAGCATACTTCCAGAATTGGCTGAAAAAGAGTTTTTAATCGTCGCTACATCCGTCGTTTTATCATTTATTATTGTTTTTGGCTTTGTAAAAGCCATTACAAATTATTTCACTGGTGCTTTAGCCAATAAGGTTGGGCGCAAAAACTTATTGATTCTTGGCTGGGGTATTGCCATCCCAATACCATTTATTTTAATGTATGCACAGCATTGGAATTGGATTATTTTTGCAAATGTATTGTTGGGGCTGAACCAAGGTCTAACATGGTCGAGCACAGTAGTGATGAAAATTGATTTGGTAGGAGATAAACAACGCGGTCTGGCCATGGGATTGAACGAATCTTTTGGGTATTTCTCCATTGCCTTAGTAGCCTTTACAACTGGATGGATTGCTTCAGAATATGGACTGCGCCCCTATCCTTTTTATCAAGGAGTTGGCTTTGTAATACTCGGATTGATTATGAGTATTTTCTTCATAAAAGACACTGTACATCATGTGCATAAAGAAACGAAATCAACCGCTGTAAAACCGTTAAAAAATATTTTTTGGGAGACCACTTGGAAAAATAAAAACTTAGGCTCAATTTCACAAGCAGGCTTTGTGAACAACCTAAACGATGGCATGATTTGGGGGGCGTTACCAATTATTTTAGTAAGTAGAGGATTTGACTTAAAAAACAGTGCGATAATTGTTGCCATTTATCCAGCAGTATGGGGTATTGGTCAATTGGTTACGGGAAAAATGTCTGATCTCTACAATAAAAAAATGCTGTTATTTTTAGGAATGGCAGTACAAGGTGTCTCACTTATCTTTATGTTTTGGGCAACAACATTTAGTCAATTCATACTACTTTCATCTCTTTTAGGAGCAGGAACTGCAGTTGTATATCCCACTTTTTTATCGGCAATTGCCAGTTTTACCAATCCAAACCAGCGCGCAGAAAGCATTGGAACTTTTCGACTTTGGAGAGACTTAGGCTATGCATTTGGTGCTTTATTAACCATATGCATCGCACATTTTTTTGACGTTGACATGACCATTATCGTTATTGGAATACTTACTGCTTTCTCTGCAATCATCATCAAAATAAGAATGTCATAAGTATATACAGTTTTTATTTACTGCGATACAACACGGTTACTCCAACAGATTGAGCAGTTGTTTTCGCAAGGTTTCTTTTTATTTGGCATTACTTTTGAAATGAGCATTGTTTTAAAATCATACAATAATGAAACAAACAAATGCCATGATCATTGCCCTGTTATTAATTACACTAATAACTAGTTGCACCACCGTTAAAATTACAAGTAACAAGGAAGTCAAGTACACTAAAAAACTAAACAAGGTATTTGTATTGACACAGTCCGATGCGAAGGCATTAAAAATTACAAATGCTTTATCAAAAAAATTAATGAAGGAATTTCGCACCCATGAAATTGAAGGGAAATTTATTTCAAAAAACTCTCTTTCTTTAAAGAAGGATTCTGAATACATTACTATGGTAAAATCGTTTAATCCAGCGCAATTAATGATTGTGAAGCAAACAGCGATACACTTCAGAGCTCCTACAATTATAAACGCAATTAGTTTTGATATACAAATCTTAGATTATGCGTCAAATAAAGTTATTTGGAAAGGTGAATTGGATGTTTATGGGCAAGTTGGTATTGCTTCTTCATTAGAAAAAAGCTTCAGGAAATTAATTAAACAACTTACAAAAGACAACCTACTATAGCGCAATACATTGACTACAAGCGGCTTAAAAACAATTTTGATTTCTGTAAGAATAGAATATCATGCTGAATAAATCTTGGCATCACTTTTGATATTTAAGAAAACATTAACATTAAATTCTAACTATGAAAAATTCTTTACACAATTTTTTAGTTGAGATGGGATGATTGTTTAGAAAAAGAAAGACTCCTAAAAAAGAGGTAAATTAATCGAAGACTGCTATCTTCGATTTTTTTATATTTGAGATTTAACCACAACTTATGAAACAGTATCTATTATCACTTATTTTTTTCCTTGCCATTACTTTAAATTATGCACAGCAAAAAGACATTTGGCACTACATAGAAAACGAACAAATGATTGCAGAAAACAAAGAAAATGCACATGCTAGTTTCACTTCATTTACCTCACACAAAGCCTTAGAAAACAATACCCCGATTTATAAGAAATCTTTAAACGGAACATGGAAATTTAACTGGGTTAAAAACCCTGCAAATAGACCAACAACGTTTATGAACCCTTCCCAACCGTTACCTGATTGGAAAACCATCAAAGTGCCTTCTAACTGGGAAATAGAAGGATTTGGAGTTCCTATTTATGTAAATCACCAATATGAATTTGCAGATTACAAAGCAATGATTGCCGATGACATGGAATTGACGGATCGCATTTACCCTAAAACCCCAGGTAAAGTACCACATACCTACAATCCTGTAGGCTCTTATAGAAGAACTTTTACCCTAGATGAAAACTGGACGAACAATGAAATTTTCTTACATATTGGCGCCATGAAATCTGGTGGTTTCATCTGGATAAATGGCCACTACGTTGGCTACTCTCAAGGGAGTAAATTACCCAGTGAGTTTGACATTTCTAAATTTACAAGAAAAGGCGTAAATACTGTTGCCATTCAAATATTTAGATGGACAGATGGTAGTTATTTAGAATGTCAAGATTTTTGGAGAATTAGCGGAATAGAGCGAGATGTTTATCTATATGCCCAACCAAAAGTAAGAATTCAGGATTTTGAAGTCGTTGCATCTCTAGACAAAGGGTACCAAGATGGCTATTTAGCCTTGGACATAACCTTACAGAATCATCATAAATACAACAAAGAAATATTTGTTAGTTATCAATTATTTGATGCAAGCAATCAACTTATTGGCGAACAAGAAAACAACACAGCGGTATCTCCCAACAAACGTAAAGTAACCCGCTTTTCTACCAATGTGATCAATCCGAAAAAATGGAGTGCAGAGCATCCGAACTTATACACTTTAAGAATTAATACCAAAGATGCCCAGGGAAATTTACTTGAAACAACAGCACGTAAAATTGGGTTTAGAACCGTAGAAATCAAAAAAGGATTGTTATTGGTAAATGGACAACGAATTACCTTAAAAGGAGTAAACACTCAAGAAGCAGATCCAGAAACGGGACATATCATGAGCGAGGACTTGATTTTAAAGGACATAAAAATGTGGAAAGAAAACAACATCAATGCTGTTCGTTTAAGCCATTACCCAAGGGGAAGGCGTTTTTATGAATTGTGTGATTTGTATGGTATTTATGTCGTTGACGAAGCTAATATTGAGTCACATGGTATGTATTACGGAACGCATTCGTTGGCAAAAAAAGAAGCTTGGGAAAAGGCACATGTAGACAGGATGACCCGAATGGTGGCAAGAGATAAAAACCACCCTTCTGTTATTATATGGTCTATGGGAAATGAAGCTGGCAACGGAACCAACTTTTATGCTGGATACAAAGCAATTAAAGCACTTGACAAAATTAAAAGACCCGTACAATACGAAAGACCGTATAAAAGTCGCGATGGTAATTTATACGATATGGACTGGAATACAGATATTATTGTTCCTCAATATCCTTCTCCTGCACGTTTTGAAAGTATTGGAAAAAATAAAACAGACAGGCCTTTTATCCCTAGTGAATATGCACATGCCATGGGAAATAGTACAGGAAACTTTGCTGATTATTGGGAGATTATAGAAAAATACGACAACTTACAAGGTGGTTTTATTTGGGATTGGGTAGATCAATCAATCTATAAAACAACTGACAAAGGAGAAAAATATTACGCATATGGTGGTGACTACGGAACGAATATGCCCACAGACAATACCTTTTTAAATAATGGAATTGTTTTTCCCGATAGAACTCCACAACCGGCGTTGTATGAAGTAAAAAAAGCGCATGAATTTATTAATTTCAAAAATCAAGGCATTAATAAATTTAACGAACAACGTATTTTAATTGAGAATTTATATGATTTCACAAATCTAAATCAATTTGACTTTAAAGCCGTTGTTAAAGCCAATGGGCACGTATTAAAAACCATTCAACTACCCACTATTTCTGTAGAAACACATACCAGTAAATTGGTTCGGATTCCCTTAAATGACATTGAATTTAAAGACAATACTGAATATTTTATTGAGATAGTTGCAACCACAAAAAAGCCATGGAGCTTATTAAAAAAAGGACATGAAGTAGCAAAAGAACAACTTCATTTACATGAAAAATTCAAAAAAACAGCAGGTACCATCGACAATGGCTGGTATTTAAAATCAACAGATAAAAAGAAGCACTTTACTATCTACAACAACTATATCAAAGTTGCTTTTGATAAGAAAAAAGGACAAATCACCTCTTATATTTATAAGGATGTGGAATTGTTAAAATCTAAAAACGGGCCACAGATTAACTTTTGGAGAGCCCCTACAGATAACGATTTAGGTAGTAAAATGCATCGTAAAAATATTGAATGGAAAAATGCCACACTGCATGCAACAGTGCGCAATTTTGCGTCTAAAAAACTAGACAATAATGTACTGCAAGTTTCCATTGATTTTGAGTTACCTGGCGTAAACACAAGCCACCAAACAGTTTATACAGTAAATGGAAATGGCGTTATTAAAATTGAAAACACCTTAAACGAAACTGAATACCAGGCAGATGTACCAAGAGTAGGAATGCGTATGCAAATTCCGAAAGCATACAACAACGTTACCTATTATGGTCGTGGTCCATGGGAAAACTATCAAGATCGAAAAACATCAACTTTTATAGATGTATTTAGTAGCACTGTATCCAATTTTTATGTGCCTTATGTGCGTCCGCAAGAAAATGGGAATAGAACCAATGTGCGTTGGATGGCATTGATGAACGCTGAGAACAATGGGTTGCTAATCTCTTCCCCATCACAAAAAGGATTGAGTATTTCTGCATTGCACATGCCCAATGAAGATTTTGATATTACAGATGGTTTACTGTATACCAAAGAAAATCAGCATGCTAATTTTAGCAAACACACCATTGACATTAAAGAACAAAACTTGATTCAGTTAAATATTGATTTAGAACAGCGCGGCTTGGCGGGAGATGATAGTTGGTATTCTAAACCACAAAAAAAGTATCAAATAAAAGGTTCAAAAAAACATAACTACTCATTTTATTTAATTCCTTTTGCAGGCGGAACAACACAGAAGTTTGTAAATTTACACCAACAATTTAAATAATGAAATTGACCACAACACAGCAAAAAGAAACAGCAAAAGCCTTATCAATTGCGACGCTTAAAATTACACTAACAGGAGTTGTTATTGGTGTATTTCACACGTATGATTTTTGGTTGGGTCTTTTATTATGTATAAGACTCATCGCTTTTTTATATAAAAATTATTTTAAAGCAACGTATAAAAGAAACTGGATTCTTTTATACGGTATGTCACTGACTGGATTTTTAGGTGTTTGTGTAGAAATTTGGGGCGTCACTTTTCAATATTGGGAGTACCATGACTTATCAAACAACAGGCAATTACCTTATTGGCTGCCATTTGCTTGGATGTTTGCCTTCAGATTTATTTATAATTTAGAAAGTAAACTTATCCATTCATTAGGTTTAAAGCGTATGAGTCATAAAACTTGGTTGGCAATATTTATAACGGCCTTTTTTCCTGCATACGGAGAAGTCATCACTATTAATTTAGGTGTTTGGACCTATTCTTGGCCATATCAATTCTTAGGGGTACCGCTATACGCCATTATTTGTTTGGTAATGCTGCATATGGGCATCAATTTTATATTGAGTTTGGTTGTTCGTAAAAAGAAAATCAACGACCCTGTATTTATCACTGAAAAATAAATAGTACACGATGAAAGGAACTTATGCATTATTAATAGACCGAATTAAATCGGCAGTAATAGACGCTATTGTAATTATTGGATTTATGTATGCTTTTACTGAAATTCTTTCTTTATTTGACGCCGTCCCAAACTATGTAAGAATGTTACTTTTTGCGTTTATATTTTTAATTTACGAACCCCTTTTTGTCAGTCTATTTGGTCAATCAATAGGCCATTCATATGTTAAAATAAAAGTAGTTCGAGATGATCAATCTCAAAAGAATATATCTTTTCCTGTAGCTGTTCTCCGTTTTCTTTGCAAAACTTTATTAGGATGGCTGTCATTATTAACCGTTTCTGGAAATAAAAAGAAAAAAGCAATACACGATTTGATTGCCAATTCTGTTGTTGTTAAACAGTAAATACTTTTAAAATCTCCAAGCAACAATTCTAGTTACTTTATTGCCTTGTTGCATCGGAATAATTTTAAACTCAGATGCACCAAGTTTCTTTGCGGATTTTTGCATGCTCTCCACATTTTCTTTTTTAGAAACTAAGGATGTAAACCAAATACACTGTTCTTTATACAATGAGCTTTGATATAAATAATTATGTAAAAATGCTTTTTCGCCGCCTACATACCACAATTCATTATTATTTCCAGCAAAATTTCGAACGGCGTTTGTTCCTAAGTTTCGTGTTTTTCTTCTGTTTGCTCCTTGTGCTTCTTCTGCAGATTTATAAAACGGCGGGTTACACATCGCAATGGTAAATGCATCCTCTTTTTCAATTACATCAGTTAGAATATTATTCTCATCAAACTGTTGACGTAATTTAATAGATGCATCTAAATTATTGTCATCAATAATATCTTGCGCAGCATCTAACGAATCCAAATCAATATCCACACCTACAAAATTCCAACCATACACCGCATTTCCTAATAACGGATAAATACACGTTGCTCCAGTTCCAATATCCAAAACAGAAATATCTCCATCAATATCAGAAGCTGTTAATAAATCGTTTAAATGATGAATATAATCTACTCTTCCTGGAATTGGCGGACATAAATTGCTATCTGGAAATTCCCAAAGGGTTACCTTATAATAGGCCATCAATAAAGATCTATTGATTTCTTTTACTGCTTTTGGATCCGAAAAATCTACCGTGGTATTTCCATAATCATTTTCAAAAACAAAGGTTTTCAATGCTGGATTTGCTTTCAACAATTCATCAAAATCATATCCGTTGTCATGTTTGTTATTAGGATGGAAGTTCTTTTTGGTTGATTTCATGCTGCGAAATTAAGCTAAATACCGCACATCTCATGCATATCTTCAACCGCTTTTATCCAAACTTAAATCTTTGGTATATTTGAGAATCTCAATTCCATTTATATGAAACGTAAACGCCTCTATTTTTTTGTTATTTTGACCGTTATAGGCATTGTATTATTCTCTATAAAAGCTGATTTTAAGAAAACCGAAGCCACTATTTACATCAATGGCACTATTATCACATTAGATTCTTTACATCCAAGTGCTGAAGCCATGTTTGTAAAAGAGGGGCTTATACAAGCCATTGGTAACAACGTTGACATTCAAAAATTAGCAACTGCAAGTACCATAATTATTGACTTGCATAAAAAAACAGTCTTACCTGGGTTTATTGACAGTCATTCTCATGTTGCCTTGTCATCTTTTTTAAATAAAATGATTGATTTATCTGGTTTTAAACATGCAAACAACCAACAAGTTTGGGGATATTTAAAAGAACAAATACGCACAAAAAAAGAAGGAGAATGGATTATTTGTAAGGGGATTGATCCTATTTTAGTGGAAGACCTTCGCAGTCCAAATATTGAGTTTTTGGATTCAATAGCTCCCAACAACCCGATATTATTAATCTCTCAAAGCTTACATACCTACTGGGCGAATTCAAAAGCCTTTGAGAAATCAGGAATTACAAAAGACACAAAAAATCCTTCTAGTACTAGTTATTATGAAAAAGACAGTACAGGAAACCTCACTGGGATGATTGCCGAACAAGCGGCATTTACCCCCATCTTAAATGTCCTAAAAGAAGAAGTATTGACTTCCAATTTTCTAATTGATGCCACTACTAAAACTTTAAAAGAGTATGCTAAAAACGGAAACACCACGGTTGTTTCTGCTGGATTAACAATTAATGATGCCAAACCCTTGCGTTTGTACCAACATTTATCAGATAAATCTCCTACGCTATTTAATCAGGTTCTGGCAAGTATTGGACTGCTCCCTAAAAGAAGTCAATTCCCAAGACACTTTATTTACATAAGACATGATCGTGATTTTTTACTACCTACAAAAAGAACACCCAACGATTTTTATAATATCATCGGTGTAAAACATTGGTATGACGGTTCTCCATATACAGGTTCAATGTTTATGAATGCCCCCTATTTGGTTTCTAATTTAACTAAAAATGGATTGCACATCAAAGAAGGATCTAGCGGAAAAGCGCTAATTAAGGAAGCCGATTTGTACAAATTCATTCATACATATCAGAATAAAGGTTGGCAAATTGCCTTTCATTCTCAAGGAGACATTTCTAGCCAACAGGTTTTAAAAGCATTTGACAGCATACATAAAACGACTAACATTGCCGCATTTAGACACCGAATAGAGCATTGTTTACTACTTACAGAAGAAAGCTTAACGGTCATGAAACGTTTGAATATCACCCCCAGTTTTCACACCAATCATTTGTATTATTATGGAAAAGCATTAAAAAATGATATTTTGGGTTCCCAAAGAGCACAACAAATTTTACCGATGGGTTCTGCTCAGCAAATCGGTGTTAAATATTCTATGCATGCAGACCAACCGATGTTTGAAAGCATCCCATTTCATTTAATTCAAACCGCCATGTTAAGACAGACAAAAGAAGGGGATACGCTGGGTGCACACCAAAAAATTTCACTTTTAAATGGAATCAAATCGCTGACCATACATGCTGCATGGCAAATTCATATGGAAGATAAAATTGGATCATTACAAAAAGGAAAGTATGCAGACTTTATCATTCTAGACAAGAACCCTTTTAATATAGCAACAACCGAATTAACGAAAATTAAAATTCTTCAGACATTTATCAACGGTAATAAAGTAGACTAAATAAAGAACCCTTTTTTTTTTGCAACGCGTCTTATAATGCGTTGTCTTTATATATAGAAGTATTTAGCTCGTAAGCTGATAATTAACCAAACTAACTATGCATCAAGTAAGATTGATAAAGGAATGTAAGTCAAACAATAAACGTGCTCAAATTGCGCTCTACAGGAAATACAATCAAGGGATGTATAATGTTGCTATGCGTTTACTTAAAAACCCTGAAAATGCTGACGATGTAATTCAAGAATCTTTTTTAAGTGCCTTTAAAAATATTCACCAATTTAAAGGAGAAGTTACTTTTGGAGCTTGGCTAAAAAGAATAGTAGTACATAAATGCCTCAATAGTTTAAAAAAGAAAGAACTCGATATTGTCTCTTTAGAAGAAACCAATTCTTACAAAATTGACATTGAAAACAGCGATGATTGGGAGTTTGACAGCACACTTATACTGGATACTGTAAAAACAACTATTGATAAACTTCCAGATAAATACAAGTTTGTATTGATGCTATACTTAATAGAAGGTTATGATCATGAAGAGATTTCAGAAATCTTAACTATTTCAATAATTGCTTCAAGAACGCGACTTATGAGAGGGAAAAATAAATTAAGACACTTATTAAAACAGAAAGGTTATGGGACAGAATCTTAAAAAAATATTTGAACAAGATCGTTTAGTTCATCACAAACGAAGTGCTAATCATGAAGATCTTTTTATAGAAAAACTCTATACAGAACTGCCTATTAAAAAACGCCCTGCTTTTTTAAATCTAAGCGTTGCCGCTTCCATTATGGTGTTTATAGGTATTGGTATTGTGTCTTATATGTTACTAAACAAATCTTCAGAACAACATAAAGTGATGACTGCTTATACTCTAAAAAACATCTCACCTGAATTGGAAGAAATTGAAAGTTTTTATGTTACCAATATTAACCTCATCGTTTCTGATCTAGAAAAAAATGGAAAGAATAAAGCTTTTGTGAAACGATACATGAAACGTCTTTCACTTCTGAAAGAGGAATACAAAAAGCTCATTATCGAAATGAATGAGGAAGGACCAAATTCTCGAAGTATCCATGTTTTAATAAACAATTTAAAATTGCAACTAGAATTGTTGCAAGAATTAAGAAACCAGATAACATCAATAAAAAATAACAAAAATGAAATTATATAGCATAAAGAAGCACCTATACTTCCTTTTAGGAATGGCATTCACGATTGCACAGAGTTACGGACAAGTTTTAACCAAAACGCAACAACATTCATTCTCAGTACCTAATAATGTGGCCATTGAACTACACAGTACTTATACCAATATAGAATTTGAGTTGACAGACAGCAATACTGTTGTGATAGATGCACAAATGGATATTGAAGGACTGTCGAAATCTGAAGCGAATGCATATTTTAAGAAATGGGCATTTAAAGCATCTAAACAGAAAAACAAACTGGTAATTCGTTCCTTTTTAAACAATAAAACGAATGAAAATATTGATAAGCATGGGTATTATAACGGGTATTTTATTGAAGGTGTTCAGCGCAATGCAACTAGAGCAGATAAAAAAGAGCATTCTAAAATTAACCAATCAAACGAAACCAATTTTAACGTGAAGTCTTCAATTGGGAATTCGAAAGTTTTTGATTATAAAGCATACATAGAAGAAGGTGATCGCTATCTCTTCAAATTTCAGAAAGAGAATAATGAACCTGTAGGAAAACGATGGTTTCATAAAACTAAAAAAGAAAGAATTCTACTACAAAACTCTATAAAAAAGAAGCAGCCAAAAAAAGCATTAAAAAACGCTAAACAAAGCATTAATTCAAAAGAACGACTAAAAGCTTCACTGAAAAAAAACAAACTATCAAAGGCCAATGTACGATCCCTGCCAAAAAGGGCCATTATTACAAAAACACTAAAAATTAAAATCCCAAGACATGCCCAATTAACAATAAATGTGCGCCATGGTAAAATAATTTTCTCTGATAACATCACAGACTTAAAAGCAGACTTGAGTTATGTGTTATTAGAAGCAACTAAAATTAGTGGTAACAACACATCTATAAAAGGAGCCTATACTAATTTGGAGGTGAACCAGTGGAAAGCAGGTAGCCTTGATGTAACATTTTCTGAATTTGTTTTGATAAAGGAAGTGGCACGGATTCATATTACGTCGAATGGATCTTTAGTTTCTATAGATGCTGTAACCGAAGACATAAATGCTAACGGCAATTTTAAAATGTTAGATGTAGCATTGACTTCAGAAATTAAACAGGCGACTATTGCTGTAGAAGATAGTAAGGTTGTTTGGATAAAGCTACCGAACAGTCCTTATAATTTACAATATGAAGGAATAGATTCTAAGTTGATTCATCCAAAAAAATTCTCACTACGACGCGCAAAAAACAATCCCTCAAAACAAATTTTAGAGCACACACTGCACAGCAGGACACAACGTAATATAAATATAAAGGCACTCTCTAGCGTCATGCAAATTTATGATATTCTTTGGGATGACTTAAAGATTAAAAGTCTGAAGGGGCTCTAAAAATCAAGTCGAAAATGTATGGTGATTTGTGAACCTCTCTTCGCATTGAACACCATACAAGTATTTAAAATTTTACAAGAAACACAAGACATTTAAAGATGAAAAAAATAAGTATGTCCATACTTTTCTGTATGGCAACAGTAATCTCGCATGCGCAAGAATATACCAAAAATTACGACGATGCATTTAAGTTAATAGATGTATGGCTGGATGCTCAAAAGGATTTTGAAAATATTCCAAGCATTACAGCAGTCATCGTTAAGGACCAAAAAATTCTTTGGAAAGGGGCTTTCGGCGCATCCAATTTAGAACAAAAAATAAATGCAACAACCTCAACAATAGGAAGTATTTGCTCCATGACTAAATCATTTACAGCTGTAGCCATCATGAAATTAGCAGATGAAGGAAAACTGAATTTAACTGACAAGGTTAAAGACATTCTTCCATTTTACAAAACCAAGCAGCTATTTCCATCAGGAGGGGCTGTAACTGTGCAATCTTTATTATCACACGCTTCAGGATTGCCTGGAAACACAGGGCACAGTTATTTTACGAGACCTAGTTTCAATTTTCCATCTCAATCAGCGTTTCGTACTATCTTTAAAGGGATGGAAACAAAAAATGCTGTTGGATCTGACTTCAATTACAGCAACGTTGGGTACGCACTGTTGGGTGAAATTATAGCGGAAATTACGGGGATTTCGTATGAAGACTACCTAATTAACGAAGTAATTCATCCATTGAAAATGACGAGTACACATTTCGAAATGAAACCAAGGCACGCAAATCAAGCTGTAGGATATACAGCCATCAATAGAAATAGGACGCGAGAGCAAGTTGCTACTTTCAATACCAAATCAATGCAACCTGCCATGGGGCTTTGGACTTCAATTAACGACTTGGCTACATATGCTTCGTGGCAATTTAGAGTACGCGCAGGTAGTAAAAATGAAATTTTAACCCCGTCAACCCTAAAAAAAATGCATAGTACCCAAGTTGTAAGTAAAGATAAAAACACAACTTGGGGTCTTGGTTTTGAAGTAATAAAAGGAGCCAATGGAAATCATTGGATATCACATGGAGGTACATGCCCAGGTTTTGTATCGTTACTTCAGTTAAATCTAACAACAAAAATGGGATTTGCCATTATGATAAACGCAAACAGATCCTATACGTTTAAGTATCTCAATGGGATCAAACAAATTATGAATAAAGTCACCCCTATAAAAGAAGACATTAAAAACGTAGCATACCTCAATGACTATATTGGTTATTACAATATGAACCCATGGAATAGCATGGTGTATGTTTCAACCTGGGGAGAAGGGTTAGTAGTGCTACAGTTGCCCGAGAATTCACCCAAATATGGAATGATGTTTTATAAACATGTCAAAGGGGATACCTTTCGGTTTATTAAAAATAACGGCGAGCTGGGTGCTGAATTTATTTTTGAAAGAGACAAAAAAGGGAAAGTCTTTCGATATTTTGAAGGCGGAAATTACAAAAACAGAATGACCGACTAATTTTTATATGTACAAAAAATGACGCCAATAAAAAGAGCTACCAATTTGGTAGCTCTTTTTATTTATAGCTCTAAAATTGTAAATTCTAATGCTAAAGGCTTTAGTGACACCTTTAAAGCTTCGATAAAATCCGCTCCATATTCTAAATAATATTCAGAAAAATTTCGTTGACGTTCTTCCAAACTTTGATTGGGAAATAATTGGTTTTTAATTTCAGAAATTCGAACTACCAAATCTTGCTGACGTCTCTTCTCTGCAATTAATAAGCGTTTTTCTAAATTATCGATTCCGTTTAATTGTTTCTTTTCTTGCGCATTTACGGCTCCTAAAAAAGAGACATCCGTTTTTTTAGCGGTTTCTTTTAAATGAATAAATTGTGTTTTTAATTGTTCTCTTTGTTGCGCAAAATCCATTTGAATGGCCGAATTCTCTTTTACTTTTACTCCTAGTAAATCGTTTAGCTTCAGAAATAATTCTTCATAAGAAATGCTTAAAGAATCTAGCTTTTTTTGTTGTTTTTCCGAAATAACTTGAACCGAATTACGTAATAATAGAATTGGAAAAGGAATATTTACTTCGTTAAAATAGTCTTTTAACTCCATCCAATATGCCAATTCACCTCCACCTCCAATATAGGCCAAGTTTGGCAAAATTACCTCTTGGTACAAAGGGCGCATGATAACATTTGGACTAAACTTTTGAGGTTCCTCTTCTAGATGTTTTAGTATTTCTTCTTCAGAAAAAGAGAGATCTGTATTGTTAACCACATAGTTATCCCCCTCTTTAACAACGCGTTCTCTTGAATTTTTACTTAAATAAAATTGATTTATTTCTCGTGGGTTTACTTGAATTTTATAGTTTTTCTCTAATGAAGCAATCGTTTTTGAAACCGCTTTATAAGATACTTGTTCTGTTAATTCTTTTGCTACAATGGGGGTGTATAACTGCTTTAAATCTTTATCATCTCCGTCAACAATTACCAGACCATACTTAGAAAATAATTGATTCGCAATATATCTAGTAGCCCCTGTTAAAGAATCATTTTTTAAATAGCCTTCTTCGAATAAACCCTTTAAAAACGCGGCATTTCTTGAAGTTCCTAATTGCTGAGAAAACTGTTCAAATACCTCTTCTAAACCTTCAGTGTCAAAATGTCCAACGGCACCACCATCAGGTCTATTCCATTGTACCTTGTTGTTTTTAAAATTGAAATAATTAATTTCATCAAAATCATGATCTTCTGTTGCCATCCAATATACAGGCACAAAATTGCTCGTTGGAAATTGTGTTCCTAACTCCTCTGCCAAATTAATCGCAGAAATAATTTTATATAGAAAATACAATGGACCAGTAAACAAGTTTAATTGATGCCCTGTAGTTACCGTAAACGTATTGGACTCAATTAAGCTATCAATATTTGCCTGTGTTCCTTCAGAAACGTCAATGGCAGCATATTGATTTTTCAATGCAGCAACCAACACCTTTCGATGCGCTTTAGAAAAGGAGTTGCCTTTTTCTTCTAGTTGCTTTTTAAAGCCATTACTATCTGGGTAATTATTATAAAATGGTTTTATTGATTCTTTTTGCTCTAAGTAATCAACCATGGTTTTTGAGAAAAAACCAGTTTTTTGAAATGGGATCTGCGTAACTTTCATCTATTAAAGCGCTAGATTAAATGCGTTAAACAGTCTATTTGAAATGTTATCGAAAGAAAAATAACAACAATCACTATCCATATATTAAGTCTTTTAAAATATTTTTATAAAAATACACTTTTTTGACCGTTGGTCGTGACTGATACTTTAATCTAACAAATTTTTAACGCTTTCCTTTCTAAGAAAATTTGATATCTAAATAATTACAAGTAGCTTTGGAAATCTAATCAAAAAAATATCCTAATGAAACACAAGTCATTACTAATTCTTTTCATTTCAGTATTCACCTTTCAACTTACTGCACAAACGCTACAAACTCCAGATGAGTTTTTAGGCTATAAATTAGGTTCTCGTTTTACAAGACACCATAAAGTAGTTGACTATTTTAAATATATTGCTCAAAATTCTGACAAAGTACAATTCCAAAAATATGGTGAGACCAATGAGTTAAGAACCTTGGCGGTGGCCTATGTTTCTTCTGCAAGCAATATTAAAAATTTAGAAACAATTCGCAAACAGCATTTAACAAACGCAGGCATTGAGCATACCACAGAACTAAAAGACAAAGCCGTTGTTTGGTTGAGTTATAATGTTCACGGTAACGAAGCTTCTTCTACAGAGGCATCTATGTTAACGTTATATAAACTAATTACAGAAAATAGTTCGTACTTAGAAAATACGGTCGTAATTATGGATCCTTGTATCAATCCTGATGGAAGGGATCGCTATGCAAACTGGTACAATCAAGTAGTTGCAGCTCCAAACAATAACAATCCCGATGCAAGAGAACACAACGAACCTTGGCCTAGTGGAAGACCAAACCATTATTTATTTGACTTGAATAGAGATTGGGCGTGGGCAACACAAGTAGAAACCCAACAACGTTTAAAAGTATACAACAAATGGTTGCCTCATATTCATGTAGATTTTCATGAACAAGGCATTAACAACCCTTATTATTTTGCACCTGCTGTAGAACCGTATCATGAGGTAATTACAGACTGGCAACGTGAATTCCAAACTCAGATTGGAAAAAATCATGCAAAATATTTCGATAAAAATGGATGGTATTACTTTACAAAAGAGAGTTTTGATTTATTATACCCTAGTTATGGAGATACCTATCCAACTTATGTTGGTGGTATTGGTATGACTTACGAACAAGCTGGTCACGGAAGAGCTGGATTGGGAATTACAAAAAGAGATGGAGAGGTATTATCGCTTTGGGATCGTTTGATTCATCACACAACTTCTGGAATTTCAACTGTAGAAATGGCTTCTAAAAACACGGCTAAAATCAACAATGAATTTAAAAAGTATTTTCATGACAATGACTTTACCTATAAAAGTTATGTTTTAAAAGGTAACAAGAGCAAAACAAATGCATTGATTGCCTTATTAGACAAACATGAAATTAAATATGGTAGAGCTAACGGGAAAAGTGTAAGCGGTTACAGCTATGATACACGCTCAAAAGGCACTATGCGAACTGTTTCTAGCGATTTGGTTGTCTCTACAAACCAACCCAAAGGAAGATTGGTTAAAGCATTGTTTGAACCCGTTGCTAAATTAAGTGATTCTATTACCTATGATATTACCGCTTGGTCTTTACCATATGCCTATGGATTTAAAGCCATTGCTAGTGAGAAGCTAGTTGCTACCTCTACAGGTTTTACCAATGTAACCCATGCAACGCCCAAGAAAGATTCATATGCCTATACATTTGAATGGAACCATATTTCTGATGGTAAATTATTAGGAGATTTGTTAAAGCAACATTTTAGAGTTCGCTTTACACGTAAGGAGATGACAAATAGTGGTCAGCAGTTAGCAGCTGGATCCTTAATAATTACACGTGGTGATAATAAGCAAATCAAAAACTTTGACGATGCGTTAATTTCCATTGCAAACAAGCATTACAAATATGCCAATACTATTAATTCAGGCTTTTCTGACAAAGGACCAGATATGGGATCTTCAGATGTACGAGAAGTTAAGAACCAGAAAATTGCGGTACTTTCAGGAAATTACACTTCTTCTTTAAGCTATGGTGAAGTACAATATTTCTTTGAACAAGAAATTAACTATCCATATACAGCTATTAACACCGATGATTTTTCTACCGGTACTTTAGACAACTATCACACATTGGTAATTCCGAATGGATATTACGGGAGTCTTTTTAGTAAAAGTAAATTAGATGGGTTAAAGTCATGGATTCGAAAAGGAGGAAAAGTGATTGCAATTGGTGGTGCCAATCGTATTTTTGCAAACAAAAAAGGCTTTGGTCTAAAAACTAAATCCTCTTCTAAAGATAAAGATGCTAAAAAAGACGTCGCGTTAGTTAATTATGAAGACTTAGAACGAGACCGTATTAAAGGGAGTATTACTGGAGCTATTTTCAAAACCAAAATTGACAATTCTCACCCTTTAGCTTTTGGGTATGGAGATTCATATTTCACCTTAAAACAAGGTGCTAGTTCTTACAACTATTTAAAAAACGGATACAATGTCGTTCGCTTAGATAACAATGTTGCTTTTTCAGGGTTTACAGGGAGCAATGCGACAAATAACTTAACGAAATCGTTAATATTTGGAGAAGAAAATATTGGCCGTGGAAGTGTTATTTACATGGTAGACAATCCATTGTTTAGAGCCTTTTGGGACAATGGGAAATTGTTCTTTGCAAATGCCTTGTTCTATACAAACCCAAGCATGAAGAAGTTATAAAGCTCAATTGTCATTTCGAAATGAGGTCTGATTGAGAAATCTACTGTTTGAATGCGATTTCTCAATCACTTTTTCAAAGCTCTTTTTCGAAATAACAACACTATTACACTTCATAAAAAAAGCCTGCTAATTGCAGGCTTTTTTTTATGTTAATTTCAAATCACAATACCAAAAACTGGTGTCGTAATTTGTGTTTTTTGATTGATGGCAATTGTCATCGTCATCATCATGCAATGTATATGATTTTAAGACCTTCTCTCCTATTTCAAAATCAATAGGAAACTTAAATAATGGTCCATCAAAAACAAAGGTATGAAATTCACCATTTTCTCCACACACATCTACATTTTCTGGCAAGTCGTCAATAAATTGTTGATCGATTACCCTCCCTACATATTCCGCTCCGAGCAGCTTCGCATTTACACAAACCGTAATTGCTTTAAAGCCGAGTGCTAAGAATTCTCTCAGTACTTTTTTTGTATCTCTTTTCCATAATGGAAACACACCTTTCACCCCCACTTCAGCCAATTTCATTTCTCTATATTTTTTCAAATCTTCTAAAAAAATATCCCCAAAAACGGCATGTGTATAGTTTTGCGCTACTAAAATTTCCATTTTTTCTTGCATCAATTCATTATACAAGTCCATAGTAACATCTGCAGGGAAATAGTTTTTCTGTAATGGTATCCCGATACTTTCTGCTTGCTTCTCTAATAAATCCTCATGCAAACCATGCATCGAAACACGTTCAAATTCTTTGTTTACATTGGTCACTAACAAGTCTATGCTATGTACTTTATCTTGAAGCATTGTATACAATGCCAGTGCTGAATCTTTGCCTGAAGACCAGTTGAAATACGTTTTTTTCATATGCTCAAAAATAGACAATTGGAACACAAAAAGAAAACAATACACTTTTAAAAGATCTACTTCTTTCCAGCCACACATAGAGCGCGCGCGTTTCCATAACGAATCCCAAAAACAAGGCATATGATCAAACTGAATAGCAGGCCTATAAGTAGCAATACGTTCAAGTATATATTTCTAGAACACGCATGATACATTTTCAAATGCCAACACATTAACTCCTTTAGAAAAGGGCTGATAAGCGTTGGCATTGAAATACGAAAATCACCTATTTTTAACAGCTTGGTCATTTTCAAAAAATAATCAATTAACAAGATGAGAAGTCTTAGCATAAAATAAAAAGGCTGTAGCATTATCATAAAAGACTTTATGCCATGCAGATCTCTTGACACCGAATTTGTTCTCATTATGTCTAAAACTATCGAAAAGGATTCAACTTAATACCTACAGAAACATAGGGTTTTAAAACTGA
>Ga0105356_10000523_pt1 | contig 36367 bp, 18 predicted proteins | sample GOMGulsemesocosm_3_FD_83502 | JGI IMG/M metagenome (GOLD analysis project Ga0105356, IMG submission 83502) | Methane-oxidizing microbial communities from mesocosms in the Gulf of Mexico - GOM9D Gulf of Mexico | ecosystem: Environmental > Aquatic > Marine > Cold seeps | place: Gulf of Mexico...
AAAATCCTTTGATTTGTCATCTGCAGTTACCGTTAATGTTGCTTTGTTAATTGTTAACGTGATATCTTTTGTTCCAGAACTATAAATACCATTGGCAGCCTGTGTAGCTCTAATAGTTATACTTCCTGCATTTCCAATATTTACAGTTTTATTACTAGTACCACTAAGCGTTGTTCCGGTAGTATTCACTCCTTCCACAGTATATGTAATTGCTCCAGCTGAATTTGAAGTTGCAGCTAAGTCAAAGTTTGCATCTCCGTAAGTTTTATTAATATCAGCAAAAGTAATTGTTGGTGAAATGCTCGGTGTAACTATATTAGAAATGGTAATCCCAGTCGATGTCCAATTTTGTACATTTTCGCCAGCTGTTTTAGGAACAAGTGTAAAAACAATTTCAGCAACTAAATCAACAGGAGAGTTAGTTCCATTATCAAAATAGCTAAAAAGAGATGTGCTATTAGGAGGTAATAGTTTATCCGCATTTAAGGTCATTGTTTGAATAACAGTTCCGCTTTTATTTTTAAACTCGACTTTAGTGCCTTGTTTAAATTCTTGATCTGCAAAGTTCTTCGCATTTAAAACATCTACAGAAAAGGTTTCTGCATTGATTCCATCTGCTTTAAGAGTATAAGTTTGTGTTGCGCCATTTGTACCGTCACTAACATACATTGCAGCACCATCGTTGCTCATGTTATTACTAATCACATAGTTTGTGTTATTGGTATTTGTTTTAAATCCAGCACCACCAGAATTATTGCTTCCAAGACCAGTAAAATTACTAGTTGCTATTTGATGTGTGGTAAAACTAATATTACTTCCATAAGAGGTCCCTATAGCATTTGTTGCAAAGGCCCTTACATGAATTGTGGTATTAGAGGTTAAATCGCTTACTGTAGCCGAGAATATACCTGTGACATTACCATTTGAAACTTTAGTATTCGCTATGGTTGGATTGCTTGTAGTTCCCCAAACAATTCCTCTATCTGTAATACTTGCACCACCATCTGCAGTAACATTTCCTCCTAAGGTAGCAGAAATGGTTGAAATATTTGAAGAAGCCGTGGTTGTAACTGTTGGAGAAGTAGCTGGAGAAAAAACAGTACCACTATATGAAGAAATGATACTTGAAGGAAAGGTATAACCACCTATTCCTATCCAAGTAGCATTATTTATAGCAGTTGCTGCGGCAACTACTGTACCATTAAAAACAGATGTTCCATTGTAGTATGTTTCATTTGATGTTAACTGTGCCGTTACCCCGGCTGTTAATCCTGTTCCTGATAAAACAGAAGTTTCTAGTCCATTTAATGTTTGATCTTCACCAACAAACGCTAAAAATGTTCCAGGTGCACCTCTAGTACCAGTCATTGCATATACTTGATCTCCATTTGCAGTCCCAAAACCACTGTCGCTTTCAGTAATAACTCCATGATTAACAGTCATTGATACACCTCCTGCATCTTGAATAATTATTAAAGTACCTTTAACAATTGTGCTACCTGTATTGTTTGTCCAAGTTAAATCACCTTCACCTGAATTAAATTTAGTTCCAGTCCATTCAGTGTCTGTAAAAGTAATGGTTGTTCCATTAGAACAATCATCCATAAATAAGAAGGCTAATCCATCAATAGTATCATGATATGCTGTAAAAACAATGTCTCCAGGGTCATCAATTACTCCGTCTTGTATTTGAGAAAAGCTTAGAAAAGGAATTAAAAAAAGAAATGCAAAGAAAGTGATAGTTGAGGATAGTTTTTTCATGTTAAGGCAGATTTTAAGACAAGCCTTAAAGATGCTGGTTTTTATACAAAAGGAAAATAAGCAATTTACCTAAAATATTGATTTTAAATAAAATAGGTATTTATACTTGTTTTAATTAAGCAATAGAAAACAAGAATAGAATCATAGATAGCACCTAATTCTTGCTAAATGGAGTCGTATAGTTTAAAACATGTGTGTGTGAAGCATACAATTTTGGGTAGATAAAAAATGCTCCATATGTAATTACCAGACCTCTTCACACATCTCAAAGATTAATTAAACATACTGATGACGGAGTAATATTTAATATTCTAATTCAAGTCAATTTTGAATTAGAACGTCTTATTTTAGGATTCGGAGATTCCATTGAAGTACTAAAATCGGAAAGGCTTCGTAAACGAATGATTGATAAATTGAATAGTTCCATTAACGTATATTCACAAACTAAAATATAAAATAAACCTTCTTTTAGTTATAAAGATTAAACAAAATACTACAACACTACCCTATTTCAAACCAGTAACTATTTTCTAACTTCTTCATTCTGATTATATATTTTTTTTATATTAGCAACTGTTTTAAAATAAAAGGCTATGAAAAAAACCATTGCACTATTAGTTGTGCTATTATTTACAATCACAACTCCCCAAGCACAGTCAAAATCAAAAAAACCTACAACAATATATACCTATGTATTTTTTGAACTAATCAATAATTTAGGAATGCCTTTTGAAAATGTCTATGAACATGTAGATAGGTATTGGAAGGTTACAAAACATAAAAAAAATGCAATTACCTTGAAGCTAAGGGGTAAAAGTTCTAAATTACCTTATGGACAATTTTATTATCCCTATATCGAAATTGTTTTGAAAAAAGGAATCTGTACTGAAGTACATTTTTATGGCAATTCTTTCAATGTATTTGACGCCAAACCGAAATCGAATCATACCAAACTAGCAGCAAAAAGGTCGCATTTATTTATTCCTGATTTGAGTAGTATCGTTTTTGCAGACCTAAATCTACAAAATAATTACACTTATAAGGCGTGGAATTCAATTGGTAGAAAAGAAATAAAGAAAGACAAAGCATATTACTATGTGCCCTATGCTGATTTAAGTAAAGGTACTGCTCCAAATCAACATATAGAAATAATTGCTACAAGGAAACGAGGAATGTGGGGTCAAGGACGCTTTTACAGCACTTCTGTATTCTTAACCGTTGATGGAAAAAACAAAAAATTAAAAAAAATGAAACGTAAGTTTAATTTTAATTAAAATTACTTTCATAGAAGATATATTACTGTAATTATGGAGTGTCATTAGAAAAATTCAAGGTTCTTTTTCAGCAATGGAAAAAGAATGAGGTATTTCTTTGAAGAGATTGCTAGTCATTCTAACCCTTTGTTGAAATGACAAGATTGGTTTATGGTTGGTCGTTTTTGGTTGCTGGTTTCCATATATTAGTTACAATGCCCCAACTTACAAATACCAAACACCATATACTAGAACTACTATTATAAAAAGGAAAACCATGCCCCTTTTCACTTTATCACTTTCCAACTTTAAACAACCCGTTCATCAGCTTTATAAGCACCACGTCTATGCAATATCCATTGTGCTTCGTCTAACGGATTTACACCTTTATACGCTCGCCTAGCTCCTTCTCCTTTCGGACAAGTGTCATATCCATAAAACTGCAATCGAAGACGTAGCTTTCCACTAGTTATCGCATTTAACTTGATACTAAAATCTAAGGATGTTGCCACAGGAATCCTTCCTTTTAAGCAGAAGGTGTCATCAACAAATTGAGGTGTATCAAAAGTTGCTCGGCGTGTATTTAGTTCAGAAGCGATTTTTCCTAATAACGATTCATTCGCTTTTATTTCAAAACTTAAAATGGGTTCTAACAAATGCGTTCTACCAGCTTTTAGCCCTTGCATAATTCCCATAGGTGTTGCCAAGTTAAAATCACCAGGTCTTGAATGTACATTGTGATCTTCTCCTTTTATAAGCGTTATTTTAACATCGGTAACTTCCCACCCTAAAATTCCTTGTGCCAAAGCATTTGGAATGCTACGTTCAATTTCATTCTGATATTTTATATGCACATCGTTTTGAGACACAATAGAGCTATAGCTAACCCCAGAATTTAGCGGAGCAGGCTCGATTAAAAAAGTCATGATGGCCCAACAAGGTTTCGGCATCCAATATCTGATGTATCCTTCTGCTTTTTTGCTGATGGTTTCTTTGTATACTACCTCAGGATCTGTAAAACGTGCTGTTATTGAAAAACGCGCTGTTAAAACATGTGCTAAAACTTCAATTTGCATCTGCCCCATAAGTAAAAGCTGCAGTTCTTTCTCTTTCTTAAACCATTTAAAGTTTAAAGAAGGGTCTTCTCTATCTAACTGTTGTAAGGCCTCAGCCAATGCATTATAATCAGCATTATTCTCTGGAATTACTTGCACTGTTAACACAGGAATATGTAACTGAGGGACTGTAGGAATACCATTTGAATCTCCTAACACATCACCAGATTTTGTTCCTAAAACACCTGTGATTATGCCAATATCACCAGCGGTTAAAACAACATTGTCAATGTATTTTGTTTGATAAAGTTCTTTGGTTTGATGTATTTTGGTTTCTAATTGCTGCGTGTAATTATAAACAGTAGATTTAGAAGAAATTTCCCCTGAAAAAACCTTTACATGCGCCATTATACCATAAATTTTATGATGCTCTAACTTAAAAACAAATGCAGAAAGTTTTTTTGTTGTTGCCCTTTTAGAAGTAGGACAATAGTCAATTATACCATCCAATAACTCGGTTATTCCAATATTATTCTTAGCAATTCCTATAAAAACAGGCGTAATCTTATTCTCAATGGTAAGTTTTCGAATCTGCTGTACATATTCATCATCAGAAATGGATTCAGAATTTAAAAAACGTTCCAATAAATGTTCTTCACTATCTAACAAATGTTCGATTGACTTTTCTTTAATTCCTGAATCAAATGAGCTGTTAAAAACGGGTGTAATTCCTGCATTTGTCAATCCATCATTCTCAGATGCATATAGCACTACTGGTTTTACTTTTAAATCCTTTTCTAACTGCGTGACTGTCCCTTCTGCATCTGCACCTTGACGATCAATTTTATTGATAAAAATGATGGTTGGTATTTGTAACTCTTGCAAGGAATCCCAAATATTCAACGTATGTGCTTGTACACCTTCAACCGCTGACACCACTAATATTACAGCGTCAACCACACACAGTGCACGTTCTACTTCACTTGAAAAATCTACATGACCTGGCGTATCAATTAAATTGATTTTGGTGTCTTTCCATTCAAACGAAGTAGTGGCTGCTTTTATAGAAATACCGCGTTCTTTTTCCAACTCTAAACTATCTGTACTTGTTGAGCCTTTATCGACACTCCCCAGTGTTCTAATGGCCCCAGAATTGTATAAGAAATGCTCTGTAACTGTTGTTTTACCGGCATCAACATGTGCTAAAATTCCGATATTAATGGTTGGTTTATTCATTGTTTAGAGTGTTACTACAAGATTTTCTTAATAAGATGTGAAACGATCAAGTAGTATTACAAAACTAACATATTAAAGTGCGCTATTATATATTGCCTCATTTTTTATTTTTAACAGACTTAGTACCCATTTTTACTTATTTTTGCACAACAAAAACAACAAACCTCTACGCTACCCTAAACAATGAAAACTCTTCTAAACATGAAACACTTTACATTTTTTATCGATATAAAATGACAATTAAAGAACTAATTGGTGTGTACAATATTATTGGTACAAATCAAGGTAACAGCAATAATACATACAAAGGAATACTTACCTTAACTCTTGATACAAATAACAGAATTGTTGCCAAATGGAAAATTCATACCGATCAAGAACAATCTGGTACAGGATTCTTTAAAGACAATATTCTAGTCATCAATTTTCAATATCTTGGCGAAGATTCTAACATCTACAAAGGTGTAGTTGTGTATAATTGCATCACAAAAGACATTTTAGACGGATTTTGGTCAGAAGAATTTGGAGATCCAAAACACTTAGGAACAGAACAATGTTTTAGAATTAAAGAAGAAATATTGAATTGATATGAATTGTACATGTAACCCAACAAAACGATACAAAGATTGCTGTAAAAAAGCGCATCAAAACATTCTTTCTGTAAACACAGCAGAAATTTTAATGCGTTCTAGATATACCGCTTTTGTATTGGCCAATATTGAATATCTGCAAAAAAGTCATCATTCTTCTACACGACCATCAAAAAAAGAAAAAAAAGAGATTTTGCAATGGGCAAAATCTGTAGAATGGATACAACTTGAAATTCTAAAAACTGCTGAAAACACGGTTGAATTTAAAGCCTACTTTAAAGAGAATGGTGAACTACATGTCATCCACGAAAACTCATTTTTCTGTAAAGAAAATGGCCATTGGGTTTATAAAAAAGCTCAATAAACTAGAGTTCTTAATCTCGTTTCAAAGAAAAGCGTTTATATAGAGTTAATCACCTATAAATCACGTGAAAAATTATTGTTTTTAAAACTATTCTTTACTACTTTTGTTGCGTTCGCTGAACAATAAAATGAACCCCTAAAATTGCTCTGTTTAAGTTAATGAAAAATCTCCCTACAAGAGCGTTTGGTTGTATAAAAACCAAACGCATATACACTACGTTTTTTAGCACAATTATTTTTTCAATATTTTTCAGTTCTACTGGTTATAGTCAAGCAACTTTTACCTCTGGTTCAACTGCAGCAACCTTAGCAAGTCAAATATCAGGTCCTGGAATTACAATTTCCAATCCAACCATTACTACCGGTATTGCCACACAAGCAGGTATTTTTTCAAACGGAGTTGCGGGAGCAAACTTACAATTAGATAGTGGTATTGTTTTAACAACAGGAGATGTAAATACCACCTTTTCTACAAATACAGACACCAGTTCAATTAATGTTGGCGGGGGTACTACTTATACAGATGCCGAAGTATCTAGCTTAATTTCCGGTGGTTCAATTAATGACTTAATTGTTTTTGAGTTCGATGCGGTATTAGATCCTTTAGCAACCGTTTTAACTATTGATTATCAATTTATGTCTGACGAATATGACGAATATGTTTGTTCTGCATACAATGATGTATTCGGATACTTCATTACTTCCGATCTAATCGCTCCACACACAGGATATCAAAATTTCGCTTTGGTTCCTGGCACTACAAATCCGGTTGCCATAAACTCCGTTAATAACGGTTCTGTTGGCGCTAATGGTTCTGCGGCCAATTGTATAGACTTAACTAATAGTTCTCAATTTATAAGTAATAATGTTGGGTCAACAACTGTAACTGTCGAATACGATGGGATGACAAAAAAATTAAGAGCCTCTTCAAAAGATCTTATCCCTGGAACAACCTATCATGTAAAATTAGTTTTAGCAGACATCACAGATTCTGTATGGGATTCTGCAATCTTAATAAACCTAATTAGTGGTTTTCCTGATGATGATGACGATGGTGTAGCCAATGATGCAGATATAGATGATGACAATGATGGTATCTTAGACACTGTAGAAGATGCAAACTTAGACAATGATAACAATCCTTTATCAGATCCTACTGATACAGATAATGATGGCATTCCTAATCATTTAGATTTAGATTCAGATGGAGATGGGATTCCAGACAATATTGAGGCACAATCTACCAACGGATATATTGCCCCTGCAGGAACCTATACTACAAATGGTGTAAATACGGCATATGGTTCTGGGCTCACCCCTGTAAATACTGATGGAGCCATGGATGGTGCAGATTATTTAGATACAGATGCAGATAATGATGGAACATCAGATACTATAGAAGCAAATATTACTTTGGTTGGTAGTGTAGGAATAAACGGACTTGATAATAGTCTAGAAACAGTAGATGATTATTTAGATGTAAATGGTACTTTAAATGCCCCAACAGCACTGCCAGATACAGATAGTGATTTAGGATCTGGTGGTGATGTTGATTATAGAGATACTGTAACTTTAGGAGATAATGATGGCGACGGAATTAATGATGATGTAGATCTAGATGATGACAATGATGGAATATTAGACTCTGTTGAATCAACTTGTAGTTCTCCTACGGCTCAATTTACAAATACACCTGAAGCCTATTGGACCTTAGACAACAACACAAATGATACCAGTGGTAATGGACATAATGAAAACGGAAGTGCAAGTTTAACGTATAGCACTACAGCAATTCAGGGCTCACATTCAATCGATTTTAACGGAACTTCAAATACCATTAGATTCAGTCAAGATGGTGCATTTATGGAAGCTGCCTACGCTACAATTAGTTTTTCTGCGTGGATCATGCCAAGTTCTTTATCTGGTGTTAGAATCATCTTTGAAGAAGGAGGAGGAACCAATGGAGCCGTATTGTGGTTGAATAATAATGTACTAACCTTTACCGCTAGAAGTGGTGGTTCTGGAACTCAAACAGACGTCGCACATGTAACTCCATTAGCTGTAGACGGAGTTTGGCACCATGTTGCCGCTACATTCGAAAACGGAAACATGATCGTATACATAGATGGTGTGGCTTCATCAACTTCTGTAGCAGGTTTTACAACCATTGCCGCACACAGTGGTAACGGCGGAATTGGAAGTCATATTGATGGTACAGCTACAGGAACCACTGGCTATTACGCTGGATTGATGGATGCTGTTCGATATTCAAATACAGAAGCTTGGTCTGGAGCGAGTATTCTTACCGAAGGAACCAAAGTATGCGTTGGTTTAAATTTAGATATGGATGGAGATGGATTGGACAATCATTTAGATCTTGATTCTGATGGAGATGGAATACCTGACAATATTGAAGCACAAACCACCAATGGGTATATTATTCCAAATGCAGTATATGATGCAACTGGTATCGATACGGCCTATCCAACAGGTTTAGTTCCTATCAATACTGATGGTACCGATACCGTAGATTATTTAGATATAGACTCAGACAATGAAGGTTCAAATGACACTATAGAAGCTGGATTAACTTTAAATGGCAGTATAGGAGCCAATGGCTTAGACAGCGCTATCTATACAACTACTAATTATTCTGATGTTAATGGAAACATTAATGACCCTACAACCCTTCCTGATTCAGATACGGATGTAGCTACTACAGGAGATGTTGATTATAGAGATGCTAGTAACGACGTTACCATTGGTACAGGAAACCTACTATGGCTACGATCAGATATTGATGCTGCAACTACACTCTGGCAAGATCAATCCGGAAATAGTAAAAATGCGACAGCCGCTACTGCTCCAACCTTAAATTCGAATGGACTTAATTTCAATCCAACATTCCAATTTAACGGGACGAATCAATTCATGCAAATAACAAACGGAATACTAGGTACCGATAGCTATACCAATTTATGGGTATATATTGTATCAAGTACACATACAATCAAAACCTCGTCTCTCTTTAGAGAAGAATTAGCAAGTGGAGAACGCTTAGGAACGCACCTTCCTTGGAGTGACAGTAATCTTTATTTTGATTTTGGTCAAGCTAACACCAGCACAGGTAGAATTAATGCAGCATATGGAAGTACTACAAGTACCTTCAATATTTGGAATTTTGGATACAGTAATTCGACTTCAAATCCAGCAGGTAGTAACAAATCATTATATAGAGATGGCTTACGTTTTTCTACAGCCAATTCATTCGACGCTACTGTACAAGGAAACGATTCTAATTTTTTAATTGGAACTGACGCCTCTAATTTTCATGACGGCGAAATTGCCGAAATTATCATTTTTGCTGATGTACCAACCTCTCTAGAACAGCAAAAAATTCAAAGTTATTTAGCCATCAAATATGGTATTACTTTAGATGTTACAAATAATGATGCTGGAGTAATTGAAGGAGACTACATATTATCAAATCAAGTCACCAAAGTTTGGGACTACACAACCAACAGCGCATATCATAACGATGTAGCAGGAATTGGAAGGGATGACACACAAGTATTAAATCAAAAACAATCAAAGTCAGTAAATTCTGATGCTATTATCACTTTAGGTTTGGGTAGTATTGCTACAAATAATGCTGCCAACGCAAATACATTTACTACAGATAAAGATTTTTTAGTTTGGGGTAATGACAATACTACTTTAGGAGCAACGGCTCAACCTGGAGTTTTATGTGCAACCAACCTGCAAATAGATAGAAAATGGAAAATTGTAGAAAATGGCGCTGTGGGTACTGTGCAAATTGCCGCTACAAAATCTACAATTGACACATATTTAAACAATGCCAGTTACAGTAAAATTATTAAAGTAGCCGACAATGCAGCCTTAACCACTAATGTCGAATTTATTTCGCTTACCACTGCAACCATTGATGGAGTTTTATCCTATGTAGGTACTTATGATTTTGATGAAACAAAATATTTCACCTTTGCAGAAGTAAATGGAATTACTTGGACCGGTAGTACCACTTCTTGGTCTGGTGGTGCTGGTGCAGCAAATGCTCCAAGCACATTAGCAGCAGATAATAGTCAATTAGTTACTATAGATGCAGAAGGAACCAACAATCATGCGACACTCTCTGCAAATGCACAGGTAGGTTGTGTATGGATTAAAGCAGGATCCAAATTAAACGTAGCAACAGGAACTTTTTTAGAAATTGCAGATCAATTACAATTAGATGGAGAATTGAGATTGGTTGGTTCTGCTCAATTAATACAAGCACATGCCGGAACAAGCCAAGTTACCGGTAACGGAAAATTATTTGTAGATCAACAAGGAACAGTATCTACCATATATCGTTATAACTATTGGACATCTCCAGTAAAAGAAATTGGGAAATCTACATTCTCAGTAAAAGAAGTTATGAAAGACGGAACAACTCCTACTTCTGTAAATGATTTTAGCTTTACACCACCAGACATCAATTTTGTTTCGTACAATGGCGCTTATAGTTCTTTAGGTGGAGACAACACAACCTCTCCAATAACCATTGCCAATTATTGGATTTACAGTTATATTAATGGTTTATCTAGTTCTAGTTGGATACAAGAATTAGAATCAGGTTCATTTGATCCTGCTGAAGGGTATATTATAAAAGGCCCCGGAGCAGCTCAAAACTACACCTTTGTTGGAACCCCAAATGACGGCACAATAACCTCAACTATCAGCCCAGGTTTTTCTAGTTTGTTAGGAAACCCTTATCCATCTGCACTAGATTCAGAAGCCTTCTTTACCACCAATAGCACCGTAGTAAAAACACTTTATTTTTGGGAACATACTGGCGACTCTGGAAATCATAGTTTAGGCGGATATATTGGAGGATATGGATTGATAAATGCATCGATGGGATTGCCCGGAACTGCTCCTTCTTATGACACAACAGGTGGTCGTGGAGAAGGGATAACCTATCACACACCAGGAAGATACATTCCGGTTGGACAAGGTTTTTTCGTTGAAGCATCAGACGCTGGAGGCGCCATTACTTTTAACAATGGACAAAGAGCATACCATGCAGAAATTGAAGATGGTGGATCAGACTCTTTCTTTTTCAAAGGAAAAAACAGCAATGAATTACCAATTTTAAAAATTGGATTCGATTATTTAAATGATCAAAATGTTGAGTTGCATCGTCAGATAGGAGTTTCATTTAAATCAGGAAATACCTTCAAAAGAGAAAATGGTTTTGACAGTGAAGCTGTTGATTTTGATTCTTCAGATATATACTTTCACTTTGACCAAAATAGAGAAAATTTCATCATTGCTGGTATACAAGAAATCTCAAATGACCTTGAATTTCCAATAGCGGTAAAAGCAGGATATACAGGAATCTATAAATTTACAATCGATCAAAAGAAAAACATTGTTAGAACTGTCTATTTAACAGATAAAGTGACTGGTTTAAAATATGATTTATCAAATTTGGTTGAACTGACCTTAAATCCAGGTAACTATAATGATCGTTTCTATATTTCATTTAGTTCTACAACATTAGGCGTAGACAATGAGCTACTAAAACAAAATCTCTCTTTATATTTCAATAATCAACAAAAAGAGCTTGTGATCTCTAAAAAATCTGACATTAGCATTGAACATATAGAATTGTACAATACTTTAGGGCAAAAGATTCTGAATTGGACTCAAATTCCGAATGAAAATACAGAAATAAACATTTCTATTAGCTCTGTTTCTACCGCTATTTACATTGTAAAAGTATACACAAACCAAGGAATAATCACTAAAAAAATAAATTACACTAACTAATTTTACTCATATTTTATTGTTTAAAAAGCAAATTTGAAAAATTCGAATTTGCTTTTTTTTTTGACCTTTTGTAAGTCCTTAAAAGATCAATTATTAGAGAATGTACTCTATCATAAAAAGATAGGGTTTTTACATTTTACTGATTATCAATAAAAACCCTTTTTTTTTGTTAAACCATTCATAATTTATTAGTATTTTCGCACCGGTTCCCACGAAATTTAATTCAGAAATATTACTTTTTAATGAGCAAAAACATTTTTCGAGTGTTTGAATTTGGGGGAATTCAACTCTTACCTGTACGTCTAAAACACAGTTTATTTTTATTAATTTTCAGCATCAGTTCTTTCTGTTTTGGGCAAGCTACATTTACATCTGGTTCAACAGCAGCACAACTTGCTACGCAAATGACTGGACCTGGAATTACAATTACCAATCCAACAATCACCACAGGAATAACCACTCAAAGAGGAACCTTTTCTAACGGTGTTGTAGGTGCTAATTTACAATTAGATGCAGGTATTGTTTTAACAACAGGAAGTATAACCAACTCTTTTTCAACAAACACTTCTACAAGCTCTGTAAACGTTGCAGGTGGTTCATATACAGATGCAGAAATTACCAGTTTAACTGCCGGAAGCATAAATGATTTAATCATTTTTGAATTTGATGCCGTTTTAGATCCATTAGCCACTGTATTAACCATTGATTATCAATTCATGTCTGATGAATATGATGAATATGTAGGATCAAACTTTAATGATGTTTTCGGGTATTTTATTACCTCAGATATTGTTGCCCCACACACTGGTTACCAAAACTTTGGTTTAGTACCAGGCACAACAAATCCTGTTTCTATCAATTATATAAACAATGGAAGTTTAGGAGCTAACAGTTCAGGAGCAACCACGGACTTAACGCAAAGTGCTCAATTTATCAGCAACAATGTAGGAAGTACAACTGTGACTGTTGAGTATGATGGAATGACAAAAAAATTACGTGCTTCTGCTAAAAACTTAGTTCCTGGTACAACATATCACGTAAAACTTGCTTTGGCAGACATATCTGATTCAAGCTACGATTCGGCTATTTTAATCAACTTAATTAGTGGTTTTCCTGATGATGATGATGATGGTGTTGCAAATGATGCAGATATCGATGATGACAACGATGGAATTTTAGATACTGAAGAAGATGCAAATTTAGACAATGACAACAATCCGTTATCAAACCCAACAGATACTGATAGTGATGGAATTCCAAATTATTTAGATTTAGATTCTGATGGTGACGGGATACCAGATAACATAGAAGCGCAATCTACAAACGGATACATTGCTCCTGCTGGTTCTTATAGTACCCAAGGAGTTAATACAGCTTATGGTAGTGGTTTAACCCCTGTAAATACAGATGGAGCTGCAGATGGAGCAGATTATCTAGATACAGATTCTGACAATGATGGTACAAACGATACAACCGAAGCTGGAATAACATTAACCGGTAGTATTGGCTCTAATGGCTTAGACAATAGCCTAGAATCTATTGATGATTATTCTGATGTAAACGGAACTTTAAATGATCCATCAACTTTACCAGATACAGATTCTGATGTTGGTTCTGGTGGTGATGTAGACTATAGAGATACTGTTTCTGTTGGAGATATTGATGGAGACGGAGTTGCAGATACTGCCGATTGGGATGATGATAATGACGGAATAACAGATGCCCAAGAATTGTGTAATACTGATTTCTCTGTTTCCGCCAACGCTACAATTAATGTATATATTGATTTAGGGGCTTACGAAAATGAAGATAGCTGGACATTGACAGGCCCAGGCGGTTTTTCACAAAGCGGTGGTGTCTATGCCGATGGTGATGACATTATCGATTTAGACTTTCTAGTTACAACTGTTGGCACTTACGTATTTACTATCAATGATACCAATAGTGATGGTTTAGATGGTAACGGAACCGGAGGAACTGGAGCAAATAGTAATGAAAATGCACAAGCACTGTATAGAATTAGTTTAGATGGAAATACTGTTAGAGAAGAATTAAATAACCCTAGTTTTACTTCTCAAACAACCAACATTGTAGTTACGGGTTCAGCTACGTTTTCTTGCCTGACTTCCGATCCTAATGCAGATGATGACACAGACAATACTCCGAATTATGCTGATGCAGATTGGGCAGCCTTAAACAGCACAACCATTGTAAACGGCGTTGCAGCAAGTTTAGATTTTGACGGAGATGGTGTCATCAACAGTATGGATTTAGATGCTGATGGTGATGGGATACCTGATAATATCGAAGCGCAGCCAACAAATACATACGTTTCTCCTAATGCTTCGGTTGGAGCAACTGGAATTTTAACCAATTACGGAACTGGATTAACTTCTTTAGTCAACACAGATGGGACAGCTCAAGCTGATTATAAAGATACTGATTCAGATGACGAAGGTGCAAATGATACAACAGAAGCTGGATTGACTTTAGATAGTGTAATTGGACCAAATGGTATAGACACAGCAATTGCTACAACATCAAATTATTCTGATGTTAATGGATCTATTGACGATCCTACAGCACTTCCAGATTCAGATTCTGATAGAATTACACAAGATGTAGATTATAGAGATGCTACAAATGATGTAACTATTGGAACTGGAAATACGTTGTGGCTAAGAGCCGACATTGGATTAACTGGTGGATCAAACATTACGCAATGGAATGATCAAAGTGATTTTAATGACGATGATAATTTCACAAACGATAGCAATTTTACCGGGTCTGGAGGAACAACTCCTGATGGAACAGCAAACTTCCTGAATTTTAATCCGGTAGTTACTTTTACTCCTGGAAATAATGATTTCCTATCGTTTACGGGGAATTTAAACCCTAGAACCATGTACATTGTGTACAACGATACCTCTACTGCTTCTTGGACAACCGCTTTTACCAATGATGACAATCTTAGTATTGGACATGGACACTCTGATGACACACAAATTTTCAATGCAACCTTCACTCCTGCCGATGTGATAAATGGAAATCAGTTTGTCAACGGATTGGCAACAACTTTAGTTTCACACGCTAGACCAGATAATTTTGAAATTCAATCAAGAATATTTGTTTCTAATATTTCCAATGCAAGTCACACTTATTATGTTGGTAGAGATAGAACACAAACCAACAGAACCATAAATGGAAGTGTTGCAGAAGTAATGTTATTTACAGAATCGCACAATGGAGCAACAAGGCAAAAAATAGAAAGTTATTTGGCCTTAAAGTATGGAATGACCTTAAGCAGTACCAATAACGACGGTACAATTACAGAAGGAGATTATGTTTTATCAAATGGTTCTACCAAGGTTTGGGATTATACAACAAACACAGATTATCATAATGATGTTGCTGGTATTGGTAGAGATGACACACAAGTATTAAATCAAAAGCAATCTAAATCAGTAAATTCTGATGCTATTATTACAATAGGTCTAGGAAGCATTGCTGCAACAAATGCAGCCAATGGAAATACATTTGCAACAGACAAAGATTTCTTAGTTTGGGGAAATAACAATACAACTTTAGGAGCAACTTCTCAAGCAGGAGTATTGTGTGCAACCAATTTACAATTAGATAGAAAATGGAAAGTTATAGAAACAGGTACTGTTGGTACTGTACAAATTGCTGCGACTAAAGCGACAATAGACGCACACTTAAACAATGCTAGTTATAATAAAGTCCTTAAAATTGCAGACAATGCAGCATTGACAACAAATGTTGAGTTTGTTTCCTTAACAATTGCTACTGTTGATGGAGTAGCTAGCTATGTTGGTACTTTTAATTTTGATGAAACAAAATACTTCACCTTTGCAGAAGTAAACGGAATTACTTGGACAGGAAGCACAAGCTCTTGGAATGGTGGCGCTGGAGCTGCCGGAGCACCAAGCACTTTGGTTGCAGACAATACTCAATTAGTCACTATTGATGCAGAAGGGACGAGTAATCATGCAACATTATCTGCCAATGCACAAGTTGGCTGTGTTTGGATTAAATCTGGTTCGAAATTAAATATTTCAACAGGCACATTTTTACAAATTGCGGATCAATTACAATTAGATGGAGAGCTAAGATTAGTTGGATCTGCACAATTATTACAAACTCATAGCGGTACAAGTCAAGTAACTGGTAACGGTAAGTTATTTATTGATCAACAAGGTACAGTTACAACAATTTATAGATACAACTATTGGACATCTCCCGTAAAAGAAGTAGGGAAATCTACTTTTTCAGTAAAAGAAGTAATGAAAGACGGAACAACAGCAACATCCGTAAATGATTTTGACTTTACACCACCAGACATCAATTTTATTTCTTACAATGGAGCTTATAGTTCATTAGGAGGTAGCAATGCAACTTCACCTATTACCATTGCTAATTACTGGATCTATAGTTACGTAAATGGCTTATCTGGTTCAAGTTGGATTCAAGAACTAGAAACAGGCTCTTTTGATCCTTCAGAAGGATACATTATTAAAGGACCAGGTGCTGCTCAAAACTACACTTTTACTGGTACACCAAATGATGGCGATATTACAAGTACTATCAGTGCCGGTTTTTCAAGTTTACTAGGAAACCCGTACCCATCTGCTTTAGATTCACAGGCATTTTTCACAACGAATAGTGCTGTAGTAAAAACACTCTATTTCTGGGAACATACTGGTGATGCTGGCAATCACAGTTTAGCAGGATATATTGGCGGATATGGTTTATTAAATGCATCTATGGGGTTAGCTGGTACTTCCCCATCATTTGACACAACTGGTGGTCGTGGCGAAGGAATCACATACCATACTCCAGGAAGATACATTCCGGTGGCTCAAGGATTCTTTGTAGAAGCTACAAACGCTGGCGGAACGATCACTTTTAATAATAGCCAAAGAGCATATAGAGCAGAAAATGATGAAGGAGGATCTGATTCATTCTTTTTCAAAGGAACGAATACCAATACCCTGCCAATCTTAAAAATTGGTTTTGATTATTTAAATGATCAAAATATAGAATTACATAGACAAATTGGAATTTCTTTTAAATCAGGAAACACATTTAAAAGAGATGATGGATTTGACAGTGAGGCACTTGACTTTGATTCCTCTGATATTTATTTGAAATTTGAAGAAAATAGAGAGAATTTTATCATTGCAGGAATTCAAGAAATCTCTGATGACTTTGAGTTTCCAATAACCCTAAAAGCAGGTTATACTGGTACGTATAAGTTTACTGTGGATCAAAAGAAAAACATAGATAGAACAGTATATTTAACAGATAAAGTAACTGGCTTAAAATACGATTTAGCAAATTTAGTAGAGCTAACTATTGTTCCAGGGACCTATACAGATCGTTTTTACATTTCTTTTAGCTCTAAAACACTTGGTGTTGATGATCAAATTTTAAGTCAAGAAATTTCTACATACTATGATGGGCAATCCAAGGAAATCAAAGTATTGAAAAAATCAACTATTAAGGTAAAGAACATTACAATATTTAACCTTTTAGGACAAGAGGTTAAGACTTTGTCAAGCTTTAATCAAAACAACAATGAAATGAGCTTATCTACCAACAACTTATCAACTTCTGTATATATTGTCAAAATCAGTACGAACAAAGGAACACTTTCTAAAAAAATAGTGATTCACTAACAAACAGATCTTAAATTTAGGTTAAGGCAGATTCAATAAAATGAATCTGCCTTTTTTTTTGTACTTTAGTTGTTATATACGCTATGACCAAAATTATTACAACGACCTTAATAATACCAAAAGGAAAAAATACTATGACAATAAAACATCAATCACAAACAAAGTTTAGAGTAAAATCATTAGTTCTTTTTTTGCTTCCAATCGTTTTTATGTTTTTGAGTTTAGTGGCTAATGCCCAAACACCAACAATACCAGGTACTGGAACTTCAGCAGACGTCTGTGGTACCTGTGCGCCTACAGGTTGGAGCAATACTGGTGGTACTCCAGATATTTCCAATCAAAATATTGCAGGTGGTGGAGCAACACTTGGAGCAGGTGCTACATGGGTCAATGCTCCTCTACCTCTACCTCCACATGGAGATCCTCGTTGGATTACCATGAGAGATGTTGGAGATTTTAATAATCAAGTTGATGAAAACGTTACAACAACAATTACAGGTTTAACCATAGGTAAATTATACAAAATCACTGTTTACGTGATGTCTTCTTTTACAAACAATGACGGTGGAACTAATAATGACGCTTACTACGGAGGAAGTTATTTTGACCATTTTGATTATCAAATTGGAAGTTACCCAAGGGTAGAAATTGTGCTGAATACTGATTATCATGACAAATGGGTAAAAACAAATATTCTTTTTGTTGCAGATGCTACAAGCATGACGTTAACTATTTTCCCTGGGGATGATGCCGTTACGAATAGTAATCCACAAAATTTTGAAATTTTACATTTCTCTGTAGATGGCGTGAATGCAATTGAAAGAGTAGATACTGATGGTGATGGTATTTTTGATGATGAAGATATAGATGATGATAATGACGGTATTTTAGATACTGTTGAAAATGGTGGAAATCCAAATGCAGATGATGATTCTGATGGTATTCCAAACTATCTTGATACTTCAGGATTAACAGACAACAACAATGATGGCACTCCTGATGAATACGATTTTGATGGTGATGGCATTCCAAATCATTTAGATTTAGATTCAGATAATGATGGGATTTTAGACAATGTAGAAGCACAAGGCTCTTCTGTGGTATTACCAACTGGATCGGTTGGTACAAATGGACTGTATGATATCTATGAAGATGTTAATGATAGTGGAACTTCAAATTTAGCGCTAACAGATACCGATACAGGAACCGGTTTTGATGACAATCCAGATTATTTAGACATTGATTCTGACCAAGATGGTATTCCAGATAACATAGAAGCACAAACTACTTTAGGTTACACTGCTCCTTCTGGTGATGTTGGTATTAACGGAGTAGACAGTTCTTACGAAAATGTAGACACCTATTCTCCTACAGCATTAACCCCCGTTAACACAGACAATAGCGACAATCCTGATTATAGAGATACCGATTCAGATAATGATGGTACTTCTGACTTAGATGAAAGCGGTCTTGGAAATACAATAAGCACAAGTGATGGTGATGGTGATGGTTTAAATAACAACCATGACAATACCGATAACAATAGTGTAGCTACTTTTGACGCCACCAACGGAATTACAACTCCTTCTAGTGCGTTTACTGATACAGATTCTGATGTAAACACTGGTGGAGATGTAGATTACCGAGATAATGTAACCGGTTTAGATACTGATGGAGATGGTATCCCTGACTTAGTAGATATTGATGATGATGATGATGGAATACCAGATGATCAAGAATGTACAGAACAAATTGTTGCGGATCATTATGTAACTTCAGTTATACTTGATACTTCTGTTGGGCAACAAGATAATGTTATTGGAAATAATACTGGAACTTCTGCTAGATTAAATAACATTAACGATGTGTTAGGAGTTGGCTTCGCAAGTGTGATACCTAGCGGAACAACTGTAAGCCTTCTATTATCAAAAAATAATAATAACAACAAACAATTTAGAATAGAACAAGCTGATGCATCGGGAGCTGCTTTGGGTACTCCAAACACTGTATTATATACAGCCACAACAACCCCAACTGAAGTCTCTTATACTCTAACTGTTGCTACACAGTATTTAAGAATTTCTATGTCAATAGAAGACGGTAATGGTCGTGGAGAAGTTTACCGAGTAACTGTTCCAGGAGGAACTATTTGTAGTGATATAGATACCGATGGCGATGGTGTCGTAGATCGACTAGACATCGATTCTGATAATGATGGTATTCTAGATAATATTGAAGCGCAATCTACAACAGCTTATGTTGCTAAATCTGGAGTAGATAGTAATAACGATGGTCTAGACGATGCATACAACAACTTTTTAAGCAGTGGGTTTAATGGCATTCAAAAAACTCAGTTGATTAACACAGATGGTCTTTTTACAAACTCAGATACCATTCCAGATTATTTAGACATCGATTCAGACAATGATGGAATACCTGACAATATTGAAGCACAAACCACTTTAACCTACATTGCACCCAACGGTGTAACTAAAGGCAACGGAATGGATAGCGCTTATAGTTTTAATGATTCTTTTGCAAATACAGGCCTATCTTCTTCATTAGTCAATACAGATAGTTCGCATCCAATCAATTCAGATACAATTCCAGATTATAGAGACCCAGATTCAGATGGAGACGGAACCAATGACGATGCAGAAGGTCTTACAAGTTCTCCTGCTTTTACTGGTGCAGATACTGATGGAGATGGTTTAGATGACGGGTATGAACATGGCAGTGTTAGTGATGGATTTATCGTAAATGACGGTAATACTGACCCGAAAACATCTGGTTTTATTGATGTAGATGTTGACGTGCTTACTGGTGGAGATCTTGATTACAGAGACACACTTGTTGGACAAGATACTGATGGTGATGGTATTGTAGATACAATTGATATTGATGATGATAATGATGGTATCTTAGATACTGTAGAAGGAGAAGTTGCCGATTTTGATGGCGATGGAATTGTGAATTCATTAGACATGGATTCTGATGGCGATGGAATCTTAGACAATGTAGAAGCACAAACCACTGCTGGTTACATTGCTCCTCCAACCACTGGAATTGCAGCAGCTGTTGGCGCTAATGGTTTATTTAGTATTTATGAAAATGGTGATGATTCACTAAGTGCAATAAGTATAATTGTACCAATAACAACTACAGCTACAGATACTACTCCAGATTATTTAGATATTGACACCGATGATGATGGAATTCCCGACAATGTAGAAGCACAAGGAACACAAGGATATACAGCTCCTTCTGGAACTGTCGGCTTGAACGGTGTAGATGTAAATTATGAAAACAATGACACATTTACCACTACTGGTTTAGATCCAACAAATTTTGACACGTTAGATGAACCTGACTATAGAGATTCTGATTCTGATAATGATGGAACGCCAGATGCTACAGAAAGTGGAATTACATTGAATGCAGGAGTGCTAGGAACAGATTCTGATGGTGATGGATTGGATGATATATATGAAGGTGCAAACGCAACTGCTGGTGAAACTTATGATGTAAATGACGAAATTGATGATCCTGTTAATAATTTATTAGATGCAGATAATGACGGTAGCTCTACAGGAGATGTCGATTATAGAGATATCAGTGTTGTATTGGATAATGACAATGACGGAATTATTGATTCTATTGATATAGATGACGATAATGACGGGATTTTAGATACTGTTGAAGACAATGGAGACCCAAATCGCGATACTGATAATGATGGAATTAAAGATTCTTTTGACATTGATGCTGATAACGATGGAATTCCTGATAATATTGAAGCACAAACAACAATTGGCTACATTACTCCAAATGCCGTTTTTGATGCAACTGGTCTAGACACAGCCTATACAGGTGGCTTAACTCCAACTAATACAGATACATTAATAGGAAACAATGCAGATGCCACACCAGATTATTTAGATTCTGATTCTGATGGTGATGGTATCAATGATATTTTAGAAAATGGAACAGCCAATGCAGTTAGTGGAATTGACACAGACAATGACGGTTTAGACAATGCATTTGAAGGCAGTCAACTAAATGATAATGATGTAAATGACGAAATTGACAACCCTTTGACCGATTTACCAGACCAAGATTCAGACGCCAATATTGGCTATGTTGACAATGGTAACGGTGCAGACGATTATAATGATGTTGATTATAGAGATACAGATGATGATAGAACTGCAGAAATTTCTGCAGGTCATATTCTTTGGTTAAGAGCAGATATTGGCTTGAGTGGTTCTACGTGGCTAGATCAAGCGGGTACAGCACAAAATGCGACAGCTAATAATTCACCAACAATTAATTCAAATGGCCTAAATTTTAATCCTACGGCCGTTTTAAATGGGACCAATCAAGATTATCAAATAACAAATGGAATTTTTGGGAGCACAGCTAATAACGCATATAGTTCCCTTTGGATATATGGTGTTGGTACTAGAACAACTGGCACCACCGATGCAAATTTATTTTCACATAATGTAGATGGGGCAAATGTTATTTCATTAATTGCTCCAGATGGAAACAACCTTTCATTCAATCCAGGTGTTGGTGGAAATATATTGACTGCCACTTATGGAAGTACTAATGGTACCTTTAATATTTGGAATGGTGGTTTTGACAACAACGATGGAGCTCCATCTGGAAGTTTAACAACAATTTATAGAGATGGACTGCAATTAGCGACAAACAATACTACAGGTACATTTGGTGGTGATAATGGTGATGCATTTATTGGAAGTCTAAACGGAGGAACTTTTATGGCTGGTGAAATTGCAGAACTAATGGTGTATACTTCAATTCCTACAAGTGCAAGACAACAACAAATTCAATCTTATTTAGCAATCAAATATGGTATTACATTAGACATAACTGATAATGACGCTACTATTTCAGAAGGAGATTATGTATTAGAAGACCTTTCTACCATTGTTTGGGATGAATCTGCAAACAGTACGTATCACAATGATGTAGCTGGTATTGGTAGAGATGACAGTATGCTATTAACACAAAAACAATCAAAATCTATTAATAGTGATGCAGTTATCACTATAGGGTTGGGTAGCATAGCAGCCAACAACGCTTCGAATAGTAACTCTATAAATTCAAATAAATCTTTCCTTATTTGGGGTAATAATAATGCAGTATTAACAAATTCGACTACAAAAACACTCATCTGTGCACCAGAAGTACAATTAGATAGAGTGTGGAAAATTGTAGAAAATGGATCTATTGGTACAGTTCAAGTCGCAATGACAGAAGCAACTATAGGTTCTTTTAATATAAACACCGTTTTAAATACTGCGAATACAATTAAAGTATTAAAAGTTGCTGACGATGCAACGTTTACTACAAATGTGAAGCACTTACCATTAACTTCTACAAACATAAATGGCACCAATCATTTAGTTGCTAATTTTGATTTTAATGGTACAAAATATTTCACATATGCTGAAATAAACGGAATTTTCTGGAACGGTGACTCGGCTGCCTGGAATGGCGGTTCAGGAGGCAATGGAGCTCCTAGTACTATTGCTGCAGATGTTGATAAGGTATTGGTAATCGATGCTGAAGTGTCATTAAACAACACCTCTGTAATAAACGATGCTAACGTTGAGTGTGTTTGGGTAAAACCAAATACAAAACTAGTAATTAATGATGGCCATTATTTAGAATTTGATGAAGATTTCTTATTAGAAGGAGAAATTAGATTGATTGGTGATGCACAATTGGTACAAACACACACTGGCCTTTCTAATGTACAAGGGACTGGTAAAATATACCGAGATCAAAAATCTTTTTTACCAAATGTATATCGTTATAATTACTGGACATCTCCTGTTGTAAAATCATTGGGAGACACAAGTTTTAAAGTAGGAGAAGTCATGCATGATGGAACAACTCCAACTTCAGAATCTTCAGTCCAAAAAAACATCATTTTTAAACCTTACACCCAGTTTAGTGATTTAAATGGTGAGCAAACAGATCCAATTAAAATTGGAAGTTATTGGATATATTCATATTTCAATGGAGTTACAAGAGATGATTGGGTTCAAAAAGGGCACACAAACAATATAAACGTTGCAGAAGGTTATATAATGAAAAGCACAGGAAGATCTCCTCAAAACTATACCTTTATAGGTACTCCAAATGATGGAACCTACTCAAAAACTGTTACTGCAGGAACCGCTTCTTTAGTAGGAAACCCTTATCCAAGTGTTATAGATACTCAGAAATTTATTCAAGACAACAGTACGGTAATAGACGGTACATTGTATTTCTGGGAGCATACAGGAGAAAGTACTACTACAGACGTTCAAGTAGAAGGACACGGTGAATTTGGCTATATCGGTGGCTATTCACAACGTAACGAAGCAATGGGTGTTGCTGCAAATTCTATTACAAATGAAACGGCTGGTTTAGGTGAAGCTACATATACAGCTCCACCACAATTTATTGCTGTTGGACAAGGCTTTTATGTTTCAGCTCCTTCAAATAAAGGCGGAACTTTTTCTTTCGAAAATTCACAAAGAATATACAGCGCAAACAACCACTTTTTTAAAGGAGAGAAAGCAAAAGTAAATGTTCCTAATTTCAAATTAGGTTTTGATTACACAAATGAATCAAATGCTAAAATTCACAGGCAATTGGGTATCAATTTTAAAGAAGGAAATACTTTTAATTATGATAGTGGTTTTGATAGCCCAACTTTCGATTTACAGAGCACAGATATTTATTGGAACTTTCCAGAAATTGAATCAAACTTAATTATTGCAGGAGTTGGAGTAATAGATACCCAATTGCAGATTCCTTTAGGAATTCTAATTGATTCTGATAAACCAGTAATCTTAACTATAGATGAAAAAGAAAATATGGATGGGTATGATATTTACCTAGTTGATTTATTAACTGGACAAATTTTTAATTTAGCGCTTCCCAAAGAATTAAATTTATCTATAGGAACATATACCGATCGTTTTGCACTTATTTTTGGCGGAATTGCTTTAGGTGTTGATGATGAAGCTATTTTAAATAAGCTTCTAATTTATACAGACAACACTGCAAATGAAATTGTTATTAAAAATAACAACGGAAGAACAATTGAGAATGTTGAATTATATACTTTATTAGGACAAAAAGTAAAACAATGGAAAAACTTAGATACAAGTTTTGAAAACAGACTTGATATTCAAGAGTTATCTTCTGCTATTTATATTGTTAAAATAGCTACAGATAAAGGGAGTATTACTAAGAAGATAATTCTTAAGTAAAAGTATTTTTTTTTTACAAATCTAAAAGAGCTACTTAATTAAGTAGCTCTTTTAGATTATCAATTGTTGTATCTATTTCACATTTAGTAGTGTACTTACTAAATGAAAAACGAACAGAAGTTTTCTCAGTTTCAATATCATTTAAAATTCCTTGTAACACATGCGAACCTTTAGAACTACCGCTTTGGCAAGCACTTCCTCCAGAAACAGCAATACCATTTAAATCCAAAGAGAACAACAACATATCGTTTGCTTTTGAAAAACGAGTACTCAATATAGTATAACTACTTTTATCTAGTACTGCTGAATTTCCATTAAAAGCAATGTCTGAAAAACTTGATTCTAATTCAGAAATAAAATAGCTTTTTAACTCGGTTAAATAAGTGGTATCAGATGCAATATTACCAATAGCAATATCCAATGCTTTTTCCATGCCCAAAATACTATGTACATTTTCTGTACTAGACCGAGCTCCTTTCTCTTGATCTCCACCATGCAACATTGGCAAGATTCCAAATCCTTTTTTAAAATAGGCAAAACCTACCCCTTTAGGCCCGTGAAACTTATGTGCACTCGCTGCAATAAAGTCCATTGGTGTTTTTTGTAAATCCAACTTATAATGTCCAATAGCTTGAACAGTATCTGAATGAAATAAAGCATTGTATTTTTTACATAAAGTACTTACTTCTTGAACTGGAAGAATGTTTCCAATTTCATTGTTAACATACATTAAACTCACCAAACATTTTGATTTCTCTTCTTTTAACAACACCGTTTCTAAATGATGCAGATCAATTTCTCCTTTATTAGTAACATCTACATAAACAATTCTTGTTTTGTATGTTTTAGATAAATAGTCTGCGGTATGCAACACTGCATGATGCTCAATTTTTGTTGTAATAATAACATCAACATCCAAATTTAAAACAGCATTATGCATAATAAGATTATCAGCTTCTGTTCCTCCAGCTGTAAAAATAATTTCACTTGCAGTCACATTAAAATGTTTTGCTATGTTTTTTCTAGCTGTCTCTACAGAAGACTTTGCTTTACGTCCAAATTGATGCGTAGAAGATGGATTTCCATTATTTTCTAACATCGATTTGCACATAACATCTATCACTTCTTTATCAATAGGTGTTGTGGCTGCATTATCTAAATATATTGGTGTCATGCTGCAAAAATAAACAATTACCACGAGGCGAGTGTACCTGAAATGAAAAAAGGAAAAATCTTTATTATTTATATATGATTCATCAAGAAACCAACCTCAGTTTGGCTGTCTCCAAGTGATTAAATAGGATTTTGAAGAATGTAAACTTCTGTGGCACCTAGCCCATATTTTTGATAAGAAGCGTCTTGAAACCTTACTGGGTAATTCTTTAAGAGAGAATACAACTCGGTTTTTAAAACGCCTTCTCCAACTCCATGAATAAATACAACTTTAGAAATTCTTTTTTGTATTGCAAACTCTAATTTTCTTTTTGCAGTATCTAATTGTAGATTTAACATATCATAATTATCCATTCCTTTAGTCGTGTTTACTAGTTTATTAACATGTAAATCAACTTCATATAAAATTTCGTTTTTTGATTTTAAAAAGGACGATTTCTTTTTGGGGTCACTCTTTATTTTATATCTCAAAAACTCACTGTTGATATCAGAAAATTTTGACAATTCATTTTGATCTACACCAATTTTCACCAATTCTGAAGCTAAGAATTTAAAAAACATACCTGATTCATCTCTAATTTCAATATCATTTACAGCAACTTTAGTTACAATACCTTTTAGATCATCATCTAAAACAGCTATTTTATCTCCAACCTGAAATGTCATTTTTAATTAACGTTTATTTAATTTTAGAACTGAATTATTCGTGTAATTTTACCACAAAAATAATTAGATGATTTCAGAAGACAATATAAAAGTTGAAAAATTCTTTAAAGAAGCAATAAACAAAGTAGAAATAACTGACCAAAGAATGGATTTACTAAAATCTATTGCTAAAAAAATTCAGGAAACTCCTCATGATTCTTCTCATTCAATTTTTTTAAACTTTATCTGTACTCACAATTCTAGAAGAAGTCAATTGACTCAAGTATGGGCTTATTTTGCTGCAAATTACTTTGACCTTACATCAATAAAGGCATATTCTGGAGGAACAGCTGTAACAGCCTTTTTTAGAAACACGGTTAAAACCTTACAAAGTGTAGGGTTTATTTTTAACATTGTCGAGTTCAATCATCAAAATCCGAAGTATGACATTAGTTTTAAATCAGGCATTAAACCTTTATTAGGATTCTCTAAATTATATGATGACGCCATAAATTCTGAACCTTATTTTGCAATCACCACTTGTAGTAGTGCTGATGAAAATTGCCCGTTTATTCCGAATGCAATTTTCAGATTTCATCTACCATTTAATGACCCTAAAGAATTTGACAATACAGAAATTGCTGATGAAGCTTACTTAAAAACCAATAGACAAATTGCTGCTGAAATTTTCATTTTATTTAAAGAACTTAAACGTCTTTTAGGTTAATATTTAAACTTCGATTTCTTTGTCGTAAGGAATTTGTTTTAGAATATGATGGATTACATTAATTCTAGCCTCTGTTTTTCTGTTGGCTCTAATCACTTTCCAAGGTGACAATTTTGTGTTCGTTTCAGAAAACATAGCCTTTTTGTATTTGGTGTACTCATCCCACAATTCTTGTGCTCTTTTATCAACATCTGTCATTTTCCATTGCTTCAATGGATCATTTTTAATGTCTATAAAACGTTTTTCTTGTTCTCTTTTAGAAATGGACATATAAATCTTCACCAAATGAGTACCAGATTGTGTAATCATTCGTTCAAAATCATTTACTTGATTCATGAAAATGTCATATTGTTCTTTTGTACAAAAATCATTTACCGGCTCTACTACTGCTCTATTGTACCAACTTCTATCAAAAAACACCATTTCTCCGGCTTTTGGTAATTGTTTTACATAGCGCTGAAAATACCACTGAGATTGCTCATCTTCTGTTGGTTTAGACAATGCTATAATTCGCATGTGCCTTGGGTTAATTCTTTCTGTAATTCTTCGAATAGCCCCTCCTTTTCCGGCCGCATCTCTACCTTCAAAAAGTACAATTATTTTTTCATCATTCTGAATAGCCCAAGTTTGTAGTTTAATTAATTCTACTTGTAGTTTTTCTAGCTTTCTTTCATAATCGACATATCGAATTGCTCTGTCAACATTAATAGGCTCTTTAGAGAATAATGCCAACAGTCCCTTTGTTGAGTTTAACTTTTTCTCTATTTCAGATTGCGATTTCTTTTCCATAATTAATCTATTTGATGTGCAGATCTAAAATACCTCATAACAATGTTTGGATCTGGTAAAAGGGTCGTTGCAATAGACTTTTTCCCTTCGTAATCAAATTGCGAAAGTACATGTCTAATGCACTCTAATCTTGCTACTTTTTTAGTATTTGTTTTAACAATCATCCATGGACTATAAGTCGTATGAGTTTTACTAAACATTTCTTCTTTATAATGGCTATATGAATCCCACAACTCTTGCCCTTTTTGATCAACAGGACTAAATTTCCATCTTTTTAAAGGTGTTTGTTTTCTAGAATCAAAACGTTTTAATTGCTCCGTTTTAGAAATTGACAACCAAAACTTAATAATAATCAAACCATCTTCATATAGCATATGCTCAAATTCTGGAACTTGAACTAAGAATTCTTTATATTGATTTTCTTCACAAAAGCCCATTACAGGTTCTACTACTGCTCTATTGTACCAACTTCTATCAAAAAAAACAATCTCACCAGGATTTGGCAATTCTTTTATATAACGTTGAAAATACCACTGCCCTTTTTCTACAGACGTAGGCTTATTTAAAGCTACTAATCGTGAAGACCTCGGATTTAAGTGTTCCATAAATCGTCTGATACTGCCACCTTTTCCAGCGGCGTCTCTACCTTCAAAAATTACAGCAACTCGTTTATTCTCTTTAACAACCCACCGTTGTAACTTAACCAGCTCTATTTGCAACGCTCGAAGTTCTTCTTCATATAAAAGTGTGTTTTCAACTTTTTGCAACGAAATTCCCTTCTTTTTAATTACAGCTTTTAACTCTTCTCTAGTTTGAATCTCTTCAAAATCATCAATATTTAACATTTCTTTTTTACTCATTTAAAAAATCATATATAAAGCAGCTTAAAACTACACCTTTTTATTGTTTTTTGTGTTAAAAAAATAAGATATTCACCCAGTAATTCTATATTTGCTAGCTATGCGACATTGGTACTTTTTATCATTTTTTTTAGTTTCTACTGTAGTTTTTTCTCAACAAAGCTTTTCAAAAGAATTTAGCTTACTGACAGACAATGATTTATACACGTCCATCAGTAGAGACCGGTATTACAGCAATGGTTTATTTTTAACTTATAATTTTTTACATAAGCACACTAAAAATAAAAACATCGCAAAAAAAATTTCAACAATCCAATTGGGTCACATGATTTACACCCCAGTTAAAGCGACTTTAGAATTCGCAGCACAGCACGATAGGCCATTTGCTGCATTCTTTTTTGGTGAATATGGAAAAAGCAATTTTTATAAAAATCAAAACATACTAACAACAAAACTCCAGGTTGGTGTCATTGGGCCAAGTGCTAAAGGAAAAGGATTACAAAATTTTATCCATTCAATTTACAATTACCCCAAAGCCATGGGCTGGAAAGAGCAAATTAAAGAAGCGTTTGTAATGAATATTGAATTGAATTACAATAAATATTTTTCAAAAATCAGTTCTTCACAAATAGATTTCAGTAGTTATTCGAAGCTAAGAGCCGGAACAATTTTTACCGATTTCTCTACTGGTATTTATAGTCGAATTGGTTTTCATAAACTACAGAAATTATATAATTCGACAGCCTTTCACTCAAACTTAAATACAAAAGAAAATAAAAGCTATTCAGAATCGTACATTTATTTAAAACCAATGGTTTCTTATGTTATGTATGATGCCACAATACAAGGTAGTTTTTTAAACAAAAGCAGCCCTGTAACCTATGATGTTATGCCTTTTCAGTTTTCGTTAGAAATAGGATATAGATACAATTGGAATCGGTTTAATTATGGCTACACCTTTCATTATCACACAAAAAAGCTAAAAAGTTACAGGGTAGAAAATAGCAATTCTTATGGGAGTATTTATATTGGATATTATTTTAATTAATCCTCAAAATAATCACCATTAAAGCCAATCAAATATAACTTTTCTTGCGCCCTTGTTAATGCTGTGTACAACCAACGTAAATAATCTTCATTGATTCCTTCTGGCAGATACGGTTGCTCTATAAAAACAGTTTTCCACTGTCCTCCTTGAGATTTATGACAAGTCATTGCATAAGAGAACTTTACCTGAAGTGCATTAAAGTATTTATTCTTTTTAATGGCCAATAATTGTTTATATTTCGATTTTTCGTGTGCGAAATCTTCTTTTACAGCTTGGTACAACTTATTTGATTCATCATAGGTTAAAGAAGGTGTTTCACTAGATAAAGTATCTAAAAGCAATACTGTTTCAAATGGTTTTTGATCTGGATAATCAATCATTCTTACTTCAACTTCTGCAAAACGAAATCCATACAATTCTTTAATGTTATTGATTCGCATGACCTCACAAATATCACCATTCGCAATAAAACCAGCCTCAGAAGAATCTTTTAACCAGAAATAATTATTTTTTACAACCATGACAAAATCACCTGTAGAAATCTCATTCTCTTGACCTCTAATTTTAGTTCTAATTTGCTCATTGTATTGATTTGCTCGTTTATTAGATCGCACTATAAACGCAGTATCTTCTACACCATCTTTATCATATGCAGTATTTATAGCATCTTCAATGTCATAACCATCTTCTAAACGAATGATATCTGAAAAATTTAAATCGAATTGAAAACTAGTAGAATGGTTGTCTATTAACATTCTAAGGTGCGTTGCATTGGCCAAAATTCCAGAATTTTCGTGCTGACGCATTACTTCATCCAACTCTATTTCAGTAACATCTTTATCATAATCTAACTCTAAAGCTCTAGCTTCTAAAGCTGGACTTACTGTTAGTTTAACTGGTGGTAATTGTGCCGTATCACCAATAAAAATGATTTTACAATTCTTGCCAGAATACACATAAGAGATCAAATCATCTAATAAAGATCCTGTTTCGAACAACTTTGCATTACTTGGTTTATCAGGAATCATTGAAGCTTCATCAATAATAAAAATAGTATTTGTGTGCTTATTTGGTTGTATTACAAAATCTACAGATCCGTTAGATTGTTTTTTAGGGAAGTATATTTTTTTATGTATGGTTAGCGCTTGTTTTTTAGAATATACAGAAATTACTTTAGCTGCCCGCCCTGTTGGCGCTAATAAAACCGCTTTCCTCCCAGCTTTCCATAGCGAATTAACAACGGTACTAATTGTACTTGTTTTTCCCGTTCCTGCATATCCTTTTAATAAAAATAAGGCACGGTTATTGTCGTCAAATATAAATGTTGTTAGTTTATCTAATAATTTATTTTGTTTAACTGTTGGTTGAAAAGGGAACTTTTGTAAGAGTTCTTTGTAAAATTCTACTGGTGTTTTTATCATAAAAAAAGAAAAGTCAAAGATAGGAATTGATTTATGCTTAAAAATTTTTATGATTAAAAAAAAATTGTAGATTTGCGAATAATCATTTAAAAAACTATACTAATGTTAATTACTATTATTGCAGCTATTGTTGTTACTATCGCTCTTGCATTTTTTATTGTAAAATACCTACCATTAAAATTAAGACCTTTAATGTCTATCGTTTTACTTGTTTCTGCGGTTTTCATCACTTGGAAAATTTATGACGGTATTATGAAGCCTATCAATTTTAATAATGATAAGAAAGTAATTTACACAAAGGTTATCAATCAATTAAAGATTATTAGAGATGCAGAAATCGCTCACAAAGAGGTTACTGGTTCTTATTCTAAAGACATTAATGGATTGATTCAGTTTATAGACACTGCACAATTAGCATTAACAAACACTTCAACTGTTGTTGAAAAAGTAAATAAAGGAACTAAATGGCAACCGTTAATGGTTGACGTAGAAAAAAGAGTAACAGATACTATTGGATACGAACCTGTATTGTCTAGATTTACTGGACGTGATTATAAAAACATGTTTGATGTTCCAGGAACGGATAAACAATTTATCATTGAATTAGGAGCTGTAGAAAAAATTGCAGGCTTACAAGTTGCTGTTTTTCAAGTAAAGATTGCTAAAATTGATATTTTAAAGGACATGGATGCTTCTTTAGTTAAACAAGAATTAGAAGTTGCAACTACTGATGAAATTAAAGGTGGTTATGTTTCTGTAGGTTCTTTAAATGAAGTAACAACTGGTGGTAACTGGCCTCCTTATTACGATAAAGCAGATAATGCAAAAAAGAATAATAAATAAAATAGTAAAAGAGTATACTAGAAGATATCTATCCATCCAATTTAGTTTGGATGGATTTTCTTTTTGTATTTCTAATTTAGAAACCAAAGAGATACAGAATTTTGGTGCATTTTCTTTTGACAAGACAATTGAGACTCCCGAATTACTTTTATTAGAAATAGAAAAAATAGTTTCAGACAACTCGTTGTTTACTCAAAATTTTGAGACGGTTACAATAATTCACCAAAACAATTTATCAACTTTAGTTCCTACACCTCTTTTTAAAGAAGAAGAACTAAAAACCTATTTAGAGTACAATATTAAAACATTGGCTACAGACTTTATTGCTTTTGATACTTTATCAGAATTAGAAATAACCAATGTATATGTTCCGTACGTAAACATCAATAACTTTTTCTTTCAACAATTTGGAGAGTTTGAATACAAACATTATGCAACGGTTTTAATAGATAAACTTATTCTACACAACAAGAACGTCGAGGATAAAACTTGTTTTGTACATGTTTCTAACAATTCTTTTGACATTGTTGTAATTGAAAATTCGAAACTTATTTTTCACAATTCATTTACATTTACTTCTAAAGAAGATTTTATCTACTATATTTTATTTACTGCAGAACAATTACAATTAAATCCAGAGGAGTTTAAATTGCAATTTATTGGCGCAATAGAAAAAAACTCTGAAATTTATAAAATAACCTATCAATACATTAGGAATGTATCTTTTATCAATTTAGAAATAGATTTCTTTACTGATGAAGAAAATCTAAATAATTACTCACACTATACAACCATTCCGTAAATGAGAATAATTTCTGGAAAACACAAAGGAAGAAGACTTTCGGCACCAAAAAATCTACCTGTTAGACCAACAACAGATATGGCCAAAGAGTCATTGTTTAACATTATAAATAATAATTTTTATTTTGAAAATCTATCAGTAATTGATTTATTTTCTGGAACTGGAAATATTAGTTTTGAGTTTGCTTCTAGAGGAACTCAAAACGTATACAGTATTGACAAACACTTTGCTTGTGTAAAATATGTGAATAGCACAGCTAAAGAACTCGATTTAGACATTAACACCTACAAAAGCGACGTCTATAAGTTTATAGAAAAAACGCCTCTTAAAGCTGATGTTATTTTTGCAGATCCTCCGTATGATTTTGAAACTGAACAGTTTTTAAAGATTGCGAACATTATTTTTGATCGAAAAATTTTAAATGAAGAAGGGCTGTTAGTTATTGAGCATTCAAAACATACCGATCTTTCTACGCATCCTAATTTCAGTTATTCGAAAAAATATGGAGGCAACATGTTCAGCTTTTTTGAATACTCAGAATAACATTTAATTTTTACTTCATGAAACGAGCATGCAAAATTTTCGTCCAAACTAAAAAAGTTTAATTGCGAACTGCATGTGACCATTAAAAGACAATAAATATAATCACATGAAACATCCTAAAAGAATATACTTAGTACTACTTGTAGTTTTTCTAATGCAGATGTTTCAGTCTTCTGCCCAGGTTAAAGAAATCCCTAAAGAAGAAAGGCTTGCCTGGTTTAAAGATGCAAAGCTTGGCATATTTATTCATTGGGGAATTTACGCCGTTAATGGCATAGATGAATCATGGTCGTTTTACAACAAATACATTTCATATAGCGATTATATGAAGCAGTTAACTGGTTTTACTGCAAAAAACTACAATCCGAATAACTGGGCAAAACTCATCAAAGAAAGTGGTGCAAAATACGCTGTAATCACAACAAAACACCACGATGGTGTTGCTTTATGGAATACCAAACAAGGTGATTTAAGCACTGTAAAAAAAGCCAAAGCAAAAAGAGACTTAATTGCCCCTTTTGTGAAAGCGATGAGAGAACAAAACGTGAAGGTTGGTTTGTATTATTCATTACTTGATTGGTCTCATACTGATTACCCAAATTTTTTAAGAGATAAAAAAAGGTATATAAAAGATGACAAAAAATGGAACTCTTTTACAAAATTTAATTTTGGGCAATTACAAGAATTGACCCGATTTAATCCAGATTTGTATTGGTTTGATGGAGATTGGGAACAAACAGCAGAAAAATGGAAAGCGAAAGAAATACGTGAGCTATTGCTTAAAAAGACACCCAAAACAATCATCAATTCTAGATTACAAGGATATGGAGATTACGCAACTCCAGAACAAGGAGTTCCTGTAACAAAACCCAATAGTAAATTTTGGGAATTGTGCATGACCATGAATAATTCTTGGGGATACCAACCGAACGACACCAACTACAAAACGATAAATCAAATTATTAGAATATTAGTAGACTGTATAAGCATGGGAGGAAATCTTTTATTAGACATTGCTCCAAAACCAGATGGCACAATTCCGACCGAACAAATCAAAATTTTAAAAGGTTTGGGAAGATGGACACAAAAACACAAAGAAGCAATATACGGTACAAGAGCAGGTATTCCACATGCCCATTTTAATGGGTATACTGCGTTGTCAAAAGATAAATCGACATTGTACCTTTATGTCGATAATAAACCTAACGGACCGCTTTTAATCAAAGGGTTGAAAAATAAAATAAATAGAATTTGGGTTGTGGGTAACGGCACAAAATTATCTCACAAAGTTGTAGGGAAACAATACTGGAGCAATGTGCCCGGCTTGTTATACATAGATCTTCCAGAAGAAGTTCAAGATAAAGATGCAACGGTTATTGCGATCCTTTTAAAAGGAAAAGTAGACTTGTATAGAGAAAAAGGTCAAGTTATAGAAAGTAATTAATTACAACTACAACAAAGAAAACAACCAACTTGCTAGCAAAAAGGAAACTACAAGTACTATGAATGCAATTATATATAGTTTTTTTGGTTTCATCTTAGTTATAATAATGACGTGATAATTTCTGAAATGTTAATTCCCTCAGCTTCTGCTTTATAATTTTTCACCACTCGGTGGGATAAAATTGGAATAGCAACTGCTTTTACATCTTCGATATCTGGGGAGTATTTTCCTAAAACTGCTGCATTTGCTTTCGCTGCTAAAATTAAATTTTGTGAAGCTCTTGGCCCAGCACCCCAGTCAACATATTTTTTCACAAATTCTGTTGCCAATTCACTTTTAGGCCTTGTTTTTCCAACTAAAGAAACAGCATACTCAACAACATTATCAGACACAGGAATTTTACGCACCAATTGTTGAATTTCTTTAATTTCTTCTGCAGAGAAGATTGAGTTTACTTTTTGAGAATTGGTCGATGTCGTGTTTTTCACAACTAGAACCTCTTCTTCAAAAGTTGGATATTCTAAATTTACAGAAAACATGAATCGATCTAATTGTGCTTCTGGCAATGGGTAAGTACCTTCTTGTTCTATAGGGTTTTGGGTAGCCAATACATAAAAAGGTAAATCTAATTTATAATGATGACCCGCTACAGTAACAGAACGTTCTTGCATTGCTTCTAATAAAGCTGCCTGAGTTTTTGGCGGTGTTCTATTAATTTCATCAGCCAAAATAATATTACTAAAAATTGGCCCTTTTATAAAAGTGAATTTTCTATTTTCATCTAAAATTTCACTTCCTAATATATCTGAAGGCATTAAATCTGGCGTAAATTGAATTCTCTTAAAATTCAACCCTAAAGCATCTGAAACAGTTTGCACCAATAAGGTTTTTGCCAAACCCGGAACGCCAATTAATAATGAATGCCCTCCACAATAAACAGAAAGTAATACTAGGTTAACAGCTTCATGCTGTCCTACTATTACTT
>Ga0105356_10000525_pt1 | contig 36344 bp, 23 predicted proteins | sample GOMGulsemesocosm_3_FD_83502 | JGI IMG/M metagenome (GOLD analysis project Ga0105356, IMG submission 83502) | Methane-oxidizing microbial communities from mesocosms in the Gulf of Mexico - GOM9D Gulf of Mexico | ecosystem: Environmental > Aquatic > Marine > Cold seeps | place: Gulf of Mexico...
CAAAGACAAGACGCCCCTTACCTACAAATCGTTTATCATCTTTAAATTCTCCCAATACAATGTATTTCATATTGGTACCTCCATAATTCTTTATGTATGCATTTACCAAATGAAAATCCTCCCAATAAGTGGCTGTTTTTTGTACAAAGTGATTGAAACTTGGAATTTCTTTATCTGATTTTGCAACCCATTCTATTACTTTTCTCTCAGGACGCAAATCCTCCATCAACTTGTTTTGATTGCCGTTATATAAAAAATTGGCTGGTAACAATACCAAAATACTTAATGAAAAATAGGCACCTGTTATCGAAAAAATAAATTGAAAAGGCAATCCGATGATTCCAAGGGCAGTGTGTGCATCAGTCCATACCCGTTTTAAAGCAATTTTAGGATTGAAAGCATAAAAATTAGGTATTATTTTTTTCCAATGAACAATAACACCAGTGACAATAGCAAATAAAAAAAACAAGGCTACAAAACCCGACAAATAAGTTCCAATAATAGGCAGCTGTCTAAAAAAATGCAATCGATATAAAAACTCACCCAAGCTATAATTTTCTGCATAGGTTTGCGTATTTACTGAGATGATATCGGTATAAAAATAGTTAGGTTCTTTTCCTTTTTCAGATGCCAAAGAATCTTTACTAGCAGACATGTATACATAAACCTTGTCGCTCTGTTCTCCAAAATTTAATTGTAAATCTCTCCCTGTCAATTCATGCTTTTCATCAAAAATCTTGAGGATATTGTCGTAATCTATATCCTTTCTTTCTATATGGCTTACTGGCTTTCCTTCTTCCCAAATTTCAATTTCATCTTTAAACAAGGCAAAAGCTCCCGCAAAAAAAATGACATATAAAGCAAAACTAATTACAATACCACTAACCGTATGTGTATTAAAAAACACATTGTAATTTCTTTTGCTCATTATATGAATGGATTGTTTTGATTTCCTAGATAGTATATACCGAAAAGAACCAGAATTAATAAAAGATATACCCCCCATGCTTTCCATCCATTTTTAAATAAAAAAGGAAGAATTAAAAATACACACCAAACAATAAACAGTGTAAATATTGATGTTATCAATACCTCTTTAGGATTAGGAAGCCAAAGTGACAAACACATATGGAACAAAGCTGAAATAGGATAACCCCCTAAAATTCCTGCCGATATTTTAGCAAATTGTTGCCAAGAAGATTTGTGTAAATATTTTCTATTTGCCGGCATATTTCAAAAAATAAATTCAAATAAGAAGAAAAGTAAAAACAACATAGAAACATGCTTGAACGACAACTTTTTTAACGGGTACAAAACAACAAGCAATCCTAAAACTGTCATTAGTGAAAACAGCCAAAACAAAGTCCCTGAAGTACTTCCAAAATGTATCAAAGCAATGATAAATGCCATAACAAAACTAACAAACCCCATAAATTTTGAGATCTTTAAGTTCGATTGTATCCATTCTTCAACTTTCAACGTATGAAACGATTTCAGTTTTTTTGAAGAATGGAAAAAAAACAAACTCCCAACAAAATTAAATAAAATACTACTTGTTATCATTTTACTTTTTATGAATCAAACACTGGTATATTCGAGTTATAAATCAATTCAAAATTCGAGTCTAGAATTTAAAATTTATATTGTACTGTTCCCAAAAATGAACGTGGTGCTTGTGGGTTTATGGTACTCCATCCTTTATAATAAATTTCATCAAACAAATTATTTGCTTTGATACCAACTCTAAATTTTTTAGCATCATAATATACTGAAGCTTTAAAAACGGTATAGCTCGGCAATTCAAATTTACCAGAGACGGCATTATCTATTGTATAGTATTTAGAGGCTCCATCAAAACCACCTCCAACACCAAAACCTTTCAATGCTGTTCCCTTGTCAAATTTATAATCTGCCCAAAAATTATAAAGTGTTTCCGGACCAGATTCTTCTGGCCTTGTTCCTAACAAAGCAACAATTGTTGTCTCCGTTACTTCTGTGGAATTGTAAGCTACTGACCCACGAATATTCAATCCATGAACAGGATTTGCATTCAATTCAAACTCTACACCTTTACTCACAATTTCATCTAAAATTGCACGAGAGCCAAAAGGTTCAGATGGATTCAAAGTATTTCTGTCTTTAACGACAATATTATAATAACTCAACCCAGCATTTAGCCTTCCATTGAATAAGTTACTTTTAAAACCAGCCTCAAACTGTTTTGCTTTTTGAGGTTGAAAAGTAGTAACCGCACCAGTGGTTGCATTTACATCTGGATCAGAATTGATAAAACCTGTTTGATAGTTACCAAATAATGATAATTTATTCTGAATAACCTGATACACTACCCCAAATTTAGGCGAAAATGTTGTTTTTGTATAATCATCTAAAGAGGTGGCTTTACTACCATCTTGATCAAAATAATCCAAACGCAAACCAAACATAGCTGTCAAACTTGGACTGATATTTACCACATCAGATACATACGCCGCAAATGTTTGAGCTGTTGTACTTATTGGTACGGCAGCAATCTGATCGAAAACAGGATCTAATTGAGCTCTAGTTATTGCATAAGTACCGGTAGGTGTAAATGGCGTAGGAAACACGTCTCCATTTGGCAAAATAAAAGCATCAAAATAAGGAAATCCAGGAAGTGCAGGATGACTAAATTTGTTACGAGTATCTAAAGATTTACTCACATAATCCAATCCAATTACCATTCTGTTACGTACTTCTCCTATATTAAAATCTCCAATAAAATTTTGTTGAAGATTTACAGTATTCGCTTCAGAATCTCTTTTATCTATAATTCTTGTGAATATATTTTGTTGTAATAATTGATTGGCAAAAGCCAAAGTATTCGGATCTGGAGATGCTAAAAAAGCAACTGCCGCCCCTTCTATTAAATACTGATAATACCCTTTGGTTTCTGTTTTACTACTTGCAAAAATAGTTTGAGAAGTCCATTTATCAGAAATCTTATAGTCCGCAATAGCTCTTGTTGAAAAGGTAGGTATGGTTAAAAAAACATCATTCGTAGTAAACGATTTGTTACGATCTAAGCCCAATTCTTCAATATTTTTAGCAACAAGAGGATAACCTCTACGCACAAATAACATAGCTGGGTTTGTTTGCTTGGTTTTTGAATATTCAATCCCAACCGATAAATTCAATCTATTATTAACTCTATAAGATAATGATGGTGCTACAAAAGTGGTGTTTTTAAAGCCTGCATCTTGAAAACTATCTTGCGTTAAATGTGAGGCATTCAATCTAAAATAAGGTGCATTCCTCTTACCCAAACTTGTATTTATATCTGCAGAAACACGATGCGTACCAAAAGAACCTCCAGTATATGAAATACTTCCCCCGAAGCCTTCATATGGTTTTTTGGTCACAACATTTATCAATCCTCCAAGCGAAGTGATAGTGCTTCCAAATAACGTTGCAGAAGGTCCTTTTAAAACTTCGATACGCTCTATATAAGATGGGTCAATGGCACTAAATGTATAGCCCAAAACACCATCTACAATTCCTGGTTGAGCAGAAAAACCTCTGATAGAATAATACCCAGTTCCATCACCAGAACGTCCTGTTGCTTCCCAACGTTTATCAACTCCCGTAGCATTTTTCAAAGCATCATCAAAATTTGTAACAATTTGAGATTCTAACAACTCTGAAGTTACAGTACTGTATACTTGAGAGTTTTCTAAATCTTTCAATGGTAACTTAGAGACATAAGCTGTTTTTTTCCTTGAAAACTTATTCTTACGATCTCCCATGACCACCACCTCGGTCAAAAGTTCATTTCCTTCATATAAAACAATTTCAGACAATTCTTTTGTTTGGTTGCCTTCGATTCTAAAAGGAATTTCTTTTGTTTTAAAACCCAAGTATGAAACAATAAGCACATAGCTTCCATTTGTAATATTTGCAATTTCAAAAGCTCCATTTTCATCAGTTTGCATGCCCAATTTTGAATTTTTAATTAAGGCATTCACTCCCAATAAAGGGGCTTTGGCATTATCGATAATTCTTCCTTTAAGTTTTCCGTTCTGCGCAAACGAAAAAGAAAATGATATAAGAATAACAGCAAGAGTACATATATTTTTCATCTATTTTTATTTAGACTTAATTTAATTAATTATTTTTTTTGCAAAAATATACCTTATTTTATATTTAACAAGTTTATTTAGACTAAATTTAAATAAAATTCATCCCTCTTAATTTATACACGCATTTACGTCTTTTTATAAACACTAGGACTTACCCCAAATTTCCGTTTAAATGCCGTAGAAAAATGTTGTGGATTTTTATAGCCTATGTTATCCGAAACTTCATTGATAGATAATTGTTGACATAACAACATCTTTTTTGCTTCTTCCATTTTTAAATCTCTTATATAGCCGAAAACAGTGGTGCCAAAAACATTTTTAAATTCTTTTTTTAATGTCCCTTTATTAGTGTTAACCTCTCTGGCCAAATCTGATAAATTCAAAGGATTATTCAATTGTTCCAAAATGATATCTCTTACATCGTGCATTTTATCAATAATAGTTTTAGATGTTTTTCGATAAACTGTACTTATGCTAAAAGTGCTTATTTGATGCATTTGTAATAATAGCAATTCTAGCACTTTAGAATCCAAAAAAAGCTGCCGGTATTCATTGCCCCATGAACAATTGATAATTTCTTGAATGATTGAATGCATTTGAGGAGTAATGGGGTAATCACTTTTGTTTAAAAAGCCTATTTCTTTATCCTGAATAATTTTTTTGAATTTTTTAAATATTTCATCATTAGGCAGGTACTGCGCAAAGAAACTTGGCCGTAAGTTAATTTCAAAAACGTTCATTTGTTTTGAATAGAAATCTACCTTGCCTTTTATATCATTACAATAAAATATGTTATGTGTATTAGTACTCATTGAATAGGTGTCAACCATTTTGGTTATAGAAGTATTTGAATCTCCCAGTAAAGTAAAGTGCATTTCTACACTTTCTTCATCAAATTCAAAAAATAAAGTAGTTTTATCAAGTAAAGAATTTTTACCATAACTAATTTTAAAATTGGGCAAGATTAGCTCTTTAAACCAACCTTTTAATTTTCTATAGTTGTAAGTGAAACCCAATTCCTGAGTGCCAACTGCATCAATTTTATATTCATTTGTTCCAGATTCATAGACGATATCTTGTATATCATCTAAATGTAATTTCAATCCCATTTCTTATTGCCTTTCACGTACATAATTTTGCCTTTTACGTAGACTCTTTTTTATCTACATAGGTACTTTTGCGGTACAAACATACTTATTTAAAATCAATCTAAATAATAAATCAATTTCAAAACCTAAATGCGTCATCCTAAATCACTAATATTAGAAGTGTTACTTATATTATTTGTTCAATTACTACATGGACAAAGCACTATTTCAGGGCAAATAAAGTCAGATACAGACTCTGTGCTTCAAAATGCTTCTATATATATAATGAATACAACTTATGGAGCAACGGCTAATACAAAAGGGAACTATGTACTTAAAAACATTCCTGATGGAAATCATAAGTTAGTAATATCCGTACTTGGCTATAAAACACGAGAGAAAGAGATTACACTTTCTGGTCAATCATTAATAATTGACTTTACGCTAATTGAAGTTATAAGTAATTTAAACGAGGTTATAGTAAAGGGAAAAAAACAATCTCTAGTATTAAAGGAAAAAACATTTAGACCTGAAATACTGGATGCCGATTTACTACAAATAAAATCAACTCCCGTAATAAATATGTTAGGTAGCCTGTCTGGTATTAAGATAAGGCAACAAGGGGGACTTGGCAGCGATGCCAATATTATGGTCAACGGAATTTCAGGCAAAGGGATACAAACATTTGTAGATGGAATTCCTCTAAACCTTTTAGGAAAGGGTTTTTCTGTAAATAATATTTCTGCAAACCTTATTAAACGTATCGAAATTTATAAAGGTGTAGTGCCTGTTTCCTTTGGGGCAGATGCTCTTGGTGGCGTTATTAACATTGTTAGCCAAAACAGATACAAAGAATATCTAGAAGCATCTTACACCACAGGATCGTGGAATACCCATCAATTAGAATTTGGTGTGAAAAGATATTTGGATTCCAACAAGACACACTATTTACAACTAGACGGAGCCTTTAATTATTCGGACAATGATTATTGGATGGATGATGTGGATATTGTTGTAGACGAACTTCTTAATACAAAAAAAGGAAGAGCAAAACGCTTTAACGACCAATACAAGTCTTATTTAGCACGTTTGCAGTATGGTCTTCAAAACGTTTCATGGGCAGATGATTTTAAAATATTACTAAGTACATCACTAATTGATAAACAATGGCAACACGGCATTACCGCAATATTACCATGGGGAGAAGTAACCAGCCAAAACAATGACATAAACACACTGCTTTCTTGGAAAAAAAGAACTACTAACGACCGTTGGGGACTCTCTGCTATGGCAGGCTACAATCGTATCAACGTAAAATTTAATGATATCGCCAGTAAAACTTATTTTTGGGACGGTACGTCCGTACCCAAATTTCCAAAAGGTGAAACAGGTTTTTATATCAATGGTCGTACTCCTGATATAACTACAAATAATTTTTTTGTACGTGGAAACATTGACTATAAGGTAAACGAAAATCATAAGGTAAATTTTACAGGGCTTTTTTCTTCTGCCCGTTTAAAAGGAACTGATACTGCAGGAGCTGTTGATTTTAAAGAAGATTTTTATAAAAAACCGCAAACGTTTACCAAAGCCTTTATGGGGCTGTCTTTAGAAAGTAAATTTCTTGACAACAAAATAACCAATGTACTATCAGGTAAATACTATTGGTTAAAAAGCAAAGTAGCTGGGTTTAAAAGTGATTATAGCTTTGACGATTTTACTCAAAATAACAATAGTTCTTTAGGATATGGAAATGCCTTAAAAATAAAATGGACGCCCAACCTATCAAATTATGTAGCCTATGAATACACGCTTAGGCTTCCTGATGGAGATGAATTGTTTGGTGATGGCATCAACATTGGTCCCAATCCTTTTCTTATTCCAGAAAAAAACCATAACCTAAACATTGGCATTCATTGGAATTTATTTAAAGAAACACTGCAGTTCGATATGAATGGTTTTTACAGGGAGACTAAAAACGCCATATTTTTAAATGCTGTTTCTAGAGGGCTTTCAGGATATTTCAACCTATTAAAAACAGAAGGAACGGGTATGGAAATAGCAATAGTAAGCAATCCGTCTCCTAAACTTTCTCTCTATGGCAATGCTACGTGGCAGAACATGACTTTGAAGGAACCTGATCCTTATGGTCAAATAGAAAAACGCCACATAGGTTCTCGGATTCCTAATAACCCATATCTATTCGCAAATTTTGGAGCAACCTACAAATTTCAGGATTTTTTTAAAAAAGGCAACCGTTTAGAATTGACCTATCACGACAATTATGTACATGAGTTTTTCAGGTCGTGGAAAGATGATGCCGTCAATGATAGCAACAAAGCAAAGACCCCTACGCAATTTATACACAATGCTGGTATAGGTTATGTATTCCCTAATAACAAGTACAGTCTATTTCTGGAATGCAGGAATTTGACAGACCAGAAAGCATACGATAATTACAAAGTACAAAAGCCTGGAAGAAGCTTTTACCTAAAATTAAGAATGTTTATCAATTAATAATCAAAATAAAGTAAAATGAAAAAATTAGTTCCCAATTTAAGTTTAATAGCCTTTGTGCTACTAGTACTCTCATCTTGTACCTCTGATGGTAATGACCCAGCACCACTATCAGATGAGAAAAACAATTATGCTCTATTTACCTTTGTTCAAGGTGGATCTTACAATTTTAATTACTATCTACAACCCATAAAAAGTTTAGATGCTGCAACATCCTATGACAATCAAAATGCAGTAGAAATCGTAACCGAAACTACAGCTGGAGTTTATAGTTTTGACAGCGATTTTTACACCAGTACCTATGCGGCTCCACAAGAAATAAAAAAATGGTCGTATGATGAAAACGGAAAAAAGTTTCTAGAGACAGGTTCAATTAGTACCATAGAAATTGGATATGCTGGTAACCCTTGTTTTAAAGATAAGACCACTGCCTTTATAGGCGGACCGTCTAGTCAAAAAATATTGATTTTTAACCCTACCACTATGACAAAAACTGGGGCTATTGATTTTAGTACATTTTCTAGATCTGGAGAAGTTACCAATTATCCTGAAGCGGGTAAAAAGATAAATATCGAAGCTCCAACAGAAATGATTATCAGAGGAAATCATCTTTTTATAGGATTCTTTCTTTTAAATACAATAGAGCCTTATACACCTGCCACTCCAACAGCAGATATGTTGGTCGTAGATTTATCAAAGGTAGATGCCAATTCCTCAAATAATTCGGCAGCAGTTGTCAAGTGGATTTCAAGTGACAAAGGAGTTAGTCTAGGTGCGTGGAATTCTGCATTTGGTGCTAAATTCATGATAGAAGATGAGCAAAATGACATTTATGTCCTTTGTCATAATTTTTGGGGCGGTGTAAATAGTGGGAAACCCAATTGCATTCTTAGAATTAAAAATGGAGAAACCGATTTTGACCCTAGTTATTACTTTGACTTAGAAACCGTGAGTAGAGGCTTAGGAAACCCTGTATTGAATTTGGAGTATGTGGGTAATGGAAACTTCTTTGGAACTTCTAACGACCCTAGTGCCATTAATCCAGATGATCCATTATCCTATTATCAAGATCCTATATCACAATGGTACAAATTCAATCTTTATAATAAAACAGGTAACAAAGTAAGTGATGAATATACCAGAGGATCCTTAAATGCGGTTACACTTAGTGAAAATGGAAAAGTATACATCCCTTTTCAAAATAAAACCGAAACACATATTAAAGAGGTGGATATTGAAAGTCTGGAAAGTAAAAAGTTATTTACCACTACAGGCTCACCAATTATTGTAAAATTAAAATAACGAAAGAATAATAAGGGCAGGAAATCTATTTTCCTGTCCTTTTTCTCCATACAAAAACCATAGCTTATGAAAATTATAGTATACATTATTCGTTTTTTATTGGGGGTGCTTTTTATGTATGTTGCCATAGATAAAATAATAAATCCTGCTATACCTAAAGACGAAATAGGAATTAGTGCTGCGTTTATCTCTTTTTACAGCCTTTTAGTAGAAAGCAACTTCATTTATTTTGTTTGCTTCATTGAGTTTTTATGTGGCTTTTTACTACTCTTTAAAAGAACCTACCTTTTAGGGGGGATTATGTTTGTTCCGGTGCTGCTATGTTTATTGATGGTACATTTTTTTATTTCTAAAAACACCTTTTATCTTCTTTTTGATGGCAGTCTGTTCTTATTGAATAGCATTTTGATTGTATATCGTCTTAAGGATATAAAACAAGGAATTTTAAAACCTCAAAACGGATGGATTTAAGAGCTACACAAAAAGAGCTTATTCTTAATGGCAATTTAACCAAAATTATGTGGAACCTTTCTTTGCCCGCTATCGTGGCAATGGTTCTTTATGGTTTAAATGCCTTTATGGATACTGTTTACATAGGGCAATTAATGAACGAAACTGCATTGTCTGGCGTTGCACTTGCATATCCTTTGACGACTATTACTTTGGGTTTAGGCGCTTGGGCAGGAACAGGAGCAGGTAATTTATTAAGTATTGCACTTGGTGATAAAAATAAAAAAACAGAACGTTTATTGATGTCAAATGCCACTTTGTTAATGCTGGTATCTTCATTTGTTTTTGCTATTCCAGCTTATTATTTCGCAGAAGAACTGATAGTTCTTATGGGAGGTAGTGGAGTGATGAAAATGTATGGTGTAACCTACTTAAAAACAACTTTATTTGTAGCTCCGCTTTGGGTATATGGTTTAGGGTTGAATTTTATGGTAAGAGCGGAAGGAAAAATGAAAAAAGCCGCTTTCATGATGACTTATGGCTTGGTTGTCAATCTTATTTTAACACCTATTTTTATAAAATACGGAGATTTTGGTGTGGAAGGTGCTGCTTGGGCTACAAATATAGGAATGCTTATTTACTGTTTGGTTGGTTATTTTTATTTTAAAAAAGGGAACACTTCATTTGATGCAAACATCCATTCATTACAATACAATAAAAAAGTTTTTTTTGACATTCTTAAAATGGGATTCCCTGGTTTAATAATGTCCCTAATGGGACTTATACAAGCTATAGTCGTTTTTAATGCCCTCTCAAAATATGGAACAGCAGACGACATCGCCTTTTTTGCCTCAGCCAATAGAATACTACTGTTTCTAATGACGCCTCTTTTTGGGCTAATGAGAGCCTTACAACCTGTTATTGGTATTAATTATGGGGCACAACAGTACAAGCGTGTAAAGAATAGTCTTTTACTTTTCACTAAAACGGGGTTTTGGTTCGTGTTTCCTTTTTGGCTATTGTTAACTATTTTTCCAGAACAAAGCCTTTCTCTAATGCTACCCAAAATGACCTTTGGTACAAATACACTCTGGTATTTTAGAGTATACATGGCTGTTATTCCATTTTTACCTTTGGTATTTATGGCATTGACCTATTTTCCTGCCATAGAAAACCCAAAACCTGCAAGTCTACTGGCAATAGCAAGACAGCTTGTATTATATATTCCTCTAATGATATTCTTACCAAAATGGTTTGGCATTAAAGGAATTTATTATGGAGCAACGGTAATAGATATACTAATTACGCTTTGTATCATTCAACTACTATACAAATCATTTAAAACACTTCATAATAAAAATATTACAATTGAAAAACGACAACTCTATTCACCTAAAAACACAATGAAAATAAATAAACTATTACCGTTACTAATAACCCTACTATTTCTTGGAGCATGTAATTCTGAAAATGAGGAACCCTTACCAAAATTTCAATTAAATAAAGCCGACAACAGTATAAAATGGACTGCATATAAAACAACAGATAAAATTCCTGTAAACGGAAGTTTTACGACCATTAATATCATTTCAAATTCAAATGGAAATACCATCAAAGAGGCTATGAACAATTTAGAATTCTCAATTCCTATTACTTCTTTAGTCAGTGGTGTCAGTAAGTACAACCTGATCAATTTCTTTTTTGGAGCAATGAATAATACAAATCTTTTATCTGGAAAAATATTCTTAATTAGCGATGCCACAGGTTATGTCGAAATAACAATGAATGATATCAAAGAAAATATACCATTTACCTATGCTATCACTAATGAAAAATTCACATTATCCGGAACTTTAGATTTGACCAAATGGAATACTGAAAATGCCATAAACTCTTTGAATAACATATGCAACTTGGTTCATATGGGAGGGGATGGTATCGTAAAACTATGGAATGATGTCGAAATAAAAGCTACCTCCTCATTCAACAAATAAAAATTTATAAATATGAAACTCGAAATAAAAAACATATCAAAAACCTATAACAACGGAGTAAAAGCGTTGCAAAATGTATCACTTACCATAGAAAAAGGAATGTTTGGTCTTTTAGGTCAAAACGGAGCAGGTAAATCTACACTAATGCGTACCATAGCTACACTTCAAAATCCTGATAAAGGCAGTATTTTATTTAATGGTATCGATGTCCTTAAAAACCCGCATGAAGTTCGCAAAGTACTAGGGTATTTACCACAAGAATTTGGAGTATACCCTAATGTAAATGCCTATGAAATGTTAACACATTTGGCAGATATGAAAGGAATTGGAAACAAATCAGAAAGAAAAGAAATAGTAGAAGCATTATTGCAAAAAGTAAACCTTTGGGAGGCTCGAAAAAATAAATTGGGAGGTTATTCTGGCGGAATGAAGCAACGCTTTGGTATTGCACAAGCACTACTTAATGATCCTAAATTAATTATTGTAGATGAACCAACAGCCGGCTTAGACCCTATGGAACGGAATCGTTTTTACAACCTATTATCAGAATTAAGTACCGATAAAATTATAATACTCTCTACCCATATTGTTGAAGATGTAAGTACACTATGTAATGATATGGCAATTATAGGAAAAGGAGAAGTTCTGTTAACTGGCAAACCAGAAATCATAGAAAAATCATTGGAAGGAAAGCTCTGGGAATTGGAAATTGACAAGAGTGAATTGGCAAATTATCAAGAAAAGTATCTGATAATATCCAATCGTTTTCACTTAGGAAAAATGAAGATTACTGTGGTATCAGATACACAACCAGAAAGTAACTTTTATGTCAAAAAACCTTCATTGGAAGATATTTACTTTCATGAAATTAAATCTAATGAACAAAACCAAAAAGAACTGAGCCATGCTTAAAAAAATAATTTCTTTTGAAGTCAATAGTCGATTAAAAACACCAATGTTTTATCTCTGTTGGGTATTAATGCTTTTTCAGGTAATCATTTTAACCAAAGGAATATATGATTATTATATCAACGAAGCGGTACTAATAAATTCATCGACCGTATTGTACAAAGATTTTACAGGTGGAGGAATGTTACTTATTATTGTAATAGCTGTAATTACGGGGATGGTTCTTTATAGAGATATTGAATACAAAACTGCTGAGACTATATATACGTTTCCCATTAACGAAAAAAAGTTTTTTATCGGGAAATTTTTAGCAGCGTTTATAATGAATATCATCGTTACCTTAGGCTTTGTTTTAGGAATGTTTCTATTACCGTATTCAGGTATTGGAAAACCAGAAGATTTTGGTGCTCCTCCTTTATTGCAAATGTTGCAAGGCTATTTTGTTTTAATGGTTCCTAATATTTTCATATTAACTGCATCTTGCTTTATTCCCTTGGTGCTTACAAGAAAACTATCTAGTAGTTATCTGGGCATTTTATTTGTAACCATTCTTTTTATCATTCTTGAAGGTGTAAGCCATACAGCAACCAATATTGGACTTATAGAAATCTTAGAGCCATTTGGTTACGTATATGTAGCTGAAGCCCTAGACACAGTCCCAGCTCATTTAAAGAACACCACCTTTTTACCTTTTACAACTACATTTTATATAAATAGAATTTTGTGGTTGTCACTAACTTTTATTGGTTTATTTTGGGCATATAGGCGATTTTCATTTGTTTATTTTATTGAACAAAAAGCATCAAAAGAAAAGAAAGAAAACACTGTTTTAGGAATAGCTTCTGCAACCACTATTTTACCTAAAGTATCATTGACACATACAACGGCTGCCTATATTTCTAAGTTCTTCAGATTGGCAAAATTAGAGTTTATGAATCTGGTACGACCTAAGAGTTTTCGCATCGTTTTTGGTATTGTCTTGTTGTTATTCTTATTACAAAACTTCTTATTCAATGCCTCCTACTATATCGGTCCCGAACAACCCCTAACCACAAATATGACCATTAACAGACTCATATTAGGGGTGTTTATTATCATACTGATAATGATATGGACAGGGGAGTTGATTTTCAAAGAAAAAACTACGAACCTATGGCAAATATCAGATACACTGCCCTTACCTGTATGGGTGCGATTGTTGTCAAAATATATAGCAATGGCTGGTGTAGCATTCTGTTTAGGATTGGGAATTATTTTAGCTGGACTTATTACACAAATTGTCAAAGGATACTCCAATTTTGAGTTTGGATTGTATATAGAAGATGTTTTGGGCTATAAATGGGGCTGGCTCAATTATTTGATGTTAATGACGCTTCCTTTTTTTATAGCAGGAATTACTGGCAAACGTTTTTTAACTCATATTTTATCTATAGGAATTTTTATTTTTTCCATTATCGCTTTTGATTTGGGGATAATAGAAGACCATCGTTTTGGTATATTGACGGGTATACCAGGACTTGAGGATTATTCAGAGATAAATAATTATGGAATATTTGCTACCGCTTCTTTTTGGTTCTTCTGTTTATGGGGCACCTTGGCTATCTTTTTTATGTTTGCCTCAATTTATTTCTGGCAGCGAGGACTTAAAAATGATTTGCTTAAAAAACTAAGTTTTAAAGGAGAACAATTAAATTGGGTAAGTAAAATTGTTGCTTTGTCTTCATTGGTCTTATTTTTTGTGTTGCAATCTTTTATATCCAAAAATATAAAAGATAATTTTAAAACCATTACTCAGGAAGAGTTTGAACAAGCGGATTATGAGAAAAAACATAAAAAATTAGAAAGCTATCCACAACCTATCATACAAAATATAGAGGCTACTATAAATTTATTTCCTCAAGACAGAAAGGTAGATTATACGGCTACTTTCTTACTTAAAAATGAAAGCAACTCGCCAATAGATAGTTTGTATATAAACTTGTCCGATTTTACAATTGTAGAAAACATAAATGTAGATAACAAACCTTTAAAAATGGGATGGGAAGATAAGGAACACTACATTTTTGGATATGTATTGCCTCAAAGGCTTTTTCCTACAGAAGAAATACAATTTAAGATAAAAGCGACTAAGCAATATCACGGGTTTTCTACTGTAAATCCACAAGAAGATTTAACAACCAATGGCTTGGTGTTAAAACGTGATTTACTGCCTGTTTTTGGCTACAATTCAAAAAAAGAATTGGATGAAAATAAAAAAAGAAGAAACCAAGGCTTAGAGAAAATTATATCTAAAATGCCGAGTATTTCAGATACCATTTCCTAAAAACAAAATCATTTTTCTTTGGATGCACATAAAGTAATAGCCAAATTAACTATAAGTACTTCAGAAAACCAACAAGTGGTAGCTACAGGTAAAACAATTAAAAGGTGGACTATGAATGATCGAAATTACACAAAATTTGAGGTTGCTACCCCATCAGTTTTTGAAATACAAATAACTTCGGCTTCTTTCGTTAAGAATAGTGAAATATTGGAAAGGGTTGCTACCACAATTTGGCACAAAGACTCTCATCATTTTAATATTGAAATATATAAAGATGCTGTGGCGTATGGATTGCAATTTGTAAATACTCATGTAGGTACATATCCTTATAAAGAATTGAACATTGCTGAAATTCCATATTATGGAGATGCGTTTTATAGCAGTCCTAACTTAATTCTAATTTCAGAAAAAGAAGGATGGCGAGCAGATACAAGTTTGAAAAAAGAAGAAAGTTACATCTACTTCTCTGTCATCACTCAACTTGTAAGACAAAAATTAATGAGTCAGAATGAAATAGCCAATGTACAAGGAGCAAATATGTTAAGCATTGCATTACCACAAGTTATTGCGTTACAAGCGGTGCAAGAAAAATTTGGTGATAAAATTGTTGATTCGTATTTGGAAACAAAACGCAATAATTATCAGAAGGGAAGAAGCAATGAAGCGAATATTGAATCACCATTACTCTATGCTGATGGCTCGGATTATTTGGAACCTAACAAAGGTGTCGTTGCTCTATATGAGATCAGTAAAATTCTTAGTCCAAAAATATTCAACCAATCCGTTTCTTATTATATGACAACAGAGAATGGCCAATTAAAAACATTTAAAGGCCTTTATAAACTACTTTTATCTAAAAGTCCAACGGCTAAAACCAACAGTATAAAAAATAAAATAGAGCATCTATAAAAATGGACATACAACTGGCCTCTTTTCAATTATAAAATACAAATAAAGAGGCCAAAATATTACTTTCCATCGTTTAAAAATATTCAAGTACATATTGGAATTAATCACTAGTTGATTTCCACGCTCTTTTTTTTAAATTTATAAATAATTTTAATTTGATTAGTCAAACCAAATTAAAATAGTATTTTTGAAAAATGAATTTGAATGAAGAAGTAAACCAACTAATGGATTTTTATCCAAGAATCTATTTTGCATGCCACACAAGGCATACTATAGATCCAGAGTCCAATGAAAAATTGACAAGTAACCAATTAAGTATATTGGATCATTTAGACCAAGAAGAGTCAATAAGTCTATACGAATTAGCAACACATATGGGCGTTACTCCTTCTACTATGTCAACTACAATTAATCGATTGGAACAAGGAAAATATGTGGAACGTAGAAAAAGTAAAATAGACACACGTAAAGTCGAAATTATACTAACTCCCAGTGGTGCTCGTATCAAGAAATCAAAGTCTGTATTAGATACAGAACGTGTAATGGCAATGCTAAAACACCTAAATTCAAAAGAGCGTCAGGCAGCACTAGAGGGATTAAGCCTATTGGCTTTCGCTGCCGAAAAAGAAATGAAAACTAGAAGTTTAAATAAAAATTGGAATAACAGGTAACTATATGAAATGGACATTAATTATTATCGGAGCAATCGTATTTTTAATTTTAATTATTTTAATAATCGGAAAATTACTACCTGTAAAGCATACAGCAGTTGTAAAGAAAGAATTTAAAATTGATAAAACTACTTTATGGAAAACAATCAGAAATTTTGAAAAATACGCAGAATGGCGTACTTCTATAAAAAATATTGAGACAATAAACTCAACAAGCTGGACAGAAGTTGTGACTAAAGGGGATAAGATTACTTTCGGAATTACCCAAGAAGAACCAAATATGAAATTAACAGCTAAAATTTTAGGTGACAATTTACCATTTGGTGGACAATGGACATTTGAAATAAGTGACTCCAATAAGCAAATTATTTTACAAATTACTGAAAATGGAGAAGTCTATAATCCTATTTATCGTTTTATTGGTCACTTTTTTATGGACAATAGTGCAACCATAAAAAAGTATATGGCAGATTTGGAAAATTTATTTAATCGTAAAGAATAAAGTACTGTACGAACAGAATTTTATTGAACATAATTAGCATAAACACTAGGAATAAAGAAGGATTTGAAATCTTTCTTTCAACGCAACTAAGCACTATTTTAATTTATTTCCGTAGTAATCCAATAATTTTAAAAGAAACAAAAACAGCCTCGAATAGTAAGGCTGTTTTTGTATAGTTGCTTTGATAACTTCAATAAAAAAATCAAGCCAAATTGTACCACAAACTATTTTCATGATACTCCTCAATTACAACAATTGTATTTTTTGAATGAAAAGTATTGATCAATCTAGATACATCTAATTTTAAAAATTCTAAACAATTTGAAGTCAAATCTTTTCTGTATCCTTTTTCTTCCATTTCTAGTACAAAATTCAAGGAAATGATTCTTGTAAAAACCTTACCCAAATCAATCATTTTTCTTTGTTTTAATTCTGTAGTCATACTAAATTCCATATACTCTTTGAAATAAGAATAGGATTTATCTGTAAGATTGAAATTTTCTAGAAATTTATAAATATTAAATTCTTTACTTCTTTTCATCAACTTCATTGTCATTTCGGTAATTTGAGTATAAAGCATTTCATTAGATCCTTCAAAAATTTGAAAAGCTCTGCTGTCCATAATTCCTCTTCCTCCTATACTATCCATTTTAAACCCCATAGAACCGCATAACTGTGTTAAAGTTTGTGCTGCCTCTTGCATAAGGTCTGTTACAAAAGCTTTCATCGTATTTGCCTCTATTCCTTCATTTGCGAGGTCTTTTTCTATACCACTATGACTTACACTTCTAAAACACATTGCAGAAGCGATTGTATGTGCACTTTGAATTCTAGAAATTTGATATTGAATTTGATCTAGCTCAATTAATTTTTTACCTCCTACAATTCTTTCATTACAGTACTTGATAGATTCATCCAACATTCTTTTTATAAAACCAATTGCCATTCCTGGGAATTGCATTCTACTCCTATGTAAGATATCCAACATCATTTTTACACCAGAAGTTTTAGATTCTAGTTTAAATTGGGAAGGTACTTGTATGTCAACTTTATTTTTTCCGTAAGGAATCATATACAGTCCAAGGTTGTCATAATATTCTTCCACTACAATTTGTTGGTTTGGCTGGCTGACATCACAAATAAAAAAATCAATATCTCTGTTTAAATTTCCCTTGCTACTCTTTTCACGAGAAGCAATGAGCCAGTAATCTGCCATTCCTGTCAAGCCCTGCCAATGTTTTGTACCTTTAACAGTATACGTCTCTCCTTCTTTTTCATTGTAAGTCTGCATTCCTAAAGCGTCACTACCATAGTCTGGTTCCGTAATCATCAAACCACCCATATTTTGTTTTTCTAAAAATCGCTTGAAAATACCTTCTTTTACAGATGCGTTTGCATACTTCGCTACAGGTTCCAAAAACAAAGCTATATTTATTCCAAATGTCAATGACAAAGCAAGAGATTCGTACGAAGCTGACGACAAAACCTGAAGACACTCTTTTACTTTTACCCCTCTGCCTCCATAATTCTCAGGAATGGCTACAGACAGTGGTGACTTAGACATGATATCCCTTAAAGCAACTGCAGGTAAACTTCTTTCTTTGCTAAATTGACTTATATCGTATCTTTCATAAAAAACACTTTTTAAAGTCTTTTCAAACTCTTTTATATATTCTGAAAAATTTTTATACATATTAATATAGATTTACGTTTGTTAACTAACCTTCACAACTTGTGCAATCTTTCTTCTGTTTGAACTTTTGAGCGGCATTCATACTATGCTGATAATACAATGATTTTAGACCTAGTTTCCAAGCAGTGATATGAATTTTGTTTACCTCTTTGGTAGGCATATCTGGATGCACAATAATATTTACTGATTGCCCCTGATCTATATGATTTTGTCTATTAGCTGCCTGATAAATAATATCTATCTGGTCAATTTCAGAATACGTTTTAAACACCAATTTTTCTTCTTCAGTTAAAAAACCTAGGTGCTGAACTGATCCATCTTTATTACGTATATCCGTCCAAACCTCTGCAGTGTCCATTCCTTTTTCTTGTAACAGCTGTACCAAAAATGGGTTCTTAATAGTTGTTTTTATTTTTGCGATGTCTTTTACATAAATGTTCGACCATATCGGTTCAATTCCTTGAGAAACTTGACCTAAGATAAAAGCTGAAGAAGTTGTTGGAGCTATGGCGTTAAGAGTAGTGTTTCTTCTACCGTACCCTTTAAGAATTTCTGGTTCGCCAAAACGCTTTGCCAATTGTTCAGAAGCAGCATAGGAGCGTTCTTTTATTGTTTTGAAAATCTCACTATTCAAATCATAAGCCTCTTGACTGTTAAAACTCAGCATTTTTGATTGCAATAAGGAATGCCATCCTAATACTCCTAAGCCCAATGCCCTGTTTTCTTTGGCAAAATTATAGGCACGTTCCATAAATAGAAAAGTTTGACAGTCCTCTCTGCTTGGTGAATCTTTATAGCTTTCTAATTTTTCAATAAATTCAGTAATTACGGCATCTAAAAAATACACCATAGTTTCTACTGCATCCGTTTCTTTCCATTTATCATAACACAATAAATTTACACTAGACAAAACGCAAACAAATGACCAATCATCATTAGATGGCAACATAATTTCCGTACATAAATTACTAGCATAAATTGGGTGATTTTTATCTCTATAAACATCTGCTGCGCCATTGTTAGCATTGTCTGTGAAGAAAACATAAGGATATCCTTTTTCTCCCCTACTTTGCAATACTTTGGCCCATACGGTTCTTTTTTCAGAATCACCATCTATCATTTCTTGCATCCAATCATTCGTCACCGTTACACCGTGTGTCAATTCTTGAATACTATTCCCTTCGGTTCCAATTTCTAAAAATTCTAGAATATCAGGATGGTCAATTGGTAAATAAGGAGAAAAACGCCCACGTCGTACAGATCCTTGACTTACCACATCTACCATAGATTCAAAAAGTCTCATAATATGTACTGCACCTGAAGCCTCTCCATTATTTTTTATTGGAGCTCCTCTGGGTCTGATTTTTCCAAAATACCCAGACGTTCCACCTCCAAGTTTGGACATCATTCCAACTTCAGACTGTGCATATAGAATATTCCCGATATCATCATTTATGTGCGACCCAAAACAACTGATGGGCAATCCTCGTTTTTTACCGAAATTGGACCATATGGGAGATGCCAAAGAAAAATATCCTTCTGACATGTAATGATAAAATTTATCTGCATACCCTGGTATTTTTAAAATATCTTCCGCCCTTTCTGCAATTTCTCTAATACGTTGCTCTGGACTTACATTCGCTGTTAGATAACCTGCTTCTAAAAACTTACGGCTATTCTTATTCAACCATTTAAAAGCATTCTTTTGAGAAAAGTGAACTTTAGATACTACTTTTTTTCGTGCATCAATCAATAATTGAGCATCTGTTTTATTTTGTATGGTATGATTTACTAATGTTTCTTTTTGCATAATTTAAAAAAGATCGTCGCTGGTTATACTTTGTGTTCTTTTGCTATAATTGATAGAGCGTTTTACAAAAAAATCTCCATGTTTTGTTCCAATAATCTCATCATCAAACCAATCAGTCTGTGCAACCAAATTTTTATCTATCGTAAATATTTCATCAACGCCAATACTTTTCAATGAATTATTAAATCTGTTCTTTATAAATTCATTAATTACAGATTTGGGCAAAAATTCCAATTCTCCTTCCTCAAAAATCCAATTTACAAGATTGCATTCTGCCTCAAAGGCTTCTTTACACAACTCCTGTATTTTTTGATGGTACTGAGCTGTAAACCACTCAGGATGTTCTTTCCGTAAAATATTGATAAGGTCTATTCCAAAATCACCGTGTATTTGTTCTTCTTTAGAGGTTGCTTCCACAACATTAGAAATGCCTTTAAGGCTATTTTTATGCTTATTAAATGCCATAATAATTAAGAACTGTGAGAATAAAGAAACATGTTCGATAAAAAGTGAAAAAAGCAATACAGACTCCGCATAGTCTTTATCATCTTCACTTTTAGAATTCTTCAGTGCCATTTCTAGGTACTGGACACGTTTCATAATAATAGGTTTTTTCTTTAATGTTTTGAACTCTTCATTCAGTCCTAAAATCTCCAAAAGATGAGAATAAGCATCGGCATGCCTTACTTCACTTTCTGCAAAGGTTGCTCCAACGGCTCCAATTTCTGGCTTTGGCATTCTATGATATAGATCTCCCCAAAACGATTTCACAGCTACCTCTATTTGAGAAATGGCAAGCATTGCATTCTTAATTGCACTTCTCTCTACAGTTGATAAACGAGATCTAAAATCCTGAATATCGCTTGTGAAATTAAACTCTGTATGTATCCAATAGGAATGTCGTATCGCCGGCACATATTCATACAATTGTGGGTATTCATACGGTTTAAGATTGATTCGCTTTTCAAAAACATCAGTCTTTCTACGCTGTGCTCTTTTATTACGATAAATGATGTAAGATTTAGCAACTTCTGGAAATTTACTTTCCATGAGTCTCGTTTCTACAATATCTTGTACTTCTTCTATAGTGGGTATATAGTGCTCATCTAACCCTTTACGCATTAATAATGTTTGATAAACATTCAATGCTACATTTTGAGCATCTTCAAAACTACCTTTACTAATAGCTTCCATTGCTTTTAAGACAGCTTGTGTAATTTTGTTCAAATGAAATGTCTTCGTACTAAAATCTCTTTTTACTATTTCTGTTATTTCCATGTTTATTAATTAGAATTAGTCTAAATAAAAACAAAGGTCATGTAATTTTGAAAAAATATAAGATTTGTAAAATAAGTTTTTCAACATTCTTATTAACAAATTGACAAAAATAAGATGCATACTGACTTCCTTACTTTTTACAATGCATTTGATAAATGTGTACAGTACCATCAAATTTTGAGCTGCCTCTATACAAAACAACAGTATAAAATGATAAGAGTAATTCAATTAAACATCAAGATGTACATTTAAAATTGGTAAAACAAAATAAATGCAATTCACATTATTTATAAACGAATCAATTGACTCAAAATCATCTATTTTATTTCCTATTTGCTTGCAACTTCATTACCAACTACAGGAACTCTAATCTGGATTCATAAAGTAAAACGCCCTCCCTGAAACATATAAAACCATAATAATCAAAAATATATCATTTTTCATCTTCCTCTTTGACACTACTTACCTTACCCTGATAGCTAATATTACTTCTATGACTTCCAGTGATAGATAAGGATGCATTGCCTCCATAAAAAACACTTAATACTACATCAAATCGTTCAGAACTATTTTTACTTTCAAATTTTATTCTAATGCGTTTTTTCTTATCATTAAATTCAACTTTATAGTTTTTCATTGGAGCATTAAATTTAAGTCCGCCACCTCCATAACCAATTCCTGAATGAACGACTCCAAAATAAGGTAGGTACGCATTGACGCTATCTTTTGATACTTTTAAATAATTAGTATTCCCTATCAAGTTGATACTTCCTCCGCCTGAAGGTGTCACCCATTCACCTTCAAATGCAAAAATTCTAGAATTAATTAGTGTTTTTGTTTCTAAATATTCCTTTTGAGCTTTTATTTCTTTCAACTGTTTTCTTTCAGCCTTTGTTTGTGCTGAAATTATTGTTGTAACCATTAATAATACGGATATGATAAATGCTTTTTTCATAATATCTAAATTTAATTATACTGATTTTTTCATCTATTATTCCATTCTTTTTACTTTTGATGATTTTGCTTTACTAAAGTACTTAATGAATTTGAGAATTGGATAAAAACCATCATAATATTGACAAACCACACAACAATAGACTAACCTAAAACACATTACCAAACACCTCCTTGAATAATCATCTCTTGTTTTTTCAATTTTCATATATTCTTGAGTATCCTTTAAAACGGTAAACAGTAGTATTCCAAGTGTATTTTTAAATACACATGTATACCACTACATATTGGGACAGTTTATCAATCTTAATTTTTACAACTCTATAATTTTTGAAACTTTTTATATGTAAAAACGTTTCAAATATCTTTTAAATCCCACCAGTGGGTTTAATTCTCCGATGCTTGCATCGAAATGATAAAGGGTTTTTCTTATTTCATACCTCGTATGCTTGCATCGAGGTAGTTGATTAATAAACTACTGATGACTTAAGCGCATTATCTCAAACAGACTTTCTTTTACAAATCCTACTATCCTAGTTATCAAACCTAAATAATTAGATGTGGAGGTACTAAAACAGTATTTTAAAGCTTGTTTTTCAGTTATTTATAGATTTATTATCTAACACCTCAATTTAAAGCACATAAACAATTGAATTAAAAATACTTATATTAATTTCACATTATAATTACGAATTAACATTGAACTAATAAAATCCCAAAACAAATGAAATTAAAATTACTTATCGCGCTATCATTCCTATATACATGTGCTCCTTTATGGGCTCAGGTAAAAACTAAGAATAAAAAAATCGTAAAGGTTTTATCATTTAATATTTTAGGAGGAAGAACAACCAAAGGTGATTTTAATTTAGATGCATTGGCTAAAGTTATAAAGGATACCGATCCTGACTTTGTTGCCATGCAAGAAGTAGATTACAAAGTAAACAGGTCTAAAAAATATGACTTGGTAACGGAATTAGGATGGAGAACAAAAATGACTCCCATTTTTGCCAGAGCGATGTACTATGATGGTGGAGAGTATGGTGAAGGAGTTTTATCCAAGTTTTCTTTTATAAGTACTAAAAACATTGCCTTGCCTTCTATTTCAGGACAAGAGCCTAGAGCAGCTATGAAAGTAGTTGCTGAACTTCCTTCCAAAGACACGATTGCTTTTGTTGGAACTCACTTTGCTCACGAAGGTCAAGCTGGAAGAATTTTACAGGCAAAAAAAATTAATGAAGTGGCTTTACAAAGTACTTACCCAACCATTTTGGCTGGTGATCTTAATTCAATTCCAGGTAGTGAACCTATTGATATTCTTGAACAGATATGGGCGACTACCTACGATAAAAAAAATCCTGAATTCACATTTCCATCAGACAAGCCTAAATTAAAGCTAGATTATGTTATGTTTTATCCTAAAAATAGATGGAAGATACTGGATACAAAAGTGATTACAGACACCTATGCTTCCGATCATTGTGTTTATTTAGTTACCCTTGAGTTACTTGACAAATAACACGCTTTCTGCTTTAATACCAACCTAAGTTTATAAAATACTAATCAGGAAAAAACAACAAATTATCTATATGAAAACACCTCATCTAGCATTCTTTAAAAATAAAATATTTTAGTTTGAAGATAGAAATATAGTTTTGGAGAAGTTGTACATATCGAAATTATCAATAAATAAAAATAGGATCTCGACTCCGCTCGACCTGACATTTAAGAATGTAAATACTAATTTTTGTCATGTGTTAAAAAAAAAATTAAACCAATAACATAAAAAACCCCTTCTTAATTAAAAGAAGGGGTAGGTTTAACCAAAAACCAACCGAATACAGACCTACTTAAAAATAGATTCTGGTACTTCTCCAACCCAAGCCTTTGGCATTTCGGAAAACCCAAAAAGGCGTAGAATTACAGCCGCTGTATTGGTATTATTGTTAGGTTCTTTAAGCATTTCTCCTTTTCGAATACCAGGACCAGTAACCGCCCACGGTACTGTCATTTCATCAACACTCATACCTCCATGTCCAGTTTTTTTATCACCACCATGATCGGTAATCAATAAAAAATGAGTATCCTTATACAGTCCAGCTGACTTCAGGTTTTTAACCAAATCACCTATCGCCTTATCTGCTTCTTCAATTGCTGTAATATATTCTGAAGACATCCAATGGTACTTATGACCTGCGTGATCAGTATGTACAGAATAAAGAAAAATCAAAGAAGGATCCTTTTTGTTTGTCTTTGCAAATTGAAATGCCTTTTCATAATTCTCATGATAAGCATCGTTTTTCTGAAAATTAATTTCGTCTAAATATTTTTGATTGATAGGATTTATCAAATTCCCCCAATTGTAATAATAGGCCGTTTTCATATTTGTAACTTTTTCCTTCAGCACTTTGAAGATTGAAGGGTAATAGCCTTCATTATCTGTTTCAATTGCTGGTAGTTTGAATTTGTTTAATGTCCATCCATTGCTATTTACACCGTGTTGTTCAGGACCACTAGATGTCAAATGACTCGTCCAATTAGGCAAAGTAACAGAAGGCATTACAGTACGAGTTTCCAACGAAAGAACTCCGTTTTCCATTAACATATCTAAATTGGGGTGTTTCGCTAATTTGTATCCTGGAACACTCAACCCATCAAGACCAATTACAATAACTCTATTAGCCAATCTTTTTTCAGTTTTAACTACTGTTCCTTTAGACATTTTACAACCTGTCAAAGACAAAATTACTACAAGTGCCACATTCGAAAGACTCATTTTTATTCGACTTATCCACATTTTTTTCATTATTCTAAATTATTAGTTACGTATTTACATGATTTTGAAGCTTATGCATTCTGAATATTCTACAGTAATAAAAATTGAATTCCTATAAATTCTGTATGACAATAGCTATATGCAAAACTATGACTTTTTCTTAAAAAGAAAAATATTTTCTTTAAAGAAAAATAAAAAAAACAATTTATCTCTTGTACACATCAAAAAATATAAATTAAAATATATGTAGATTTACATCATAATTAATATTTCATGGAGAACTCAGAATTTATTGCCACTTGGATTGGATCCAAACTAAAAGACATTAGAAAAGAACAAAAACTAAACTTAAGTGAGCTCTCTGAAAAATCAGGCATTAGCATTGCAATGATTTCAAAAATTGAAAACGGAAGGGTGTTCCCAACGTTGCCTTCTTTGTTACAAATTTTTAATACACTTGACATTGATTTAAACACCTTCTTTAATGATTTTTACAATCATGATGCATTCCCGGGCTACATCTTCAAGAAAAGAAAGGACTACAAACACATAGACAAAGAAGAAGATTCTAAAGGATTTAATTATGAAACAATTTTATCTCATTCTATAAAAAAATCTTCAATGGAAATTTCTTTGTTAACCCTAAACGAAGATGCTCAAAGAAAAAAAGTAACAACGGATGGTTTCGAATACATTTACTTAATAAAAGGATCCGTTATTTACGAACTTGAAGATGAAAAATTTCAAATGGAAGAAGGAGATTCTTTATTTTTTGATGGACGTATGGACCATGTTCCTCATAACAATCAAAATGGGGATTCTATACTACTAGTTATTTATTTTATTTCAGCTACATAAAAACAATAGCCATTTTATTATCTATAATACCAATTAAATAGCACTCCGTTTAGATCAAACCAAACCTATCTAATATTCTATAGACTCATAAGATATCCTTAAAAAAAAAACACTATCAACTGCAACATACGAATGCTTCTATTGACAGTGTTTTTTTAATAATAAATTCTACAACTTAATTAACAACAATCTCATCAATCAATATAGCGCTAGTCCCTCCTGCTCTGTGATGTCCTGATGGAATTTCAGAAGCTGATTTGAATTTAATTTTCAATTCTTTTATCGCTTTTTCTAGAAAACGAATGCTGAAATTTATTTTATTTCTTCCTTGAATTTTTGAAACCTCAGTTTGATCCAAACTTCCTAAGTTCACAAAATGCTTGCCATCCTCTGAGCCAAATACTTCAACTACCTCTGGCGGATAAAACCCAGCTATCGTAAATCTTAAACTATTAAAATTCACTTCTTTTATTTTAGTCATTTTTTCGAGGTCAATACCAATAGTGGCATCTTTCTCAATCCTTTGCCATCTCGCATCTTTTCTCGTTAACTTACCATAATTTAAATCCGTTAACTTTTCTAAATTCTTCTTTTTGTCTGAATAACTAAAAGCTTTTTTTCCGGTTGCCAAGTGTATTCCGAATTCCATATTTGATTGATAACCTACCGCCTCCGTCCCTTGAAAAGATCTGGCTTTTAATTTGGCTGTTTTATCTACGTTAAAAGGACCTGTATATTTTTCAGATTCAATTGTAGGCTCAGCTCCATCGAGCGTATAACGAATTTCCAATCCATTTACCTCAGTCTTCATTTCAACTTCAATCCCCTTTTCTTTTCCTTCATGATCGATCCAAGGGCTGAATGCGCTTTTCGCATAACGCACCTTCTTTTCATCTAATTTTTTAAACTGATATTGCAAACGTTCTGTAAAATCATCCCAATTTTTATTTTCGTGAGACGTCCATCCACTTTCTGCAATAGCGAATAATCTAGGAAAAGTCATATACGTAAGTTTGCCCCAATCACTAATAGATTCGGTCCATAAATTTGCTTGTATTCCCAAAATATGTTTTCCTTGTTCTTCTGAAAGTTCATTAGGAATTACTTTATATCCATAAGATGTAGAAAGTAATAATTCCGAATACCCTAAATTAGGTTCCAAATCATCATGACCTTGTTTTAAATCAATATAACAGTATTTATTAGGTGTCATAATTACATCATGCCCTTCTTTTGCTGATGCTATTCCTCCAGCTTCTCCTCTCCAACTCATTACAGTTGCGTTGGGAGCCAAACCACCTTCAAGAATCTCATCCCAGCCAATCATAATTCGGTCTCTTTTATTGATGATTTTTTCAATTCTATTCAAAAAATAACTTTGCAATTCTTTTTCATTTTTCAATCCTTCATCCTTCATTCTTTTTTGAGAGAAAGGATCCATTTTCCATTGACTCTTATTACATTCGTCACCGCCAATATGGACATATTTAAAGGGAAAAAGATCCATCACTTCATTCAAAACATTTTCCGCAAATTCAAATGTTTCTTCTTTCCCTGGATTGTAGGTGTTATTTTTAACAACACCACCTGTTGCGACATACGGAGCAGCATTGACACAACCTATTTCTGGGTAAGCTGCTATAGTTGCTTGTGCATGCCCAGGCATGTCTATTTCTGGAATTACTTCAATATATCTTTCTTTAGCATATGCAACTATCTCCTTTATTTCCTCTTGGGTATAAAACCCTCCGTAAGTAGGTTTTTCTCCTGGTTTTTGAACGGGTCTACCAAACCAATTAGAAATGGTTTCATCCGTCACATTATAATCCATTCGCCAAGCACCGATCTCTGTCAATTTAGGATATTTCTTTATTTCCAATCTCCAACCTTGATCGTCTGCCAAATGCCAATGAAAACGGTTTAATTTCAATTCTGCCATGAAATCGATTACCTCTTTTACTTTTTCTTTATTAAAAAAATGTCTTGACACATCTAGCATATAACCTCTCCACCCAAAGGCCGGTTTGTCATTTATGTAAACTGAAGGAATTCCCCAGGTAACATTTGATTGTAGAATACCACTAAAAAAAGATACCGGCAACAATTGTTTTAAAGATTGTACTCCATAAAAAAAACCAACTCCTGAAGCAGCTTTGATATTGATGCCATTCGATTTGACATCCAAAACATAAGCTTCAGGTTCCAAATTAACATCTGTTATAAAACGTACAGTTCCATTTCCTCCAATTGCAACCTTAGGTATCCAACCTGATACTTTCTGAAATTGATTGAAAAAACGATTTGCTATAATCAGTTGTTCTTGGTTCTCTACGGTAATTTTTGTCTTTGAATTGATTTCAAAACTACCTTCTTTAGCTTCTTGAGATGCTGGCTTAGGAATAATGGAAACTATACCTGTTTTTAATTCGTTTTTATTTGACTCACATCCGATAATAAATAGCAAGCAGAGTAATGCTGGTAGAAGAATTCTTTTCATTTGATTTTATTTAAGTTATTGATTTATATCGTTCCGCTAAAATTAATAATTCTAAATGAAGTTTTTAAAAAGTCTAACGACAATTTTAATCTTTATAAAATTTCCCTCATTTTATTTGCTTTTTTTATTAAAAAATAGGCAAGCTCACTTCTTTTCCACTATTTTTTTCTCGGGGCATATCAGCATTTGTATCTTTTAGCCATTTAACAAGTTGTTCCCCTAGCCTTTTCACAATTTTTTCGTTAGTACTTGCTACATTATGATTTTCACCTATATCTGTAGCTAAATTATACAGTTCCCAATGCCTTGTTTCATAATAAAAAAGAAGTTTCCAATCTCCTTTTCGTATCACAGAAGCTGGTGTCGTCCTAAAATTGGGGTTATCATTACTTTGATATGCTTCTAAATATGCTGGAAAGTGCCAATACAAGGCTCTATTTGTTTTAAAATTTTCCTCCATCAAAACAGGAATTAAATCAATTCCATCTAAAATAGTATTATCTGGTTTTTGCCCTCTAGTAAGCATTGTCAATGTAGGATAAAAATCTACTGTAGTTACAGGAGTATGATTGATACTGTTGGGTTTTATTTTATTTTTCCAATAAACTATTAAAGGCACACAAATTCCTCCTTCTTTCATTGAGCCTTTACCATCTCTTAAAGGGTGTTGGCTTGTAAATTCCCAGCCTCTAATACCTGAACGTTCATAACCACCTAGACCTCCATTGTCAGAATAAAAAAGAACCAAGGTATTATCTACCATTTTTTTCGTTACATCATTGGGGTCGGGAGTGGTTTCAAGGTAATTGATAAGTCTTCCTATATTATCATCAAAACTCTTTATAAACCCTGCATAAGTCTGATTATTATGGTATTTATTCTTTTCCTTTCCGTCAAAATAAGCCTTATCATCTTCTGGTGATGAAATTGGAGTGTGGACAGCAAAAAAGGACATATACACAAAAAATGGTTGTCGTTTTTTTTGCTCCATAAACTTTATAGCTTCATTTGTCAAACGATCATCAAGCCACTGGTTAGCAATCCCATTAGCCTCTAACCCAGGCATAATTGGAGCATTCACTTTTGCAGGATAAGCTCCTTCATTATTAGAAAAAAAACCACCACTAGAACCACCTCCATTCGTTCCTCCGATATTAGTATCGAAGCCTTGTTCATCAGGAAGCCCCCCTCCTAGACCTCCTCCTAAATGCCACTTTCCAAAATGACCTGTAATATATCCTGCTTTTTGTAAAGTTTCTGCCAAAGTAATTTGACCTAGATCTAAATATTCTTTATTATCTGCAGCATCCAATTTACGTTGCGTAGAATTACCTCGATTTGGGTTACCAACAGTATACATCTTAGTCCGTGTCCCATATTGGCCACTCATTAATGCTGCTCTAGTAGGTGCGCAATTGGGACCAGATGAATAGGCATTGGTAAACGACATGCCTTTTTCTGCCAACCTATCTACATTAGGACTTTCGTAGTAGATACTACCGTTTCCCATGTTGGGAGCTCCTGTACTTATATCTGTCCAACCTAGATCGTCGACCATGATAAATAAAATATTGGGTTTTTGCACTGCACGATTTTCTAAATTCTTCAGTTGTTGACACCCAACCGCACTAACAATTAGTAGAACAATTGTACTCGTGAATTTAAAGATACTTTTCATTAAAAAAATAATTAAAAATTGTGATAAAATTATAAATCCAGTCAATAAGGTTGAAGATAAAAAATAAAAAAAAATCTCATCACTTCTTTATCTGTGTTCACTTATAAAAACAGTGACACCAGAGAATCTCCCCTCTACTAGAATTGAAACTATTTGTTATTTTTGTATTGGTAATGGCTTCGGTTCTAAATGTGCTTCATTTAAAATATTGGCTGCCTTAGCTACAATATCAGGGTAACTATTAGCTATGTTATTTTCTTCACCAATATCATTTTCAAGGTTATACAATTCAATAACTTCTGTTGTATCTTCACGAATCGCTTTCCACTTACCAAATCTTATTGCTTGTCTTAATTTTGTTGGATGTATTTTTTTTGTATTCTTTTCCTTTACATACAAAGGTCTTTCCCAATACAAATACTCATGTTCTACCTGCTTTTTATTTTCACCAAGCAAAGTTGTAATAAAAGAGACTCCATCTGTTCTTTTTGATTTTCCTGCATCAATTACATCTATAAATGTCGGCATAAAATCAGGAAAATAACCAACATGTTTATTGACCGTGTTTTCTTTAATTTTATTAGGCCATTTTACAATTAAAGGCACGCGTATACCTCCTTCATAATTCCATTCTTTTCCTTTTCTTAATACACCGTTGGCTTCAAAGAAAATAGATGGTGCATCCCCCCAAGTCTCTCTTAGTTGTCCTCCATTATCTGAAGTAAATACAACTAAAGTATTGTCCGCAATCCCCATATCTTCCAAAGTCTTCAAAACTTGTCCTGTCCAATCATCTACTTGGGAAATCATACCTGCAAAATTGGCTCTAGGTGTATCTACAGAAACATGGTAGCCGTTATTTTTTGACTTGTATTCTTCCCATCCCAATTTTCTATATTCCTTTGCAAACTTTTCATTTGGAAGCATTTCTGTATGAGGTACAGAAAATGATAAAAAACAAAAAAATGGTTTTTCAGATTTTGCCTGTTTTTCAATAAACTCAACAGCCTTTGAAGCAAACACATCATCTGTATGTTCTTTTCTATCTTCAACATTCAAACTACTCAATCCAAATGGACGCCCTTTTGAAATTCTTGTTTTATTCTTAAGAGGATGTTTTTCTTTATTATGCCAAATATAAGATGAAAAATGAAAGTGTCCATGACCATGCTCTAAAAGCCCCCAAAATTCATCAAAGCCACGATCATTTGGCTTTTGACCATTCTCAACGCCTTCCTTACCTCCTAAACCATATTTCCCAAAATATCCAGTTGCATAGCCTTCTTGCTTAAAGAGTTCTCCTATTGTTTTTAAATCCCCAACAGGACCATAAGAATCTGCAAGATGGTAATCTCCATTATCTCTATAAGGAACATGTCCTGCATGCAATCCTAACATAAGTGACGTTCTAGAAGGACCACACACATTTGCTCCTGCATAAAACTGAGTAAAACGCATCCCTTGAGAAGCTAACTTATCTATATGAGGTGTCTTTATTTTTTTTTGTCCATATACTCCCAAATGGTTGTATCCCAAATCATCGGCCATAACAAATAGCACATTGGGCTTATTTTTATTTGATTGTATATTTTGTGCCGTATTTATTCTTACAAAAAAGAATATGAATACAAAGGTTAAAAATGTTTTTACGCCTGTCATAATTGTAGATAAAAAAAAGGGCCAAAGACCCTTTTTATAATTTATTAATAATTCGTTTATTGCCAATTTGGATTTTGTTCTATCTGTGGATTCAAAACAATTTGATTTGAAGGAATCGGATACAAATAATAATACTCAGGAAAAGCTGGAGGCACTACACCGCCTTCTTTAAAGGAAATATATCCCTCAGAAGCTCCACCTTGTATCGTTAGTTTGTTATTAAAATCAGCAGCAACAATATACCTTCCTAATTTTTCTTTAGCTGCATAATCCATCTTTTTCCATCTTCTTAAATCGTTAAATCTAAAACCGTCTGCCATTAATTCAACAGCGCGTTCTCTTCTTATCTCCCATAAAACAGGATCTACTGAAGGATCACGTACAGGATCAAAACTTCCTGTAATAGCAGCCAAATTGATATCTGGCATTGCAACTCTTTCTCTTAATTTTCCTATAGTTGCACTTGCTATTGATTGACTGAACTGTCCCAATTCAAATTTTGCCTCCGCATAATTCAATAAGACCTCACCTATTCTAAATACTGGTTCATCATGTTCATCAACCCAACCTTGTGCGATATGCAATCTACTAAAATATTTAAAATTCTTATATCCTGAACTCGTTGTGTTGTACCCCGGATCCCAAGCCAAACCTGGTTGAGAACCCGCCGTTTTAAAGTTAGGACATATTGGTTGTACAAATCCAGCCCAATTGATATCTGGCAACATTTTATGATTTTCATCTGTAATACCTGCCATCAAATCCATATATTCTCTATGAATTGGATTTCCTGTATATTCCCAAGCTCTGTTATTTCCTCCTACTTTACCAACAACTTGATGAGGTGGTGTGATAGAATAATACATTCTACGATCTCTATTTCTAAACTCACTATATGGATCTTTTTCTCTATTGACGAAATCTGGATCTGCACTTACTGGAGTACCATCTGATAAAAGATACATATCAGCTGCTTTTTTAGTATAATCCCAAAAAGAGGCCTCTGAACTTCTCGTCCATTGATTCAAAGGATGTGTTATCTGTCCAATTAAATACTCTTTAAAGAAAATAATACCTGATGTTCCTTTTAAATCTGTAGAATTGTACAATTCATCATAATTGCCATGTAAAGTTTGAAAACTTGACATTAATTTTTCTGAAGCAGTTACTGAAGCTTCTAAATAAGCCGCTTCACCTCCTAGACTGTGGTATTTTCGCCAAGTCCCTTCAAACAATCCAAAACGAGAGATCAAAGCTCTAACTGCATGTACATCAATAGAATTCACATTAGCTCCTTCTCCATTTTCATTGATATTCTCTTCCGCAAAGTTTAAATTGCTTAAAATATTCTGAGCAACCTCATCTCTAGAAGCTCTTGGACCAAATAACACATCTGTATCCGAGTCACCAATGGCATTTTCTACCCATGGAACTCCTCCAAATTTTTGTATCAAACCTATATATTCATATGCTCTAAAAAAGTAACCTACACTACGCCAATGATTTATTTCTTTGACAGACATTTGAGAAGCTTCAATATTGTCAAGCATAATATTTACTTTTCTAATTCTACTATATGCATTTGACCAACTTCCATCACTTGTAGGAACCGTTCTTCTTTCCCACAACCAAGAGTTTCCTGTTTTACTTCTTCCATCTAACATTAAATCAGCTGCATGTTCTCCTTTGTCATTTCTTCCTAAGTGATAAGTCCCAAAAACAGAATAAAACGACCAAGCATACGTTTGTACATTTTGATACGTCGTAAAAGTTGTAGGTATCGTTAATTGATCTAATGGCAATCTATCCAAATCTTCTTCACATCCACTAAATACGAATATCGTGAATACTAAAAGTATTATATGTTTATATATATTTTTCATTTTTAAATATTTTTCGATTTATATTTTACAAACTCAAATTCAAACCTAAAGACACCTTTCTTTGATACGGATATGCCGCTCCTCTTCCTTTGTCACCAAATTCTGGATGCAATCCACTTGGCAATTTGTGAAAATTAATTAGGTTTTCTCCTGAAAAGAAGACTCTTAAATTATTGATAGATAATTTCTCCAAAATTTGTTTTGAAAACGTGTAGCCGATAGAAATATTTCTAATTGTCAAATAACTACCATCAAGAAGGTATTTTGTTTGTGTATTTCTACTCCCTCCATAATTGGAATTATCAGAACCATAATTTCTAGGATAATAAGCATCTGTGTTTTCTGGTGTCCAATAATCTAATTGATGCTTGAAAACATTATTAAATTGCCCTCTAAACGCCCAAAAAGTATCCGTATTACGTACGATATCTCTCTTGCCAACTCCATTTAAATATACTGAAAAATCAAAATTCTTATAGGCTCCTCTTAAATACACTCCAAATTGGTATCTTCTATTAGAATTCCCTATAATTTTTCTATCTCCAGGTCCCGTTTTAGGAATCAAATCTCCATTCCCATCGTATTCTGCCTTTAAAGTACTGTTTCCTGAATTGATAGAACCGTCACCGTCAAGATCTTTGTACTTGATATCACCTGGATTTGGCGACCTGTTTTCCAATGAAGCTATTCCAGGTAATAAAGTACCTCCTGTTAAATCCGCATTTAAAGTACCTGGTTCAAAATCAGCTTCTGTGTAATAACCGTCAGTTACGTATCCCCAAATTTCATTGATGGTTTTCCCTACATAATGTTGACTTAGCAATCCTTCTACATTATCAAATTTTGTGATTTTTGCTTGATTGTCATATAAATTAACACCTACTTGATAAGAAAAATCATCTCCAATTTTATCACGCCAAGACAGATCCAATTCCCAACCTGTAGATTCTGCATTTGCGGCATTTGCAACTGGTGCTGGAGTTCCCAAAACAGCCGGTAGTTCAGCTCCAGCAGTAATCATATCCAATGTTTCTCTTTTATAAACATCCAAAGTAACTGTCAACCTGTTACTAAGTACAGACATATCCAAACCAAAATTTGTTGTGCGCACTGTTTCCCATGTAAAGCCATCACTCAACAGACCTGGATCTCCTAACGTAAGATAACGCGTACCACCAGTATTCAGCCAATTTGAATCGTAAGTACCGAGACCTAAAACTGATGGATAGTAATTCTGGCCACCACCATTAAACCTTACTACTTGATTTCCTATTTCTCCCCAAGATCCTCTTATTTTTAAATTTGTTAACACATTTTGAGTATCCATAAATGATTCTTTCGTAATAGTCCATCCTGCTGAAAACGAAGGAAAGAAACCAAATCTATCTCCATTAGCAAATCTTGAAGAACCATCGTATCTACCATTAATTTCAAGAAAATACTTTTCTCTATAATTGTAATTCAACCTTCCAAATACTCCAGAAACAGCCCATTGGTAAAAACTTTGACTCGCGTCAATTACACCTGTTGCCCCTCCTATTGATGGCAAATCGGTACTGATTAAATTGGGTCTAGAAACACTTATAAAAGATCCATCTTGTTCTTCAGAATTATAACCTAACAATGCAGAAAAATTGTGATTCTCTCGATAAGATTTCTCATACTTTGCATATACATTGACCCCTTTATAAATAGAGTTATTTCTCCTATTACGATAAGAAGTATTGTCATTGTTTCCTCCTACTGGATTGAACGTAGATTGATTTATAAAAACAGGATCGGTATTGACATTTACTCTTTCTCTATCTTTGGTTTCATAGGTGTATTCACCTACTAAAGACAAGCCTTCAAAAGGGGTATAATTCAATTTACCAAACAACCTCAAATTTCTATTGTCATCTCTACCGGGAACATTTGCCTTCAAAATATTCACAACATCATTGTATGGAGTCAATACACCATCAAAAGATTTGTGTATTCCTGTATTAGAAAATGAAGGTATATTGATGCTACTTGAATAATCAGCTCTTGGATTTAACTTCTCAGAATTTCTATAGTTCGTCGTTAGTGCTGCAGTGAAGTTTTTTGCTATTTTTGATTCTACAAATGTATTCACATTGTACCTTGTAAAAGCGTCCGTATTTGTAACCATCGTACCATCTTCATCACTATAACCAAGAGATATACGGTAACTCGTTTTATCTGTCCCTCCTCCATAACTGGCATTGTGAATTTTAGTGATTCCTACATCGCCAAAAAGATCTCCAATGTGATCATTTTCTTTCAAATCATAGACCAATCCAGATACTTCCTTTTTCCCACTAGGAAAAGCAGATGGATTTGCCTTGTATTGTTCTAACAAGTCTTTCCATACAGCAACATTTTGTCCTCTTGACCAATAAGTATCTCTTCCCCAACTATCCAAAGCCGTAACAAATTCTAGTGGCGAAGCCATTTTTAACGTTTCTGTCGGAGCTG
>Ga0105356_10000527_pt1 | contig 36287 bp, 22 predicted proteins | sample GOMGulsemesocosm_3_FD_83502 | JGI IMG/M metagenome (GOLD analysis project Ga0105356, IMG submission 83502) | Methane-oxidizing microbial communities from mesocosms in the Gulf of Mexico - GOM9D Gulf of Mexico | ecosystem: Environmental > Aquatic > Marine > Cold seeps | place: Gulf of Mexico...
AGATTACTATGTAAAATATGCGCTATCCTCTGCAAGTGGTGTTTCAGAAATCGCATCGATTGGTGGTTACGTTCAAGAATATCAAATTGATGTAAATCCAGAACTAATGCGCCAATACAATATCGGGCTGCATCAAATAGTACAAGCAGTTAAAGAAAGCAATACAGATATTGGTGCACAGACTTTAGAAATAAATAAAGCAGAGTATTTAGTACGAGGTTTGGGGTATGTAAAATCTATTGAAGACATAGAAAATGCTGTTGTTGCTTCAGAAAATTTTACGGCTATAAAGATAAAAGATATAGCAAAAGTGTCTTTAGGCCCAGCAGCACGAAGAGGAATTTTAGACAAAGAAGGAGCAGAAGTTGTTGGTGGTGTTGTAGTGGCTAGATATGGAGCCAACCCTATGGAGGTTATTACGAATGTAAAAAAACAAATAGCTGAATTAAGTGCAGGATTACCTTCAAAGGTATTGGCAGATGGTAGAACATCACAAGTAACCATTGTCCCGTTTTACGACAGAACAGAACTCATACACGAAACATTAGACACTCTTAGTGAAGCCTTAACTTTAGAAATATTGATTACCATTTTGGTAATCATAGTAATGGTCTTTAACCTACGAGCTTCGGTATTAATTTCTGGCTTATTACCTGTAGCCGTATTGATGATTTTTGTAGCGATGAAAATTTTTAATGTCGATGCGAATATTGTGGCATTGTCAGGTATTGCTATTGCCATTGGTACGATGGTAGATGTTGGCGTCATACTTTCCGAGAATGTCATACGGCACTTAGATGAAGATGCAGAAAATTTATCAATAGATACCGTGGTTTATAATGCAACTTCGGAGGTTTCAGGTGCCATAGTAACTGCAGTAATGACGACGATTATAAGTTTTGTTCCTGTATTTACAATGATTGGAGCCGAAGGAAAATTATTTAGACCTTTAGCATTTACTAAAACTTTTGCTTTAACTGCGGCATTAATAATAGCATTGTTTTTAATTCCACCTTTTGCTGCCTTTATATTCAAAAAGAGGAGCACAAGGCAAGTGACAAAATATATAATTAGTGGACTTTTATTAGTTGCCGGTATTACAGCTATTTTATACGGAAGTTGGCTTGGATTAGTAGTCATTGGGTTCGGAATTACATCGTTACTAAAACAAGAATCTTTTCGAATTGAAATTGCTTCTTTTAAATTTTCGCTTTCCAAGAACATTATTAATATTACTATTTCTGTAGTGACCATTGTATTTCTATTGGCAACTTATTGGAGACCATTAGGAGTTGATAAAAGTGTCTTTTTAAACCTTCTTTTTGTTTCAATTATCTGTTTCGGACTACTGGGTGTTTTTACTGTATTTCAGAAGTATTACACACGTATTTTAAAATGGGCGTTGCAACATAAATTATTATTTTTTACAATACCAGCATCTATTGTGATTTTCGGGTTTTATATTATGAAAAACACAGGAAAAGAGTTTATGCCTTCTTTAAACGAAGGTTCTTTCTTATTGATGCCAACCTCAATGCCACATTCGGGAGTTGAAGAAAACAAACGTGTATTACAGCAATTAGATATGGCTGTGGCAAGCATTCCAGAAATTAAAACCGTAGTTGGTAAAGCTGGTAGAACAGAATCCGCTTTAGACCCAGCGCCTTTATCGATGTATGAAAATATGATTCAGTATAAACCAGAATATATGCTGAATACTCACGGAGAACGCCAACGTTATAAAGTAAATGAGAATGGATTGTTTGAGCTAAAAGATGGTAGGTTTATCACAAACCCTAACAATACAGATAAAAAGGCAACGCTAAACTCTGAAATAAATGGACAACAATTAATTGAAGATAATGATGGAGAATTCTACCGTAATTGGCGACCAGAAATAAAGAATCCAGATGATATTTGGAATGAAATTGTAAAAGTATCCAAACTACCAGGAGTTACCTCTGCGCCAAAATTACAGCCTATTGAAACACGTTTGGTAATGCTGCAAACAGGTATGCGGGCACCAATGGGTATCAAGGTGAAAGGGCAAAATTTAAAGCAGATTGAAGCCTTTGGTGTACAATTAGAAAGTATTTTAAAGCAAGCAGAAGGTGTGAAAAAAGAAGCCGTTTTTGCAGACCGAATTGTAGGTAAGCCTTATTTGTTAATAGATATAGATAGAGAGAAAATAGCGCGCTATGGTATTTCTGTCGCAGACGTACAGAATGTTTTAAAAGTAGCTGTTGGTGGAATGCAAATTACACAAACTGTTGAAGGAAGGGAACGTTATGGAATACGAGTACGTTACCCAAGGGAATTAAGAGGAACCCCATCAGATTTAAAAAACATCTACGTTCCTGTTGAAAAAGGAAGTCCTGTACCACTAAGTGAATTGGCAAGTATTCGGTACGAGCAAGGGCCACAAGTTATTAAAAGTGAAGATACTTTTTTGGTAGGTTATGTGCTGTTTGATAAGTTGGATGGTTTTGCCGAAGTAAATGTGGTGGAGAGTGCCCAAGCATTAATTCAGCAAAAGATAGATGAAGGAACTTTAGTAGTGCCAAAAGGAATTAATTACAAATTTACAGGAACCTACGAAAATCAATTGAGAGCAGAAAAAACATTAGCCATTGTAGTACCATTGGCCTTGTTTATTATTTTTATGATTCTTTATTTTGAATTCCGCTCTGTATCTACTTCACTAATGATTTTTACAGGTATTACCGTGGCTTTTGCAGGAGGATTTATTATGATATGGCTATATGGACAAGAGTGGTTTTTAAATTTCAGCTTTTTTGGAGAAAATTTAAGAGAACTCTTCAATATGAAAACGATCAATTTAAGTGTCGCCGTCTGGGTAGGTTTTATTGCCCTGTTTGGTATTGCTACAGATGATGGTGTGGTAATGGCTACTTATCTTAAACAAGTTTTTGAGAAAAGGAAACCATCAAATACAGAATCTATTCGAGCAGCAGCGTTAGAAGCGGCAAGCAAACGTATTAGACCTTGTTTGATGACAACTGTTACCACAATTCTGGCATTATTGCCTGTGTTAACATCTACAGGCAGAGGAAGCGATATTATGATTCCGATGGCAATCCCCATTTTTGGAGGTATGATAATCGATATTACTTCTTATTTTATTGTGCCTCTTTTGTACAGTTGGAGAGAAGAAATGAAGAGTAAAAAACTAAAAATATAAAACGATGAGTAAAAGTATTTTAAAAGATAAAAGTTATGCCTTTGTAATTTTGATAGTGAAGCTTTCTCAACAGTTAGTTTCTGATAAAAAAGGAGTAATTTCTTGTTCTTCATTTTCCAATTTTCATTTAATAAAGTTTGTTGCTTTAAGTTTTTCATTTTTCATTTTTCACTTTGCCAATGCTCAAGAATTGACAACATTAGTTGATGAGGCATTCGCGAATAATCCAGAAATTCAAAAATTTGAAATCCAATACAAGATTGCTGCCGAAAAAGTAAATGAAGTCAATACGCTTCCTAATACAGAATTTGGTGTTGGTTATTTTGTAAGTGAACCAGAAACCCGAACCGGAGCGCAACGTTTTAAAGTATCGGCAAAACAAATGATTCCTTGGTTTGGAACTATAACTGCACGAAAAAATTATGTGAATTCATTGGCAGATGCAAAATATGAAGATATTGTTATTACCAAGCGAAAATTACTGGTTTCAGTATCGCAATCGTATTACAATCTATATACGAATAAAGCAAAACAAAAGGTTTTAGTTGAAAACATGAAACTCCTTAAAGCCTATGAGGCTTTGGCTTTGACATCAATAGAAGTCGATAAAGCATCGGTAGTCGATGTATTGCGATTGCAAATGCGGCAAAATGATCTAGAGCAATTAAAGCAAGTCTTAATGTTGCAGTATTTGGCAGAACAAACTGCATTTAATAAACTTTTAAATAGAGATAAAACGATTGCAATTGATGTCGTAAATGACTTGATAATTCCTTTAGAAAACGATTTAATAAATACAGAGAATTTAGCAGTACATCCAGAATTAACTAAATATGATAAACTGTATCAATCAATTGAGCAGTCAGAATTATTGAATCAAAAAGAAAGCAATCCAATGCTTGGTTTTGGGCTAGACTATATTGCTGTTTCTAAACGCACAAATATGAATTTTGGTGATAACGGAAAAGATATTGTTATGCCAATGGTGTCTTTGTCGATTCCTGTTTTTAGTAAAAAATATAAATCGAAAACAAAGCAAAACAAATTAAAGCAACAAGAAGTTATCTTTCAAAAACAAGAACGATTTAATACGTTAGAAACGTTATTGGAGAAAGCAATCAACGATAGAGTTGCTGCAAATATTAGTTATGATACACAATCTAAAAATTTAAAAAAGGCCAATGATGCCGAAGAAATTTTGATTGGTAGTTACGAAACGGGGACTATTGATTTTAATGATGTATTAGACATTCAAGAACTTCAATTAAAATTTCAAATCAACCAGATAGAATCTATTATGGACTATTATATACAAACTACAATTATTAATTATTTAAGTTATTAGAAGATGGAGCAAAAGACTATTGAAATAGCGGTAAAAAATATGGTATGTAACCGTTGTATAAAAGTAATCAAAGAAGAATTGATTAAAAACAATATTGATTTCCTACGTGTAGATTTGGGAAAGGTTTGTTTCAATATACCACCAACAGAGAAAGAAAAAATTACTTTAAATAGAATTTTTAAAAAAGAAGGTTTTGAATGGGTTGAGGATAAGGAAACAAAAATTATAAATCAAATAAAAACGTTGATTATTGGAAGTATTCATCATAGAAAAGAAAAATCAATATATCAAAATTTTTCAGAGTTTCTGGCTTTGCATATTGGAATTGAGTATTCACAAATTAGTAAATTGTTTTCAGAAATAGAAGGAAAAACTATTGAGTATTATGGTATTGAACAAAAAATTGAACGTACCAAAGAACTCTTAATTTATAATGAGTTAACGTTAAGTCAAATTTCACATGAATTAAATTACAGCAGTCCTCAACATCTGTCAAGACAATTTAAAAAGATTACAGGATTGACACCTACGCAATTTAAGTCTTTCGGAACGAGAAAAACATTAGACACAATTTAACCAAAATTATGCACAGTAAGGTTGCTGTAATGTCAGAAATTTGATAAATAAATAAGTAAACAATGAAAAAAATAATTTTAAGTACAGTCGTAATAATTTTAACCATTGCAACAAGTTTTGGTCAATCTGAAACAAAAGAAAGTTTTGGTGTTCGAGGTAATTGTGGAATGTGTAAAGCAACCATCGAAAAAGCAGCAAGTAATATTGTTGGAGTTACCCAAGCAGTTTGGGACAAAAAAAACAAAAAAATAAATGTATCTTTTAATACTTCAAAAACAAATTTAAAAGCAATTCATCAAGCGGTTGCCAATTCGGGTTACGATACAGATATGGTAAAATCTGATTCTAAAGTGTATGATAGTTTGCCAGGATGCTGTCAATATGATAGAAAAATGAAGATGAGTTTAGACAATGTTTTGAAACCAGTAAAAAAGAGTTGTTGTGGCGAAAAAATGAATAAAAGTTGTGCTACAAAAAGGTAATAGCATCCATAAATCAAATGAGCAAAATGAAACACATCTATCATATACACGGAATGACTTGCAATGGTTGTAAAGCCAATGTAGAGAGTGTTTTAAGTGGTTTAAAAGAGGTTGCTAAAGTAGAAGCAAACCTGAAAGAAGAAACGGTAGCTGTTGAAATGACCTCGCATATTTCTTTAGAAAAATTACAAAAAACGTTACACAAAGCAGGCTTACATTATACGATTGAAATGACTGGGCACGAAAAGCGAGTAGTTGCAAAAGTACAAGAAGAAGGCAATGGTGTTTTCTACTGCCCAATGCATTGTGAAGGCGAAAAAACGTATACATTACAAGTGGGTTGTCCTATTTGTGGAATGGATTTAGTTCCAATGAAACCTATCGAAAACGAAGAAGATAAAACTTATCAGAAACTGGTGAAAAAGATGAAAATAGCGATATTTTTTACAGTTCCCATTTTTATTATTGCAATGGCAGATTTAATTCCAGGCAATTTTTTGTCAAAAATAGTATCACAAGAAGTTTGGAATTGGATTCAATTGGGTTTATCACTTCCAGTAGTGTTTTATGCTTGCTGGATGTTTTTTGAACGTGCTTGGAAATCTATTATCACTTGGAATTTAAATATGTTTACTTTAATAGGAATTGGTACAAGTGTTGCTTGGTTATTTAGTTTAGTTGCGATGTTCTTTCCAGCTATTTTTCCAGAACAATTTAAAACAGAAACAGGAACTGTTTTTGTGTACTTTGAAGCCACAACTGTTATTCTAACTTTGGTGTTGTTAGGGCAATTGTTAGAAGCACGAGCACATAGTCAAACCAGTGGAGCGATTAAAGAACTATTGAAATTAGCACCTACTGAAGCTACATTAGTTACACCCGAAGGAGATAGAATGATTTCTATTAACGTTATCAAAAATGGAGATTTACTACGCGTAAAACCAGGAGGTAAAATCCCTGTTGATGGAAAAATAACTGAAGGCCAAAGTAATGTAGATGAAAGTATGATAACAGGAGAGCCAATTCCTGTAGATAAAGGAGTAAATGATGCCGTGAGTTCAGGAACTATTAATGGAACAAAATCCTTTATAATGAAAGCCGAAAAAGTAGGTTCAGAAACCTTGTTGTCACAAATTATACAAATGGTAAATACGGCGAGTCGTTCTAAAGCACCAATTCAAAAAATGGCAGATAAAATCGCTAAATATTTTGTGCCTATTGTATTTGTTGTAGCTGTCCTTACGTTTATCTCTTGGCGTTATTTTGGACCAGAACCAGCAATGGTTTTTGCTTTTGTTAATGCCATTGCCGTTTTAATAATTGCTTGTCCTTGTGCGTTAGGTTTGGCAACGCCAATGTCTGTTATGGTTGGTGTGGGTAAAGGTGCTCAAAAAGGTGTTTTGATAAAAAATGCAGAAGCATTAGAAAATCTCAATAAAGTAGATGTTTTAATTACAGACAAAACAGGAACAATTACCGAAGGAAAACCATCAGTTGAAAAAGTGGTGAATACTTTAGGCGAATTTGATGCAAAATTAGTTGAATATATTACAGCACTCAATCAATATAGTGAACATCCTTTGGCGGAAGCCATTGTAAAGTTCGGAAAAGAAAAAAACAGTATTTTAAAAGAATCAAAAGACTTTGAAACTGTAATGGGTAAAGGAGTTGTAGGTACTGTTACTGGCTTAAAAATTGCCATAGGGAATAAAAAATTAATGGAACAAGTAAATGCAACACTTTCTGAAGAACTTGACAAGAATGTGATTACAGAACAAGAACAAGGGAAAACAGTTTCTTATATTTCTGTAAATGCTAAAGTTGAAGGATTTGTTAGTATTACAGATGCGATTAAAGAAACCAGCAAACAAGCGATTGAGACATTACAAAATCAAGGTATTGAAGTCATTATGTTAACTGGAGATAATAAACGAACTGCAAAATCGGTTGCCAGCCAATTGGATTTAGCGCGTTTTCAGGCAGAGTGCTTGCCAGAGGATAAGTTAAATGTGATTAAGGAATTACAGTCCAAAGGAAAGGTTGTTGCAATGGCAGGTGATGGTATCAACGATGCGCCAGCCTTGGCTCAAGCAGATATTGGTATTGCAATGGGAACAGGAACAGATGTTGCTATAGAAAGTAGCGAAGTAACATTGGTTAAAGGTGATTTATTAGGGATTGTAAAGGCGAAAAATTTGGGAACTAAAGTGATGAAGAATATTAAGCAAAATTTGTTTTTCGCTTTTATTTATAACATTTTGGGTATTCCAATTGCAGCAGGTTTGTTATATCCAGTTTTCGGAGTTTTACTATCTCCAATGATTGCAGCAGCAGCAATGAGTTTTAGTTCGGTTTCTGTAATTGCAAATGCTTTGAGGTTAAGAAATATTAAAATATAATAAGATGAAAAAATATATAATTTACATAGGAATATTAGCTGTAGGATTGTTAGTAGGGTCGCTACTTTTTGGAGACTCTACGGACAAAGAAATACCGAAAAGTGAAGAAACGATGCACAATCACGATGATGTTTCAGAAAGGAATCAGATGTGGACGTGTTCAATGCATCCACAGATTATGTTACCCGAACCAGGAGATTGCCCTATTTGTGGTATGGATTTGATTCCTGCTGAAGTTGGTGCAGATGGACTTTCGACAGATCAATTTAAATTGACTAAAAATGCAATGGCATTGGCCAATGTTGAAACAACGATTGTTGGTGTTAATACTAGGGAAGGAGATGGTATAAAACTGTCTGGGAAAATAACCGCCAATGAAGATAAAACGGCTACGCAACCAGCACATTTTAATGGTCGTATTGAAAAATTATATGTCAATTCTTTAGGTGAACGTGTTAAAATGGGACAAGCTATTGCTCAAATCTATTCGTCTGAACTTGTAGCGGCACAACAAGAGTTGATTACTGCTTATCGAATTAGAAAAACGCAACCGCAATTGTATAAAGCGGTTCGTAATAAATTCAAGAATTGGAAGATTCACGGTTCTCAATTATCGGAAATAGAAACTACAGGTCAGGTAAAAACACGATTTACTATCTATTCACACGTTTCTGGTGTTGTTTCTGAAATTATAGTAAACGAAGGTGCTCATATTATGGATGGTCATCCTATTTTTAAGGTAACGAACCTTTCAACCGTTTGGGCAAATTTTGATGTATATGAAAATCAAATTAGTCAATTTAAAAAAGGGCAAGAAATAACGATTAAAACAAACGCCTACCCGAATAAAGAATTTAGAGCGAAAATATCATTTATAGACCCAGTTTTAAATACAAAAACAAGAACTGTAGTTGTAAGAGCGGTTTTGAAAAATAAAGAAGATGTATTAAAACCAGGTATGTTTATAGAAGGGAATGTGAATGAGATTGCATCTGATAATACCGAAATGTTAAGTATTCCTACTTCCGCTGTTTTGTGGACAGGGAAACGTTCCGTTGTTTATGTTAAAACGAATCCAAGCGAGCCTGTTTTTGAAATGCGAGAAGTAATTTTGGGAAATACTTTAGGTGAAAATTATCAAGTTTTAGAAGGGTTGAATAATGAAGATGAAATTGTTACCAATGGAACTTTTACGGTTGATGCAGCAGCGCAATTACAAGGGAAAAAATCGATGATGAACCAAAAAGGGGATAAAATGAAGACAGGACACGAAAATCATTCTGAAATGGAAATGTCAGTAACAAATGAGGACAATCCGATCGTAGTGGATAAAAGAATAAAAGTGTCTTCTAAATTTCAAAATCAATTAAAAGATGTATTTGATGATTATATCAATTTAAAAGATATATTGATAACGGATGATTCAGAAAAGGTAATGGACGAGGCAAAAAATGTGCTTGAGAGTTTAAAAAAAGTAAATATGAAAGTATTGACAAGTAGTACTACGCTCATGCAACAGTGGATGAAATTAGAAAAAGAAATAAAATCGTCAGCAAATTCAATTACAAAAACTTCAGAGATAAAAAAACAAAGGGTTCATTTTAAAAACCTCTCTAAACATTTTATAGCAGCAGTTAAAAATTTTGGAATCAATGAAAAAGTATATAGTCAGTTTTGCCCAATGGCAGATAATAATAAGGGAGCATATTGGTTGAGCAAGAAAGAAAAAGTAGTGAATCCTTATTTTGGTGGAGGAATGTTAACTTGTGGTAGTGTAAAAGAAATTATAAATTAAATTTAAAAAGATGAAAAAAGTAATTTTAAGTATTGCAATGGGCGCGGTGATTGTGCTAACAAGTTGTAAAGGTGAAGTGAAAAAAGAAGAAAAAATCAAAGTTTCTACTGAAGAGGTAAAATCTATGGCAGTGAATGAAGCTACCTTTGGAGTTCGTGGTAATTGTGGCATGTGTAAAAAGACAATTGAAAAAGCTGCAAATGCTGTTTCAGGTGTTTCAAAAGCCGTTTGGGACGTAGATAAAAAGAAAATCGAAGTATCTTTTGATACCTCAAAAACCAATTTATTGGAAATTCATAAAGCAATTGCAGCTTCTGGTTACGATACAGAAAAAGCTTCTGGAAGTGAAAGTGCTTATGAAAATTTACCAGGTTGTTGTCAATACGATCACAATATGAAAATGAATCAATAAAAAACACAAAGTGTTTTACTTCAGTCGGTTTGGCAATTGAAAATTATTTTTATTGCTAAACCGATTTTGCGTTTTTAGAAATTCATTTCGAACTTAAAATTACGTAAACCTTTAAGTAATTTGTCAAAAATACGCTAGAAAAAATAAAAAAATGCTAGAGTCCTTGTGTTTAGTAGTTCGCCTAAAAAAAGTATTTAAATAGCCAGTTGGTTTTTAATTGATGAGATTGCTTATTTCAATTATTGATTTGTAGTTGTTTTTTGAAAATATTTTATAGAAAGAATACTTTTGAATTATAAAATATTGATTTAACTGAGAGAATTCTTCTCCAGTTCATTAAACCGTAAATAAATATGAAGTATTTAGTCTGCACTTTAATTTTCTTTTCGTTTCTGTTCTCTTACTCGCAAGAGGTTAGCAATCCAGATGATTTACCTGGAAAAGGTATTCAAGAAAATTCAAACCAAAAAATGGTAGAATTTGAAATAAAAGTATTGAATGAACCTGTTCTTCAAAGAAGTTTTTTACTACACAGAGGAATAAAAAAAACACATACAATATCAGTTGGTTCATCTGCTAAAACTCATTATTCCTACGATTTATCTCAAGGTTCTTTGTTGCAAGTATGGAGTGGTCGATTTTTGGATGCAACAAAAATGTGGAAATCTAGAGGAGAGCAACAATTAGGAGTTCCTATTGAAAAAGTAATTTCACTTCACGGAAACCCAGACTTTTATTTGTTGCAAAACGACAAAGAAACCTGGCCAAAAACAATGACTTCAGAAGTAAAGTACAAGCAATTAGGCTACGAACTAGACAAGAAAGGAAATCCAATATTTATGATGGAATTAAATGGAAGTTTAATCAAATCAAGTTGTGTGCCTTTAAAAAGAAAAAGAGGATTGAAAAGAACAATATCTATACAATCTAAAGAAATCATTTGGCATAAAATTGCTGAAGGTGATTTAATTAAAAAATCACGCAACGGTTCTTATAGAATTGAGACTGAGAGCAATTATTTTGTGAAAATTTCGAAATCCAAAAAATACAATACCATTGTAAGGAAGTCTGCCGGGAAAGATGAGCTTTTAGTTGAAATCCCAAATGGAAAACATAAAATTAGGTACACTATCCTTTGGTAGTAAAAAAATTGAACGAAATGAATATTGTATATAAAATTACCAGATTACTAGTATTGCTTGTTTTTTTAATAGTCAATCAAGCTATAATTGCCCAAAAAGATTCTAACATAATAGCCAAAGAATCTGAATATTATAAAATTGTAGATGTGCCTATTCCAAAGGGTGTGCTTTTAGAAGTAGGAGGATTGGCTTTAACAGAAAAAGGGCAATTAGGCGTTTCTACCAGAAGAGGAGAAGTATGGTTGATTGATAAGCCAACATCAAAAAATCCATCTTATTCTAGATATGCACACGGATTGCATGAAGCACTAGGATTGGCCTATAAAGACAATGGTTTTTATTTGGCGCAAAGAGGAGAGTTGACACGTCTAGAAGATAAAAATAAGGATGGCAAAGCAGATCTCTATAAAACAATTTATTCTTGGCCTTTGTCAGGAAATTATCACGATTATTCTTATGGTCCAAAATTCACAAAGAATGGTGACATGCTTGTGACTTTAAATTTAGGTTGGCAAGGTAAAGGTGTGAGTTTGGTAAAGTGGCGAGGATGGATGTTAAAAATCACCAAAGAAGGTGAAATGACACCAATTGCAACAGGATTAAGATCACCATCTGGTTTTGTAATAAATGATGAAGACGATGTGTTTTATTCAGAAAATCAAGGAGATTGGGTAGGGTCAGGAAGAATGACGCATTTAGAATCTGGTGATTTTGCAGGAAACCCAGCTGGGTTAAAATGGACAGATGATCCAAAATCTCCCTTAAAACTAAAGCCAGAGGATATAAAAAAGCAATCAGGAATGAGTTTGTATGAATACGCAAAAAAAATTCCGAGTTTAAAAGCACCGGCAATTTGGTTTCCACATACCATATTGGGTATTTCTACTTCTGATATGTTGATAGATACTACCTCTGGTAAATTTGGCCCGTTTGAAGGGCAAATGTTTGTAGGTGATCAAGGGCACAGTAAAATTATGCGTGTTGCTATGGAAAAAGTAAATGGCGTTTATCAAGGTGCATCATTTCCATTTATAGAAGGTTTTTCATCAGGGATTTTAAGAATGATTTGGGGAGACAATTCGAACATGTTTGTTGGAATGACAAGTCGAGGTTGGAGCTCTACCGGAAAAGAAGAGTTTGGATTGCAAAGATTGGTCTGGACAGGGAAAACTCCATTTGAAATAAAAACGATCAAAGCACAAGATGATGGTTTTATTTTAACATTTACCAAGCCAGTTGACAAAGCTTTGGCAGCAAAAACGGCATCTTATAAAATGGCAACATTTACTTATAAGTACCACAACAATTATGGGAGTCCAATTGTAGACAAACAAAAAGGGATGGTGCATAAAGCAAAAGTTTCTGATGATGGTTTGTCTGTAAAACTGACCGTTCACGGTATGCGTTTGGGATATATTCATCAAATAACTGCTGAAGGAGTGAAATCTGATAAAAGCGAAGATCTGTTGCATGCTATTGGTTTTTATACATTAAATGAGGTGCCAGGAGGAATGTTGAAGTCTATGCAAATGCATAAAATGAGTTCCGGGAAAAAAATGAAACAAGTAAAAAGAGTAGCCGAACAACCTAAAAGTTGGGTAAATGGACCCGAACAAAAAATTGTTGTAGGAACTGTTCCTGGATTAAAGTTTGATTTTAAGGAAGTTGTAGTAAAAGCCAAGTCTAAAGTTCAAATTTTATTGAAGAATAATGACGATATGCTTCATAATCTGGTAATAATCAAACCTGGTGTAAAAAACGCAGATAAAGTTGGGCGAATGGCAATGGAACTTGGATTGAAAGGATCGGATATGAATTACGTACCAAATTCTGATTTGGTGTTATTTCATACAGGTATTGTTGGACCTCAATCTTCAGAATCTCTTTATTTTGAAGCACCGAGTGTAAAAGGTGAATATTGGGTTTTATGCACTTTTCCAGGTCATTCATTTACCATGAGAGCCAAATTAATAGTAAAATAATTGAGTCTGTTTTACTAGACTTCTTAGAATATGTTCAAGAAATTGTCACAATTCTAAGAAGTTTTTTTAGTAGCTGTTTATTAATTAGGAATGTAGGTGTCCGTTCCATTTGTCAACCAATCCAAGCTAAAACGAGCAAAACTCAGTTGGTAATTTTCAAACTCTCCATTTTCATAATATAAACCAATGGTTCCATCACTTAAAACAGTCAAACTAGAATAACCTGTATTGCCTTTGTAGATTTGTTTTGAAAGTTGTGTAGGCCATGTTGTTCCTTCGTCCTGACTTAAATAAACATGTAAGTTTTCTCTTTTAGAACTGTGTTTCGGATTGGAAAATAAAAGCCTGCTTTTATCAAACCCATTTAATAGAGAAGTGTATCGAATGAAATCTGCATTGACTTTGGGGTCTATCAATTGATTTTCAGTAGACGAATTGGACCATGTTATTCCACCATCAGAAGACAATGCTGTTTTTCTAAATCCACCAGAAGCTCTTAAGTTCATCAGTAAGTTGCCATTGTCTAATTCGACAATTTTTGTTTCGTCTCCTCCTCCAATAGCATTGGGAGTTCCATTTGTATAATTCCAAGAAACACCGCTGTCGTCACTGTAAATCATATGGTTTTCTATTTTATTGCTAGTGTTCGGTCTGACACCAGCAACAGCTACAATTCTACCAGATCTTAATTGATGTGCGCTTCCAGAGGCAACCCAAGCGGCATACCATCCGTTGGCATATATTTGATCAGATACGTTTTGAGGAGTGCTCCAAGTAATTCCATTGTCAGTACTGCGACATACATTAAGTCGTATTTTATTTGTCGGCGTTGAACTGAACAAACCATTGTGTGAGGCAAATAATAGAATAATAGTACCTGTAGTTCTGTCTACCACCAATGCAGGGTCTGATGCACCATTGTTTCCGAAATCTGCTGCAATTACAGGATCAGACCATGTATTTCCCATATCGGAACTTCTACGTATTGAAATGTCGATATTTCCTGGTAAATCTCCAGTTTGAATTCTTTTGTCAGCAGCTGTAATAATACTTCCATCTGGAGCTGTGCAAATGGCCGGAATTCTATAATTCCCAGAGCCAAAATCTCCACCAGAAAATAAGGTATTGTGTTCCAATAAAATCAACCTTTTTCCCTGTCCAATTGGACTTTCAATAGTTTCTACTTTGTCATCTATTGTTACAGATTGACATGTTGCGTCTATAAATTCGCCTTCAGATGCAGTTTCACTAACGTCATAAGTCACCCAAAAATAATTATTTCCAGTTATTAATTTTTGGTTTCCTGTAATATTAATAACACCATCTTTAGGAGTTGCGGATCCAAATAAATTGGATGTATTTAAACCAGATAAAATTCCTACAGTGTAGTAAATGTTAATATTATCAATGTTTGTGCTGTTTTGTCCACCCAAAGTAATGGCTATATTGGTTGCATCAATGGATTTTGTACCATGGTTTGTTTTGATATTTATTCGAATAGCCCTTTCATTTTTATTGCCTCTTCCTACAGGTAGTGTTGTTTGTTTAATTTGAGAAGAAGAAAAAGACATGAGTGTACTGGAATCGACTTCAGTAGCATCGCTTTTGGAACAAGACACTAGAAGAGCAAGAGCAAAAACGAATGTGTAAGATAGTTTTGATTTCATTAAATCTGTTTTTTAGAAAAGAAAAGAGGTAGCCAATAGCCACCTCTTCTTTTTATTAAAATTATATTTCACAATATTTATTCAGCATAACCAGTAGTCTGAACTAATAAAGGATTTCTTCCAATCATATCTATAGATATTGGTAATTGTAAAAGGTGACTGTCAGAAGATGAAATGTATTGAATATTGTCATATACATAGGTATCACCTGCTCTTCGTAAATCCCACCATCTTTTACCTTCAGTAGCCAATTCTTTGAATCTCTCTTCAAGGATAGCTTCAGTATTCGCTACTTTCGTACCATTTGTATAGGCATGAAGGGCAGCATTATAATTTGTTCCGTAAGCTCTCTGTCTTATTGTGTTTATTTCTGTAGAAGGATCTTCACCTAACAAGTTTTTTACCTCTGCAATTAATAATAATACATCTGCATATCTGTATAGAGGAACATTATTTGTTGAGATTCTAGCTCCTCCAGTTACAGTACCTAAAAATTTATTAGTCATAGCCCCAACATATGCAGTTGCGTCGTAATTTGGGTAACCAGCACCACCATTATCGTCTTGGTATAATTTAATGAAAGTTGCAGTACTTCTAGAATCTAGAGGGTCGTCAAGTAGCAATAATATTTTTTCAGAAGGGCCATAACGGTTGGCTCCATTGGTTGTAAAATCACTCATTGAGTTACCCGATTGATCAAACTTTGGCTGTACTTCAGTTCCACGTCCAGTTAATGATCTATATATATTGGTAGCCTGATCTTGTTCATAACTAAAACTAAATATAAATTCGTCATTGTTTTGGTTAGAGAATGACCAGATTTCAGGAAAAGTACTCTCTAAGGAGACCCCGAGGCCTGAAATTTGTTGAAGAGCAGTTTTTGCCTCAGTAAAATCAGCAGTTCCACCACCTAAAATATTACCTGACCAAATGTATGCATCTCCTTTTAAAGCTAAAGTTGCAGCTTTTGACCAGTAAATTCTTTTATTGTTCCAATAAGAACCATCGGCTCCAAATGAAGTAAGTGATGCTTGAATATCAGCTTTGATTAAATTCATAACTTCAGATTTAGGAGATCTAGCTCTATTGATATCTGAAGGGTCTATGTTAAATTTTGGTTCTGTAATAATAGGCACATCTCCCCATGTTTTTAACATTGTGTAATAATAAAAGGCTCTTAATCCATATGCTTGTCCCATTAAATGAGATTTTTCATCAGGATTTGAAAATTCAATATTTGGAACATTTAAAATAAAATCATTTATTCGATGAATACGAGTATAAAATCCAGCCCAATTACCGTAAGGTACACTAGTTGAACTTATAGTTGATTCAATCATCCGTGTGTCTGCTGGTGATTCGAATGTAGCTCCGCCATAAATATCACTTCTAACTTCTCCAAAAACCCAAAAAATGGAAGCCGACGATCTGAAGTTTGTATAAAGACCTGCTTGTCCTCCTTTTGCTCCATCTTCTGTATCCCAAAATCCTTGAAAAGTTAAGGTACTTGGAGATGTCAATTCTAGTTCTTGTTCACAAGAATAAAGTAAAAATGAACAAACTATAAAATATATTATTTTTTTCATAATGTATGTTTTATTAAAGAGTTATGTCAATTCCAAAAGTGAAGGTTCTAGGTAATGGGAAATCCCCTTGTCTAAAAGAACCCAATTCAGGAGTATCTGTTGTTGTATTTTTAAAATAATGTAAGTTAGATCCAGTCAAGTAAAGTTTAAGAGCTTTAAGGGTTTTTACTTTTAATTGATCAGCGCTTAAAGTGTAGCTAATAGTAACTTCTCTCAGTGCTAAATAATCACCTTTTTCCCAAAAATAAGAACTACCTCTACTCATGTTTCTTTGATAATCAACAAATACAAATCTAGGAACGTTAGTCTCTGTGTTTTCTGGTGTCCAAGAATTTAAGACTTCAGAAAATTGATTTAGGTTTCCTTGAGTTTGGGCCAATCCTTTTTCTCTTAAATTATTTCGAATTAGATGTCCAACAGCAAAATCTGTTTTTACATAAAGATTGAAACGCTTGTAAGTAAGGTTTGATGAAAATCCACCCACAAAATCAGGAGTAGTTCTACCTAAAACTTGTCTATCTTTAAAGTCAATAATATTGTCGTTGTTCAAATCTTTCCAAGCAACATCACCTGGATAACGTAATTTAGCACCACGTAACAATTTATCATCTCTAGATGCATGCGCATCTACTTCAGCTTGATTTGCATAAATGTAATCTTGCACATAAGCAATAACAATATCATATCCAACACGCTTCCCTTGTTGAAGTCCACCAACCCATTGTAAATCTCCGGTTGCAGGATCGTATATTTGTGTACCACTTTGTCTGTTTAAATCATTGTCGTTCTCAGGAAGTTTTTGAGCATAAGATTTAACTTTAGAGAACGTACCTGAAACATCCCATGAAAGGTTGTTGTTTCTGATCAAATTAGCTTCTAATGTCAATTCAATACCTTTGTTTCTTAAGGTACCGTTGTTTGTTGTAATAGAACTAAAACCAGTATATATAGGAAGTGTCAATCCTGCAATTTTATCTTTTACATCTCTGATAAAATATTCACCAATGATGGAGATTTTATTATTAAACAATCCAAGATCAAGTCCCATATTTAAGGTCGCAGATTTTTCCCATAATAAGTCCAAAGTTGGCAAGCCTGTATTAGCATAACCTGTTTGTCCATCGTACAATCCCTGAGACCCATAAGCTCCGTATACTTGGTAGAGACCAAGAGATGAGACCTTACCATTTACTCCATAACTAATTCTTGGCTTTATTGCATTGACAACATTATCGATGTTTAATGATTCGAAGAATTTCTCATTGTGTACATTCCAACCAAAAGAAGCTCCTGGAAAGAAACCGAATTTTTCAGTACCCAATCTTGAAGAACCGTCACGTCTAAAAGTAAGTCCTACTAAATATTTTTTATTAAAATCGTAGTTTAATTGACCAAATGTAGAAACAATTACTTCATCAGATTCATATGTACTTGGTATTCCATTTGCTTCGGCACCTGCGTTTAACGTTTGTATTAAATCTGAAGGAGAATTTCTTGTAGATCCAGAAAAACCGAAAACATTATTTTTATAATACTCAGCACCTATTAATACATTGAAGTTGTGATTTTCTCCAATGGTTTTCTTGTAATTTAATAAGGCTGTTAGTTGGTTCCTTAAGGTTCTACCAAGACTAGCACTTGCCGTTCTAGAAGTATTTAAATTACCACCAGAAAGATAGGCTAAATTGAAAGATTCATTATGGTTGTTAATGGTAAAATGACTTCCTTTAAGTGTAAACCTCAAATCTTCAATAAGATCCCAATCTAAAGCTAATGAAGTTGATAATCTTTGCTCTAAATTTTTTCTTTTAAATTTGTCTTGATAATACAAAGGATTACCAAACCCACTATTTGTACCTGGACTTAATGTAGAGCTTAATGAACCATCAGGGTTGTTTACATAGATTCTGTTTGTGTTAGCTTGACCAGCAAGTCTTCTAAAAATAGTACTGTTGGATCCTAACGGACTTAAGCTAAGATTTGAGTGAATGTAGTTTACGGAAGCTGTTACTTTTACATTATCAAGTACTTTATAGGTTCCTGTAAATTTACCTGAATATCTTTTGAAACCAGAACCTAAGATTAGTCCCTCGTTATCTAAAGCACCTAAACCTAAGTAGAAAGTTCCTTTTTCATTTCCCCCATCGAAAGAGAGGTAGTGGTCTTTTGATACACTCTTTTGATAGATTAGATCACTAAAATCATTTTCTTGAAACAAGATTTGCTTAGAAGGGTCTAATGGATCCGCAATTGTTTGCCATCCAGGGAAATTTAATAAATATTTGTTGGCGTCTGTCAGGAATTGTGTTGTAAATGAGGAATCTGTTGTGTTGTTTCCTGTACCAAAAGCCGTCGGTCCATTTAAAAAACTACCATTAAAATTCGTTTTCCCCGAAGCTTCGTTATAATATGCTACGGCTTGTCTATTGTATTTTATAAAATCTCCTGCGCTTAAGTAATCAGGAGTTTCTCTTTCTTTGTTAATACTAGTTCTATAGCGGTATATGATATTGGATTTACCAACTTTACCAGTTTTGGTTGTAATTAAAATAACACCATCTGCTGCTCTAGCTCCATAAATAGCAGTAGAAGCAGCATCTTTTAATACTTCCATAGATTCAATGTCATCAGAGTTTAGTGCATAAAAACTACCGGGCACCCCATCAATTAAGATTAACGGAGATCCTCCACCTCCAAATGTTGTACCTCCTCTTAAGATTATTGAGGGTGTGGATCCTGGTTGTCCAGTGTTGTTTGTGACCCTTAAACCAGCTATTGTACCTTGTAAGGCAGTTGCTGCGTTTGAACGTGTTGAAGTTTCAAGAATTTTAGTATCTAATTTGGATACAGATGTTGCCAATGTATTTCTACTTTGGGAATTATATCCAATCAATACAACTTCATCCAATACACTAGAGTCTTCACCTAAAATGACGTTAATTTCAGTTTGATTGGCAATTGTAATTTCTTGAACGGCATATCCAATATAGCTAAATATTAAGACATCTCCAGTTTTTGCGTTAATGGAGTAGTTTCCATCAAAATCACTTTGAGACCCGGTTGTAGAACCTTTTACAAGAACAGAAGCTCCTGGAAGTGGTTCGTTATCTTCATCGGTGATTTTTCCTTTCACAATTTTCTCTTGACCATATACACTGAGGCAGAGGGTCATTAAAGTAAGCATCAGAATGCTCTTTAGTAAGTTTTTTGTTTGTTTCATATTATTTGGTTGTTTTATGTATAACATAATGCAAAACTATAATTAAATTAAAGAATTAACAAATTATTAATAGTAAAAATAATTTAGGCTCTTGGTTTGTAGTAAGTTGTATTTGTTTTAAATCTTTGCGTATCCCTTGTTATCTCTGATGAATTTGCTATTGTAGATCTAAGAAATTACTTTATGTAGAAATTTTTATGGAGAGGTGTAATAGAGTAATGGCGGTATAGTTTTACTAAAATGAAAGTAGTAATCTACTTATATGTAAGTTTTTATTTGTTATTCTGGTGTTATTACAATAATATTTCTTATAATTGCATTATGTTATACATAATAAAATTATAAATAAATGGATATTAAAAATTTAATTGCTGCAACATACGCTCCTTTAAATGAGGATAATTCTTTGAAATTGGGTATTATTGAAGAGTACAGTGATTTTTTGAGAGGAAATAAAGTAGCAGGTGCTTTTGTAAATGGTTCAACTGGAGATTTTGCATCGTTATCGGTTGATGAGCGAAAATTGATTATTGAAGAATGGTCCAAATACAAGTCAGATGATTTTTTTGTAATCAACCATGTTGGTCATACGAGTTTGAAAGTAGCAAAAGATTTGGCAAGGCATTCAGCAGATAAAGTAGATGCAATTGCTACATTGTCTCCATATTATTTTAATATTCCTAGTTTGCAATCTTTGGTAGACTACTGTTCGGAGATTGCTGCATGTGCTCCGAAACTTCCATTTTATTATTACCACATACCTGATTTGACAGGTGCTAATTTTGCTATGGTAGATTTTTTAAAATTGGCAGAAGATCAAATACCTAATTTGGCAGGAATAAAATTTACTAAAAATAATGTAGTAGATTTTAGATATAGCAAAAATTATAAGAATAATAAATACAATATTCTATACGGGGTTGATGAAATGTTTTTAGCAAGCTTACCTTATGAAGCAACAGGTTGGGTTGGTAGTACTTACAATCATTTGGCACCATTGTATTATAATATTGTAGAGGCTTTTAATGCAGGAGATCATAAAAAGGCATCTCAATTGCAAACGAAATCAATGCAGTTTGTAGATGAATTAAATAATAGAGGGGGATTCAATGGTGCAGGAAAGTCATTTATGAAAGTCTTAGGAATAGATTGTGGACCCAGTAGATATCCACATAAAACATTTTCAAATGAAGAATTAAAAGAAGTTACTGGGGTTCTTGAAGGACTCGGTATCATGCAATATGTAAGTAAGTTACAGTTGGCTAAATAAGATAAATTAATGGTTTGGTTTTGAAGGCTCGGTACGTTTGTCCCTAAGAAGGATGAGATGCCGAGTTTTTTTATATGCATTTTAATAGTTAACCAGTACAATAAAAAAATGAAGAAATATGATTATTGATACACTAGAGAATTCAAAGAAATACATAGCAGTGCATAGTCGGTTTGAAATGGCATTTAACTATTTGAAAAACACGGATTTTTCTATTCTTAAAACGGGGAGACATGAAATTAAAGGAGATGAAATATTTGCTATAATTAATGAATATGAAACAAAAGATGCTCAAGGTGTTTTTCTTGAGGCTCATAAAAAGTACATAGACATACAATACGTTTATTCAGGCTCAGAAAAAGTAGGAGTGATGTGTTTGTGCGATCAAGTCCCTGTAAAAAAATACGATACTGTAGATGATTACCATCTGTTTGATGAAGATTTTGATTCTATTCTTTTAAATAAAGGCATGTTTGGGGTTTTTTATCCAAATGATTTGCACATGCCTGGTCTTGTAAATGAAGTTTCAAATAAAGTGAAAAAGATAGTTGTAAAAGTGAAGCTCTAAGGAATGTGTATTTAGAGGATTCTGTGAAAAGGAGGGTCTAAATGACGTCGCATTGCAGTTCTAAAAGTTTCAGGGGTGCCTATTTTTAAATTGTCTAACAGGTTTCTATGTGTAACTGGGTTTATCAATTTGTAGCTTGTATCTAATTCCTTTTGTTCATAGACAAATTCAAATATAGGTAACAATAATACCTGAAATCTTTGCAAAGTAACATTTCTTGACATTTGGTATAGTTTTCCATGGAACTGAATTTCCTGTTCAGAACTAAATATTGTGTTGCTTTGATTGCCAGAAGCTTCTTCTTTTTCTACAATTTTTTCCAACTCGTCAATATCTTTTTGTGTTTTTCTAGCAAAAAGTGTATCTGCCATTCCCATTTCAAGAATGAGTCGCAGCTCATAAAGATTTTTTAAGGTATCGTTGCCCAATAACTTAGGGTCCAAAACACGTTCAAAATTATCAATAAAATCGGGTTGCGTAAGAATCATTCCTCTGTGTTTTTTAGACTCTACAAGTCCAAGAGTTCTAAGTCTTAGAATAGCTTCTCTAACAACAGTTCTACTAACTCCTAAGGATTCTGCAAATTCCAATTCTTTAGGAATTGCATCCCCTGGAACCAAATTATTTTCTTTGAAAAAAGCCATGAGCCTAATTTCTACTTTGTCTACAAGTGATAAGTTTTTTAGAGGGGCTATTTTTTTGAAAATCTTTTTCTCCTTCTTTTCTTTGTTCTCTCCCATTTATGATAATTTTTTACAGAAAGTAAAATTCGATGTTTTTAATGTGAATACCACATGGGTATTATTATTGCTAGAATCAAATATATAAAAATTATTGAAGTATGTGTGATGTAATGTTACTTTTAAGTATCAATACTTCATTTTAGAGAGCTATTTCTTTGATAATAGGGTAATTTTAGTATTTTTGTATTATGTTAGACATATTTAAAATAAAAGAATACAGCAATTTGTATCAGGATACATTGTTAAAGGATGTCATTCCATTTTGGGAAAAGAATTCAATTGACCAAAAAAATGGCGGATATTTTACATGTTTGAGTAAAACAGGAGAAGTGTATGAAAAGGATAAATTTATGTGGCTTCAGGGGAGGCAAGCATGGACTTTTTCAATGTTATACAATAAAGTAGCTCAGAAGAAAGAGTGGTTGGAGGTTGCGAAGAAAGGAATCGATTTCATTAAAGACAAAGCAATGGATTCTGAAGGGAATTTTTACTTTTCTACAACAGATGTTGGAGATGCTCTTGTACAACCTTATAATATTTTTTCAGATTGTTTTGCAGCAATGGCTTTTAGTCAATATGCTGTCGCAACAGGTGATGAAGAAATAAAAAAATTAGCTATCCAAACCTATCATAATATTCTTAAGAAAAAAGACAATCCCAAAGGTTTATATGAGAAATCTACAGGAACACGACCTTTAAAAAGTTTTGCCTTGCCAATGATTTTATCTAATTTGGTAATGGAATTAGAAGATGTACTAGATACAGTAGAGGTTGAAAAAACGATTGATGCCAGTATTCATGAAGTGATGGAAGTCTTTTTGGATAAGGATTCAGGTTTAATTTATGAATTTGTTCGTCTCGATGGAACTCTTGAAGACAGTTACAACGGACGTTTGTTAAATCCCGGTCACGGTATCGAAGCTATGTGGTTTATGATTGATATAGGTGTTCGACGAAATGACACCAAACTCATTAACAAAGCCACAGATACAATACTTAAAATTTTGGAATACAGTTGGGATAAAAAATACGGCGGGATCTTTTATTTTATGGACTCCAAAGGAAAACCCTTGCAACAATTGGAATGGGATCAAAAATTATGGTGGGTACATTTAGAATCTTTGGTCGCTTTATCTAAAGCCTATGAGCAAACAGGTAAAAAAGAAGTTTTAGATTGGTATGAAAAGGTACATGAATATACATGGTCACATTTTTCAGATCCGGAAAATGGGGAATGGTTTGGGTATTTAAACAGACAAGGAGAAGTTTTATTAGATTTAAAAGGAGGGAAATGGAAAGGATGTTTTCATGTGCCTAGAGCCATGTTTCAGTGCTGGAAATCTTTTGAGAAAATAAATAAATAGATCATGAAAAATAGAAACAAATTAGCAATCGCAATTGGAATAATACTATGTGTGTTCACGTCTTGTGAAAAGCAGAAAGAAGTGTTTGTGGTAAATGGAGGTCTTTTTGAATCGAGACAACCTTTAGTTCCAGTTCTTATTTTAAAAGAGAAAAATAAGGTAGTTCAGATGAAACTGAATGTACCAGAAAAAGCGAAGGACATTGAAGTGGTGGTTATCGAGTTCAATTTAAAAGGCACCTCTGAACTTAAAGATATTGCTTCTTTAGATGTTTATTATGCCTATAAAAAAGCAGATTTGAATACTGCATCAAAATTTAGTGAAACGATAAAAGCCCCTAAAGAATCTTTTAAAATTACTGGGAATCAAATTTTACAAACTGGAGATAATTATTTTTGGTTGTCTGTAAAGTTGAAAGAAAATGCAAATATGGCTCATAAAATTGATGCCTATTGTGTGTCTATTCAGTTATCAAATGGAGAAGTTCTATCTCCAAAATTAGAAAAAACAAAACGTGCACAACGTATTGGAGTTGCAGTTAGGCAACACAAACAAGACAATGTTGTAACCTATAGAATCCCCGGTTTGGCAACAACAAATAAAGGTACCTTAATTGGTGTTTATGACAATAGGTACAAGCAGGGAGCAGATTTACAAGGAGATATTGATGTGGGAATGAGTAGAAGTACAGATGGTGGTGCGACTTGGGAGTCTATGAAGCCAATTATGGACATGGGAACGTACGGAGGAAAAGGACAAGATGAAAATGGAATTGGAGATCCTTCCGTTTTAGTAGATAGAACTAACAATACAATTTGGGTTGCTGGCGTATGGGCGCATGGACATCCTGGAAAAAGGAATTGGTGGGCTTCTAAACAAGGGATTGAACCAGAAAAAACAAGTCAATTTGTCTTAGTAAAAAGTGAAGACGACGGACTTACTTGGTCAAATCCTATCAATATTACTTCTCAAATAAAGAATAAAGATTGGTTTTTGTTATTGCAAGGGCCTGGAAAAGGAATTACTTTAAAAGATGGGACTTTGGTTTTTCCTGCTCAATACAAAGATGAAAATGAAATGCCTCATGCCACGATTATCTATAGCAAAGATCATGGAGTAACCTGGGAGATTGGATCTGGAGCAAAATCAAATACCACAGAAGCTCAGGTTGTAGAATTGCAAGATGGGAGTTTGATGTTGAATATGAGAGACAACAGAGGAGGAGCAAGGTCTGTGTATACTACAAAAAACTTGGGTAAAACATGGGAAGTACATGAAACTTCAAGAAAAGCATTGATAGAACCTGTTTGTATGGCAAGTTTGATAAGTTTTGATCATCCAGAAAAAGGACAAATTTTATTTTTTTCAAATCCAAATACAACCAAGGGAAGAACTAATATTACTATAAAAACAAGTTTTGACCAAGTGAAAACGTGGCCTGTAAAAAATCAGTTGGAATTGTATGAAGATGCCTGTGCAGGTTATTCGTGCATGACCAAAATTGATGAAAATCATATTGGAATTCTTTACGAAGGATATTCTGAATTGTATTTTGAAAAAATAAATATCAACGAATTGTTTTAAAGTCGAATAGATGCTAGTTTTTGATGAATTGATTCTCACTAATATGATGTGTTATTGTATGTCCGTTCGAGCGGAGTCGAGAACTATTTACCTGAGATAGTTCTCGTTTCTGAATAGACCTGTCACTCATATAGAGAGTTACTAAATCCATAGTAAGAAAAATACTATCAATTGCTAAAATACTTTTTCTCAAAAGAATAATTAATAAGGCACTAACAAAAATAAACTTGTTAGTGCCTTATTAATTAATCTACAGGGTAAAATGTATTGCAGGTTGGCATTGCCCAATTGGTTAGAGTTGGAGCACCAAAACCTGTAAAGGTGTAAATTTTGTCAGGATCCGCGTATTTCGGCCCTCCCCATTTGTACTTGGTGGTATTGTTGACCATAATATTATTTGGACCAGGAGGTTGATGACCGTAAGAAGCACCACCGGTTCCAAAAATATCCCATCCATGCCAAGTAGGTAGAATTATAGTATTTGTTTCAAGAAGGTTGTAGCCAGCATCTCCGTTGTGAAAATTCACATCACCTTCAATATAACAGTCAATCACAACATTGTATTTTGCTCCTTGTTGAATGGCAAAATGTCGGATTCTTTTAACAGTATCGTTTTTAATTAAATTGTATTCACCACGGATGTCATAATAACCGTTACCGTTACTTCCTTTGTTGTAACACCTATCCACAAAATTATTTGTAAACGTATTGTAATCACCTGCTATTAAAATAGGGTCTGTTCCTGATTTTAAAATTTTAAAATTTTTAACCCAGCAGTTGTTACTGGTAGATGTAATTGCAATTTGACGAACATAAAGATCGTTTACCCCACCTGGGTTGTTTTTGAAGCAATCGCCACACCAACCACCGTCACCTGAATTTAATCTGTCTTTTGGCTCAAGTCCATCTACTTTGTATAAAATAGTCAAGTTTTCAAGTCCAGCATTGCTAGCATTTGAAAATTCTATGGTGTTTTTTTTACCCTGACTTGAAGTCGATCTAATTGTTGATTCTAAAATTACGCCACCTGAACTACACCCTCTTAAAACAACATTGTTTTTCATAGCTATTGTAGTAGTGATAGGATAAGTTCCTGGCTCAAGTACAATTACACCACCTCCATTTTGGTCTGCGGTATTAATGGCAGCCTGTAGGTCTGAAGAATTGGATATTGCTGTTGCTACGGGTAGGTTATCTGGGATACCTCCGGTGACCCCTGCATTTACCAATTCGGTTATTATGGGATAATTGCTATCAAGACATGTATTGTCTACATTTGTTGTTGTGGTGGTAACTTCTTCGTCTGTGTCAGAAGTTTCAGGTGCAATAATTTCATTGTTTGTACAATTGATAAACACAGACATAAGTCCTAAAAGTAGTGTAGATTGTATAAAATTGTTTTTTTTCATGGGTAAGTTTAAAGGTTAATATTTTATCTTATTTCCCTCGAAGTTAATGAACTAGAAAGTCGTTTTATCTTTTTAACAGTATTTGTAACTGTTAAATGTTTACCGGTTTTCTTAGGAATATAAAAGGAAGGAACTATATTTGGATATGAAAGAAAAGGATATTAAAAATATTTTAGAAGAGGTGTTAATGAGTCAAACTTTTAAAAAAGCACAGACCACGAGCAATCTGCTAAAGTTTTTAGTACAGGCTACAATGGACAATGTGGATGTCAAAGAAGCTACAATTGGTATTGAGCTATTGGGGAAAAATTATGCAGGTAAAAACAATGATGCCCGCATACGCGTAAATATTTATAATCTACGTCAAAAATTAGAAAAGTATTATACTACTGAAGGAAAAGACAATGAGTGGCGAATTGTCATACCCAAAGGTCGTTATCAAGTAGAATTTGAGAAAAAGAAAACCGAATATAAAATAAAAGAAGGTACTATATTAAAGTTTTCAACAGGACTTAATGTTATTTTACTATTTGCAGTAATAATTTTTACAGTTCAGTTTTTTTACAAATCGACTGTTCCTATATGGAATTCTTTTTTTAAGAATGATAAAGAAACAATTTTATATTTAGGAGATGTGTATGGTGTTTTAGGAAAGACTGCAACAGGAAATTATGGTTGGAACAGAGATTATGTAATAAATAATAAGTACGATTTTTACTCGCTTTTGAATAAGAATCCTGAGTTAAAAGGTAAAATAAAAGAATCAAGTTATACCTATTTGACTGGTATGGCTGCGGTTTCTGTTAAGAATATTGGAGAATTATTTTACAACAATGAATCAGATTATGCTGTGCAACTGGCATCTTCATATAGAGTAGAAGATATAAAAAAGAAAAATGCGATATATGTGGGTTTGATGAAAAATAACAATCCTTTTATAAGGTTGTTCAATCAACAAAATAATAATTTTCGGTTGCACAAATCAAAATTGTATTATTCCAACAAGAAAACGAATAAGGATACTATTTTTAATTTACCAGATAGTGGAATGGAAAATGAATTGGCAATTGTGTCAAAAATAAATGGCCCAGATGGAAGTTCACAATTATTGTTTTTTTCAGATCATGATATGGGAGTAAAAGGAACAATAGAATATTTCACAAATAAAGATTCTCTTGCTAAATTTTCAAATACTTATTTAAAAAGGAAAGAGAATTTCACAGCATTGTATCGCGTGATAGGACAGGAAAGAACAAACTTTCAGATGGAATTGGTGTTGGTTGATTAGTCTGTGTTTCAGTGAAATTTGAGTTTTAAAAATTCTTTAGAAAGGAATTCATTTAACCTCTTTAAAAATGAAATACTTTTGGAATTACATTAATTAGCTATCTTTGTTTTTTATACAGTCTAAATTCCAATTACTTTTAAACAAGTTTATTTAGAAGTTTTTTCTTAGAATTTAGATACAATTTTTAGTTAATTATATGGGGTTTAATAAGTCATTTTGGAGGCGATTAAAAGAAAAAAATGAACGAGCATTTGCTCTTTTTTTCGATTTTTATTATCCAAGATTGGTTGCTTATGTGTTAAAATTTACTTCTAAAAATAGAGAGGCAGAAGACTTAAGTCAAGATGCAATGGTCTCTTTTTGGTTGAATGTTCAAAAATTGAAGCCATCTCGGAAATTTATGGAATCGTATCTAATTAGAATTCTTAAAAATAAAATGATTGATTATTACAGGAAATATAATAAAATTGGATTTTCGGATAATGATGTTGGCGTATTAGATGTTATTTTTCATCAACACTACGCTCTGGAGGAAGAGGAATTACACAATAAAATAATTTCAATTCTCAATTCACTTCCAGAAAAAACAAAAAATATATTTTATCAATCGCGTAATGAAGAATTGACTTATAAAGAAATTGCGATAAAAAGGAATATATCTATTAAAACGGTGGAACTTCATATTTCCAAAGCTCTTAAAGCCTTACGTACAAACCTAAAGGACTATATGTCATAAAATATTCGAATCTGAATATGTGGTACTAGTACTATCAAATGATATAATTTTTCACATTTTTTTTAATAAAAATAGGGTACCTCTAGAAATTGCCGTCTTTTATAATAAGAGGTGTAATTTCTACGATAATGAAAAACTGGTTGAAATATAAAGAAGGCGGAAAAGCTGAAAAAGACAAGGTTAAGAATCTTGCAGAATTTATTAGGGTAGTTCCTGAAGAGGGAGCGTATGATATCATTCAAAAAAGAAAAGATTTTATTGAAGCTTTATCTAAGAAAAAGAAAAATCGAATTTTTACAATTTTAAAATATGCTGCTGTTGTTACGATATTACTAGGAGCTTCTTATTATTTTAATACAATTTCAACGAATAGTATTGACAATGAAAATACTACAGTTGTTCATGAAGAAGTGGCTATTGTTACCTTAAAAATGGACGATGGTAGTGAAATTGAATTGGATGTAAAGCAGGTAGCAGAAGTTCGTGATAAAGAGAAAAATCTTGTTTCCAATCAAATTAAAAATTCATTAATTTTTGATGTAGCCCAAGAGAAAGAGGAAAGAAAACTAGTGTATAATAAAATTTCTATTCCGAATGGGCAACAGTTCAAGCTGACACTTTCAGATGGAACAAAAGTACATTTGAATGCAGGGTCCAGTTTAAGATTTCCTATAACCTTTATTCCAGGTTTAGAAAGGACTGTATACTTAGACGGAGAAGGATATTTTGATGTTGTAAAAAATAAGGAAGACGCTTTTGTTGTCAATTCAAATGGAGCGATAACTAGGGTGTATGGAACCGAATTTAATATAACTTCTTATAGCACTGAAGTAGATACCAAAATTGTACTAGTAGAAGGAAGTGTAGGGGTGAAGTTGGAGCAAACAACAGGTAATTCAAATCAGGTAATGATGAGGCCAAGTCAATTGGCACACACAACGAATTCTTCTAAAGAAATAGCTCTAAGTAATGTCAATACGTATTATTATACCAGTTGGAGAGAAGGGAAGTTATTTTTTAGAGGCGTGAAATTCAAGAAAATAATGCAACAGCTAGAGCGCCATTTTGGAGTGGATATAGATGTGGCTTATACAGCAATTTTAGAAGATCAATTTTCTGCCTCATTTAGCGGAGAGACTGTTGAGCAAATTTTAAATTTTATAAGTAATAGTACCCCTTTTAACTATCAGTTAAAGGGAAAAAAGATAACCATTAACAAACCCTAAAACAAAAGCCAATGAATTGAAAAAATAGTATAGAAAATAAAAATATCGCTTATATATAGAAAAAAACCGGAAGATGTTCTTACCATCTCCCGATTTGGTATAGGTGATTTAAAAACTAATTTAAATCAAAAAACTAATCAAAAGTATGAAAAATTTCATTAAAGGGAGGATACAGTCCACACTTTTCCTTCAAAAATTTAATTTAAAGATGCGATTAACTACCGTTTTATTAATTGTTTCATTTTTTAAGATCAATGCGACAACCTATTCTCAGAACACCAAAATTTCATTGGATTTAGAATCTGTTGAAATTCAAGAAGTGTTTGATCGTATCGAATCTATGACCGAGTTTCGGTTTCTTTTCAATTTAAAAGATGTCGAAACAACTAGAAAAGTCAGTGTGAAAGTTAAGAAAAAAAACATTTCTAAAATTTTAAAAAATCTGTTTAAGGATACCAATGCGGTGTATAAGGTGATAGGCAGGCATATCATTATTACAGAAAATTTAAGAAAGAAAAGCAAACCCATAGTTCAAGTTATAGAGCAGAAAAAGATAGTAATATCTGGTTTGGTAACCGATGAAACAGGACAAGCATTGCCTGGTGCAGCTGTGCAGGTAAAAGGAACGAAAAGAGGTACGGCAACAAATTTTGATGGGAAGTACAATTTAAAAGTTGAGGCAGGTGAGGTTTTAACTTTTTCTTATGTTGGGTATATTACAAGAGAATATGTTGTTTTAGAAGACAATGTAATCAATATTCAGTTGGTTCCTGAAACGGGCAATTTAGAAGAAGTAATCGTAGTAGGATATGGAACAGTTGCTAAAAAAGACATAACAGGTTCTATTGCAACTATTAGTAGCGAAGAGATAACTGAAAGAAGTGCAACAAATGTATCAAATGCATTGCAAGGTGCTGTCGCTGGGCTTGTAGTTACTAGATCTAGTTCTTCACCTTGAGGAGGAAATACAATAAGAATACGTGGAAATACGACATTACAAGGAAGTAGTAGTCCGTTAATTCTTATTGATGACGTGCCTGGAGGCTTGAATGATGTTACAGCAGATCAGATAGAAAGTATTTCAATACTTAAAGATGGTGCAGCAGCAGCAGTCTATGGATCACGTGCAGCAGCTGGGGTAATCATTATTACAACCAAAAGAGCAAAAGAAGGTGTTTTTAAGGTAAGTTATAGTGGTGATTATTTTATCAATACACCAACAAAAAAACGTTCATATGTTGGCGCACTTCAATATTTGCAAATGAACAATGAAAGAGCATGGAATGACAATGGCAATGGAGCCAATTTATTTCCTGTTTGGTCAGAAGATAGAATTGGTAAATATATTTCTGGAGAGGCTGCTGCAAATAGAAATGAATATTCTGATACAGATTGGGCAGGGCTTATTCTTAAAAAGAATTCTTCAGGACATCGACACAATGTCAATATTTCGGCTGGATCTAAAAAAGTAAGAACCAATGTTTTTATAGGTTATGAATACCAAGACGCTTTGTATGAAGGTAGAGATTGGAGCCGTTTGTCTGCAAGAATAAACAATGATATTAAAATATCTAATAAGTTCGGAGCTATAGTAGACCTTAATTTTAAATCAACAAAAACGAACAATCCAATTGTTGATCCTACTGGGCCAGCCTTGCAATATGCACCAATATATCCAGCAGTATGGGAAGATGGAAGGTATGCAGAAGGAAAATCAGGAGACAATATTTATTTGAGGTTTAATGAAGGTGGTTTTTCAAAAAATAGCACTTATTTGTTTACAGGAAAAATGGGTGTTTTTTACAAGCCGTTAGAAGGATTGAAGCTTTCTTTAAATATGACGCCAACGGTAACTTTTTCAAATGGGAAAACATTTTCAAAAGAAGTTCGCTATTGGGATGTTGATGATCCTGATCAATTAAAATCAGGTACAATTATTAACGGACAGACACAAAATAGATTGAGTGAGTCTAGGTATCAATTTTCAGCTTTAACAGCACAGGCATTGATCAATTACGACAAATCTTTTGAAAATCATACGATTGGTTTTTTAGCAGGATTTGAAGAAAGAGCATCAAAAACAGAAAACTTAGGAGTAAGAGGAGAAAAATTTGTCAGTCCCGATTTTCCTTATTTAAATCAAGCTCCTACGGCTGAAGTTTATGACAATGGAACCAGTGTCTCGGAGTTGGCATATTCATCTGTTTTTGGAAGAATAAACTACAATTACAATGATAAATATTATTTAGGAGCTTCGGTTCGAAGAGATGGATCTTCAAGATTTGGAAGTGACTATAGATGGGGAACCTTTCCATCTGTATCTGGTGCTTGGACAGTTTCCAATGAAGATTTTATGAATAATGTAGAGGCTATTTCTTATTTAAAATTGAAATCCTCTTATGGAAGTTTAGGAAATGACAGATTAGGGAATTATTTGTACATAACCTTGTTACAAGTAAATAATATTTTGGTAGCAAATGGTGCAAATATAGATGAAATAAGAGCTTTGTCTCAGCGCTTTTTAACAACTCCGAATATAAAATGGGAAACAACTGTTTCAAAGAATTTTGGAGTAGAGCTTGGATTGTTTGACGATAAGTTGTCTATAGAAACAGAGTATTTTGTGAAAGAAACGACAGATATGTTGTTAAGCTTAAGCGTTCCCGATTTGGTAGGTTTTGACGACCCTACAGTAAATGTTGGAAGTATGAAGACTTCTGGTTGGGATTTTAGTACGAGTTGGAATGATACTTTAGGAGACGGTTTTAAATATGGAATTTCTTTAAATATGTCTGATGCAAAATCTATTATAGGAAATATCAATGGGAAACGACTCTTTTCAGGGAATACACTTTCTGAAGAAGGCAGTGAGTTTAGAGAATTGTACGGTTTGCAATCTGATGGTTTGTTTCAAACACAAGAAGAAGTGGATAGCTCTCCAGTAACAAGTGGTGCCGTAAAACCAGGAGATGTGAAGTACAAAGATCTTAGTGGGCCAGATGGAGTTCCAGATGGGGTCATTAATAGTTTGGATAGAACCTTTTTAGGAAGTTCAGGAGCACGTTATAATTATGGAGGAAGAATCCATATGGCATACAAAGGGTTTGATTTTGGGTTGGCTTTTCAAGGAGTAGGCAAGCAAAATTTTTATTTGTCTTCAACTTTTGTACAACCGTTTCGATCGGCTTGGTTGACTCCTAGCACAGAATATACAAGTAGTTATTGGAGTCAGAACAATTCTGCAGCAGTAAATCAGAATGTAAAATACCCAAGACTTTCAAGTACAGCAACAAGTAACAACTATCGTTTTTCAGATTTTTGGTTGAAAAATGGCGCTTATTTTAGAATTAAGACACTGTCGTTGGGTTATACACTTCCTGCCAATGCGATTGAGAAATCTGGATTGTCTAAAGTTAGACTTTCTGTATCTGGTAACGATTTATTCACCTTTGACAATCTTCCAAATGGAGTAGATCCTGAACAGGCTTCAGGTACAGGTTATTTTCTAACGAAATCAGTTGTTTTTGGAATAAAAGCTAATTTTTAAATTTAAGAAAATGAAAAGATATATATATAAAATAGCAATAGTAGTATTACTGTTAACAAACTTCTCTTGTGCAGACTTAGAATTGGTGCCTTTAGATGCTCCTGCTTCTTCACCTTTTACTTCTACCCAACAATTTAGAGAAGGAATAAATGAAGGCTATCGATTGTTTTTATGGGAAAGAGATGAATCAAAAAATGGAGTTACAGATGATTTTCAAAGAAGAAGTGCTTTAGATGCCATAAAAGCAGGGACAGTTACTGCTGAAAGTGGAACTGCTGCGAGAAGGTGGAGTTATAAATACAAAGGAATCTCTAGACTGTTAGCCGTAAAAAAACAAATAGAAAATCAAACAGGAGTTCTTTCAGATAATGAAGCCAAAACTTTTTTGGCAGAAACCAATTTTTTTATAGCTTCATTTTGGAGTGATTTGATTGCCCATTTTGGTGATGTGCCTTTCTTTGAGGATGTATTATCTGTTGATGAAGCTTTTGAAATTGGTAGGCAAGACAAAGCCATGATTTTAGACAAGATATACAGTTATTATGACCATGCCATCACGAATTTACCAGTATCCTATTCGGGGCAACAATTTGCCACGAAAGGAGCGGCTTTAGCAATGAAGGCTAGAATAGCATTGTATATGGGAGATCATGCAGTTGCGGCAGAAGCAGCAGAAAATTGTATGAATTTGCAAAAATATGCATTGCATTCAGATTTTGCAGATTTATTCCTGTCAGGAACGAAAACTTCTGATGAACTTATTTTTTACATTCCAAGAAGCGATGCGTTTAATGTAAGATTAACGGGCGCAGATTTATTACCTAGAAACCACGGTGGTTGGGGAGCAAAGCAACCCACATGGGAATTGTTAGCATCCTTTGAATGCGTTGATGGTTTGCCTATTGATGAATCTCCTTTGTTCGATTCAAGGAATCCTTTTAAAAATAGAGATCCTAGATGCCTTGCAACGATTGTTCCTTTTGGATCTTTAAAAGATGGAGATGGCTTGTTGCCAAGTGACGGTTCTAATTATATGAATATTGAGTACACTCCACATCCAGACAGAACACGAGTATTTGATTACGCAACAAATTCTATGCGATACAACCATGATACAAGAACAAACAAATCTTTTGCATCGTTTAATGGATTGCTATGGAAGAAAGGACTTGATGAAGTATGGAAGAACCCCTCTACAGCAGAAAACAATCATATTGTTATAAGATATGCAGATGTCTTATTGATGTATGCAGAATCAAAAATTGAATTGAATCAAATAGATAGTAAAGTATTGGATGCTATAAATGAAGTAAGAGATAGAGCCTATGCGAATTCTAGTTTTTCAAATCCAACAGTAGTTGCAACAAACCAAGCAAAGTTGAGGTATATTGTGAGAAATGAAAGACGTGCGGAGTTTGCTCTTGAAGGGCTTCGTTATATGGATTTAATTAGATGGAGATTGGCAAAAAAGGCAATGACAGGACACACCTATGGTATGTTGACGTTAGGAGATCTTGGAACGAACGTTGTAGATTTAGATTTATGGTTTTGGGGAATGACTCCTGAAATTGATGAAGACGGTATGGCTGATTTTGACGCTTTGGTTAGCGCTGGTTTGGCAAGAACACTCAATGTTATAGAATTTCCAGACAGGCAGTATTTGTTTCCTATACCAGCTGCAGATGTTCTTTTGGCACCAAACTTAGTGCAAAATGAAGGTTATTAATAGAATTTAAAATTGATTTTTAGGAATCCCTTGCCTCTTTCAAGGGATTCCAAAATTCAAGAAGTATTTAAGAAAGTAGTCAACTGTATTTGTTAGAAAACTGTTTAAAAAAACAGAAACAAAAGCAGCATAGAATTGAAGGTAAAGAAGTAAGAATAATAATTAAATAAAGTATAAATGTTACGAATATTAAAAACACTATTTTTTACAACAATAGTATTTGTTTCTTGTGCAACAATAGACAAAAGTTCTAAAAAAGAAACAAGTAGTGAGGTTGAAAACGGAGAAATAAGATCGATAGAGGGAGCGCGGAAAATAAGCGGTATTTATCCACATCTAACAACGTATGCACATGGAAGATCTAATGGAACTTATAGTTTTGGAAGCGAATGTGGAATAGGAGGATTGGCAGTTTGGCAAGAAAAGCTATACATGATTAATTATGCAGCACACCAACCAAAAGGAAGTGATCATAAACTATATATCGTAGACAAAAATAAAAAGATAGAAATATTTGAAGGGAGTATTGGAGGAACTCCAGCAGCGAGAATGATACACAAAGAGTCCAAACAGTTGCTTATAGGGCCTTATGTGATTGATGAAAAAGGAAATGTTCGAGTGATTCCAATTAAAAAAATGGAAGGAAGATTGACAGCCATAGCGCGTCATTTAAAAGACCCTAAAAATTTGGTGTATTATTATGATATGGAAGGGATACTTTATGAAGTCAATGTATATACATTGAAAGTAAAAAAACTTTTTCAAGACCCACTTCCTGGTTATCACGGGAAAGGAGGATATACAAGTCAAGGAAAATTGGTTTTGAGCAACAACGGAGAGGATAGTCATAATGGAAAATATGATTTTAAAAGTGAATGGAAAGTTCCTACTGAAGGTGTTTTTGGTAAAGAAAAATACGGTGTATTGGGGGAATTTGATGGAGAAAACTTCAAGATTATAGAAAGAAAACAATTTACAGATGTAACAACAAAGCATGGGGTCTTAGCAGTAGATAATG
>Ga0105356_10000528_pt1 | contig 36285 bp, 36 predicted proteins | sample GOMGulsemesocosm_3_FD_83502 | JGI IMG/M metagenome (GOLD analysis project Ga0105356, IMG submission 83502) | Methane-oxidizing microbial communities from mesocosms in the Gulf of Mexico - GOM9D Gulf of Mexico | ecosystem: Environmental > Aquatic > Marine > Cold seeps | place: Gulf of Mexico...
ATCGACCGTCGTATCGATATCGGCTTCTGCACTAGCAAGCAGCGCATCGATATCATCCGCATCGACCGTCGTATCGATATCGGCTTCTGCACTAGCAAGCAGCGCATCGATATCATCTGCATCAACTACAGAATTATCTTCGTCAACGTTTGCGCTAGCTAAAAGTGCCTCAAGTTCATCCTCGTCGACTATATTGTTGGTGGCTGGCACATCATCTTCTTCTGCACTGGCCAACAAAGCATCCAAATCATCGGCACTAATTATGCTATCATTACTCGTCTCGGCATCCGGTGTCACATCCAACTGGATCGCATCAATATCATCATCTGGTACAAGTAATTCATCTTCGTCAGAGAACGTTTGATCGATCTCGTCGTCTTCCAACTCAGGAACCAACAACTCATCATCTAAATCATCTAATGCAGCCAAGTCGTCATCTTCATCATCAGAGATAAGTAATTCATCATCAAGCAAATCGTCAGTCAAGATATCATCATCTATCGATAGATCAGGTTGCTCTGATATGATCTCTGACCCTTTCTGTACTTCATCTTCTGGTTTTGGCTTAAACTTTCGCACTAGGAAGTAAAACAATCCGCCAAGACCCAATATCGCTGGAATACTAGAAATAGCGGCAACAAACCAACCATTATTCAAAATTGAAGAGTGCTGGTTCGCTTTATCTTGCTCAATTTGGTCGAGTTCAGATTTTAAGGTCGCTAGTTCTTTATGGACCTGTAGATCAATCGCTTCTTGCGTTTGCATTGTCTCCAAGTTTTCGGTTAGCTGCGCAAGTTGCTCACGTATTGTATTGTTCTCATCAATTAACAACTGCATATCAGTCATCGCTATTTCTAACTGCTTACTACTAGCTGGTGCATCATCGTTGATATTTTCGTTGTTGGTTGTCACCGGCTCTAGCTCAGGCGGTGCTTTATTAGATTCCACCACTGATGTGGGCTTAACAATAGGTGGTGTTTTAACTTCTTCGTTAACACTAGCGCTACTTAACTTTTGTTTTGCAGCGAGTAATTGCTCACTATCTAACGAAATTTTACTTTTCGCTTGACTAACTGATACTGACTTAATTTCACTTGGGCGTGGGATCTTAAGTATTGCACCGTTTTTTAAAAGATTGATATTATTATCAACAAAGGCCTGTGGATTTGCCCTAAATATCGCAATCATCACTTGATCTACACTGAGACTAGGATCTTTGCGTGCGTTAAAAGCAATCCGCCATAATGTATCGCTATTAGTGATAGGGCCATATATTGTATCAACAGATTCAACTGATTTCTTTTGATGCTTAGGGCCAACGAGCTCTATCGCATTGGCCGTTGAAAATGCAATACATAAAGCGATCATCGCAAGTAACATTCGACTAACCGAGGCACTACTTTGTTTAAATAAGTCCATCTTTGTCCTTTGACAAAATGCTAGTCGCCTAGCGTTTCTGTTTTATTTCTTGAATTATATAATACCTCCGTTCAATAATACGAAACGGCTGGTCATCGATAATTAGTAGCGCTAGAAGCTTTCTTTCTAGATTAATATTAACAGCTTATAATATCAGTAAATTTATTTAAATAAACAGTAAATTATTGATTATACCATTTGCTTTAATTATGTGATCTTGTTGTGCTAAAAGAAAATTGGCGAGAACAAGGCGCTCGAACGACCAATAGCTAGCTATTGGGATTGGGAGCAATGCCGTAATCGTCGATTTTAATTAGCCAAGTGGTCAGTTATTAAATGCTATTGGTATTGAATTAGCGTCAAACAATTGGCTCGATGATAAATAGGATGCAATTTATGCACCATATTTTAGGTGAAGCGAGTGAGAAGAGTGACCTGCAACGGTGTGCAGGTCACAAAGCGGAGACAGACAGCCTAGTAAAAATCGCGTAATAGAGTTTCAGCAATTTTAAGGCAATTTAATGCCGCTGTGGTACGAATATTATCCGCCACCGTCCATAAGTTCACACCATGCGCGTGTGATGGGTCAACACGTAAACGACCAACATGAACGAAATCACTACCACTGGCATCTTCAATTTGTGTCGGTTGGTGGGTTGGATCAATCTCAATTAACTCAACTTGTTCTAACCAACTAGCAATATCATCAGCTTCGACGGGATTTAATGTTTCAATATTAACGGATTGCGCCAGACCGTAGAATACTGGAGTCATCACGCTGACAGGGTTTATCGCCACACCATTATCACCCATCAGCTTAGCGCTCTGGTCAATAACCTGTTGTTCTACATCAGTTAATCCGCCGTCTAATAGCGTTCCAACTTGTGGTAAGTTATTAAAGGCTAATTGCGCCGAAAACGGATTATCCTCGACTGCTAGTCCATTTAATAGTTGACTACATTGACGAGCAAGTTCTTTTATGCCCAAGTTACCAGCACTACTTGCCGAGTGATGACATGTAACACTGACACGTGCTATCCCTACCTGATCATAAATCGGCTTAAGTACAGTCCACAACTGCACGACACTCGCGCTTGGACTGACAATAATATTGGCATTACGAAAATCACCAATCGCATCGGCATTAATATGCGGAATCACCATCGGAATTTCAGGTCGTGTACTAAATGCGTTCGTTGCATCAATGACCGCCACTCCAGCATCTGCCGCTAGTGGCGCGTACTTCAAAGAGGTTGCATCTGTATCACAAAAAAATGCCAGATTAATCGTATTCCAGTCAGTTTTCTCAGCGAGTGAGATGGCTACATTCTTTCCGTTAAACAACACCCCATCGTCATCCGGAACGTCTACCTCTACCGCAACTAATGTTTGTATCGGGAAGTCACGCTGTTGCAATAGCTCAACTACTGCTTTACCTAGTGCTGTCGTTGCACCGACAACGGCAACATTAAACTTATCTGACATCAAATTTCTCCATTTTAGTTAATTTCACCATGTGCTTGTTCTTTCTTTTGCGCTTGAATAGAGAAGCCAAGTCGTTTTACTCGTTGTTCGTTTTTAGCTCTATCGCTATGTAGCGATAGAGCACTGAATTCGCGGCGCACTTTATACTGTTTTCTTAAATTATCAAAGCCTTTTGCGTCAATTCCGCGACTACGACACAAAAGGTCATCGTCTCGAATATCGTAGACAAGCTGTACGAGCTGATTGATCGTGCCTGACTCTATCGCATGTTCAATAGCCATTGGGTCTATCGGCATTGTAGGTAATAAGTCGACGACTCGCTTGGTCGGGGTAATACCAACGTGTTTACACCAGCTTTGATAAAGCATAAAGGTGCCATTTGCTTTGCCTTCCAGGGTATAGCCAGCAATATGTGGCGTTGCAATATCGACTAACGCCATCAATTTAAGATCGATAACTGGCTCATTTTGCCATACATCGATTACGGTCTTAAGATCGCCAGTCGTTTCAATATGTTGACGTAATGCTAGGTTATCGACGACATCACCACGACAGCTATTAATTAACAACGTGCCAGGCTTGAGCTTCTCAAGGAATGTTTTATCGACGAGGTGATAGGTCGAATCGATACCACACTGATTAATCGGCACATGCAAAGAGATAATATCAGCTTGAGTCACCGCCTCTAGATCACGATAATCGCCGCTCGCGCCAGCGCGCTCTTTGGGGGGATCGCAATAGAAATATTTAATACCGAGCGCCGTTAGCTTCTTGGCCAAGCGGGTACCTATATTTCCAGCGCCAACGATAGCTACAGTCTTCTCAAGCAATTCTTCGTCATAGAGCACGCTTAACGCACTAATCACATATTCTGCGACCGCCATTGCATTACACCCGGGCGCACTACTCCAGCCTATATTGCGCTCGGCGAGATAGTCTTGGTCTATATGATCAACACCGATAGTAGCAGTGCCGACAAACTTTAACTGACTGGCTAGTGCCAGTAATTCTTGGTTGACCTGGGTAATTGATCGTACAAGCAAAAGATCAATTCCGACCAAATCATCGCATGTCATTTCGCGCCCACTCATCTTGCGGATATTGCCAAACTCGCCGAATAACTCATCGACAAACGGCATATTTTCATCGACCAAAATATTTAACATTAAAACAATTTCCTAAAATGTAGGATTCGAAAAGCGCAATTATAACAAATGCGACCGTCGCATTTCCATCAATAAAAAAAGCCAGACATTTGTCTGGCTTACTATTGACCAACATTCATTGGCTATATACCCATGCTACCTGTAAATGCGTGAAACCTGCATTTTCAAGTGGCACGGGTATATAACGCTATCGCGGTTAACTTATTTTTCAAACTTCTTAAAGATAAGAGTCGCATTAGTGCCGCCAAAGCCAAAGCTGTTTGACATTATTGTGGTTAATCGACGTTCTGTCGGCTGTGTAACAATCGGCATATCAATCGCTTCATCGTCGAGCGTCTCGACATTGATCGATGGCGCAATAAAGCCATTTTCCATCATGAGTAGCGAATAGATAGCTTCATGGACGCCAGCGGCACCCAGTGCGTGACCGGTGAGTGACTTGGTTGAACCGAAGGCTGGAATATTGTCTTCGAATAACTCCTTAATTGCCCCGAGTTCCTTCACATCGCCGACCGGGGTCGACGTGCCATGGGTGTTGATATATTCAGTATCGCTATCAATGGTTACCATCGCTTGTTGCATACAACGAATCGCGCCTTCGCCCGATGGAGCGACCATGTCAAACCCATCAGAGGTTGCACCATATCCTACAATTTCAGCGTAGATATGTGCGCCACGAGCCAGCGCATGTTCTAACTCCTCGACAACGACCATGCCGCCACCACCAGAGATAACAAACCCATCGCGATTTGCATCGTAGGTACGTGATGCGCGTGTTGGCGTATCATTGAACTTACTCGATAGTGCGCCCATCGCATCAAAGCCCATCGCCAATGTCCAATCGACTTCTTCGCCGCCACCAGCAAAAACAATGTCTTGTTTGCCTAATTGAATCTGTTCTAAAGCGTGCCCGATACAATGCGCTGAGGTAGCACACGCAGAACTGATTGAGTAGTTAATACCTTTTATCTTAAACGGAGTCGCCAGCGTAGCAGAGGCTGTACTAGACATAATACGTGGTACCAAATAAGGTCCAACGCGCTTAACGCCTTTGTCGCGTAGCTTATCCGCCGCAATAACTTGGTCCGACGATGATGCACCGCCAGTACCAGCTACAATGCCTGTGCGGAAGTTTGATACCATCTCTGGAGTCAATTTAGAATCGTCAATCGCTTGTTGCATAGCAATATACGTGTAAGCAGATGCCTTACCCATGAAACGCATCGCCTTGCGATCAACAAACTCGCTAGGATCCAGGTCAATGGCTCCCCAAACACGGCTGCGTAAGCCATACTCTTCGAATTGCTCAGAATAACTGATACCGCTGCGCCCTTCGCGTAATGCTTGAGTAACTTCTTCTACGGTATTGCCAATACTTGATACTACGCCTAAACCTGTGATAACTGCACGTTTCATTTTTAATCCTGTTCTAACTTGAGTTGCAAGCATTGTAATGAGTTTCTGATGCTGTAGTGGTCAGCTTTCCTCTAAATCTTATTACCTTTAGAGCAAATACTTTGATAGAGAGATGATATAATAGCCTTAATTTTTTGATTTAGGTACTAAACTATTGTCTCAACTAATAAAAAACGCGAAATTAAGTTGGAATGAAAACGGGGAGCCTAGTGCAGACCTGTTTGATGACTTATATTTTTCGAGCGACGATGGTCTCAACGAAAGTCGCTATGTTTTCATCGAACAAAATAAATTAGACCAACGGTGGCAAGCCTGCAAAGAATCTTTCTATGTCATCGCCGAAACTGGTTTCGGTAGCGGTCTCAACTTTTTGGCCACGTGGCAACATTTCAATTTGTGGCGGCAACAGAACCCAAGCCACTGTCTTAAGCGACTGTATTTCATTAGTTTTGAGAAGTATCCATTAACACATCAAGACCTTGCAACCACACATCAACGCTGGCCAGAGCTCGCTGAATTTTCGAGGAAGTTGCGCCATCAGTACCCGAGCGCCATCGCAGGCTGTCATCGCCAAGAATTTAATCTTGAGCACGGCGCGATGGTGATTTTAGATCTATGGCTTGGTGATATTAAACATACCTTACCCAGCCTCCACTCCCCTGAATCGGGACTGATTGACTGTTGGTTTCTCGATGGTTTTGCGCCCAGAAAAAACCCCGAGATGTGGAATGAAACTTTGTATCGAAATATGGCAAGCTGCACCAAAGACCGAGCAACACTGGCGACATTTACCGCGGCAGGAGATGTTCGACGGGGCCTAATCGCAGCAGGCTTTGATATTAGTAAAGTTAAAGGCTATGGCAAGAAGCGCGAGATGATCAGCGGTCAGTTTCTCCGTAACTCGAATTGCTCAACCCAAACATCGTGGTTTTATCGCCATAATGGACAACTGAGTAATGAAACGCTGTCAGTGACGATTGTCGGAGGCGGTATCGCAAGTGCTTGCACTGCATTTTCATTGGCCAAACGCGGTTTCAGCGTTACATTGCTTTGTAAAGATGAACGACTCGCGGTGGGCGCATCGGGTAATCGACAAGGGGGATTCTATCCACTGCTTAATGCAAATAATGACCAACTAAGTCAATTCTATAGTCAGGCGTTTGGTTATGCTAGGAATCACTACCAATCAATCATTCAATCTGAGCCCACTAGCGGGGCATTATGTGGTGTACTACAGCTAGGGTACAATGAGCAGCAACTTCAACGTCAACAGCGGCTTATCGCCACTAACTATTTCTCAGCTGATATGGTCACGCCACTGAACGTTGATAATATGAACGAACAAGCGGGTGTTGAGGTTAATCAACCAGGACTCTATTATCCGTTAGGAGGCTGGATAAGCCCCAAAGTGATGACCCATTCGATTATCGAAGCGACTAAGCAATATGCCAACATTAATATAGTGTTCCAAACTGAGATTGACAAAATTGAACGATCAGTTGCTGGCTGGAAGCTTACCAGTACCAATGGTCAGCAATTTGACTGCCGTCTGCTTATCCTAAGCAATGGCCATCGATTAACGCAGTTTTCGCAAACACAACAGCTCCCGATGTACGCGACAGCTGGACAAGTCTCACATCCCGCGGTCAATCAACATTCAAGTGACCTGAAGTCAGTACTTTGTTATCAAGGATATATTACGCCCGCCTCCGAAGGGCTCCATTGTATCGGTGCAAGCTTCAATCGAGACATTAACGATTCTGAGCTAGACGATAATGTATCAAAACAAAATATAGATAAACTAATCGCTGACACCAAACAATCACCGTGGACCCAAACATTCAGTAGTCATTTACTCAATGGTAAAATAGGCGTCCGGATGAGCGTTAAAGATCATTTACCGATGGTAGGTAACGTACCCGATTTCAAGGCCACCACGTGCTCTTATGGTGACTTAAGCAAGGGGAAACCTGCTTCAGCCTATGGTAATGCGCCACTGATTAAGAATCTATATATGCTAGGAGGCTTAGGGTCGCGCGGCATCTGCTCCGCGCCATTGTTGGGAGAGGTTTTGGCCGGTCAGCTAACCTCACAACCGCAACCGCTTAGCCAGCAATTACTCAATCAGCTCAGCCCTAATCGTTATTGGATAAAACGGCTTAAGCAAGGTAAAACCATTAACTCCACCGAGGTCACAGGGCATCATAGTGTTTAAATTACAACAATTTGCGATAAACCAAGATAATTGTGCGATGAAAGTATGCACAGATTCACTGATTTTTGGCGCAATGGCGCCAATTAAACGTAATGAACGTGTTATAGATATAGGGACTGGAACGGGGTTATTAAGCCTGATGGCTAAGCAACAAGGCGCAGCCAAAGTCATCGCCATAGACTTAGTCGCCAGCGCTGTCATTCAGGCACAAGACAATGTCAACGAGAGTCCCTGGCCCGATGATATCGAAGTGATCCATCAAGATATTCGCGATTACCGTTGTGATAAACAGTTTGATCTAGTTATCGCCAACCCTCCTTTCTTCGAACACCACCTAAAAAGTAAAAACAGAGGTCGCAATGCGGCACGCCACACAGATACGATGAGTTATCAGTCGTTAATAAGCAGTGCCACTAACCTCATCACGGAGACCGGCCTAATATATTTGCTCATTCCCCTTCATGCAAAAGACGCAATTATTGATATCGCGACGCAACACGCACTCTCCCTTTGGCGCCAGACCGACTATATAACCATCACCGGTGCGAAGCCAAAACTATGCGCCTTAACGTTAAGCCGTAATACGGCGTCAAAGGCTATATTTGAACAACTCACCGTTTATCAGGCGCATCAGCAATATACAAGTCAAAGTCAGCAGATATTGGAGCCGTACTTACTTCGATTTGCTAAAAACTAATGGGTCAGTCCTGCATAAATAGCCTGGGCTAGCTCATCGGCGTTAAATTTGGTGAGTAGCGCGTTAGCTCCCACCTCATCGACGGAACCTTGGCTCGCACTACCTGAGAGTGAGCTATGGAGTAGGATGTACTTATTTGCATTGGCAGCGCTCGCACGAACTTCTTTGGTTAGCGCATAGCCGTCCATCTCTGGCATTTCGATATCAGAGATAATCATATCGACACGTTGATTTTGCTCCAATAACGTTAACGCCTCCTTACCGTTAGTGGCCATGATGACTTTGATATCTAAAGCATCCAAAGTTTGGGACAATAAGTTTCTAGCGACGGAAGAGTCATCTACAGCGAGAATGGTACATCCGGAAATTTTTGCCAGTTGATTGGGTTGTAAGGCATTACGAATATCCGCTTGGACTTCACTGGGCGCAATTTCGTGGAGCACCTTCTCGACATCCAACACGCTCACTAACGTATCATCAATATTAATGACACCTGTAAGATAATGGTTACGGCCGCTGGCCTGCGGGAGTTCACGGATATCTTGCCAATCAACCAACGCGATCTTGTCTACTCTACGTACCAAAAATCCGGTCACCAACCGATTAAATTCTGCAACAATTATTGTAGAGTGCTCTAGATTCTCAGGAGCTATTGCTGACTGTCCTATCGCGGCCGACAAGTCTATGACAGGCACGGTTGCCCCTCTAAGTTCAAATGTCCCAGCAATTCCATGATGGGATCCAGGAATAACATTCAAACGCCGGTATTTAACAATTTCCCTTATTTTTAGTACATTGAAGCCAAACAATTGCTTAGTGTTAAGTGTAAAACGCAATAAGGTCTGTAGCGTTGACATTTCTGTGGTCATCCATAATCTCCAGAAAAAATTTCTTGTTAAGAATAGTTTGGAGTAACAACAAAATACTGTCAAACCTTAATTACAAACTAACGTTAGAAAAATCAACACTTGTATAATCAATTTCGTCAAATATACTAAGCACTTCTATTCCTAAAAACGACGGTCTTTCTATTGCAGCAAAGAGACACACAACTGGTTAGTTGGTTTCGCCAATCAGTCCCTTACGTCAATGCTCATCGCGGGAAAACATTCGTGATAATGCTTGGTGGTGAATGTATAGCACATCCAAATTTCTCCAATATCGTTGATGATATTGCGCTGCTAAAGTCGTTAGGAATCAAGATTATTCTGGTATACGGCGCCAGGCCGCAAATAGAGAAAGCATTAAGTGAACAAGGTATCAATAGTGAGTTTCATCATCAGCAACGTATCACCAATGACGATTCATTTGATCTGATCAAGCAAGTCGTCGGACGTCTACAATTTGAAATCAATGCACTGTTATCCAAAGGGTTAGTTAACACCCCAATGCAAGGAGCCAGCATCAACGTCGTTAGTGGAAATTTTATTACCGCCCAACCAATTGGGATTAAGGACGGTATAGATTTTTGTTATACTGGAAAGGTTAGGCGCGTCGACACACTCGGTATCCAAGAGCAATTGGCTCAAAATGCTATTGTACTGATCAGTATCATCGGATATTCAGTGACCGGCGAAAGTTTTAATTTAAGCGCCGAAGAATTAGCAACCCAATTAGCGATTAGGCTCGACGCAGACAAAATGATCGGGTTCTGTTCAGAGCATGGTGTCCTAGGTGAGGATGGTAATGTTATCGCTGAGATGCTACCAAACCAAGCACAAACCAGACTAGACGAATTGGAAAAACATGGCCAGATAATGACAGGGACAGCGATCTATCTCCGGGCAGCTATCGCCTCATGTAAGGCGGGAGTTTCTCGCAGCCATTTGGTGAGCTATCAACAAGATGGTTCATTGTTACAGGAATTATTTTCTCGTGACGGTATAGGTACCCAGATTGTCATGGAAAGCGCCGAACAATTACGACAGGCGACGATAGAAGACATCGGCGGTATCGTCGACCTCATAAAACCGCTAGAGGAACAAGGGTTGCTAGTACGCCGCTCACGCGAACAACTTGAAATGGAGATTACCTTATTCACTATTGTTGAGCGTGATGGATTGGTCATCGGATGTGCTGCGCTCTACCCTGCTAATGACGGTATATCTGGTGAAATGGCTTGCGTGGCCACCCACCCTCAGTATCGAAAAGCGTCCCGCGGTGACGCACTCGTCAATGAAATTAGTAAACAAGCTACGAAACTTGGTATTAGTAAGTTGTTCGTGCTGACCACCAGTTCTATTCATTGGTTTAGGGAGCGAGGTTTTGAGCCCGGAGACATCACAAAGCTTCCCGTAGAGAAGCAGGCACTGTACAATTTCCAACGTAACTCTAAAGTACTGATCAAGGAGTTATAACGTTAATCATGTGGAAATTTAGTACTATCGGTAAGATGGCTTCAAGGGCTGATTATGAAGCACTTTAAGAAATTTCATCGAGCACCTATCCGAGTAGTAAAAATAAATAGTCGACGAGTAAAAATAGACTTTAGGCGGTCGATGCTTAAGCTCCAAGCAGCGTTAGCACAAGAAAAACAAGAGACAAAAGAAATGGTCACTATTTACACAAAAGCAACCCGTGGTCAGGCTAACAAACATGAATTGGCAGTCGCCCACGCACAGTTTTTTGACCTGCTTAAGGGCTTAGGCTTAGGTATTTTTGCAATCCTCCCATTCGCCCCTATTACAATACCTTTACTAGTAAAACTTGCGTCAATGGTCGGTGTTGAGCTATTGCCAAGCTCATTTACTAGCACAAAAGAAAAGTAATCACAGAGAACGCTTCGGCGGAAGTACCACACTAGAAAAAATAAGCCCGGCCACCAACGACATAAATATCAGAAATGATTGTGTGCCGATGTGATCAACCGCGATGATGCTTTCACCAGAAACAATAGTGTTCAGCCCAATATACACCTTGCTACCAGGGACTAGAATTACTAGGCCTTGCAGCGACACAATGATCGCAGGCGCGTTAAATACTCGCGCGTAGATATTACTATAGATACCGACACTAAACGCGCCAAAAAATGCGCCCAATGCGATGCCAAACGACGGTGTCGCTGCCATGCTTACACCAAAAGAAATAAAACCCGCTATAATTCCCCACGGCGCATCTTTAATACGGATTTTAAACATCACGACTAAACTAGAGCCAAGCAAGAACACTGCAAGCCAAGCGGTCCAGTCTGGGACCAAGGTCGATGCGACTAGTTCAACTGACCCCCAAGCCATTTTCCCTAGCGCAAAGCCTAACACCGCGCCGAAATATAACTTAAACAGTAGCATTATCGCATCCATGATCCGCGCGGTACCAGAGAGTAAATCCCGAGATGCTAATTCACGTAGACCAAGTGTTAACGCAAGCCCAGGAATGAACGCAATAATACTAGAAAGCACGACCAGTGACATATTTATATGGGGGTCAAGATGCATTATTCCGGTGACGATAAACGCAGAAACTATCGACACCAAAGGCTCAAGCATTTTCGTGACACCACGAGACATAGATGCCCAGTAAATGAATACATATACCACTAAGCTCATGACAAAAGACCAGAAAACATCATGCCAACTGGTCGCCATAAGCATTGCAAAGGCTCCACCGGATACTCCAAAGGCCCAAAAAGTGACAAGATGTGAGTATGGGGGGGGTTTATTTTCGATTTCAGCTAAACGTTCGATAGCATCCCCTAGCATTCTCTCGCCGCTCGCCAATTCCTCAACCAACTCATCGGTACGAGCAAGAGAACCTAAATCAAGGTCACCCGGGTTAACCCTTACCACATAATTATGTTGTGAATCGTGTTCCCCTTTAAGCCATAACGCAAAAGTAAGCGATGTCGGCGTCACAATAAACGAACCACCGAGCCCTAAGATCGATGCAACGTTAAGCAAATGGGCTTCGAGACGATACGCGGGAGTTCCAAACTTGTGCAGGGCTTTACCCAAGTTGATAATAAATTTACGGCGCTGAGAAAAAGGTGAAGAAGTCACTGGGATTCCAATTAATATAGACGAATAAGCTGCAAATGACATAACAGCAGATGACGATGTAATAATTGATTTAAATATAAGCCTAACCGGCCCTTCAGCGCAACTTAATTGCTGCCCATAGGAGTGTTGATTAGTCATCATCAAAAGAAGCGCGATTGTAGACAGTTTGAGGTAGGAGTAAAGGCTAAAAAAATTAATTAGCTCGTTTATCTGTCACGAAATCGTTACGAATAAAACAAGCTAACTATAGGTATGATATATATATAGATTACTACGAAGATTGTTTTATATATGAACCGACTACTTGATTTTTATCGGTGAGTATCGCGTTTTCATTATCTGAGACTGCTAACTCGAAATATTGTTCAACAGCTTCTTCACCCGGACGCCGGCACTTTAGTGTGATCATCGTTGCACTGCGAGCATTCCAAAAACAATGGTAGTCATCCTTGATATCGCCATGTTTTGAAAGCACAGCCCGTCCCTCAAATTTAATCTCAATCCTGCTGATCGCTGCTGTACTATCTGATTTTATACTCCAGTTCCCAGCAGTCGGGTGGCCACTGCATGCTGACAGAAAAAGAATAGTTACACTCATTAACAAGGCTAATTTCATGATTTTAATCGCTTTAATTGAAAGCGTCATTGTATCGTTATTTTAAATTTCGGTAAGTATAAACTGAGATAAAACTTGATATGGCGCAATTAATTGTACCAATTACATTGGCTATGTCTTAGTTAATTGATGCTACTCATCTAGTGAGGGTGGATATTTGATGTGCTCATTAGGTTAATGCTGCCAATCAATGTTATAGCTTGCACACCAGTTACTTTTCTTTATGAAATACATCCGTGTATTTCACCCTGCGGGCCAGTCTTTGGCTGTGCAAATTGGTTCCAGTCCAATGTGTGCTTCGCCACTAAAATGTCTGGCACATTTTAGGACAGCTTCAGCTGGGCGCGCAGCGCTAAATTCAGGGAAGAGATTTACAAAGAAAATGTAACCAAAAGAAAGGCAACCCGATATTTAGTTGCTGATCTTCATATAGATATCTGTCTTAACGGAGCCGATTTTGATGCGCGTCCCGGCTTTGGCATCCTGCGTCGCTCTAATTCCTGCATCCCTGCAGTCACCTGCGCGAACATCTAAAAACTCGTCCCTGATTTTTTCTCCTAACAGATATCCATATGAAGGCAACTAAAGGCGGGAAATGGCGTTTGCTGCTAGTCTTAGTTAAATCATTGAACTTAAATTAAAAAACACACAGCCTCAGCTAACGGGGACATAGCCAATTACATTAAGTAGGCGATCTTGTTGTGCAAAGGAAAAATAAACTAGAACACATGTTCATCGTTCCAAGCTGAACATAAGCACCTACATCCTGTAGGCGAGGCGCTCGATTGATTTCGACAGGGATGCCAATATTAGGGGTAATGCATGGAGCACATTGCCGAGTAGGATTGAGAGCAACGCCGTTGCCTACAGGACGTAGGTAACGGGGCGGAGCAGGACGCGGTAGCCTTATCGTTAATTTTAACCAGCACAAGTGGGCAGTTATTTACTCTAATTGGTATTATTGCTTGTTTAGGCACATGAGTGATTAGAGAAACTGCACTCGAGACTTCTGCGTACTTGCTATATTAGGCGATAATGTTAGCTGGCAGCTACGGCAGCTAACATTAAACTCACTATTCCTTTAGCTTAGTGCCAGCCGGGTACGGCCTTCATATCAGGTAATTGATGGGCAATCCCTTTATGACAATCAATACAGGTTTTTTCGCCCGAGGCCAATGCACTTGAATGCCTTTCTTTAAAACAAAGAGCACCGCTGCGACTACCTTGTTCGCTAAAGTCCATGTATTTGCAATGTTAGCTGGCAGTTACGGCCGCTAACATCAAACTCACTATTCCTTTAGCTTAGTGCCAGCCGGGTACGCCTTTCATGTCAGGTAATTGATGGGCAATCCCTTTATGACAATCAATACAGGTTTTTTCGCCCGAGGCCAATGCACTTGAATGCATCTTGACGCTGCGACTACCTTGTTCGCTAAAATCCATGTACTCAAAGTTATGGCAGTTACGACATTCTCGCGAATCATTGTCTTTCATGCGTTTCCACTCACGCATCGCCATCGACTTACGATGCTCGACAAACTTTTCACGGGTATCGATAATGCCAGTCAACATGCCCCACACCTCTTTACTCGCGGCAATCTTGCGAATAATTTTGTGGGTCCAGTCTTTAGGCACATGACAATCTGGGCAAGTCGCACGTACCCCAGAGCGGTTGGCATAATGAATGGTTTCCTTATACTCTTCGTACACATTGTCATTCATTTCATGACAACCGATACAAAACTCTTCGGTATTGGTTAACGACAATGCCGTATTAAAACCACCCCAAAAAATCACACCGCCAGCAAATCCCAGTGCCAATACAATACCAACGCCCGCTTTACTCGGTGTGGATAATGCTTGCCATATATTTTTAATAAATTTCATCATTCTTTCCCTCAGACTAACTATTGCTGAGTCAGTGAATCAACAGCTTTAAACTGATTCTCAATCAACGGACGACCATCAACTTGAGGAACGTGGCATTGCAAACAGAAATAACGACGCGGTGAAACGTCTGATAGCGTCATGCCATCGCGTGTTTCAAAATGCGTAGGGCTGATTTTAGTGGCGCCGGTTTCACGCGCATATTTCCAACCGTGACATGACAAACATTTGTTTGAGTTCAAGTCGACCCGGTAGCCACGGATTTGGTGTGGTACTACCGGCGGTTGATGAACATAGTTACGCTCAATTGGGGCACGGTCTTTTAGCACGCGCTTGTGTGGATCGGCGCGGCGCGTTACATCGAGCTCTGCCGAACCACGTAGTGATTCAACGCCGCCATTGTTTGCTTTAACATCATCAGGTAATGCCATTACTCCAGCTGTCATGCTGAGCAACATTAGCGCTGTTATTAATTTTTTCATTTTTGATCTCCGCCTGAGTCGACAATACGAACGCCGCTGTACCGACACTAGTATTGTCGCCAGTTAATTACGCTTTACGCACTTTAATGGCACATTTCTTAAAGTCAGTCTGTTTAGACAATGGATCGGTCGCATCGAGTGTAACCTTGTTGATCAATTGACGAGCATCAAACCAAGGAACAAACACTAATCCGACTGGTGGACGGTTACGGCCACGTGTTTCGATACGACTCTTCATTTCACCACGACGAGACTCCACGATCACTTCGTCACCACGACGTAACTTGCGTTTTCGCGCATCATCTGGATGCATAAATACAACCGCATCAGGGAATGCTTTGTAAAGCTCAGGTACTCGCTGAGTCATCGAGCCAGAGTGCCAATGCTCAAGTACACGACCAGTACATAGCCACATGTCATATTCTTCATCCGGTGATTCTGGCGGCTTTTCATACGGCGCCGCAATAATTAATGCTTTACCGTCTGGCTTACCGTAGAATTCGAAACCTTTACCAGCCTTAACATAAGGATCAGAGCCTTCCTTGAAGCGCCATAACGTTTCTTTACCATCAACTACTGGCCAGCGTAGACCGCGCGCTTTCTGGTACATTTCATAAGGTGCTAAATCATGACCATGACCGCGACCAAAGGCTGCATACTCTTCAAATAGACCCTTTTGAACGTAGAATCCAAACGCATTCGCGTCATCGTTAAGCTCTTTAGCCTCTTCGAGTGGGAATGCGTCGACGTTGCCGTTTCTAAAGAGTACGTCATACATAGTCTTACCGCGTAAATGCGGCGCTTTAGCTAATAGCTCTTCGTCCCATACCTCTTCAATCTTGAAGCGCTTCGAGAATTCCATCACCTGCCACAGATCAGACTTTGCTTCACCCGGTGCTTTAACTTGCTGGAACCATTGCTGAGTACGACGTTCGGCGTTGCCGTAACAGCCTTCTTTTTCGACCCACATCGCAGTTGGCAAGATAAGATCGCCCGCCTGACAGGTAACCGTTGGGTATGGGTCAGACACGACGATAAAGTTCTCTGGGTTACGATAACCAGGTAACCCTTCTTCATTCATGTTTGCCGCAGCTTGCATGTTGTTGTTACACATCACCCAATAGGCGTTGAGCTTGCCGTCTTTAAGCATCCGGTTTTGCTGTACTGCATGATAACCCGGCTTAGCTGGAATGGTGCCCTCTGGCAATTTCCAGATTTTTTCTGCGATATCACGATGTTTCTTCTTCTTAACGACCATGTCGGCAGGTAAACGATGTGAGAAAGTACCCACTTCGCGAGCAGTACCACAAGCTGACGGTTGTCCTGTTAAAGAGAATGGACCACAACCAGGCTGAGAGATCTTACCCGTCAACAAGTGAATGTTATAAACCAAAGAGTTCATCCACACGCCACGAGTATGTTGATTCATCCCCATGGTCCATAGCGACATCACTTTGACTTTTGGATCAGCATAGGCTTTCGCCATTTCGATGAGCTGTTTTGCAGGAACCCCTGAAATTTCTTCAGCTTTTTCCACTGTATACTCGGCGACTTGCGCTTTATATTCCTCAAAGCTCATGTCATACATTTTACCCGCTGTATCGACATTCTTGGCCGCTTTTTCAAGCTCATGTTCAGGGCGTAAGCCATAACCGATATCGGTGGTGGCTTTCTTAAAGTGGGTATGCTTTTTAACAAAATCCCAGTTCACCGCATCATTTTGAATGATGTAGTTAGCAATAAAGTTAGCAATCGCGAGATCGGTATTGGGCGTAAAGATCATCCCGTTATCGGCGAGTTCAAACGAGCGATGCTTATAAGTCGATAGCACTTGTACTCTAACGTGACTATGAGATAGACGACGATCAGTCAGACGCGACCACAAAATAGGGTGCATCTCGGCCATGTTAGACCCCCATAACACGAAACAATCTGCCTTTTCGAAATCATCATAACAGCCCATCGGCTCATCGATACCAAACGTACGCATGAATCCGCCGACGGCAGAAGCCATACAGTGACGCGCATTAGGGTCAATATTATTTGAACGAAAACCCGCTTTCATCAATTTAACGGCGGCATAGCCTTCCATCACCGTCCATTGACCGGAACCAAACATCCCAACGCCAGTAGGTCCCTTCTCTTTTAGGGTCTTTTTAAACTTTTCGGCCATCACGTCAAACGCTCTGTCCCAGCTCACTGGCTGGAAATCACCGTCTTTATGATAGACACCATCGCGCATACGCAATAATGGCTGAGTCAGACGGTCTTTACCGTACATAATCTTAGAGAGGAAATACCCCTTGATACAGTTAAGCCCTTTGTTAACAGGTGCTTCAGGATCACCCTGAGTTGCTACGACTTTACCGTCTTGGCTACCGACTAATACACTACAACCAGTGCCACAGAAACGACACGGCGCTTTGTCCCATTTAATTTTACTTTTACTGGAATCGGTGACTAAATTCGATGCCTGTACCGAAATGGACATACCTGCCGCCGCTGCTGTTGCAGCGATAGCGTTCGCTTTAATGAAGTCACGTCTTGAAAGACTCATCACTTCTCCTCCTGACTATAGGATTTATTGATTAGTTAAATAAAAAATTGTTTATCTAAAATTAATGGGTTGGTTTTCATTTTTTTTGTGTGGCACGAGCCCAGCATCGTTATGATGGAAAATCAACGATGTATCTAAGACGCCTTCAAGCGTACTCATATGGGTGATGGTATCCACGATGTTTTTTTCTTTCTCGGTAGATTCAACAGTTACCACCATCGCCCCTTCTCCACTGACTTCATGAACCTGGGTACCTGGTAATGATTCCAGTCGCTTGGTGACCGCGTCGCAGTTTTGTGGAAAGGCTTTGACTAACACACCGGCCATATGAACTGGCTCATGTTCTAATAAATTGATCATGTTGTTACCTTATGATGCTTGTTTGGATTTGGCGGCAAGGAGTTTGAGCAATAACATCGACACTACTGCAACTCCCGCGAAACCAACGATAAAGATCGTTGGCATGGCTAAATAACCTAAAACGGTCCAAATCATCGATTCTAGTGGACTCATGCTTTTACACTCCTAGTGAACTTTGAGACTAGTGTAGCCAAGTTATTAATAGCCATCTTGATCAAAATCAAGTTCTCAATAAACTTACTATTTATGAGGACATATTCGACTGCGAGTCTAGTTATTTAGGGTTAATTCTATCGCTTGAGTAGGACAAGGGACTATGCAAGCGCCACACGCCGTGCAATCATCTTGAACAATTTGCGGTTGGGGAATGGTACCGGCGGCATACACAAAGCTGATTGCTTGCGTATCACACACGTCTTGGCAACTGAGGCAATAAACGTCATTTTTAGCGAGACAGCTATCAAGAAATGATAATGAAGTCGGCCAAGCGGCACCCGTCTTATCGGCTAAAAATAATGGCTCTTTGCAAACATCGACACATTCGCTACAAAAAGTACACTCCCCTTGGCTAAAATCGATAGTCGGAAAGCCACCATCTCCTTTAACGATGATATTTTCAGGGCATGCACTGTGGCAATCGTTGCAACGACTGCATTGATCGGTAAACACCTCTTCGCTCAACACCCATGGCAGGCGCATCTGTGCCTTGGGCGCACTTAACCTACCCCGTAAAAGTCCACGGCGACTCACATCGACACTCTTTTTAGCCATCTTGTTCGCTCTTAAACTACATCGCCTCAAGTAAGATTAGGTTGAGGCCATCCAAAAACGCCACTATGCCAGCTATCAGAAAACATTCAACGATAACTCAAGGCGAACTTGATCTAAGTCAATTATCATTTTCGCTGAGGCCAAGGACTACGGTGGGCACCGAGCGCACAACACAGCGCGCCCGCACTAAATACCACTAGACCAGTAATATTTATCTCGCCTCTGTCGGCGGAGGTCCAGGCAAAAAATAGTGAAATAATTGAACCAACAATCAAACCATGCAGCGCCTGATGCTGGTCAACCAAGTAACGCATCAGGCCGCCACCCACAAACATCGACAGGCCGAGTGTCGCGATGCCCATGGCCTGCCACAAGATATCTTTATACTCATTCCAAAATGGCGATTCAATACCCGCTAAGCCACTATAGGCCGCGACTAAAATGAAGATAAGTTGATTAGTAAGAAATAGGATCGTGGTGGCTATTGTGCCAAAGATAATTGCTTTAAAATCTATCATATCTGCTCTGAGCTACTATAACGTTGGTCATATCATAAATAACTATCGAGTAATGTCTTTAGCCTAGATCATGTATAATGAAAAAACCCAGCGATTGCTGGGTTTTTAGACATCGAAAACTGCGTAACTAGTGCTGTTCGCTCGCTAGGTTTACCGTATATTTAGGCAGTTCAACCACTAAGTCTTCGTCACTGACGCACGCTTGACAACCAAGGCGTGACTCAGGCTCTAGGCCCCACGCTTTATCAAGCATGTCATCCTCAAGTTCATCACTTTCTTCCAGTGAGTCAAAACCTTCACGCACAATGAGGTGACAAGTAACACAGGCGCAAGATTTTTCACAAGCATGCTCTAGCCCGATACCATTGGCTAGTGCCACATCGAGAATCGTCTCACCCGTTTTGGCTTCAACGACGGCGCCATCAGGACACAGTTCCTGATGCGGTAAAAATATAATCTTTGGCATTGTATCTCTCCACTCTAGCGAGTCGTACCATCGGCACGCTAGACAGTTTCTCTTTAAATAAGTTAAATATCGTCAACAGACTGGCCGGATAACGCTTGGCGAATCGACTGATCCATTCGCTGTGCCGCAAAGTCCTGGCTCACATCATCACACGCTGATATTGCCGCCTTAATGTCTTTAAGCTCGCCGTCTTTAGCGGCTTGGTCGAGCACCATCATCGCGTGCTTAATCGGTTTCGCCTGCTCATCACTGAGCAGATGACCATCATCATTCATCGCGCTGACTAATCCCTCTAAGACACGAGCAGCCTCGACCTTTTCTTCGGCCAACATCCGTGCTTCCATATCGTCACGTGCATACGTCATCGAATCTTTGATCATATTGGCCACTTCGTTGTCGGTCAAACCAAAGGACGGTTTGACTTCAATCGCCGCTTGTACGCCACAGCTCTTCTCCATCGCGCTCACGCTAAGTAGACCATCGGCATCAACCTGAAAGGTCACTCGAATATGTGCTGCACCCGCCGCCATCGGTGGTATACCACGTAACTCGAAGCGTGCTAAAGACCGACAGTCATCAACAAGTTCACGTTCGCCTTGCAGAATATGCAGTGCCATCGCCGTTTGGCCATCTTTGAAAGTGGTAAATTCTTGCGCTTTGGCCACCGGAATCGTGGTGTTACGAGAGATCACTTTTTCAGTTAATCCGCCCATCGTTTCCAAACCTAATGACAGTGGCAATACATCAAGCAACAAGATATCACTGTCGGGTTTATTCCCTGCCAAAATATCGGCCTGAATCGCAGCACCAAGCGCCACTACCTTGTCGGGGTCGATACTGGTCAGTAGTTCTCGCTGAAAATATTTCGATACCTGTTCACGAACGCAAGGTACGCGGGTCGACCCGCCAACCATCACTACCTGATTAACGTCACCAAGGTCTAACCCTGCATCACGCATCGCACGGCGACTCGCCATAATAGTGCGTTTAACTAATGGGGCAATCAGCTCTTCAAAGACGTCGCGGGTGACTGTTGCTTGCCAGCGACTACCGCATGGTAAATCAAGCAACAGTTCAGCGCTGTCTTGAGCGCTTAAGAGCTCCTTGGTTTGACAGGCTAGCTGTGTAATTTCACGTTGTAGTGCCGGTGAATGGTCGCCGGTGTAACCCGATTGTTGATAAATCCATTGCGCCAACGCCTGATCAAAATCGTCGCCGCCTAACGCAGAGTCGCCGCCGGTTGCAAGCACTTCGAACACGCCTTTGTTGAGGCGAAGGATGGACACATCAAAGGTACCACCACCTAAGTCATAAACGGCTATCACGCCTTCGTCGTCATGATCCAAGCCATAGGCGATGGCGGCAGCAGTTGGCTCGTTGAGCAGGCGAAACACCTTAACCCCGAGTAGCTCTGCCGCATCTTTGGTGCCTTGACGTTGTGCATCATCAAAATAAGCAGGTACGGTGATCACCACACCATCAAGGTCGCCGCCCAACGTATCTGTCGCTAACGCCAATAATGGACGTAGGATTTCGCTTGATACTTGAATAGGGTTAACCTTACCGGCGCGGGTTTCGATATTAACCAAACCATTTTCGGTCGCGCTAAGCACATAAGGTAACTCACCGCTTGCGCCTTGGACGTCCGCTAAGGTACGTCCCATAAAACGCTTTACCGACACTATCGTATTGATGGCATCGCTAATGGCGTGTTCCCGCGCATGACGGCCAACTTCAATGCCTAAATTAGAATAGTGTACGATTGATGGCAAAGAATCATGGCCCTGTGCATCCTTTAAGGTAACAGCTTCACCGCTGCGTACCGTTGCCACTAGGGAGTTGGTGGTGCCAAGGTCGATACCCGCCGCAAGACGACGTTGGTGAGGAGCACTACTCTGCCCGGGTTCTGAAATTTGCAATAAAGCCATGATAAGTTCTTATTTAGATATTTGAGGGTTATTTTACCAAGTGATATAAGGTCATGTCTGCACTAATACGCAAAAATTTTTTCTTCGACCCGTAACGCTTCCTGCACTAACTTAAGCATAAATTTAATCTTACGCACCAAGTCGGCTGCCTGCGATAACGAGGCGTGATCATTTTTTGCAAAGAGTGTAACAAACTGTTGATTAATGTCTTTAATATAAGAAGTGATTTCATCTTGAAAATCAGCTAGTGCCTGCTCAGGATCGGCGGCACTGGTAATATCTTCTAATGTTTCACGCAATTCCATTTGTTGCATCAAAAACATCGGGTCTTTTAGCGTTTGTGTCTCGTGGGCGAGTTCAAATCCCGCGAGTTCTAACAGGTATTGTGCTCGAGAGTCAGTGGCGTTAAGTACGGTGAATGCGTCGTTAATCTGCGCCGCTTTTTGAACTGAAATTAGACGTTCTCTTTCACTCGCATTAGCAAATTTATCAGGATGAACAGCCCGCTGTAGTTCTAAGTATTTTGCTTTCAGTTCAACTAGATCAAGCTCGAAGCTTGGCGCTAGCGCAAATAATTCAAAGTAATTCATCTTAATCTATGAGTCCACTTATGTTGCGTTATACCAGGTGTGTCGATGCTCTTAAACCGAGAAACTTTCGCCACAACCACATTCGCCATCGACATTAGGATTCTTAAATTCGAAGCCTTCATTTAAGCCGTCTTTAACAAAGTCTAGCTGAGTACCATCTAGATACACTAAACTTTTGGCATCGACGATCACTTTAACGCCAAATTGTTCGAAGACTTCATCGCCCTCTTCGAGCGAGTCGACAAACTCAAGGATGTAAGCTAGGCCAGAACAACCTGACGTTTTTACACCTAGACGTAAACCCAAGCCGGAGCCACGATTTTCAAGAAAACTACTCACACGATTAGCCGCGGACTCTGTGACGGTAACTGCCATTGTATAACCTTTTTTACTGCGCCATTGAATCAATAGCGCATGCTGAACACTTTATGATTTAGCTTTGTAATCTTCAATCGCTGCTTTGATTGCGTCTTCTGCTAAGATCGAGCAATGAATTTTAACTGGCGGCAATGCCAATTCATCAGCGATATCACGATTAGTGATGGCACCGGCTTCGTCCAGTGATTTGCCTTTAACCCACTCTGTAACCAATGAGCTAGATGCAATTGCACTACCACACCCGTAAGTTTTAAACTTAGCATCTTCGATGATGCCGTCATCGTTAATCTTCAATTGAAGCTTCATCACGTCACCACAGGCTGGCGCGCCAACCATTCCGGTCGCAATTTTTGGGTCATTCTTGTCAAACGAGCCAACGTTACGTGGATTCTCGTAGTGATCTAATAATTTTTCGCTATAGGCCATTTTTCTCTCTCCTAACTAATAAGTTGCTTAGTGTGCAACCCATTCAACACTGTCTAAATCGATACCGTCTTGGAACATTTCCCAAAGCGGTGACATTTCACGTAACTTACCAATTGATGAAGTCATTTGGTCAATCGCATGGTCAACCTCGGCTTCTGTGGTAAAGCGTCCAACGCTAAACCGAATCGAGCTATGAGCCATTTCATCGTTAAGCCCTAACGCCCGCAACACGTATGATGGTTCGAGGCTTGCGGATGTACACGCACTGCCTGAAGATACGGCAAGGTCTTTTAGGGCCATCATTAATGACTCGCCTTCCACATAGTTAAAGCTAATATTAACGATACCTTGGTAACCTAACTCGCGATCGCCGTTTTGATAGGTTTCTTCAATCTTCATTAAGCCGTCGATAAGACGCTGACTTAATGTTTGGATATGTTGTTGGTCTTTAACCATGTCTTCTTTGGCGATGCGAAATGCCTCGCCCATCCCGACGATTTGGTGGGTTGCCAATGTACCACTGCGCATGCCACGTTCATGTCCACCACCGTGGGTCTGTGCTTCTAAGCGAATTCTTGGCTTACGACGAACATATAATGCGCCAATGCCTTTAGGACCATAGATTTTATGGCCTGAGAATGACATTAAATCGACTTTTAGCTCGCTCAAGTCAATGGTGATCTTACCAGCGCTCTGCGCTGCATCAACATGGAAAACAATCTTGCGTGCGCGCAACATTTCACCAATAGCCGCGATATCTTGAATGATGCCAATTTCGTTGTTAACGTGCATGATTGAAACAAGCACCGTATCGTCGCGTAACGCTGATTCAAGCATCTCAACACTAATAATACCATTTGCTTGCGGATCGAGGTACGTGACTTCGAACCCTTCGCGTTCTAACTGGCGGCAGGTATCTAAAACAGCTTTATGCTCAGTTTTAGAGGTAATGATATGCTTGCCTTTCTTAGAGTAGAAATGAGCAGCGCCTTTGATTGCAAGATTGTTTGATTCTGTAGCACCTGAGGTGAATACGATTTCACGTGAATCGGCGTTGATCAGTTCTGCAATTTGATTACGTGCAATATCGACAGCTTCTTCAGCTTGCCAGCCAAAGCGATGTGAACGTGACGAAGGGTTACCGAAGTTACCATCCATCGTCAAACAAGCCATCATTTCTTTGGCCACGCGAGGATCAGCCGGTGTTGTTGCCGCATAATCAAAATAAATTGGAAATTTCATCTATTACTCCGCACCCTGGTCTTGACAGTCCAAGGCTTACTATTGCTATTACTATTACTATCACCGCCAAACCGGCAGTAACAAAAAAATCGAACCGAGCCTTCAGTGAGACCTCAGGTTTTCACTTAACCAATATTGCTGGTCTGTAAGATATCTTGCTGTAACTCTTGCGCGATATTCTGTTGCCTTGAAATCGCTATCACCTCAGAGTTATCCATTAACTCACCTAAGCTGACACTATCTAGAAACTGCTGCATCTTGACGCTAAAATCATTCCACAACGAGTGCGTTAAACAGCGCCCCTTGGGGGTGCAAGGTTTATCACCCTTACACTGAGTAGCCACCACAGAATCGTTCACTGCACTGATGACTGCACCGATGGATATATCTAACGCATCGGTCGCCAGCTGGTAGCCGCCACCTGGCCCGCGGATGCTCGATACTAAATCCGCACGTCGTAACTTTGAGAACAATTGCTCAAGATACGATAATGAGATGCGTTGACGCGCAGATATGTCCGCTAAACATACCGGACCTGCCTCTTGATGTAATGCAACATCGAGCATTGCAGTCACTGCATAACGACCTTTTGAGGTTAATTTCATTACCATGCCTTAGCTAAAATGAACTTATAGCGGCATTACAACAAACCCGACTAAATTAGTCAAGTATATAACCAACTAAATTGGTCAAGTTTATCTTCACCAATTTTTTCGCATCTTAACATAACCAACTTGCGTAACACTAGCGCCAATCGTATCAGACAAAAGTATTACTTTGACTTATTTATTGAACGCTGAGTCGCCGTGAGCATACCACGTAAAATATTGAGCTCCACCTCTTCAGGACGCGCACGGTTAAACAAGCGTCGTAATTTGGTCATTACCTGACCAGGATGTGCCTTAATGATGAAGTCCACATCAAATAACGTTTGCTCAAGATGCGCATAATAGGCTTCCAGCTTCTCAATATCGGGATATTCTTTGTCTATCGGCGATACCTTTGTTAATGCTGCCATGCGGATTTCATAACATACGGTCTGTACCGCCATTGCCAAGTTTAGCGAACTATAATCTGGGTTAGCGGGAATACATACATGGTAATGACACAATTGCAGTTCTTCGTTGGACAAACCACTATTTTCACGTCCAAAGACAACGGCTACAGGGTGGGAAGATGCCTCTGACATCAATTTCAAACCACACTCGCGCGGGTCGAGCATAGGCCAAGGCAGTGTTCGCGAACGTGCACTGGACCCAACCACTAAACCACAATTAGCGACCGCCTCAGCTAATGTATCAACAATTCGAGCATTGGCTAACACGTCACGGGCGCCGGATGCCAATGCATTGGATTTATCATCGATTGTGGCTTGGGGGTCAACTAAGACTAAATCAAGCAACCCCATCGTTTTCATCGCACGAGCGACACTGCCGATATTTCCTGAATGTGTGGTACCGACCAAAACTACCCTAACTTTTGGCAGTAGTGCCTCGTTCGTCTCTGGGGCTAAAGACTCGCTTGCGCTGTGTAAATTACTCAACTCATTTATCCTACGTCTGAGCCACTCAAGAGCGGCGCTAAATTTTGCGGCTATGATAGCAAAACAGAGTGCATTAATCTTTAAGATTTTAAACACAAAAACGTGAACTAACAGCCGCTTTTCGTCACTTAATGCTTGCGTAATGTCGATGGTCTGGTATGATTCGCGCCGTTTTAATCTACGTCAACCGGCGTTAGATTTATCGTTCTTTAACATCCAAAGGTAAACACTATGCATCCGATGCTGAATATCGCGATTCGTGCTGCCCGTAGTGCCGGCAAAGTAATCATGCAGGCCACTGAGCAGTTAGATAAAGTAGAAGTAGAACAGAAAGGTTCTAATGATTTTGTAACATCAGTAGATAAAGAAGCTGAGGAAGCGATCATTTATGTAATCAAAAAAGCATACCCAGATCACGGTTTCATCTGTGAAGAAAGTGGTAAAGGCGGCAATCAAGATAGTGAATACCAATGGATTATTGATCCACTTGATGGCACCACTAACTACATCAAGGGTATCCCACACTTCTGTGTTTCTATTGCACTAAAAGTCAACGGAAAAACTGAGCAAGCCGTAGTATTTGATCCAGTACGTGACGAACTTTTCACCGCGACTAAAGGCGCAGGCTGTCAATTTAATACCTACCGTTCACGTGTTACTAAAGTAAAAGACCTTAAAGGAACCGTTATCGGTACAGGCTTCCCATTCAAAATAAAACACTATAAAGATGCTTACTTAGCGATTTTTTCTGACGTTTTTGACGAGACTGCAGACATTCGTCGCGCGGGTTCTGCGGCATTAGATTTAGCCTATGTCGCTGCGGGTCGCTTAGATGGATTCTTTGAAATAGGCCTTAAGCCTTGGGATACTGCTGCTGGCGAATTATTGGTTAGAGAAGCAGGTGGCATCATTACCGACTTCACAGGTGGTCATGGTTATACGGCATCAGGCAACATTGTTGCTGGTAACCCGAAAGTAGTTAAAGCATTACTTTCAAAGATGCGTCCACATCTGACCCCTGCATTGTCACGTTAATCTTTAACGAGATAATACCAATTACAGTAATTAACTGCCCACTTGTGCTGGTTAAAATTAACGATAACTGCGTTGCTCTCAATCCTAATAGCTAGCTATTACTCAATCGAGCGCCTTGTTCTAGTTTATTTTCCCTTTGCACAACAAGATCACTTACTTAATGTAACTGGTATAAAAGCAAAGAAAAAGGGAAGTGACATGGTCACTTCCCTTTTTTTGTTTGCCCGCTTATTTACGACGCTGAATGCATGTGCACATCGCGTTGTGGGTAAGGGATAGTAATTCCTTTAGCATCGAAGGCTAATTTAACGCTTTCATGCATCCCGAAATATACCGGCCAGAATTCTTCAGAATTACACCATACACGCACAAGTAGATTAACCGAGCTGTCTGCATGTTCTGAGACATAGATTTCATGACCCATATCAGATTCAAGCAAGCGGTTATCGGCTAAAATAAGGCCACGAATCACTTCTTTAGCGCCCAATACGTCATCATCATAGCTAATGCCAAAGGTCATATCGACACGACGCGTCGGTTCTGCGAAAACATTCTTAATCGGTCCGTTAGACAAGATACCGTTTGGAATAATCACCCGTTCATTATCAAGGGTGGTAATAATCGTATTAAAGATCTGTATTTCTTTAATAATACCGACAAAACCTTGGGCATCAACCACATCACCAATTTTAAATGGCTTGAAGAACAGGATTAATACCCCGCCAGCAAAGTTCGATAGTGAACCTTGTAATGCCAAACCAATCGCCAAACCTGCGGCACCTACAACGGCAACGAATGACGTTGTTTCGATCCCAACCATTGATGCAACACTAATAATCAGCATTACCTTTAAAGCACCCCCGACCAAACTTGCTAAAAAGCGCTCCAAGGTCGCTTCAACATTTCGTAACTGTAATACTTTTCCAACCCCATTGACGATTTTAGAAATAACCCAAAAGCCGATGATTAACGTTATCAGCGCCAATAATAACTTCGGTAAGTAGAGCATCGCCATCTCCATGCCCTGCTCGATTAAGTTTTGTATATTGTCCTGAGAGAAGCTTTCCATAGTATTTTCCTTTTAGTGGTTAATAGCTTACTTTTTTCATTGTACTTAGTGACATCCGCGTTCATAAAACACGCAAAATCATTGAAACATAGAAGTAAACAAAGTGTAAGCAGCTTAACGTGATTAACTTAACCTACGATTAATTTGATAGTTTTTAGTTGTTTAGGACTAGTTTTTTGATGGAGAAATATAATGGAAGTGAAATGCTATAACTTATAGCCATAAGTCTAATGAATTTCCCTAAAAAACCGTTGCAATTAGCGGCTCGCTAACATAAAGTTATGGCAACTTTTTAACAAATCAAAACGTTTGGTTTAACATATGAATATTATCCTGAAACATCATCACCATCATACTATCCGGTAACTTTCAGGAGAATTTCGACTGGAAGACTATAAACTCACTTCCAGCGGTTAACAAACAACTAAAACCTCTGGAAGACCAGAGGTTTTTTTATTTTTGGAGCAACAATAAATGCAAAGCAGTAACAGATTACGTATCGCGATTCAAAAGAAAGGTCGTTTGTCAGATGAAGCAAAAAAATTGCTTAAAGGCAGTGGAATTAAGTTCAACACCAATTCACAGCGCTTAATCGCACACTGTATCAATGAACCTATCGATTTATTATTAGTACGTGATGATGACATTCCTACATTGATTATGGATGGTGTGTGTGATTTAGGTATCATCGGTGAAAATGAGCTAGAAGAAACTGAGCTTGAACGTATCGCAGCAAAAGCGCCAAGCGGTTATGACGTACTAAAACGCTTAGATTTTGGTGGTTGCCGCTTATCATTAGCGATTCCAACCGAAGTTGAATACACTGGTGTACAGCAGTTCCAAGGCCAGCGTATTGCTACCTCATACCCTCACCTACTCAAGCGATACCTCGATAGTAACAATGTTAACTTTACGAGCGTAACCCTCAAAGGTTCGGTCGAAGTTGCACCAAGAGCAGGCATCGCTGATGCTATTTGTGATTTAGTTTCTACTGGCGCGACCCTTGAAGCCAACGGACTCAAGGAGTCACAGGTATTCTTTGAAAGCCAAGCTGTGTTAATTAAGACACAGAGTACGCTATCACCTGAGAAGCAAGCGCTAGTGGACAAGCTGATGACTCGCTTTAATGGCGTTATTCAAGCACGTGAGTCCAAATATATTATGCTTCACGCGCCAAAGGATAATGTCGATAAGATTGTTAGCTTACTCCCCGGGGCCGAAAATCCAACTATACTGCCCCTTGGTGATAGCAATAAAGTCGCCGTTCACGCCGTGAGCAGTGAGAGTTTGTTCTGGGAAACCATGGAAGAGTTAAAAGCGCTAGGTGCTAGCTCGATATTGGTTATGCCAATCGAAAAAATGTTGGGGTAAATCATGCGTACGTTAACTTGGTCATCACTTACCGAACAAGATAAACAGTTGGTCCTAGAGCGTCCTGCGCTTGAGAATTCGGCGATGTTACATCAGCAGGTTTTAAACATTATTGACAATGTTAAAGATAATGGCGATGAAGCACTTAAAGATTACTCGAGTCGTTTCGATAATATCAATTTGGAGCATGTTGCTATTTCGCAGGCTCAAATTGACGAGGCAGCGGCCAATGTTAGTGATGAATTAAAGCATGCGTTGGCATTAGCTAAAGCAAATATCGAAAAATTTCACACCGCACAGCGCCAGCAAGACCTTAGCGTCGAAACCAGTAGCGGAGTTCAGTGTGAGCTTCGTACTCAGGCTCTTCGTAGCGTAGGTTTGTATGCGCCAGGTGGTACAGCGCCGTTACCATCGACGGTATTGATGACTGCTATCCCAGCGCAAATAGCGGGTTGTAATAAGATCATTCTTTGTTCTCCGCCACCAATTGCCGATGTCATCTTATACACTGCACACCTGTGTGGTGTCGATAGCATCTATCAGGTTGGCGGCGCGCAAGCGATCGCAGCCATGGCTTATGGCACTGAAGAAGTTGCCAAAGTAGATAAAATCTTCGGCCCAGGAAATCGTTATGTAACCGAGGCCAAAAAACAGGTCTCAATGAGTGTTGGCGGCGCGGCTATCGACATGCCAGCCGGTCCATCAGAAGTGTTAGTGATTGCCGATGAGTTTGCAGATGCGAGTTTCGTGGCGGCCGACCTATTATCGCAAGCCGAACACGGTACCGACTCACAAACTATTTTACTGACACCATGTAGCCAACTCGCACAACAGGTCGGTGATGAAGTTGAACGTCAAGTTAGCCTACTCACTCGTAGCGACATCGCACTTGGTGCAATCGAACATAGCCGTATTATAGTGACTACAAATTTAGCGCAAGCTATCGAGATAAGCAATGCCTATGCGCCAGAACATTTAATCATTCAAACCCAAGAGCCACGTGAAGTGTTAGAGCACATATATTCGGCAGGCTCCGTATTCCTAGGGAAATGGTCGCCAGAGTCTGCGGGCGATTATGCCAGCGGCACCAATCACGTTTTACCGACATACGGTATGTGCAATAGCTACTCGAGCCTCAGTTTAGCCGATTTCTCACGTCGCTTTACTGTACAAGAGCTAACTTTTTCCGGACTCAAGGGACTCGCCCGCGCTATTGTGCCAATTGCAATGGCAGAAGGGCTGGATGCTCATGCTAAAGCAGTAACCATCCGCCTAGAGCAAGGAGAAGGATAAAATGAGTCAACTTCCTTTGGCCCAGCGCCTCGCTCGACCAGAATTATTGGCGATGACACCTTATCAATCAGCGCGTCGTATTGGTGGCAGCGGTGACATTTGGCTCAATGCCAATGAGTCACCGTTTGTCAATACAGAGCAAGCCTACAATCGCTATCCTGAATTTCAGCCTAGTGCGTTAATACAAAATTACGCGCGCTATGCCGAACTAGAGCAATCACAAGTATTGGCAAGCCGTGGCGCGGATGAAGCCATTGAGTTACTCATTCGCACTTTTTGTGTGCCGGGTAAAGACAGCATTACGATCTGTACGCCAACCTATGGCATGTACGCGATCAGTGCCGCGACCTGTAATGTTTCAGTTAATGCCGTGGCTCTAACGAGTGATTGGCAGTTAGACCCACAGCTCACCGAAAAACTAGGTGACTCCAAGCTGTTATTTATCTGTAATCCGAATAACCCGACGGGATCGACTCTAACGCCAGCGCAAATTGAGCCTATTATCGCCAAACTTGAGCAACAATGCTTGGTGGTGGTTGATGAAGCTTATATCGAATTTTCACCACAACTTAGCATGGCGAGCCTTATCGCGAAATATCCAAACCTAGTGGTATTACGCACCCTGTCTAAAGCCTTTGGCTTGGCAGGATTACGATGCGGCTTTATGCTAAGCAATCAAGATGTAATCGAACTAGCTAAGAAAGTGATTGCGCCCTATCCTATCCCTGCTCCAGTTGGCACAATCGCTGGCGAGGCATTAACATTAGGCGGCGTGCAAAAAATGCGCGAGCAAGTCGGACAGCTTAATACGCTAGCTCAACGATTTAGCGAGCAAGTATCGCTCCTCAGTGGTGTCGAGGCTGTGTATCATTCTGGTGCTAACTTTGTGTTAGTACGGTTTAGCAATGATTCATGGTTTACAGCCTTAGGCGGCGCTGGGATTGTGGTTCGTAACCAATCCCATGTCCCAACTTTACAATATTGCCTGCGCTTTAGCATCGGTAATGAAATAGAAATGACTCGCTTGAGTGAGACATTAAGCCAAATTTCCAAGCGCAGTGCCGCTTAACCATATAGATAGGCAGAGTTAATTCCAATGAGAAGTAAAATATTATTCATTGACCGTGACGGTACACTAGTAGAAGAGCCACCTGTAGATAAGCAATTAGATAGCTTAGAAAAGCTGGTTTTTGAGCCACATGTGGTACCGGTTTTATTACAGTTACAACAAGCTGGCTATGAACTTATTATGGTATCAAACCAAGATGGCCTCGGGACGGATAGTTTCCCACAACGTGATTTTGATTTAGCGCACGACAAGATGATGGAGATCTTCGCCACGCAAGGCGTCAAGTTTAGTGAAGTACTTATCTGTCCACATTTTGATAGCGACAATTGTAGCTGTCGTAAACCTAAGCTAGGCTTGGTTAAAGACCTTTTACAAGCTGGACGCGTCGATTTTACCAATAGCTATGTCATTGGTGACCGTCACACAGATATTGGTCTTGCACAAAACATGGGCATTAAATCCTTCCAGTATCATCCACAGACCCTTAATTGGCGAGACATCGCTCGTGCATTGACTGTTAATGAACGTTTAGGCAATGTGACTCGTAACACCAATGAAACCCAGATAAATGTTGCCGTTAATCTTGATAAACAAGGTGGTAGTAACATTAGTACCGGCATTGGCTTTTTCGATCACATGCTCGACCAGATCGCCACTCACGGTGGATTTGAGCTTAACGTTGCGGTGACTGGTGACTTACACATTGACGATCATCACACCGTTGAAGACACAGCAATCGCCCTAGGTAATGCACTTAAGCAAGCCTTAGGTGATAAACGCGGGATCGGTCGATTCGGTTTTACCCTGCCGATGGATGAGTGTCTATGTACCTGTGCCTTAGATCTTTCAGGTCGTGGCTGGTTAGAGTTTGACGCTACATTTGCTAACGAGCGCGTCGGCGAATTAGCGACAGAAATGGTGCCACACTTCTTCCACTCCTTATCCAGCGCAATGGCCGCGACCTTGCATATTAAAGCCCAAGGAAAGAACAGTCACCATCTAGTGGAAGGGATATTCAAATCGTTCGGACGGACCTTGCGTCAAGCAATTAAAGTTGTCGACTCACAGCTGCCTTCTAGTAAAGGTGTCTTGTAATGGCTGGCAATAAACCGAACGTCGTTATCATCGATACAGGCTGCGCCAACATTACGTCGGTACGCTGCGCATTCGAGCGGATGTGTGATGATGTCACGGTCAGTCGTGATAAGGTGACGATTAAGAACGCGAGCCATGTCGTTTTGCCGGGTGTCGGTACCGCAGGTGCGGCCATGGCCAAGCTTGAACAGTTTGACTTGATTGAATTTATTCAACAGCTTACCCAACCCGTACTAGGGATTTGCCTTGGTATGCAGCTATTAACTAATGCGTCGGACGAACGTTCGGTTTCCTGTTTGGCACGGATCGATGCCAAAGTGTCGCCCCTGATAAAAGTGGCCGATTTACCCCTACCACATATGGGCTGGAATAAGCTAACGAACATGCAGGCGCCGCTGTTTAGCGGTATACCAGCAGATAGTTACGTCTACTTCGTGCATAGCTTTGCCGTACCTTTAGGTGACTACACACAAGCGACTAGTGACTATGGCCAAGGGTTTTCAGCGTCGATAGCCCACGATAATTTTTACGGCGTCCAATTTCATCCCGAGCGCTCAGGAAAGATTGGTGCTCAGATCCTACGTAACTTTATTAATATTGAATCAAGAAAAGGTCAGACAAACTCATGATTATTCCAGCATTAGACTTAATCGATGGCGAAGTAGTTCGTTTGTATCAAGGGGATTACGAAAAAAAAACTAGCTATGCTTATTCTCCTATTGAGCAACTAAAACTATATGCCGACCAAGGCGCGACCTGGTTGCATCTGGTCGATCTTACCGGTGCAAAAGATCCAGCCAAGCGTCAGTTAACCCTAATAGCCAAGATGATGGATGCAGTGTCCAATGTTGGCCTTCAGGTCGGTGGCGGCATTCGCGAAGAGAAAGACTTAACCGACTTATTTGCAGCAGGCGCTTCTCGTGTGGTTATAGGCTCATTAGCCGTTAAGCAACCAGAGCTTATCGAACAATGGCTAAGTAAGTACGGCAGTGAAAAAATAGTATTAGCACTCGATTTAAACATCGATCTGCAAGGTAACAAACATGTGGCGGTACACGGTTGGCAAGAAAACTCAGGGGTTACCATTGAAGAGTTGCTTACTCGCTTTATTCCGTTAGGGCTAAAACATGTGTTGTGTACCGATATTAGTAAAGATGGCACGCTAACTGGTTCTAACACTGATTTATACACTGATTTAGTGCAAGCATGGCCGCAAATCCAATGGCAATCATCTGGCGGCATTGGCAGCCTCGACGATATTGCAGCGCTAACCCCTTGCAACGTCGCCGGCGTTATCGTCGGCCGCGCGCTACTTGAAGACAAGTTTAACGTAACGGAGGCGATTGCATGCTCGCTAAACGGATAATTCCTTGCCTTGATGTTAAAGATGGTAAAGTGGTTAAAGGCGTACAGTTCCGCAATCATGAGATTATCGGTGATATAGTCCCACTAGCGAAACGTTATGCGGTAGAAGGCGCCGATGAACTTGTTTTTTACGATATTACCGCCTCGAGTGACAATCGAATTGTTGACAAGAGCTGGGTCGAACGGATCAGCGAACAGGTCGATATTCCTTTTTGTGTCGCGGGTGGCATTAAGTCCATTGAAGACGCAGCCAAAATTTTAGCCTTTGGTGCCGATAAGATATCGATCAACTCACCTGCACTCGCTAACCCACAACTAATCACCAACCTGACTCATGAGTTTGGCCAGCAGTGTATCGTGGTGGGCATTGACAGTTACTTTGATCACCAAACTGGGCTCTATCAGGTCAAACAGTTTACTGGTGATGAGAGCAAGACCCGCACCACTAATTGGCAGACAGTTGATTGGGTGAAAGAAGTTCAACAACGCGGCGCAGGTGAAATTGTCCTTAACGTGATGAATAAGGATGGCGTTCGTGACGGTTACGATCTCGAACAATTATCGTTAGTACGTGACGTATGTGACGTTCCGTTAATTGCCTCTGGTGGTGCCGGGAAAATATCTCATTTTTACGATGTGTTTAATCAGGCCAAAGTCGATGGCGCGTTGGCGGCCAGTGTCTTTCACAAACAAATTATAGAAATTGATGACCTAAAGCAACAGCTCATTAATCAAGGAATCGAAATAAGATTATGTTAACAGAACAACAGATAGCCCAGCTCGATTGGGCAAAAGTCGATGGCTTGATGCCCACGATAGTACAAGATGCATTTAGTGGCAAGGTCTTGATGCTCGGATATATGAATCAACAAGCCTTAGCCAAGACACTTGAAATTAAGCAGGTTACTTTCTTTTCACGCACTAAAGAGCGGTTATGGACCAAGGGCGAAACCTCGGGTGACGTGCTAACGTTGAAAGATATTAGTGTTGATTGCGACAACGACACGCTACTCATCATGGCCACGCCAGCCGGACCCACCTGCCACCTTGGTACCGTGAGTTGTTTTAAGGACAGTAAAGGGTTTGATTTAGACTTTATTGGTCACCTAAATAGCGTGATCGATGGGCGCTATAAAAATCCTGATGAAAAAAGTTATACCGCCTCTTTATTTAAGAGTGGCGTAAAACGCATGGCACAAAAAGTTGGTGAAGAAGGCGTTGAAGTGGCACTTGCTGCAGCAACGGACGATCGTGATGAACTAATCAATGAATCATCCGATCTACTTTATCACTTACTGGTTTTGTTACGTGGCAAAGATGTGCCATTGAGCGAAGTGATGGATAATTTACGCGCTCGTCATAAGTAGCAATATCACCCACGTATGCCGACAACGTTTTGTAGTCGGCATGCTATACGTCTCTTATCTATGATTATCCTCAGAGTCACACGTCAGTCGTTCTGAAATATCCCACGCTTTCTTTAAACACTTTTATACCAATTGCAATAAAAAGTTGATCATTTTTCACGGTCTAAATGAATGATAACAGCGTTATTTATTTTCTATGGAGAATAGCTATACCCGTACTACCTGGAAATGCGTGATTTGAGCAAGTCGAGAAGCGTGCCAAATGCTAGGCTTGAAATGATCGGTGTGGTCATTCCCCACCTTTATTTTATAACGACGCACGACAGCAGGGATGCCGGAGGTAGAGCAACGCATTAGCTCATGGATGAGCGTAATTAGGGCAATGACAGGAGCTTATTGCCGAGGAGCAGTTGCCGGTTGGTCGCTTATCGCCTTGCCCTGCGGGCCTCTTTACCCAACGCAAG
>Ga0105356_10000530_pt1 | contig 36233 bp, 29 predicted proteins | sample GOMGulsemesocosm_3_FD_83502 | JGI IMG/M metagenome (GOLD analysis project Ga0105356, IMG submission 83502) | Methane-oxidizing microbial communities from mesocosms in the Gulf of Mexico - GOM9D Gulf of Mexico | ecosystem: Environmental > Aquatic > Marine > Cold seeps | place: Gulf of Mexico...
CGTAAACGGCTTGTTTTTTTGTTTTAATACCTTTGCTTTCGGATGCACGCGTGAAATCGATTATCTCTATCAATACCGACAAAAGTACTATGGTTTATGGCGTTAATAAGAAAAACAAATTGCTTTTTTTGTATTTTGGACGGCCGCTGAAAGACAAAAACGTTTTTTTCGGACACCATTTAGTAAGCAAACCCGATACCGACAGATGTTTTGAGACAATGGCGGTACCCACACTCGGTGGTGACGGATTTATGGGCGAGCCCATGCTGAGTGTCAAACATGCGGACGGAAATTTGAGTACAGAGCTTATCTACCTGTCTCATGAAACGATTGATACCGATAAAAACCAACGTATTACCACCATAAAGTTACAAGACGCGCTCTATCCGTTATTTGTCGATTTAAACATAACGGCTTATCAAGAGCAGGGCGTGATAACACAACAAGTTAATATTACGCATCGAGAAAATGGGTGTATAGAGCTTCAGTCTTTCTATTCAGGATATTTGAACCTAAAGGCTCAACAATATCACTTAACCCATTTTCACGGTTCTTGGGCGGGAGAAATGAAGCCTACGGAGGAAAGGTTGACCCCGGGCAGTAAATCCGTTGAGTCCAAAAAAGGTGTGCGTACCACCCAGACAGATAATTCCGGATTCTTGCTTTCTTTGGGGCAGCCGACCCAAGAAGATACGGGAGAGGTAATAGGCGGTTCTTTGGCCTGGTCGGGTAACTACCGGATGAACTTTGAGGTTGACGAATATCTAAATTTGAATGTTCTGGGAGGAATGAATCCATTCGCATCGGCTTACACAATTTCGAACACTGAAAAATTTCAAACCCCGGCATTGGTTCTGTCCTACAGCGATCGGGGCATAGGTCAGTTATCTCGTAATTTTCATTCGTGGGTGCGCCGGTACAATCTAAGGCATGGCTCAAGTGCGCGTCTCATTGTTTTGAATAGCTGGGAGGGCGCTTACTTCTCATTTGATCAAAACACCATGACCAATATGATCGATCAAGCAGCCGAGTTGGGCGCGGAAGTATTCGTATTGGACGACGGCTGGTTTGGTAATCGCCATCCACGAAATAGCGACAGCGCCGGATTGGGCGATTGGCAAGTCAACCAATCGAAGTTACCCGGTGGCATAAGCTATTTGGCAAATTATGCCAATGCTAAGGGCTTGAAGTTCGGAATCTGGATAGAGCCGGAGATGCTCAACCCAGAGAGCGACTTGGCGAGGGAACATCCGGATTGGATAGTGCAAAGACCGGGTCGTGAAAAACTACTATGGCGCAATCAACTAGTTTTAGACATGACTAATCCCGCCGTACAATCTTTTGTATTTAGTGTCGTCGATGCGCTAAAAGTGTCTGTGCCCAACATTGACTATATTAAGTGGGATGCCAATCGACATATTGAAAATATTGGCTCCCATTATTTGGCCAAGGATAAGCAGAGCCATTTCTGGATCGACTATACCAAAGCGTTATATAACGTCTATGAAAGGGTGCGAGCGAAATACCCTGACCTCACCATGCAGGTGTGTGCATCTGGCGGCGGTCGTTTGGATTTCGGTTCCCTTGGCTATCACGATGAATTTTGGGCAAGCGATAACACCGACCCAATGACCAGAATATTGCTACAGTACGCCACTAATTTATTTTACCCGGCAATGGCCACTGCTGCACATATATCAACCAGTCCGAACCAGCAAACAGGCATATCTAGTCCGCTAAAGTTTAGAGCCGATGTTGCTATGACCGGGCGCTTGGGTGTGGAGTTGCAAGCAAAAGATTTACAAGGTGGAGAGCGAGAATTTTTAAAAAGCACGTTGTCCACTTACAAGAGTATTCGGGAAATTATTCAATTTGGTGATTTATATCGAATGCATACACCGGTTGATGGCAGCGGTTGGACATCCTTGTGTTATGTGACAGGAAATAGACGTGAAGCGGTTATGTTCTTGTTCAGTACACAGGCCCATGGCCGAGGTATCTACCCTACAGTCAGATTAAAAGGGCTCGACCCCCATTCTAAATACCAAGTAGAAGAAATCAACATTGGGGAAAAGGCGCACTGGGTAGACGACAGGAGTTTGTCTGGTGAGTATCTGATGAACGTCGGTGTTAATTTTGATGTCACTTTAGCCTATGAAAGCGTGGTATTGAGGTTGTCGGAAACAAATTAAATTTGGTAGGTGATATGCCTCCTACAACGACTGCGGGGCAGCTGCAGTGTAGCAGTGCAGATTACGTTGGCGGGTGTTTAAGATTTTGCTCGCGGAGATTACTTCCGCTGGTGGGGGCGCCTGTTGCGAAAGGTGCTAGTAATATTGTAGCTGGTGATGGCGCTGGACGAATCTGTGCCGGCCTGTGTAGTGTTGTTATAATCAATGCAAGGGCAACCGTAGCCACTGTGGTAATAATCGCTGAACCTGCTATTTAGTGGCCGGAAATAAAGAAATAACCAAGGAGAATAACATGCCAAAATCCGTAGCCAACGCTGGCCAAATCGACTTTTGGAACTCAGCTGCAGGCGAACATTGGGTTAGCAGTCAGGAAACCATGGACCGTACCTTGTCTGTGTTTGGTCAGCTCGCGATCGACGCGCTGGCAATCAACGAGGCGAGCAGGGTGTTGGATGTGGGCTGCGGCTGCGGCGACACCACTCTCGTTCTTGCCAAGACAGGAGCCCAGGTGACCGGGGTCGATATATCGGCGCCTATGCTGGCCAGGGCCAACAGCCGGAAAGATCAGCTACAGGATGAAAATATTGAGTTTTTGCAGGCCGATGCTGCCAGTCATCGCTTTCCCGAGCAGTACTTCGACGCGGTGTACTCCCGTTTTGGGGTGATGTTTTTCGACGATCCGGTGTCGGCATTTTTGAACATTCGCCGCAGCATGAAAGCCGGGGCCAAGCTGAGTTTTGTCTGCTGGCAGCCCGCAGCGCAAAATCAGTGGATGCGTGTACCGGTGTCGGCGGCTTTAGCTCATATAGAGGCGCCGCCAACGCCTTCCGCTGGCACGCCGGGCCCCTTCGCTTTTGGCGATGAGCAACATACTAGATCGCTGCTGACTGCAGCGGGCTTCGCCGATATTTCATTGCTGCCCGAAAATAAGCCAATGCGTTTTCTAATTAATCCCCGGCAAACTCTGGGTCAGCAATTTGCAGAAATGGGACCGCTAGGGCGGCTGTTGCAAACTGCCCCAAATACGCTGAAACAACAGGTAATTGATAGTATTACCGCGGTGCTACAGGACTTTATTGAAGGTGACTATGTGGTTATGGACGGTGCAGTGTGGCGCGTCGCAGCCAGTAACTAGTCGATAGCTATTTCCTTGAAGGCTAGCGGCGCTAGTTGTCCGATAAACGCCTTTATATCTGTCGGCCACAGCTCTATTTCGAAATTAAAACGACGCAGGTCGTTGTTGTAGAGCGCGCGTTGGGCCTCTTCGAAGCCGGCGATATTACCAACCAGAGCCGTACAAACCGTTGTAATTGCTACCCGTGCCCGGCGTACATCATCGACCTCTGCGTTGTCTTTTCGTCCCTGGTCGACTAATTTTCGCAGTGCCACCGAAGCCCCACCGGGTTGACTGCGCAGCCACTGCCAGTGCCGGGGTAGTAAAGTAACCTCGTGACCGACCACCCCCAATTTTGGCCGTCCCGGTTTTCTAATAGCAACGATTGCAGGGGGGGACTGGTAGCGCTGCTCAACCTGCTGCAAGGAGCCTTCGAGTGCCAGGTCGATAGCGGCGCCCGTGTTGCTATCAAAAACGAGTAGGGTTTGGGTGTCGTTGGTCTCGTGCCAGTTTTTGGCGGCCATGGCAACGTCCTGTACAGTGCCACTCGCCAATTGCGTGCAGTTGACGAAGGCGGTGCAATGTACTGATGCTTCACTATCCATGATTAGAGTCCGCTTGTTTAATTGAACCCAAGTATAAATAAATTCTTCTGTATTACCAAGGTATTATTGATGCGTTATAAGAGAGGATTCCCTCAGCCAATAAGTGATGGGAGTAACGGGTTTACTTTGTTAGGATAACAGCGCGTTCATCAATAACGATTCGACAAGGCCGGCCCCAACAGAGCAGTCTCAACGTCAACGGTTTTACTATGTCTAAAACAACTTGGCTAATGTTTTTTTTGTGCTGCGCAATTGCTTCGCCGTTGACCGCAGCGCTAGATTGTAGTGATTTACCGGTAGTTGCGGGTACCGCAGACCTTCGCTGTTGGAATGGCGATAGCAAAAAATCACTGGCGGGGATCTGGCACCTTAGTTATCAATCCGCCGATGGTACCGTTGACTTCGATGGGATGACCCAGTTACCGGCACGCTGGCGAGAGTTACAACCGCCATTGCCCTATCTGGGGAGGGGCGTCTATCGATTGCGGTTGTTATTACCGGTACCTATGGATCACCTAGGACTGCAATTGACCCGCTCGAATATGGCGCGAAAAGTAATTTTGCGCGAACCCAGTGGACGCAACACAGTGCTGTTTGATTCCGGCTACACCGAACGTGGCGAAGACACCATCGGGCCGATGAGAATGCCGGTAATTGACCTTCCGGTGATGCCGATTGACAGTGAGTTAATCATTGTCCACAACAACTCGCAATCTGTTCACGGTGGGGTAGAAGACGAGATATTTATTGGTCCCATTGTCGAAATGATGCGCCGGGATCAGCTGGTCAAAAATGTGGCGGTGGTAATATCGACCGTGTTGGCGGTGTTTTTTATTATCAATATTGCGCTGTGGCTGGTGCGTGGTGAAGACTGGACATTTTTCGCTCTGGGTAGTTTTGCGCTGGCGCTGGCGCTACGCCAGTTGGTGGTCTCCGGTGTAATGTACGACTATTTTCCCCAATTATCGACCGTCGTGGACGCAGTGCTGGGATGGATTTCCTTCCTCTGGGCCTTTGCGGTGGGGCAGTTGTATTTGCGTGGCAGTTACCCCAAATTAATCCCCCTGTGGCTGCCAGTTATTTGTTTAGTGGCGACAGCAGTCGCGGTGTTGTTGCTGTTTGGTCAACCGCTTTATGTGCTACAGGCCTACGGTGATTATTTCCGGCCGCTGGTTGTATTGAGTCTTGTTAGTGCTATCAGTTTTATGATTTACGGTCTGAAAACGCCGACCAGAGAATTGAAGATCAGCATTTTGAGTGGCTTTGTAATGGTATTTGGAGCGGGTGCCGACACCATCTATTTCCATTTAGTCGAGTACTATTCGATGATATCCCTGACCTCAATCAGCGTTATAGTTTTTGTCGGTATTCAGACCGTGTTGATGTCACGACGCTATTGGTTGTCGTTGCAAACAAATGCAAAATTGTCGGTTGATTTACAGCGGCTCAACGCCCAGCTCGAGAACAAGGTCGCTGAGCGTACCGCGCAATTGGCATTAAAAAATCAAGAGCTCGAAGGGCTGGCGCGAACTGATGCGCTCACCGGCCTTGCTAACCGCAGGGCAATAGACGAAAAATTGGTGGAGGAGGCGGCGCGGGGCCGGCGTTCGGGACAGGCTATGGCCTTGGTGCTCGTGGATTTGGACCACTTTAAGCGTGTCAACGATGAATATGGCCACGATGTCGGAGACCAAGTGCTGATCGGCACCGCTGAAACATTACTAAAGGGTGCAAGGGTTGAAGATTTTCCAGGCCGTTGGGGAGGCGAGGAGTTTTGTATCATCCTGCCCGAGACCGACAGCAGCAGCGCTTCTGCTATTGGGGAACGGCTGCGGGAATTGATCGAACAGCAAAGCTACGCCGTGGGTGAGCGGCAGTTGTTGATTACGGCCAGTATCGGGTTGGCATTATTGCCAGCGGGGGGCTCGATTGAGCAGGCGATAAAAAATGCCGACTTGGCCCTTTATAGAGCCAAAAAATCCGGCAGGAACACGGTTTGCAGCGCATGGAGTGATAACCCAGTTTAGGGCATTGATGTGCTGTAGTTGCGCAGTAACACCGGCATTTTACCGAGCAAAAAACCAAGACCTGCTACTGAACGCATAATGCTAGGAGATCATAATACGGTGAAATTAAAAACGGTAATGACGTAATCGCGACTCAACCTGGACAATGCACTGTTCCGATGTGCACCACAACGGATTTACGCCCCGGTCGGTCGCTGGCGAATGTAGTAATACATCTGGGTCAACTGTATAGCGTCTTCGGGCTGTAATAAGGTTGGAATTCTCAGAGCGTGTACGGCAATGGCCAGCCATTGCCGTACAGCCAGTAACTGTTAAAAGCCACTAAGACTGGCAAAGCGATCTAACTGGTAGCTATAGCCGCCCAGGGTTTGCTGCGCGACCCGAGCACGCTTCAAATAAAAGCCCATATCAAACTCGTCAGTCATGCCAATTCCACCGTGCATTTGAATCGCTTCGTTGGTGACTCGCTCGGTGACTTCACAAAGCTTGGCCTTTGCTCCCGCCGCCAGTAAGTGCACATTATCTGCCTGCGCGTCGATTGCCTGCAGCGTCGCCAATACCATCGACTTACACAATTCCAGCTCTGCAAACATATCCGCGGCTCGATGCTGCAGGCCCTGGAAACTAGCTAACACTGCGCCAAACTGGGAGCGTTGTTTGAGGTATTCGATTGTTGTCTCGTAGGCCTGCAACGAGAGGCCCAGCATTTCTGCCGCCAGGCAGGTATTGGCAATACTTAGCGTTTGCTCAAGCGCCTCAAGGGCAGCATTGGGCTCGCCGATGATACTGTCGCTGCCGACCGTGACGTTGTGCAATGCAATAGTGCCCGAGTTGCGACTGTCTACCATAATTACCCTCTCGCGGCTGAGCCCCACGGTATCGCTGTCGAGTAGGAAAAGGCTGAGGCCCGTGCTATCACCAGCACTACCACTGGTGCGGGCGACCACGATAATCTTATCTGCCACATGGGCGTCGATAACAGCCACCTTTTTACCGTTAAGTACATAGCTGCCGTCTTTGAACGTCGCGGTCAATGCGGTGTTGGCCGGGGCGTGGTGTCTGCCTTCCTGTAGTGCCAGAGTTACCAACAAAGTGCCGGCGGCAATGTCTGGCAGCAGCGCCTGTTTTTGCTCTTCACTACCAGCGATATTGATCAGGGTGGCGGCGGTAGCTACCGCCGACTGCAGCGGCGATACACTGAGATTACGGCCCATTTGCTCCAGTACTAAACCCAGACCGACATAGCCATAACCGAGGCCGCCGTAGGCCTCGGGAATGGCAATCCCAGCCCAGCCCATTTCGGCCATTTCCCGCCAGAGGTCTTTATCGTAACCGGATTCACTGCGCTCGTCCCGCAGTTGGCGCAGTGCTGCGACCGGGGCTTTCTCGGTGAGAAAACCGGCGGCGGCGTCTTTTAACATTTGTTCTTCTTCATTGAGTATCAGCGGCATTGTTTGTTCCTGCTATTGTCTTTTCTGTTAGTTGTTGCTGGCCTCTAAGCCAGCTGCGCGGACGTAGATAAGGGCGTTATTTAAGTCCCAGTACTCGCTTGGAGATAATATTCAGTTGTACCTCCGAGGTTCCGCCTTCAATGGAGTTACCCTTGCTGCGCAGCCAGGTCCTGGGGATATGGCCGGCGCTGTATTCGTCACCTTCCCAGCCCATGGCTTGTTCGCCGTAGACATCGATCATCAACTCACAGCGGGTCTTGTTGAGCTCGGTGCCGTAATACTTAAAAATGGAGGAGGCGGGGCCCAAACCCTTTCCAGATTTGGTCTCATCACCGACTTTCTCCATGGTTTTGGCGAAGGCCAGGGCATTGAGCTCGAACTTGGCAATATCTACCCGCAGCACAGGATCGGCCAATCGACCGTTGACTAGCCCGATTGCGTCAATAGCGTGCTCGCTAAATTTCTTTTTGGCCGCACCGCCGATGCCACTGATCATTTCGCGTTCGTGAGTCAGTAGGTATTTGGCGATCGTCCAGCCCTTGTCCTGCTCTCCCATCAAATTCTCTTTGGGTACTTTGACATCGTCGAAAAATGTCTCACAAAAAGGCGAGCGACCGCTGATCAGTAAAATGGGTTTTACTGTGACCCCAGGTGTAGTCATATCGAACAAAACAAAGCTAATACCGTGGTGTTTAGAGCCGCTGTTATCCGTGCGCACTAGACAGAAAATCCAGTCTGCCTTGTCGGCGCCGGAGGTCCATATTTTGGATCCGTTTACCAGATAATGATCGCCCTGGTCCTCGGCTTTGGTTTGCAAACTCGCCAAATCGGAACCCGCGCCGGGCTCGCTATAACCCTGGCACCACCAAATATCGCCCCGGGCAATCTTAGGTAAATGTTGCAACCGCTGCTCTTCACTGCCGTATTCCAACAGGGCCGGACCCAGCATAGAGATACCCATACCCTGTAGCGGAGTGCGGCATTGTAGATCAATCATCTCCTGCCGCAGAATTTTAGCTTGCTCCTTATTTAGGCCGCCGCCACCGTATTCTTTGGGCCAGGTGGGTACAGTCCAGCCTTTGGCTCCCATCGCGTCCATCCACAGCTTCTGGTCCGGGTGTTTAAAGGTTGGGTTGCGTCCGCCGCCGACGGTATCTGTTTCGTCCATAATGGGTTTGCGCATACTCTGGGGACAGTTTTGTTCGAGCCAGGCCCTTGTGTCGGCGCGGAACTGTTTAAGATCGGACATGGTTTTTCCCTTAATATTGTGTGATTCTAGTTTGAGACCTGCTAATTGAGTGACTAAAGCCTAGCATTTTATGACTGAGGACGCATTGGGTTGTGGTCGGTCCTTCCCTTCGCAAGCCAGCACCTAGCCCTCTTTCTCCCCACTGTAGTTTTCGAAAAATAGGCATTCGTCAACGGAGCGTCTTGGGGGCTGTCCGTATTTACCCAGCGGCCAACCGATGGGTAGCAATGCACAGCTAGGGGTATTCTCTGATAACCCTAGTAAGTCATCAATTGCTCGCTGGCTGCCCCGGTGGGCCGAAGTAAGTGATGCCCCCAGACCGACCGCGCGACAGGCCAATAATATATTTTGCACCGCCGGAAAAAGTGCCTGAGTTTGGGGTTCGCCGCGGCGGGTCCAGCCGGCAACAAACAGGTGTACTGGGGCCTCGTGCAAATGCTCTGACAACCAAATTGCCGCCTTCATGTTGCGTCGCTTGGCATCCGGATAGGCCGGGTCTTCGGCGGCTTTTTTTGCCGGTGCAATATAGTTGTCGAAGTTGTGCCGATAGTGTTCGGCAATCAGTTGGCGGCGCTCGGGATCGGTTACCGCGACAAAAATCCAGGGCTGGCGATTACCGCCGCTGGGGGCGAAAGTGCCGGCCTCACAGACCTTGCGTATTAGTGCTTTTGGCACAGGGTCGGGTTTTAGTCGACGAATCGCTCTGGTGGTGCGAATGGCCTCAAACAGGCCCAGTTCATCACCAGCGGTATTATCGCTTGTATCCATGTAATCATTCTCAATAACGGTAAGTGGCGTTTGTTGAATGCTGGACCGGTGACATAACTGGCTTGTCAGATCCCGGCCCAGCCGGCTCGGTCGTTCTAAAATACGATGATCGAGCGCCCCTTTATTTCACCGGCCTGCAGTGCCCGGGTCGCTTCGTTGATCTCATCAAGGGTGTAACGTTTGCTGACCATGGCATGCAAATCGATTTTCCCCTCTTTTTGCCACTGCAAAAACGTCGGAAAATCCCGGTCCGGTCGACAGGAGCCACCAATACTGCCGATGAACTTTTTTTCCTGTACTAATAGGTCGATCGCATTGAGTTCGACAGTAGTGGTCGGTACCCCAACCAGGACCGCTGTACCACCAGACTCGGCACCAAAGTAGCCGCTGCGGGCTGCGGGTAAAATCTGTTCCATAGTGGTTTTGATACCGATGCAGTCGAAGACAAAATCTGCACCCTCTACCGGCCCGGAACCTATTGTACTGCGAGATTTATCACGGGTTAAATCCTGTATCGCTGCAACGGGGTCAATGTTGTTGGCGTTGATGCAGTGACTGGCACCAAAGTCCTCGGCAAAAGCCAGTTTCTCGTCGTCTAAATCAACTACGATAATTGGATGCGCGCCAATGGCTTTGGCCGCAACGACGGCCGATAGACCGACCCCGCCGGCGCCAAATACAGCAACGCTGTCGCCCCGTTGTACCTTGGCAGTATTGGCAACCGCGCCGGCGCCGGTCATTACTGCGCAGCCGACTATCGAAGTCACTTCGCGGTCGATATCGCTGTCAACTTTAACCACGTATTGCTCGTCGGCGATAGTGTGGTCGGCCCAGGTGAATACATTTTGGCAGCTGGCAACGGAGCCGTCGGGCAGGGTGAGGGTGGCCGCTTCCGGCAGGCGGGTAGTGGCACTTCGGTCCCGGGGTACCCAGGTGACCAGTACGATATCGCCGCTGACCACATGGCTGACCTCGCTGCCACAGTGCAATACCACTCCGGTTGATTCATGGCCGAGCATGACCGGCTGATCTCGGTCAGCATGCATTTGATGTAACTGACTGTGACAGATACCACTGGCAAATTGGCGTACCACCACTTGGTGTGGCCCGGGATCGGGTAGTTCGACGTCAACTATTTCCAGGGGGCCTTGTTGTTGCGGTAATACGACGATACGAGCTGCGGTTGGCATAATGAATCTCTCCTTATTATTGCGGTGCGCCAAATGCGATACCGGTGAAGCGCCTTATAGTGATGAATTTTTTAATTTTTTGCAATTTCGGCGAAAGAGAGCCGTCGCACGACGAGTGCAGTAGGCGCTGTCAGTTTTCTCTTTGTAGCCTAGCGGTAATAACAACGTAGTGAATTGCAGTAGGAGAAGGCTTTATGGTTGCTTGCTTCCACCGCCAAAGGCATTACAATCTGCGTCGGAAGCAGCTCAGTAGGAGCCGCGATGGAACGCCGGTTTGCCCTCAGGCGCCGCGCAACGTTAACAATCAGAGATCTGCAATGAGAGTAATTACGGTCAATACTAATGGTATCCGCGCGGCGGGGCGCAAAGGCTTTTTCGAGTGGCTTGAGGGCAAGAATGCCGATGTGGTGTGTATTCAGGAAACCAAAGCACAGGTGGATCAATTGGACGATCCTTTGTACCACCCAGAGGGCTACCACTGTTACTATTTTGACGCGATAAAAAAGGGCTATAGTGGCACGGCGCTGTACTGTAAGAAAAAGCCAAATAAGGTTACTCGGGGCCTGGGTTGGGATCCTGCAGACTCAGAGGGTCGCTATATTCAGGCCGACTTCGACGGTGTCAGTGTTATATCTATGTATTTACCCTCGGGCTCAAGCAGCGAAATAGTGCAGGCAAAAAAAGAGGGTTTTATGGCCAATATTCAGCAACACTTTAAGGACTTACGCCGTAAGCGTCGTGAATTTATTATCTGTGCAGACTGGAATATTTGCCACCAGAATATAGATATCAAAAACTGGAAACCTAATAGTAAAAATTCTGGGTTTTTACCCCACGAACGAGAATGGCTAGACACTCTATATAACGACATCGGTTATATCGACGCCTTCCGTGAAATTAATCAGCAAGAGCATCAGTATACTTGGTGGTCCAATCGCGGTCAGGCCTGGGCCAACAATGTCGGTTGGCGCCTTGACTATCAGGTGGTTAGTCCGGGTTTGAAAGGAAAGGCAACCGCCACGGAGATCTATAAAGAACAGCGTTTTTCTGACCATGCGCCGTTGATAATCGATTACGCTATAGACTATTAAATAGCCGGTGTCTGGAGGTCCCTGCGGCCTCACTGCATTTGCGCGGAACAGCGTTTCAGAGTAGAGTAGCGTCCCTTCGCCAACCCTCAATTATGTCCAGTAAAAGGTTTTATCCATGAATTTTATATCTCAAGCACACGCTCAAGCCGCAGGCGCGCCCGCTGACCCGGGCTACATGCAATTACTGTTGATGGTCGGGTTGTTTGTGATGTTTTATTTTATCGCCATCCGCCCCCAGCGCAAGCGCCAGAAAGAGCACGCCGAGCTGGTCAGTAACTTACAAAAGGGTGATGAAGTGGTTACCAATAGCGGTATCCTCGGCAAGATTATTAAGCTCGAAGAGGGCTATATCGTGCTCAACGTCACCGAGAAGGTCGACTTAAAATTCCAACGTGGTTCGATCCACGCAGTGCTGCCCAAGGGAACCCTTAAGTCGATTTAATCGCACGCGGGGTAACACGGTAATAAGGCAGCTGCGGCTGCCTTTTTTTTATTCGCGTTGCCGAGTAATACAGCGCACAGCCCCACTGGGCATTTTTTTTCGAGGCAATTGGCGCTATTATCAATGCTTTGGTGCCGGAGCCATCTACTCTGGACTCGTGCTAAGAGGTTATTTATGGCTTTGATATACCCCCCCCGATTGTCCCTGGCACAACTACCGACACCGCTGACACCGCTTGATCGCCTGTCGAAGAAGCTCGGTGGTCCGCGTATATGGCTAAAGCGAGATGATCAAACCGGTTCTGCGGTTAGTGGCAACAAAATACGCAAGTTAGAGTTTTCACTGGCACAGGCTCTGGAGCAGGGCTGTGATACCATCATCACTTGTGGTGGAGTGCAGTCAAATCACTGCCGAACTACGGCCATATTGTGCGCCAGCCTGGGGCTCAAATGTCATTTAGTATTGCGCGGCAGCGCCCCGGAATCTAACGACAGCGTCGATGGTAACCTGTTTCTCGACTATCTGGCGGGGGCGCAGATCTCTTACTATCGCCCCGCACAATATCAGTCCCACCAGCACTCCATTATGCTCGAGTGGGAACAGCACTATCTTCAGACCGGTGCCAAACCCTTTAGCATACCAACCGGCGCAAGCAATGGTACGGGGCTGTGGGGGTATATTGCCGCCAGCGAGGAATTGGCTGCAGATTTCAGTCAGCACGGTATCGCACCGGGACATATTGTCTCGGCAACAGGTTCTGGTGGCACCCAAGCAGGGCTGGTAGCGGGCAATGCACTGTTCGATTTAAAGACTAAAGTGTGGGGTATCAATGTCTGCGACGACGAAGCGTATTTCGTGAATAAAGTACGGGCTGACCTGCGTCAGTGGCAGAAAATGTATGAGCAATCCTTGGATGTAGAAACATTGCCGATCAATGTCATCGATGGTTATGTCGCCCCGGGGTATGCTAGGGCCAGCGCCGAAGTCTTTGCAACAATTGCCGAAGTGGCTGCGCTGGAGGGTGTTATTTTTGACCCGGTCTACACTGGCAAGGCATTCAATGGTCTTATCGATCAGATACAAAAGGGTCGTTTCGAGGACAGTGAGGATATTGTGTTTATTCATACTGGCGGTCTTTTTGGGCTGTTCCCCCAGCGAGAACAGCTATCCCTGGGGCACTGAACATGCCCACTTATAACAACTGCTTTTAGGAGCCCCTGTATGGCCAGTAACTTCGGTAATAAGCTTATTATCGCAATCTCATCCCGGGCCCTGTTTAATCTTGACGACAGCCACCGAGTTTTTGAAGCCGAGGGGCTGGAACGCTACCAGCAGTATCAAATTGATCACGAAGACGAGATCCTGGAACCCGGTGAGGCCTTTGCTATGGTCAACAAACTGCTGGCAATCAATGACCGTCTGCCCGGAGAGCCGCGGGTCGAGGTGTTGTTGTTGTCTCGCAACAGTGCAGACACGGGCCTGCGAGTGTTTAACTCTATCGAGCACTACGGGCTTAATATCAGTCGCGCGGCTTTTAGTGGTGGCACCAGCCCCTATCGCTACGTGTCTGCCTTTGGCTGCCACTTGTTTCTATCCGCCGATGCAATGGATGTTAGGCGTGCGCTGGAAAACGGTGTCGCTGCGGCGACCTTAATGTCTTCAGAAGCATCCGGAGACAGCGGAGAAGCACAGCTTAAAATCGCTTTTGACGGTGATGCAGTACTTTTTTCCGATGAATCTGAACAGATTTATAAAGATAAAGGGCTGGCGGCGTTCACCGAGAACGAAGTGGCAGCGGCCAACGAGCCGCTCAGTGGTGGCCCCTTTAAGTCTTTCCTGTCGGCGCTGCAAGGGCTGCAGGCAGAATTTCCGCCGACCCAATCCCCTATTCGAACCGCGCTGGTAACTGCGCGTTCAGCGCCTGCCCATGAGCGGGTTATCCGAACGCTGCGGGCCTGGAATATTCGCATCGATGAGTCGCTTTTCCTAGGTGGCCTAGATAAAGGTGAGTTTCTTCGTGCCTACGGTGCCGATGTATTTTTTGATGACCAGCAAGTGCACTGCGATTCGGCTAGCAAACATGTAGCCACCGGTCATGTTCCCCACGGAGTTGCCAACAAACTCTAGGGGCGATGCCATTGAGGATGTGTCTGTAAAGACACCATAGAACGTTCGACGTGTTTATTCTGTAAATTAGGATAAATCGGTTATATGAGCTATTGTTCTAGTAAGAGTATTTTCAACGCTAGGGGCCTGAACGTAGACCCTTGGCCGCCGCTAACAACTTCGCGACGCTAGAACCTAGAATAATTAATTGCCCTTTCTCAGCGGGAGTGCCCTATGAAGTTACAACAGTTGCGCTATATTTGGGAAGTTGCCCATCACGATCTTAATGTCTCTGCAACGGCCCAGAGTCTCTATACCTCACAACCGGGAATCAGCAAGCAAATTCGTCTATTGGAAGACGAGCTGGGAGTAGAGATTTTTTCTCGCAGCGGTAAGCACCTTACCCGGGTGACGCCCGCCGGTGAGGCCATACTTAAAACTGCCGGCGAGGTTTTGCGGAAAGTAGAGAGTATAAAGCAGGTTGCCCAGGAATTTAGCAACGAGAAAAAAGGCAGTTTGTCTATTGCCACTACTCATACACAGGCCCGCTACGCGCTGCCTTCCACCATACAGACATTTATAGACCGATATCCCGACGTGTCGCTGCATATGCATCAAGGTACACCGATGCAAATTTCAGAATTGGCAGCAGATGGTAGCGTCGACTTTGCCATTGCCACCGAGGCCTTGGAGCTATTCAGTGACTTAGTGATGATGCCCTGTTACCGCTGGAACAGAGCCATCATCGTGCCAAAAAATCATAGCCTGTGCCAGCTGTCGCAGCTAACTCTTGAAGATATAGCCGCTCACCCGATAGTGACTTACGTCTTTGGTTTTACCGGTCGTTCCAAACTGGATGAGGCCTTTATAGACAAAGGCTTGGCGCCCAAAGTGGTATTTACCGCCGCCGACGCAGATGTTATTAAAACCTACGTGCGGTTAGGGCTGGGGATCGGAATTGTCGCCAAAATGGCCTACGACGAAGAGCTGGATAGCGATTTGGTGGCTCTGGATGCAAGTCACTTGTTTGATTCTAGCGTGACTAAAATTGGCTTTAGGCGAGGCACTTTTATGCGCGGCTTTATGTACGACTTTATCGAACAATTTGCGCCTCACCTGACCCGAAGTCTGGTAGAGGAGGCCTATCAGCGCCATACCAAGGCAGAGTTCGATGAATTGTTCGCGAATATTGAGCTGCCGGTTTACTAATTAACGTTGCCTCGGTGGCGGCTGTATTGGTTGTTAGTAGGCTGAATTACAGTAAGTGCACTGGGCAAACGTATTTTTTAGGGGCGCGTTGACAGTGTGCGCTGCGATGTTTTGGCGGTAATTTCGCTGAATTTTCGCCTCTTGCGCATGTTTTACTTGTGTACTGGTCCCAGTTCACTACAATCCGCGCCCTATGACTGTATCCGTTCTGCTATTTTTCTATTCTGTTGCCATTGTGCTGGCCTCCCTGTTAGGGGGATGGTTGCCGACGGTAATGCAATTAGACCACACTCGAACCCAAATGCTAATGAGCTATGTAGCGGGTCTGATGCTGGGTATTGCTTTTTACCACCTGCTGCCACACGCGATAACAACGCTAGTACCCGTTGCGGGTGTCGATCATGCCATTTGGTGGCTGATGATCGGGTTGTTATTAATGTTTGTACTGCTGCGAATATTTCGCTTCCATCAACATGGAGCCGCGGAGGACGATGCACATGATCACGATCATCACAACGATCATCACCACAGCCAGGCTAGTGTGGGTCAGCAACAATATGGCTGGTTGGGGGTTGCCTTTGGCCTAGCCCTGCACACCTTTATCGATGGTATTGCCTTGGGGGCTGCGATGCAGGCTGATACGATTGAAACTGGGCCGCTGGGGCTGCTAGGGCTGGGTGTGTTTGTTGCCATTGTGTTGCATAAACCGTTGGATGCGCTGTCTATATCGACTCTGATGCAGGTTGGTGGCTGGAGTATTAAGGCCCGCACATGCGTTAATCTGCTGTTTGCCCTGATGTGCCCTCTGGGTGCCTATTTATTCCTGGCCAGCGCCGATGACGTGAGCAATAACAGCCTTTTAGTCGGTAGCGCACTGGCTTTTTCCGCCGGTGTGTTTATTTGTATTTCGCTTAGCGACCTGTTGCCTGAGATACAATTTCATAGCCACGATCGCGGCAAGTTGACTCTAGCGCTTATTTTGGGCGTTATAACTGCCTATGCCATCGGTATGGTTGAACCCTCGGCTAGCCATCAGCACGGCATGGAACATTCGCAAACACACTGATCGAGAGTCACGACCCAATTGCCGACGCCGCGATCGTTTTTTACCGCGAATGGCTTGCAGGCCGTTAGCTCTTTCTGTATGTTGTCGCGCACAATTCCTAGCGAACCACTTATTTCGGGCCCTATAATAGGCGTTCGCAAAGGTGGTTCAATGGGCTTACCTGTACCGCACTGTGGGAGTATAACTGTGGAACTCGCTTGTCTTGACTTAGAAGGGGTGTTGATCCCTGAAATTTGGATTAATTTTGCCGAGAAAACCGGTATTGACGCACTGCGGGCGACTACTCGGGATATTCCCGACTATGACGTATTGATGAAACAGCGGCTGCGGCTGCTCGACGAAAATGGTTATGGTCTGCCCGATATACAAGCGGTTATTAGTGAGCTTACCCCGCTTGAAGGTGCCCGAGAGTTTCTTGATTGGTTGCGGGAGCGTTTTCAAGTCATTATTTTGTCAGATACGTTTTACGAGTTTGGCATGCCCTTTATGAAGCAGTTGGGCTATCCAACGCTGCTGTGTCATCAACTTGAAGTAGATGAGGGTGGCCGAGTGGTTGACTATCATCTGCGGCAGGCCAACCCCAAGCGCCAGGCGATTGTCGGGTTGCATTCGATGTATTATCGAACCATTGCCACCGGTGACTCCTATAACGATACTACCATGCTGGCGGAGGCCAATGCGGGTATCCTATTTAATGCCCCGGACAATGTCATTGCACAATTTCCGCAGTACCCCTCGGTACACAGCTACGAAGATTTGAAACTGGAATTTATCAAGGCCAGTGAACGCAATTTGCAGTTATAGCACGGCCAATAGTTTTTCAATTTTTGTCATACACTCTTGGTATTCGCTGTCGACGTTGGAGTCGGCAACGATACCGCCACCAGCCCAACAGTGAATTTTCTGCTGGTTGCAGAGCAGGGTGCGAATGGCAATATTGGTATCCATCTGACCGTCGCAGCTGATATAACCGATAGCGCCGCAGTAGGCGGAACGGCGATGGGGTTCGAGCTCCTCGATGATCTCCATAGCTCGTATTTTGGGGGCGCCGGTTATAGAACCGCCGGGAAAGCAGCTGCTGAGTAAGTCGAGTGGGTGAATATCATCGCGCAGCTGACCGCTGATAGTGCTGACCAAGTGGTGTACGGTTTCAAAACTCTGCAATTCAAATAGCTCGTCGACCTCAATGGTGCCCGGCAGGCAGGATTTACCAAGATCGTTGCGCAGCAAGTCTACAATCATCAAGTTTTCAGCTCTATCCTTGGCGCTGCTCAGCAGTTGTTGGGCCAGGGCCTCATCTTCCTTTCGATTTTGCCCTCGAGCAATGGTGCCTTTAATGGGCGCCGTACTGACTCGTTGTTTTCTGTTTTGAATAAAGCGCTCTGGTGACAGGCTCAGTAGGGTGCTGTTTTCTGTCTTTATAAACGCAGAAAAGGGCGCAGCGGCAGCTTTACGCAAGCGTAAATAGGCCCGCCAAGGGTCGCCGCTATAGCTCGCGCTAAACCGCTGGGCTAAATTGATCTGATAACAATCCCCGGCTTGAATATAACGTTGAACGTCGTTAAAGGCGTTGTTGTAATCCGCTCGAGACATATTGGAGCTAAAGGTTGAGGTGGTCTCAAAGGGCGATCCGTTGCGCTGCTGGCCAGTCGCCGCGAGGGTTGCTCTGACAGACTTAACAAGGGCGGGGCTTGCTTTGGGGTGGCAAACCAATAATGTTTGCTGTTGTCGGTGATCGACAATTACCGCCCAGCTATAGACACCAACCTGGGTGGTGGCAGCGCTCAGATCCGGGGTCGTGTTGTGGTCCAGCTGTTCCAGCTGACGGCCCAAATCGTAACCGAAATAGCCAATAGCACCGCCGATAAAGGGCAGATGAAAGTCGTTTTCAATAGCTGGGGTGTAGTGTTTTATGGCTTCCTTGACTTCACTAAAGAGGTTGAGGTTGTTGTCGTAACCACTTGATATTAATGAATTAGGTTCTTCTCTTGTTACTATGTGTTCGGGTTCTGCGCTGAATATATCATAGCGTCCTCTAGCCGAGTGCGGGGCCCCACTATCAAGATATACGGGATTGTTCCAGTCGAGGAAGCGCGAAAACAACGTAGTACTATCGTTTGAATAGGGCAGTTTTTCTATCAGCAGGGCTGGCATTGCAAGCGATTCTCGCGGCGTTTCGGCGGATTTAGCGGCCTGTAAGCGGTGTTGTGCAAGGCGGCTAAGGGGCGGTTAACGGGGCGATTGTAATGCGTATTCCCCTGTAAAATCCAGCACTTGCTGAACATTGCTCACAGTGGACTGACCGTTTCGGAGATTGACAGGGGCGCGGCGTGCAATTACTCTGGCAGGCTAAGTAATTGGCGGGATAGGCGGTGATAATAAACCGCGGTAGGGTGCATAGCCGCGTGCCATGCATGATATTTCCGGCCCGGCGCAGGTGGTTTTCGATCAAAACTGGCAGTGGGAGCTAGCTCACATCTGCACTCTCTAGGCGAGAGTATAGCAATACCACCGCGACTATAAATTTAATACAATTTAAGCTAGAGACAGCGATAATATGACTGATAACACGCAGATTGAGCCTACTCTCGATAACCCCTTCGAGCAGACCTCGGATGTTGAGTTCTTGATACCGGGACAGATTAATTACAATCCCGGTCGCTACGAGGAAGCACTTCATGCAGGGCAGGCGTTAATCGATAGGCCCCGACTTGCTGCTGGCGAAGTCAGTATCGCTAAACAGCATCTTAAAAAACGAATGACCGTATGGGAGCGCCTTGCCATATTAGCGGACGAGGGCAGCGAGCCAACGATTCTTTTTCACAACTGGGGGCCCAATCTTGACGGTGCTTCACTGGTGACCGCCATTGTTCAAATTAAGGGGCGGGACGTAGCAGTATACGGTCACGATTTTACCGTGCGAGCGGGCTCAATGGATGCTACCAACGGCAAAAAGCTGGCGCGTTTATTTGAGTTGGCGGGCAAGCGCAAGATTCCTCTGGTGGGAATGAACGACAGCGCGGGTGCCTACGTGCCTGCCGGTGTGGGTGGACTCGATGGCTATGCGGAGGCTTTTACCGGTCTGCGCCGTATCAGTGGCGTAGTGCCCTCCATTATGTGTATGTTTGGTTTTAACGCCGGTGGCGGTTCTTATTTACCGCGCCAGGGTAGTTTTGTTATTCAGCCAAACGATACCTTTTTTGGGCTCACGGGTCCCGGCGTAGTTAAATCGGTATTGGGGGAAGATATCTCTCCCGATGACTTAGGGGGCCCCAAGGTCCACTGTCAAACCGGCGTCACCGACTTTGTCGTACCCGATGAAGTAGCCGCTCTGCAAAAAGTCAAAGAGTTGCTCAACTATCTACCTGCTAATAACAGCGAATTGGGACCGTTTCAGGCGACCTCAGACCCGATTGATCGCAAGACCTGGGATATCGATATACTGCTGAAAAAAGCCTTCAATTCACCCACCGGTTTTAATACCCCATTTGATATAGGTATTTTGATTCAGCAGCTGTGTGATCACGGCGACTACTTTGAAATTCAGCCTGATAGAGCCAGGAATACAGTCTGTGCGCTGGGGCGTATGGGCGGTAATGTGATCGGTTTTGTCGCCAATAACTCCGCCGTCGGATCGGGACAGATCGATATCGACGCGGCCTATAAAAACGCGCGTTTTATCCGCTTTTGCAATCTTTACAATATTCCCATTATTTTTATGGAAGACACCACGGGTTTTCTGCCAGGTCGCGAACAGGAGAGCAACGGTATTGTGCAGGCGGGCAGGGCTATGCTCGATGCCATCGTTGACTTGCGTACCCCGCGGTTTTTGCTGTTGGTGAGAAATGCCTTTGGTGGCGCCTATGCTTCTTATAACAACTACCCTACCGGTGCTGACTTAGTGGTGGCGCTGCCGACTACTCGACTGGCGGTTATGGGTCCCTCGGCGGGCATGGAATTTGTGTATAAAAAAGAGCTGCGTGAGATCCGCGCAGCGGTTGCCAGCCGTACTCAAACGGAGACTGAGCAGCATATTAAAAGTGGTATGGCTGCAGAGCAGGCCGCTACAGCAGCGGCCCAATCCACCAGTGTATGGCTCAAGGCGCAGGAAGCCCTGATAGTCGCTCGTTACGAGCGGGAGCTGATGAATCCCAATGAGGCTTTGAGCCTCGGATCAATCTCGCAAATTGTGATGCCCAGTGAACTGCGCAAGGTACTTGGTGAACAGATGGCCTTCCATCTGCGGCACTATCAACCAGAGCCTCTACAGGCCGTGCAGCGTGAATTTTTCTAGTTGCTAGAGCAATAAGATGTTACTAGCCGGCGAACTGATGCAAATACAAAGAAACACACAAGGAATTTTTAATGTCCCACAGTGCTAATGATTATTATATGAACAATCCGCTTATCCACCGTGATCGGCGATTGGCTAGCGCGGCCTCGGCCTGGGTTCGCAGCTTTAGCTGTAGCGATATGAAACCGCTAATCATCTGCCGCGGTCCCATTCGAAGAGAGGCGATGGATGTGTTCGACGAGATGGGCATCCACGGCTATGGTATTTTATTGTCTGAGAAAGATTCGATCACCTATAGCAACGCGCTGGCGCCGGAGTTGAGAACATTAACCGACCCTAGCCGCATCCACCGGGTACCTGATTACAGTGGTGCCGACAAGGAAGAGCGGCAAATGCGCATCGCGCAGATTATTCAGATCGCTCACGACAATGGCTATGATTCCATTTTCACTGGCTACGGTTTTATGGCCGAAGACGAGTCGATGGTAGCGGCGATGGAAGCGGCGGGACTGACTTTCATCGGGCCTTGTTCTAAGACTGTGCACGACGCCGGCCTAAAAGATGAGGCAAAACGCACTGCATTAGCGGTTGGTGTTAGTGTTACTCCGGGTATAGACAATGCCAGCACGCTGACCGTGCTGTCTAAGTACAGTGATATAGCGGCGCTTAAACAGGTCTGTAACGAGCATCAGCTCGATATCGACCCCGGTTCGTTTGATGGTGGCGTGCTCGAGTCGGTGGCAGAGGCAGTGCTCAATGCCTCCCTGGCCAAGGGCGTCGACTTGTTCTCCATTGCTGAATTGTCGGCTGTGTTACAGCAGCAGGTGGTTGCGATGTACGGCGACTACCCGCAAAATCGCATTCGACTAAAGGCCATTTCTGGCGGTGGCGGCAAAGGCCAGCGTATTTTACAGGCACCCTCCGACTTCGAGGGCGGACTTTCATTGGGGATAGAGCAAGCGGCGAGAAAAGTGCCAGAAATGGTTTTGGAAATACTTGCTGAGGTCAAATGCAATGGCGTCGGCGACAACAAAAACGTATTGGCAGAGCTTAATATTGAAACCACCCGCCACCAGGAAATACAGGTTATTGGCAACGGCCAGTGGTGCATCACCATGGGCGGACGTGACTGCTCTTTGCAAATGCATGAACAAAAACTGCTGGAGGTTTCTGTAACCGCGGAAGAACTTTCTCGGGCGATCGACAAGGCCGAGGCTGCCGGCGCCGTTGAAGAATTGGCTGTGCTGCGCAGTGACTTAACGATTTTGGGGAAAATGGAGGAAGAGGCGGCCCGCTTCGGCACAGCGGTTGGGCTAGATTCGGTCTCGACTTTCGAGTGTATTGTCGATGGCAGCAATCATTTTTTTATGGAAATGAATACTCGGATTCAAGTAGAGCACCGAGTGACAGAGCTGTGTTACAAATTACAATTTGCCAATCCGGAAAACCCGGCTGAGTCTTTCGAAGTCGAGTCGCTAGTAGAGGCAATGGTGCTGTTGGCTAGACACAAAAAAGGCCTGCCGAAACCCCAGCGACTACCCCGGGAGGCGGCCTCGGTAGAGGCGCGTCTCAACGCCACTAATCAGGCGCTACAGCCCCACGCCGGCGGTATTATTGAACGCTGGTCTGACTGTTCCGCGGGGGAAGTTCGCGATGATCAGGGCATCAGTATGCACAATCCTGATACCGATGTGTTTATGAAATATCATCTGGCCGGTGCCTACGATTCGAATATAGCGCTACTGTTAACCGTTGGCGCTACCCGTATGGACAGTTTTCAGGCACTTGCGGAAGTTATTCGCTGTACTACTTTGCGGGGCCGAGATCTGGCCACCAATTTGGAATTTCACTACGGACTAGTGAATTGGTTTATCGGTCAAAATATCAATGCTCGACCCAGTACCCGTTTTATCGTGCCCTATATCACCGCGGTGGGGCAGTTGAAAGCTATCGCCAGCGATATTGATCTCAGTTTTGCCTACCGTCAAATCCGGGCCCATTGTGTTCGCGGTGGCGGTGATCACAGTGCTGCCTTTGCCAGTGTATTGGACCGCAAAACGGGTTTGTTACAACGCCCAATCGAGCAGTTATTTGAAGATCCACACCGTATGTCCGGTTGGCTCAGTATCAACCGATTGAACTTTTCTTTAAATGGCAATGCCGTTGAGTGGCACAAAAACCCAGTCGAAGTGCTAGCAGAGCTCTACCACTATCTCAATATGGATTATATCGAAGGTAAGCCCGCCGCCAACATGATTTGGGCCCAAGACGACAGGTTATTGCAGCAGGGGCTGGAATTTTATAAGGACTTAAACACCCGGTTGGGAGTTAACAGTTTTGCCGCGCTTCAGCAGGCTCTCGATGGAACACCTCCTGCGGCTCTAGAGCCGCAGTGGCAGGCCATACAGTCTGCTCACAGGGGTTTCCAGGCTGGCATGGAGTTATTGTCGGTATTGCCCTATATCGCCTTTCAGAGCAAGTTTTTCGAGTTGCGGGTAGAGGCTGACTTGAGCATTAACATCCCAGCAGTATTGACCGGCACGGAACTGCAGGAGCAAATGGCTAAGGTTTTGGTGCCGCCACCGGTGGCCGCCTCCGACGAGATTCTGGCGGCCAGTGGTGGTATGTTCTACCCCCGTGAAGCACCGGGTATGGAATGTTTTGTAGAGGTGGGTAGCCACTTCGAACCCGGTGATGCGTTGTATATCGTCGAAGTAATGAAAATGTTCAACAAGGTTTACGCGCCCTTTGCCGGTACCGTTAAAGAAGTGCTGGTTGATGGTGATGGTCTTATTATTAGGAAAGGCCAGCCACTGTTTAAAATTGAGCCCGACGAGATTGTGGTTGAGCAATCGCCACAGCAGCGAATGGAGCAAACTCAAGCGCGCACCGGGTTATTTTTAAACACACTGGGCCTGGGTTAATAGCGACCTTTACACATTAGGAGATACCATGATTGTTGCCTTAGACCACATCGCCATAGCGGTGCCAGATTTAGAAAAGAGTATAAAACGTTTTATGGAAGACTTTGGACTGCCTTTTGAGGGAATAGAACACGTTGAAGCGGCTAAAACTTCTACCGCTTTTTTCCCGCTACCGGCCACCAGTATTGAGCTAGTGCACCCACTCAATGGTGAGGGTGCCATAGCCGGTTATCTGGAGAAAAAGGGCGGTGGTCTGCACCACCTGTGTTTTCGCACCGATGATATAGACGCCGATGTCGCGATGCTCAAGGGCAAGGGCTATCAGTTTCTCGCTGATGCGCCCTCACCGGGAGCTCACGATTCTATGGTTATATTTATTCATCCCAAGTCCTGTGACGGGGTATTGATTGAACTCAATCAGGCTGCTGCTGGCCACTAGCCTACCACCGCGATTTAAAAGGTATTCACATGTCAGATTATAAGCCCGAACAAAAAACGGTAGCGCAGTGGCGCGAGCTAGCCAGTAAGCAGATGAAGGGCAAGAGCCCGGACAGCTTAAACTGGGAGACCGCCGAGGGCATTAGTGTTAAGCCACTCTATACCCGGGCCGATACCGCCGATCTCGACTATGTCGATACTATGCCCGGAACCGCGCCCTATATTCGTGGCCCCCAGGCCACCATGTATGCCGGTCGCCCCTGGACTATCCGCCAGTATGCGGGCTTTTCTACTGCGGAAGAATCCAATGCTTTTTACCGAAATGCGCTGGACTCTGGTGCGCAGGGTGTTTCCGTTGCCTTCGATTTAGCTACTCACCGTGGCTATGATTCCGACCATCCCCGGGTAGCCGGCGATGTTGGCAAGGCCGGTGTGGCGATCGATTCGATTGAAGACATGAAAGTTCTGTTCGATGGCATCCCGCTGGGCAAGGTGTCGGTATCCATGACCATGAACGGTGCTGTACTACCGATTTTGGCGGGTTATATAGTAGCTGCTGAGGAGCAGGGCGTTTCTACAGCGCAGCTGGCGGGCACTATTCAAAACGATATCCTGAAAGAATTTATGGTGCGTAATACTTATATTTATCCACCGGCGCCGTCGATGAAAATCATCGGCGATATCATTGCCTATGCTACCGAGCATATGCCCAAATTCAATACTATCTCGATTTCCGGCTACCATATTCAAGAAGCTGGAGCCGACGCTGCACTAGAGCTGGCCTATACACTGGCCGATGGTAAAGAGTACATCCGTACCGCACTGGCCGCCGGTTTGGATATTGATCAATTTGCCCCGCGGTTGTCTTTTTTCTGGGGCATCGGCATGAATTTCTATATGGAGATTGCCAAGATGCGGGCAGCCCGGCTGTTGTGGGCCGAAATCGTTAATGAGTTTAATCCCACTAATGAAAAATCCTCGATGCTGCGCACCCACAGTCAGACTTCGGGCTGGTCGTTGACCGAGCAAGATCCCTATAACAACGTAGTTCGTACCACCATAGAGGCTATGGCCTCAGTCTTTGGTGGCACCCAATCGCTGCACACCAACGCATTGGATGAGGCGATCGCGCTACCGACCGAATTTTCCTCCCGTATAGCCCGCAATACCCAGCTGATTATTCAAGAGGAGACCGGTATTACCAAGGTGATCGATCCATGGGGTGGATCTTACATGATGGAATCCTTAACCAAAGAAATTGGTGACAAAGCCCGGGCACTGATCGCCGAGGTTGAAGAAAAAGGGGGTATGGCCAAGGCGATAGAAACGGGTATGCCCAAGTTGCGTATCGAAGAGGCCGCCGCCAAGAAGCAGGCACGAATCGATCGCGGGGAAGACGTGATTGTTGGCGTTAACAAATACACCCTTGAGCGGGAAGATGACGTAGATATTCTCGAAATAGACAATGACGCCGTGCGTGAGTCGCAGATTAAACGGTTGGCAGAAATTAGACAGAGTCGAGACCAGAGCGCAGTCGATGATGCCCTAGCGGCCATTACTGCCTGTGCCGCTGGCGGTACCGGCAATTTACTGGCGCTGACGGTGGCAGCAACCCGCGTGAGAGCAACGGTGGGGGAAATCTCCGCGGCGATGGAGAGTGAGTTTGGCCGTTTTAATGCCAGTGCGCAAACAGTGTCCGGTGTTTACGGCGGCGCCTATCAGAACGATGAGCAGTGGCAGGGCATTACTGGTGATATTGAGGGCTTTGTCGAGCAGCACGGGCGCCGTCCGCGCATGTTAGTGTGCAAAATGGGGCAGGACGGCCACGATCGCGGCGCCAAGGTTATCGCGACCGCTTTTGCCGATGTCGGTTTTGATATCGACCTGTCACCGATGTTTTCCACCCCGGAAGAGGTGGCCAAACAAGCGGTGGAAAACGATGTACACGTCGTTGGTGTTTCCTCCCAGGCAGCGGGCCACAAAACCCTGATACCCGCGCTGATCGCCAGCTTGAAGCAGCATGGTGCCGAGGATATTATTGTGGTCGCCGGTGGTGTTATCCCCAAGCAGGATTACCATTTTCTCAACGAAGCGGGCGTTAAGGGCATTTTTGGTCCCGGCACCAAGATTCCGCTGGCAGCTAGAGGCGTACTCACTGCCATTAACGAAGCTGCTAAAAGCTAAAGTCCTTGTCCCTATCGGGGCCTCATGGGTGCTGGTAAATCCTTTTCAATTATACGAAGACCACTGTTATGGCTACCATCGATTTGCAATTGCTACGTAGCGGTAACCGCCGTAGCTTGGCTAAGGCGATCACACTGGTAGAGAGTAGCCTTGAGGGGCATCGACAACAGGCTCAGGAATTACTTGAGCAGTTGTTACCCGCCAGTGGCAACAGTATTCGCATCGGTATTACCGGTATTCCAGGAGTTGGCAAGTCGACATTTATCGAAGCTTTTGGCCTGTATCTGATTAGCCTAGGTAAAAAGGTTGCGGTGTTAGCGGTCGATCCCAGTTCGCCCCTGGCTGGTGGTTCCATCCTGGGGGATAAAACCCGTATGGAGTTATTGTCACGGCATCCAGACGCTTATATTCGTCCCTCTCCGTCCCAGGGCACCCTTGGCGGGGTTGCGCAAAAAACCCGAGAGACAATGTTGTTATGTGAGGCCGCGGGCTACGATGTGGTTTTGGTGGAGACCGTAGGCGTCGGTCAAAGCGAATACCAGGTGGCTGCTATGGTCGACTTTTTTATGGTGTTAATGCTGCCTAACGCTGGAGACGAACTGCAGGGGATCAAGAAAGGTATTATTGAACTGGCAGACGCGCTGGTGGTTAATAAGGCCGATGGCGAATCGATAAATCTGGCGCAGCAGACCAAACGCCACTACCAAAATGCATTGCACTTATTAAAGCCCCATTCATTTTGGTCGCCTCAGGTGATTACTTGCTCGGCGCAAAATAATGAAAACATCGATGCTATATGGTCGCTGATCAGCGATTTTTATCAGCAGGCAGTCGGCAATAACACCTTCGAGGAAAGCCGTTCAAAACAGAACAAAGCCTGGATGCAAACACTGTTGTTGGAGCTATTACAGCAGAAGTTATTGGGCAACCCTGAGGTCAAGCGACTGATGCCGGCACTGCAGAAAAAAGTAATCGATGCTGAGACCACACCACTAGCCGCGGCAAAAGCGCTAATTAGCCTGTTGTAAAAACGCAGCCAATACCGCCGGAGTTAAAGCTGTAGTCAAAGCTGTTGTTGAAACTGTAGCCGAAGTGAACTCGTTCAGATGTAGTCATTTATTTATCGCTGTATTACCCCGTAAACAATGAACCTGAAATATTCTCTAGGGCCTTTCATGTTCGGGGTTTTAGCGTTTATAACTGTAGACAGGTGTTGACCGCTTACATTTTTACTTCATTAGCGCCGGGTTTACGCGGTTGCTTATATGGTTCAGAAGAGTTGCGTCTTCCCCCGCCGGTGGGTTTTTCAGTAACTCAACGAGTCCTGAGGCCTGCTCGGGATTCAAGGCCTGGGTGGAATGGATTAAGCGGCACGTTCAGCAACGTGTTTGCGGTAGGCTTCAAGCACGAATATTTCCGCTCTATGATTATGGTTAGCTGGGGCCTGTTGGGATCGCCAGCAGCGGGACTATCGAGATCTTATCGAATGGCACATTTATACGTAAGGCGTGGGCCTACGTTAAGTGAGCATGTGACTAAAACTATTGTTTTCAGTGATGTTCACTATAAAATGGCGGTGCCGCGGCAATGGACTGCGGCGCCACTACGATAGCCCCATATTCAGCGAGGAAATACCGCTACAATGACCGTACCTGATTGCAACAATGAACTGTTAGAGCCTATTTACCAATTTCTGGCCTGTGAAACCCCTGACGCCTGGATTGAAAGTGCAACGGCGGCAGAGAATCTGGCAGAACTGTTGATTGACCATGCAAACTGCGAGAAGAAAGCCGCTTCCACCGCCCTCAATCTAATGTATCGCTATGTTGATAATTTCGAGCTGCTTAACAAAATGTCGAAGCTTGCCCGGGAAGAGCTGCGCCACTTTGAGCAAGTGATCAGAATCATGAAGCGCCGCGGTATTGAGTATGTGCAGCTGTCAGCTTCTCGCTATGCTGGTGGTATGCGCGAAGGTATGCGCACCCATGAGCCAGAGAAGTTGGTTGATACACTGATTATCGGCGCATTTATAGAGGCCAGATCCTGCGAGCGCTTTGCCAAGGTAGCGCCGCTATTGGATAGTGAGTTGGACGATTTTTACCGGTCATTACTGAAGTCAGAGGCGCGCCATTTTGAAGATTATCTGAATTTGGCTCAAAAAATCTCGCCGGTGGATATCGATCAGCGAGTGGCCTATTACGCGAGCTTGGAACAGCGTTTAATCGAGAGTCCCGACCGGGAATTTCGCTTTCACAGTGGACCGATGGTGGTGGGCGATGAGTCTTGATGGCAACAACTTCGGTACACAGAGGAACCTATAATCAATGAATAAAATTCTTGTCTGGGACCGCCATACCCGCCTGTTTCACTGGCTGCTGGTAATGCTCTTTACTTTTTCCATTGCTAGCGGGTTGTACAACGATATGGATGTTATGGAATGGCATATGCTGAGCGGCTACGGATTGTTAGCGCTGCTGTTGTTTCGTCTGTTGACCGGAGTGGCCGGCCGTGACTATGGGCATTTTCGTCAGTTCCCGCTAAGTATGGGGTCAGTCTTTGCGTATCTGCGCGGCAGTCGGCAGTTTCAGGGCCATAATCCGCTGGGCTCTTGGATGGTCGTTATTATGTTGGCACTTTTGCTGACACAAGTGTTGAGTGGCTTAATGACCAGTGATGATATTTTTATTGAGGGACCGTGGGTGGTGTGGGTCGATGAGCAGTGGGTTAGCCTTGCCGGAACCGTGCACGGTCTCAACTATTATGCCTTGATCGCGCTAGTTGTCATGCATATGTTGGCTATAAGTTATTATCAGTGGGTAAAAAAGCAGAATTTATTGGCAGCAATGATTAGTGGTTTAGCGGAACAAAAAGTGGGGGCGGGGGGCGAGGCGCAGCGGATTAGTCTTGTTCGGCTGTTGTTTATAGCCGCCATTGCTGGCGGCTTGAGTTGGTTTGCTATTACTTTTTCTTGAAATCGTCGTGGCAGCCCTTGCAGGTTTTGCCCAAGCCTTTGATCGCGCCAACATAGGCGCCCATGTCGTCGTTCATTGATGCCGCAGCAAGGGCGTTGGCGGCAGTGACAAAATCGTCCATCTTGCCGCTAAATTGCTCTGTCTGTTGCCAAATCTCCGCCTTGGCTTTGGTTTTGCCTTCGCCTGAGCCTTCGGGAAACAACTTGGGGGCAATCTTCGCCAGTGTTGCTATCGATGTTGCGTGCATCTTGTGGTTGGGTTGAAACTCAGCGGGGCCGCCCAAAGTGGCGATAGTGGCGTTAAAATGTCCACCGATGGCTTCCATAACACCCTTACGATGCTTGATTTGCGCCTTGGCGTCGGCCATTGCCGCAGCGCTAATGCCGGCGCTGAGGACAGCGGTTAATGCCACGGTGGCGGTGAGTGTTAAACGCTTCATAGAAATTCCCTTAAGTTATTATTTATCGATACTAAACAGTATTGTTTATGAGGTAATAGTTTGTGGGGCAATCGCTTGCTGAGGAATGGCCCAGTGCTCAAGCTGATAGCTGTGGTCGTCGTGGTAACACAGTGACCAAGCATAATCGTCCCAGTCACCCAATACAACTCGTTTTCGAAGACCGTTGTGGTGCGGGTATTCGTGGATGGCCGGTCGGTGAGTGTGACCGTGAATCAGCAAATCTACACCGTGCTGCTCAAAGCTCGCAGCAACGGCATCGCCGTTAACATCCATAATGTCCTGGGACTTATTACTGTTGGCGGCGCTGCTGGCGGCGCGCAATTGCTGGGCGATGAGTTGTCGTTGCTCAATACTTTGTGCTAGAAATTGCGCCTGCCATTGCGGTGCGCGAAGCTGTTTGCGCAGCTCGATGTAGTCGGTATCGTCGGTACACAGGCTATCACCGTGCATTAGTAATAGTGCCCGGCCATAACAGTCAATAACACAGGGGTCCGGTAGCAAACTACAGTTGGCCTCGGTGCAGAAGCGCTGACCCAGCAGAAAGTCGCGGTTGCCGTGTTGTAGGTAAATAGCAGTACCACTGTTGGATAAGGTACGTAGCCCGGTGATGATGGTATCGCTAAAGGCGGTACCGGCATCGTCGCCAATCCAAGCTTCGAAAAAGTCACCGAGAATATACAAAGCGTCGGCGCCGTTGGCAGTATTGCTGAGAAAGGATAAAAACGCCCGGGCTGTTGCCGGGCGCGATGGGTCCAGATGGAGATCGGAAATGAATAGCGTGCTCATCGTCGCCGTCTGCCCCTAGGCTGTGCTTAAATGTTAGTCAACAATCTCGGCTTTTTCGATCACTATATCTTCAGCGGGAACGTCCTGATGACCGCCGGCCATAGTTGTGGAGACCGCCAGTATTTTGTCCAGTACTTCTAGGCCGTCAGTAACCTTGCCAAATACTGCATAACCCCAGCCCTGTGAATTTTTACCGCTGTGGTTGAGGAAATCATTGTCTTTCACATTGATAAAAAACTGCGAGCTGGCCGAGTGAGGGTCATTGGTGCGGGCCATAGCCAGGGTGCCAAAATCGTTCTTGAGGCCATTGTCCGCTTCGTTCTCAATGCTGTCGCGGGTTTCTTTTTGGCTCATACCTGGCTCAAAACCGCCACCTTGAATCATAAAGTTTTCGATAACCCGGTGAAAGATAGTGCCGTCGTAAAAACCGTCTTTAACGTACTGGGCAAAGTTTTCTGCAGACTTAGGGGCTTTTTCAAAGTCCAGTTCGATGGTGATATCACCAAAATTTGTCTTAAGAATGATCATGAGCGAGTTTGTCCTGTTAATTCCCATCAATAAAGGCGCTATAATAGACGTTTTGTGTGGCCGGAGGAACCTCTCTTTCGGCTGACCGCATGTATTGAGCCTTTTTTTGGCTGACAAACGCTTTAACTAGCACTGACAGAGATCACCATGACAGACAGTACCGCGACAGACAAGCCTAACAATTTTATCGCTACCTTAATTGAGTCAGAGTTGACCCAGGGCAGCCTCAACAAAATAGTCACTCGCTTTCCCCCAGAGCCCAATGGCTATTTACATATCGGGCATGCCAAGGCAATTAGCGTCAATTTTGGCCTCGCCGCCAGCTTTGGCGGCGATTGCCATTTACGCTTCGATGACACCAATCCCGGTAAAGAGGAGCAGGAATATGTCGATGCGATCAAAGAGGATGTGAGCTGGCTGGGCTATCAATGGGCTGGTGAGGTGCGCTACGCCTCGGACTATTTTGACCAACTGTTTCAGTGGGCACTGCATTTGATTAACGCAGGCCAAGCGTATGTCTGTGATTTGAGTGCCGAGCAGGCCAGCGAATACCGCGGCTGGGCTACGGCACCGGGAAAGGACAGCCCTTTTCGCAATCGCTCGGTGGAGGAGAACTTAGCGCTTATTGAAAAGATGCGTGCTGGCGACTTCGATGAAGGAGCCTGCGTGCTGCGGGCGAAGATCGATATGAGCTCTCCCAATATGAATCTGCGGGATCCTATCTTGTACCGCATTCGCAAAATCAGTCATCATCAGACCGGCGATAAGTGGTGTATTTACCCTTCTTACGACTTCGCCCACGGCCAGGAAGACGCGATCGAAGGGGTTACGCACTCAATTTGCACCCTCGAATTTGCCGATCACCGGCCGCTGTACGACTGGTTTCTCGAGCAATTACCCGTCAAAAACACACCGCGTCAGTTTGAGTTCGGTCGGCTAAATATTAACTATACGGTAATGAGTAAGCGCAAATTAAAGCAATTGGTCGACGATCGCGTAGTACAGGGTTGGGACGACCCGCGTATGCCTACTATTAGTGGGTTGCGCCGCAGGGGATACACCCCAGCGGCGTTGCGCAACTTTTGCGACTCGCTGGCGGTAGCAAAAACCGACGGTGTGGTGGATATCGCACAGTTGGAATATTTTATCCGGGACGATCTTAATACCTCGGCCCCTAGAGCTATGGCAGTGCTGCGGCCGTTAAAAGTGGTTATAAGTAATTACCCGGAAGATCAGATCGAACAACTGACCATTCCCTCGCACCCGGATCTGGATTTGGGTGAGCGCCAGGTGCCCTTTAGCCGTGAAATCTATATTGACCAGGAAGACTTCAAAGAAGAGTACAGCAAGAAGTTCAAGAAGAAGTTTTGCCCAGGTAAGCGCATTCGGCTGCGCAACGCTTATGTTATCGAAGCGGTGGACTTTGAAAAAGATACCGAGGGTAACGTGGTACAGGTCAACGCCCTGTTGATTGAGAATACCCTGGGGGTCAACCCCGAGGACGGTATCAATCCCAAAGGTGTGGTGCACTGGGTTTCGGTTAGCGAGGGCATAGCGGCAACGGTTCGTATTTATGGCCGGCTGTTTAATTGCGAAGCCCCGGATCGCGGCGATGAGAACTTTTTAAATTTCGTCGATGGTGAATCGCTGCGGGAGGTACAAAATTGTTGGGTTGAACCCAGCCTGGCAAGTGCCAAAGCTGAGGCGAGCTTCCAGTTCGAGCGCGAGGGCTATTTTGTCGCCGACCGCTATGATCATGGCAGTGACAAGCCTGTATTCAATATGACTATTGGCTTGAGAGATAACAAGTAGCGCAGTAACGCGGGGCTTAGGCGTCGTGATTTTTTATAGTGATTAACGAGATTTAACCCCATGTCCTTGCAGGTATTTAACAGTTACAGCGGAAAAAAAGAAGTTTTTAAGCCGCTCGATTCCAGCCGCCTCACCATGTATGTTTGTGGCCCCACAGTTTACAACCGGGTTCACATCGGCAACGCTCGTCCTGCGGTGGTATTCGACACGTTGTACCGGGTGTTGCAAAACCAGTATAAGCAGGTGATTTACGCCCGTAATATCACTGATATTGATGATAAAATCATCAATACCGCCAGAGACAACGGCGAGACTATCGAGGCGTTGACCGCGCGTTTTACCGCGGCCTATGTCGACGATATGGCAGCGCTCAATAATCTGCCACCGACCCTGGCGCCGAAGGCCACCGAACATATCGATGAAATGGTCGCCATGATCGAGGCCCTGCTGGCCAGTGGCAATGCCTATGAGTCTCGGGGCCACGTATTGTTCGATGTGCGCTCTATGGCGGATTACGGTGCGCTGTCGAAGCGCGCGCTGGAAGATATGTTGGCCGGGGCCAGAGTGGAGGTAGCCGACTACAAACGCTATGCCGGTGATTTTGTCTTATGGAAGCCCTCCAGTGAAGAAGAGCCGGGTTGGCCTAGCCCCTGGGGATTCGGTCGCCCTGGTTGGCACCTCGAGTGTTCGGCGATGGCGGAAAAACACTTAGGTAATACCATTGATATTCACGGTGGCGGCATTGATTTGCAGTTTCCTCACCACGAAAACGAAATTGCCCAGAGTTGCTGCGCCCACGGTGGCGAGCCCTTCGCTCGCTATTGGATGCACAATGCCTTTATCAATATAGACGGCGAAAAAATGTCCAAGTCGCTGGGAAATTTCCGTCTGGTGAGAGATTTGCTGGATCACTATCCCGGTGAGGTTATCCGCTTTGCGATATTGTCGGCCCATTATCGTTCCGAGCTAAACTTTAGCGTGGACGCACTAGACAGTGCTCGGAAAACCCTAGACAAGCTGTACGGCTATTTACAGGGCTTAGAGCAGGTTACTGTAGATAGCACAGTCGATTTCGAGTCCGGTGCGATCTACCAAGCGCTGCTAGACGACTTGAATACACCGGTGGCGATTCGGGAGTTACACGCCCTGGGCAAGCAGCTAAAGGCTGCCGGTGGGGCCGAGCAAATACAATTAAAGTCGCAGTTTGTTAAGGCCGCGAGCTTTTTGGGTTTATTGCAACAGTCACCGGAGCAGTGGTTCTATGTGGCGCCCGAAGAGGGCGCCTTGTCTGACGAAGCAGTACAGCAGTTACTCGATAGTATGGCTAACGCCCGCAGCGATAAGGACTATGCACTGGCGGATCGATACCGGGAGCAGTTGAGCGAGCAGGGTATTACCCTGACTAGAGAGGGCTGGAAGAGAAGCTGAGTGGTTATCGATAGTGCTGGCACCGCCAGGCGGCGCCCTAGTGTCGGCCACTATCACTAACCAGCAGTGTGGCTAGTGATAGGAAATCAAAACGGCGCGGGGAAGGATACCCCTGGGCAACGCTTAGCCGATAGACTTTTCGCCGGATTCGACGGACTGGAAGATCAGCGTGTTAATGGTCATAGGGCCAACACCGCCGGGAACCGGGGTATAGGCAGCACAGCGATCTTTGACCCCTGCCAGTTCGATATCACCAACACCACCGGCGTGATAGCCTGCATCGACTACTACCGCGCCGTCCTTAATCCAGTCGGCTTTGATAAACTCTTTTATACCCACTGCACCAACAATGATATCTGCTTGTTTTACCAGTGCCGGTAAATTTTGCGTGCGCGAGTGGCAGGTGGTGACTGTGGCGTTGGCTTCTAGCAACATAGCCGACATCGGCTTGCCGAGTATAGGGCTGCGGCCAACTACCACCGCGTGTTTGCCTTCGATCTCGATTTTGTAGTGTTCCAGCAGACGCATAATGCCTTTGGGAGTAGCGCAGCCATAGGCCTCTTCGCCCATGGCCATACGGCCGTAGCCTAGGCAGGTGACGCCATCGACGTCTTTACTTAGGTCTATGGCATCAAAGCAGGCGCGCTCGTCGACTTGTGGGGGAACCGGGTGCTGTAGCAAGATACCGTGTACGTCTTCGTTGTTGTTTAGCTCGGCGATTTTTTCCAGTAGCTGTTCAGTGGTGGTGGTATCGTCCATTTCAACTTTAATCGAGCCCATGCCGACCCGGGCGCAGGCATTGCCTTTCATCTTTACGTAGGTGGCAGAGGAGGGGTCTGCACCTACCAGTATGGTAGCCAGTATCGGTGTTTTGCCACCAGATTTCTCTTTCAGTTGCGCAACGCGCTCGCTCAGCTGTTGCTCCCATTGAGCAGCAAGGGCCTTGCCATCTAATACCAGTGCGGTCATACCTATGAATCCTCTGTGTTGTGTTAGTGGGGGGCGCTAGCTGCGCTTTACAGTTGCCTGTTAAAGCGGCAACGCAAATATGGAAACGGATGGGGCGGTTGTGAGTAAGCTATTATCTCACGCCCTCCGATGCAGGCAAAGTGGCACGAATAAATAAAATGCGGGATTTACCGTTGACGAAGCCCTCTGTGCTGAGTATTATGCGCTCCTCGTTTAGGGGCAGCTATTGAAGTGTTTCAAAATGATATCGGGGTATAGCGCAGTCTGGTAGCGCGCCTGCTTTGGGAGCAGGATGTCGGGAGTTCGAATCTCTCTACCCCGACCACTACTTCTGTCGGTAGTGTTAAGTACTATCGGCAAAGGATTTAATGGTGGGCGTAGCTCAGTTGGTAGAGCGCAGGATTGTGATTCCTGTGGTCGCGGGTTCAATCCCCGTCGTCCACCCCATTATCTCCCTATAAATCAATCAGATACACCCTCTATCCATTCGGTTCTTTATATTTCCACAGTGCCGTTGTGCTAAATGCTCTATTATTATACTGTGATTTTTCACAGTCCCCTGTGAATTCTCTCTGTCTTGTCGCGGCAAACCCTGCGATGCTATCTACCTCGAATGGCCAATCAACCGTTTCCGTATCTCAATACCGCGTTTGTAATGTTCTCGCATACCTTTTGCTGTATAGCCGGCAAAATCTTGCTTGTTCCCATCAAAATAAGGTAGACCTTTTCAGGTAGCGATTAACCTGAGTTTAAAGTAATTAATAACTGCGTGGTTTGACCGAAAGCAGGGCATCATTCAAGGCTTGAATGATAAAATACTTAGCTAACACAAGTTAGTCGATAGAATAGGATTAATAGTTCCCCCACTAACGCATACACCATTGCTGCAAATGATAGTCCGGCCGTCAGTGAGCATGATGCACATGAA